>Ga0316226_1003465_pt1 | contig 13526 bp, 8 predicted proteins | sample TBH18017metaG_FD_206009 | JGI IMG/M metagenome (GOLD analysis project Ga0316226, IMG submission 206009) | Freshwater microbial communities from Trout Bog Lake, Wisconsin, USA - TBH18017 | ecosystem: Environmental > Aquatic > Freshwater > Lake > Hypolimnion/Profundal zone | place: USA: Wisconsin... | reverse complement strand
GCGCCGCCGATGACGCGCAGGCAAAGCTGGCCATGCAGGCGGTCGACCGGCTGCTCGAATGCGAGCTCGGCACGCGCAAGGTGCTCAACCCGTTCGACCACTGGGACCCCTCGATCGGCTACTCCTCGATCAAGCTGCCCGGCGTGCATGAGAACGGCGGCGTGTACCTGCATGCGAACTGCTTCAAACTCATGGCGGACTGCATGCTCAAGCGGCACGCGCACGTCGCTGCGGCGTTGCACAAGATGCTGCCTTTTGATCACACCTACCGCACCAAGACGTGCGAGCCCTACGTCTTCTGCAACAGCTACTTTGCCACGCCCGGCAACTACCGCTACGGCTCGGCGGGGCAGAGTTGGGGCACGGGCACGGCGGCCTGGTTCTACGCGGTCTTGCTGCACCACGTCTTCGGGCTGCAGGCCACGCTCGACGGACTGCGCGTCGATCCCTGCCTGCCCCCCGCATGGGAGCAGTGCGCCGTCACGCGCCGCTTCCGCGGTGCGACCTACCGCGTGGCGTTCGATCAACGGCGTGGGCACGACCGGATCGCGTGCATCCGAATCAATGGAAAACCGCTCGACGGCACGCTCCTGCCCTGGCGCAGGGGAAGCACTTACACGGTCAACGTGGAGATGAAATGAACAACCGTCCAATCTGTCTGATCTGTCCGATCCTCCTGGCACTCGTGACCGGCGCCTGTGCGGCAACGCCGCCGGTCGCCAGCCCGTACGTGCCGTCCGGCTACGTGCAGGTCTTCGGCGACGAATTCAACGGCGCCACGCTCGATACCAACAAATGGTGGACGCGTTACATCTACAACAACGGCATGCTCGACACGCTCAACGACGAGCGGCAGCTCTACCGCGAGCACACCAACCACGTCTTCACCGGCTCGGCGCTGCAGCTCGTGGCGCGCGTGAAGGAGGGCGGCAAGCCGCGCTTCCGCTACGAGTCGGGCATGGTCCGATCCAAGACCACCTTCAAGTACGGCTACTTCGAGATCCGCGCCAAGCTGCCGGGCGCCAAGGGCGTCTGGCCGGCCTTCTGGCTCAACAGCGACGCCACAGCAGAGGGCAAGGTGTCGTGGCCGCCAGAAATTGACGTCTTCGAGTTCGTCAACAACATCAAGGATGACCGGCCCGACATGCTGCACATGGGCGCCGTCGTGAATCCAAAGAAGGGCCAGCCCAACCCGTGGGACGGCACCAAGCTCTACACCAATGCCTGCGTGCGCAAGGGGTATTACTATGCGCCGTTCAACTTCCCCGACGCCTTCCACGTCTATGCGCTGCTCTGGGACACCGACGACACCGTGACGTGGTACGTGGACGGCCTGCGGCTCTACACCATTCGCTACAAATGGATGTACGCCAACGGCCAGGAGGCTCCGAATGCCCACGTGCTGCTGAACCTAGCCATCGGCGGCCAGTGGGCCGGCCGATACGGCGTCGACGATGCGGCCTTCCCCCAGGCCTTTGAGATCGACTACGTGCGCGTCTACCAGAAGCCGGACCACATCCTGACCGGCCGCAGCATGATCGGCCGCGACCTGATGCCGGGCGCCCCCCAGCCCTGAAAGCACGTGGGACTACAGCCGGGTCTACCTGAGACCGGCGGCGACGAGCGCACCATGAGGAAGCAACATCATGACGACATGTGGTAGAACATCCCCGGCCCCTCTCGCGGCTATCCTAAGCGCGGCCCTCCTGGCAGGCTGCTGCAGCACGCCGCGGGCGGCGGTTGGCGAGCCCGACAGCCCGTACGTCCCGGCGGGCTATGTGCGCGTGTTTGGCGATGACTTCAGCGGGCCGCGGCTGGCGCTCGCCAACTGGTGGACGCGCTACATCTACCAGGACGGCATGCTCGACACGCTCAACGACGAGCGGCAGCACTACCGCGAGCACACCAACCACGTCATGACCGGCAGCAGCCTGCGGCTGACGGCCCGCAAGGTGGCCGCCGCGGACGCGCGCTTCCCGTATGAGTCGGGCATGATCCGCTCGAAGATGACCTTCAAGTACGGCTACTACGAGGCGCGGCTCAAGATGCCAGGCGGCCTCGGCGTCTGGCCCGGTATCTGGCTCAACAGCGACGCGGATGCGCAGGGCAAGACGTCCTGGCCGCCGGAGATCGATATTGCCGAATTCGTCAACAACGGCAAGGACGACCGGGTCGACATGATGCACATGACCGCGCAGAGCCGGGCGAAGCCGGGCGCGCCGAATCCCTGGGATGGGCGCGTGCTGTTCGCGGACCCCAGTTTCCGCAAGAGCTACTACTACGCGCCCTTCAACTTTCCCGACGACTTCCACGTCTTCGGCCTGCTCTGGGATACGGACGACACCGTCACTTGGTTCGTGGACGGGAAGAAGCTCTACACCATGGCCTACAAGTGGGTCTATGGCGACGGGCGGGATGCGGCCTACGCGCACGTCCTGCTGATCCTGGGGATCGGCGGCAATTGGGCCGGCCGCTATGGCATCGACGACGCGGCCTTCCCGCAGGCGATGGACGTGGACTATGTGCGGGTCTACCAGAAACGTGGCCACGTGCAAACGAGCCGCAGCACAATCGGGCATGATCTGCTGGCGCCGTGAGGCCGGCCGCAGCATCAACAAACGGAGCAAAACCATGAAGAAGGAATACACCATGAACACCAGCATGCGCAATTGGATCGTCAGCGTCGCCGCAGTCACAGGGCTGCTGGGCGCGGAGCTTGCCTGCGCCGCAGCGGCGGCGACAGGCCCGACGCCGTACCCCACGAACAATGCCGCCTGGCCGGGCAAGGGCGTCATCCGAAAATTCGGCTGGATGGACGACAACCGCAAGTGGTTCTGGACCCAGCGCGAGAAGGACCAGGGCGCAGTCGTGTTTGCCGGCGATTCCCTGACCGGGGGCTGGAAGGACCTGGCCAAGGATTTTTCCGGGCTGAAGGTGGCCAACCGCGGCATCGGCGGCGATACGAGCCGGGGGTTGTTGTTCCGTTTTCAGGAGGACGTCCTTGATCTGCATCCCAAAGCCATCGTCATCCTCATTGGCATCAACGATCTGACGGCCCGCGGCAAACCGGCTGATGCGACCTCAAACATCGCCGACATGCTGACCCTGGTTCACAAACAAAGCCCGTCCCTGCCGGTGATCCTTTGCACGCTTCCGCCGACCGACAATCCGAAAGCCCCAGTCATGCAAGCCGACCGCCTGGCAGTGAATGCCGGCATTACGGCGCTGGCGCAGGAAGATCGGCATATTGGTTTCTGCGACGTGTATCGGGCCATGGCCAATGCGGATGGTTCGCCGAATCTGGATTTCTTCGGCCCGGACAAACTGCACTTCTCAACGACCGGACATGTGAAGGTGGCTGAGTTGATCAAGCCGGTTCTCAAGAACTTGAACGTCGAATAGCGATGTAATTTCCATGCCTTCAGGCATCATCCTCGACATTCTCCGCGGCTCGCTGCACGACGGCCCGGGCATCCGCACCACCGTGTTTCTGAAGGGCTGTCCCCTCGCCTGCCTCTGGTGCCACAACCCGGAATCGCAGGCCAGCGAGCCGGTGCTGCTCTACACCGAAGCACGTTGCGTGCGCTGCGGCGCCTGCGCCACGGCCTGTGCGCGTGACGTCCACAGCGTGTCGCCCCGGAGTCACATCCTCGACCGGTCGCGCTGCGCAGTCTGCGGACGGTGTGCCGCCGCCTGTCCGGCGCGGGCGCTGGAGATCAAGGGACGCACCATGACCATCGCGCAGGTGATGACAGAAGTGATGCCTGATATCGACTACTACCGCGCCACGGACGGCGGCCTGACGCTCTCCGGCGGCGAGCCCCTGCTGCAAGTCGACTTCGCCGCGGCGCTCCTGCAGGCCGCACGCGAACAGGGCATTCATACCGCGCTGGAAACGTGCGGCTGGGCGCCGATGGCCGCCTTTGAGCGCGTCCGGCCGCTGGTTGACCTCTTTCTCTTTGATTGGAAGGGCTCGGACAGCGCGCAGCACGCCGCGCAGACCGGTGTGCCGAACGAGCCGATCTTGCGCAACCTCGACCTCCTCTATCGCGCCGGCGCCCGCATCGTGCTGCGCTGCCCGCTGGTGCCGGGCGTCAACGACTCGGAGGCGAATCTCGCCGGCATCGCCGCGCTGAGCCGGAGCTATTACGATCTCGCCGGAATTGAGATCATGCCGTACCATCACATGGGCAACGAGAAGGCCCGGAGGTCGGGCCAGGAACCCCGGCTCGACCGACCCGACGCCGACGCGGCCGTCAAGACAGTTTGGCGAGAGCGCCTGTGCGCGTTGGGATGCCGCGAAGTGATTATGACGTAGAGGCATAACGACAGTTTGTGGCTCGGTTGCAGTGTTCGGTGTTCATGAAGATGGCATCATCGGATTCGCCAGTGGCGTATGCTGCCGATTGGGCATGCTGCGTTCCCCTCGACCGATTCAGTCATTCGCCTGAACTCCTAAACCTCGACCCCTGAACACTGAACACCACCAACGAAACTCCACCATGCAACCACCCAAACGCATCGAGATCTGCCGTTTTCCTCAGAACAAACGCATCGCCGTCACCACCAGCTTTGACGACGGCCACACCTACGACCGCCGTATCATCGCCGCCTTCAATGCCTGGGGGCTGAAGGGCACGTTCAATCTCAATTCCGCCAGCCTGCAGCGCACTGGCAAGCCAGCCGTCGAAACCGCACGCGGGATCCACCTCGATGTCTCGGAGGTGGCGGAGGTCTACCGCGGTCACGAGGTGGCGGTGCATGGCTTGACGCATCCATGGCTGGACCGGCTGGATGCCACGCAGATTGCGACTGAACTGCTCGAGGATCGCCGCGCGCTTGAGGATCTGGTCGGCTATCCGGTGCGCGGCGCGGCCTATCCCTTTGGCGCCTACAATCAGCAGGTGATCGAGGTGATGCGGGCGCTGGGCTTCGTCTACTGCCGCACCTGCGAGAACGCCGCCCCCTGCTTCCCGCCGCGCGAACCGCTGGCCTGGCCGAGCACGGCGCACCAGTACGCGACCGGCCCCACGGTGCCCGAGCGCTTTGCGCAGTTGCACGGTAATCCCCGCGCCACCGGCGTCTTCTACATCTGGGGCCACGGCTTTGAGTTTCATGACCGCAACGACTGGGATGGCCTGGAGCGCATCTTCAAGCCGCTCTCCGGCCATGCGGATGTCTGGTACTGCACCAACATCGAGCTGTTTGATTACGAAGAAGCCCGCCGCCGCCTGGTGGTGGCCGCCAATCGTGCGACGGCGTACAACCCCAGTGGCCTGCCGGTCACGCTCAGCGTGGACGGGACCCTGGTGACCGTGTCACCCGGCGCGACCGTCAGTCTGGCGCGGGCGTAGGAATGGGAAAAAGTGTTCAGGGTTCAGTGTTCAGGTGGCGTATCGTTTCTGGTAGCGTATTTCTCTTCTCGAACGGAACACGGATTATCGGTTACTGCACCCCTGAACACTCTCTTCTCCTTCTCACGCGCCAAGCAAAAGGAACCCGCCCATGAGCCAAGCATTGCGCATCGTCGGCCAGCCTGTCGCCAACCTACCATGGGAGCCGCGCCCGGCCGCATCGCAGGAACAGGTCTGGCGTTACTCCGGCAACCCGGTCATCGGGCGTCATCCCATTCCCTGCGCCTATGCGATCTACAACAGCGCGGTGCTGCCGTTTGACGGACGCTTCGTGGGGATCTTCCGCACGGAATACAAGACCCGCATCTCCTACCTGCACCTGGGCTGGAGCCCCGACGGCATCCACTGGCAGATCGAACCCGAGCGCATCCAGTTCGAGGCGGCCGATCCCGAGATCGGCAAGATGGTGTACGCGTATGACCCGCGCCTGACAAAGGTTGGCGATTGGTACTACATCCAGTGGTGCAACGGCTATCATGGCCCGACGATCGGACTGGCGCGCACGCAGGACTTCAAGCGCTTCGAGCAGTTGGAGAACGCGTTTCTGCCCTACAACCGCAATGGCGCACTTTTCCCGCGACAGATCGGCGGCCGTTACGCCATGCTCTCGCGGCCGTCGGACACCGGCCACACGCGCTTCGGCGATATCTTCTACTCCGAGTCGCCCGACATGGAATTCTGGGGACGCCACCGCCACGTCATGGCGCCGGGCGGCGGCTGGTGGCAGGACACCAAGGTCGGCGCAGGCCCCTCGCCCATCGAGACCTCCGAGGGCTGGCTGCTCTTCTACCACGGCGTGCTCAACTCCTGTAACGGCTTTGTCTACTCGACGGGCGTGGCCCTGCTCGATCTGGACAAGCCGTGGAAGGTGCTCTACCGCTCCGCGGAGCACATCCTGACCCCGGAAGCGCCCTACGAGACGACCGGCAGCGTGCCCAACGTGGTCTTCCCCTGCGCCGCGGTCTGCGACGCCCCCAGCGGACGCGTGGCCCTCTACTGCGGCGCCGCCGACACCTTCACGGCCCTGGCCTTCACCAACCTCTTCGAGCTGATCCCCTGGCTCAAGAAGCAGCCGCCGGTCGGCTGACACCGGGCGACGAGTCCGTTAAAAAAGGTTGGCCCGGAGATGGAAGAACCGGACGCCGGGGCTGGGCCATACCATTACGCATACACATAAAATGCCAATGGCCCAGCCATCTGAAATGGCGGTATAATAGGCCACACATTGGGATCATGAGGATCATGTTTTCGCGGCCTGTCTGAGGGACGGACACCCCAGGGAGCGCGTCATGACAAACTGCGGGAGGCGACGGATGAGACGCACGCTGATGACTGTCACGATCTTATTGGGCGTCTGGTTCGTGCCGGCCGCGCAGGCCACCTCGGCGACCTGGACCAACACGGTCAACGGTACCTCCGATGTCTGGACCACGCCAGCCAACTGGAACGCCGCCAACTATCCCGGTGCGGATGGGGCCTATCAGAACGCCTTTCTGACGAACCGGGTCAGCGGCTCAGTGTACAAAGCCGTCGTGAACGCGAACCTGCTGAACCCCCTCGGCACCGTGGAGATCAAGAACAGCGGCGGTTCCGGCGGCGAAGCCTGGGTGAGCGTGACCAATGCGACGGTGACCATCACCAATCTGCTGGTCCGCACTCAAGGCAGGATCGAGATCAATGCAGCGGGCGTTGTCACAAACGCTACCGTCACCATGGACGGCACGAATGGCCAGATTCTGGTCAACAGCGGGGGCAGTCTATTCTCGGTGACCAACATCTACGTGGGTAGCACGGCCAGCGGCACGAGCAATACACTGACGATCAGCGATGGCGGCGTGGTCGGCTCCCTCTGTTCGCCGATCATCGGCAGCGGGTCCAGTTACAACACGCTCTATGTGCCTGGCAACAACGTGATGATCCGCACCACCAATGGCGCGCCCACAGTTGGCAGCGCCAGCGCAGTGGGCAACCGCATGGTGTTTACCGGTAGCAACATCGTCTGGGACTGCGGCGCCAGTCAGGTCCGCATCGGCCAACAGATCAACGCGGGGCACACGACCAACAACGTCTGGATGGTGTCGGGGGGCAGCCTGACGCTGACCAATCACGGCACGTTTAACATCGGCTATGGCGTCGGCACGGGGCCTGACACCTCCGGCAACACGCTGATCGTGACCAATGGCGGGCGCCTGTATACAAAGAGCAGCGTAGGCGTCGACTACGCCGCCTCGTCCAACGCGGTCATCGTCACCGGCGCGGGATCCCTGTGGGATGCCGGCGGAAGCAAAGTCCAGAGCGGCGCAAACCTGGGCATGCACGGCCAAATCCTCGTCGATCAGGGCGGCACGCTTTCAAACTGCTACATCAACGTCGGCGACTACGCGCAAACCTACGGCAACAGCCTGATCATCACGAATGGCAGCCGCCTCTATACGACGGCCGCCTCGACGGTCGGCAACAACTGCTCCAGCAACCAGGCGCTCATCACCGGCCCTGGCTCGTTCTGGAACGGCAATGTGCAATCGCTCACGGTCGGCACGGGCGCGTCGGCCATCGGCAACATACTGCGGATCGAGAGCGGGGCCGTTGTCACGAATGGCGGTTCCCCCTCCATAGGCGGCGGCGGCATAGGCAACATGTTGATCGTGACGAATGGCGGCCAGTATTGGCTGGCCGCCTCAATGAGCGCGTTCATCGGCAGCAGCGCATCGAACAACACCGTCTATGTCGGCGGCAACAACGCGACATTCGGCGCGGCGGGCACGTATTGCGGCTTAACCATCGGCAATGGCAACGGCAGCGGCAATGTGATGGTCGTGGATCAGGGCGGTGTCTGCCCGAATTGGAATCCCGTGATGGTCGGGAGAACCACCAACTGCGTGAACAATGCCTTGATCATCACCAATGGCGGCTACCTGCAGTCGGTTGCAATCTACGCCAACTACCGCGGCACCAACATCTGGAGCAACACGGTGGTGGTCGTCAATGGAGGCGTGCTGGAATCGCCAAGCCTGATCGCCGACCAAAACGGCGACCAGACGCCGCTCAACGGCTACAACTGCATCACCAACAGCGGCGGCGTCTACCAGTTCGCCACGATCACGCCGACGATCACCCCTGTGCCCGCCCACAACAGCCTGATCTACCTGGACAGCGGCACGATCGCATATCGCGCGCTTTCGACCGTCAACGTGAAGGGCAACTGGAGCGGATCGCAATTGACCAACATCACATACGCAGCCAACGGCCACAATGGGTTCCGGCTGAACAGCGCCACGAACGTCACCTCACCCGATCAGTCCTACACCTTCGCGACCGGCCTCGGAGCGACCAACTACACGCGGTTGGAGTTGATCAACGGCTCGCAATACCGCGGCGGTACGGTCACCATCGGTAATGGCGGCACACTGGCCATGTGGGGCGCGCCCTCCACCATCACGAACCTGACGATCGGGGCCAATGGCGCGCTGGAGGTCACGCTGAACGGCACGAGCAGCACCAATCAACTGACCGCCGTGGGCAGCGTCACGCTGGGCGGCTCACTGAACGTGATCCTGGCCGGACCGCCGCCGCCCGCCGGCTGGAGCACCACGCTGATCAACAAGACCAGTCCCGGTGCGTTGACCGGCCGCTTCAGCAACGGCCCCTTGCGTGCCAGTTACCTCGGCACCAACTACGCCTTTAGTGCAGCCTATGCCAGCAGCTCGCTCATGTTGAACAGCCAGGGGCGGGTTACCACCGGAACCGTCCTGCTGTTCCAATAAGTCACAACCCTGCGCGCCAAGTTACGACGCACCTGTATCGCATTCTCCCTGTAGCCACGCCGCTGTGCCGGCGTGTTGGACCAGAACGCGCGTCGACAGAGCGCCGCGACTACAGTAGAGAGGCAACATTGTTGTAGATGCCACGCCGCGACGACAACAGGCTCGACGACCAGAGGAGTCCCATGAACCAGACGCACCCCGCTCGCATCGTATGTGTCCTGCTGGCATCCTTTGCCGGCCTATGTGCCACCACCCGCGCCGACGGGCCGATGAACCTGCTCGACCGTGCCTCCGTGGCGACGACGAATGGGCTCCTGCCTTCCTCGGCCGACGTCACGACCTCGTACAGTGACGTCTCCGGCGCGGCGGGCCTGGTCGTTACCATTCAGCCAGGGGCAGACAAGTTTCCGGGGGTCAAGTTCCTGCCGCCCCAGGGCATCTGGGACCTCTCGGCCTATGGCCATGTCGAGGCTCGCCTGGTCAACACGAGCACCAACAAGCTCGTGCTCTCGCTGCGCGTGGACAATGCCGGCGACTGGCACACCAGCCCCTGGAGCTTCGAGAGCATCCATCTCGCCCCAGGCGCCGCCGGCAACTTGCGCGTCTATTTCGGCATGTCATTCGGTAAGCCCGCCTTCGCGCTCCACCCGGAAGCCGTGATCCGGATCCTGGTCTTCGCCGGCAACTCCGATGGGGCGCAGAGCTTCCGCATCGAGTCGCTCCAGACCGGCGGCGCGCCGGGCGAGCGTCCGGCGGTGGATCCCAAGTCGATTCGCATCGTGCCACGCCAGGGGCGGCTGCTCGATGCCGGCGCCATCAGCAATGCCGCCGCGCAACTGGTCGTCAGCGGCGGCGCGCAGGCAACGGTGGTCGCGGCCGACGCCAACGGCACGGCGCTGCGCCTGACTCTGCCGCCTTCCAAGACCGAGCAATCGCTGATGTTCCATCCGCCAGTCGGCCGCTGGGATCTGCGCGAATGCCTGGAGGTCCGTGTGCAGGTGCGCAATGCAGGCACGGCGCCGGTGCTGCCGCGCGTGCGCGTCGAAAGCGACAACGGATCCTCCGACTGGGCCGCGGCCAAGGCGCCGCTGGCGCCGGGCGCCGCCACGGAACTCGTGTCGTCCTTCATTCCGGCCGTGCCCTGGACCTGCCTGCCCAGCAGCGCGAAGCCGGGGCACGTGAACAACCAGCCGGGCACCGGAACGAAGCTGACCAGCGATGCGGTCTCGGCGATCACCGTGGCGGCCGAGGCGGCCGCGACCGAGCGCGTGCTGGTCGTCGAGTCGATCCGCGCCGACGTGCCTCCGGCACCGGTGATGCCCACGTGGCTGGGCAAGCGCCCGCCGGTCGACGGCGCCTGGGCCATGACCTTCGATGATGAGTTCAACGGCCATGCCATCAACACCAACGTGTGGAATATCGTCGGCCAGAACTGGTATGACAAGGTCAGCCATTACAGCCGCGACAATGTGATCGTGGGCGACGGCATGCTGCGCGTGCGCTATGAGAAGAAGCGCGGCTGGCATAATGACGATCCCAAGTTTCGCGGTTGGGGCCCGACCGCCGTCCAGGGCGAGACCGATTACGCCACCGGCTATCTCGACACCTACGGCAAGTGGACGCAGCGCTACGGCTACTTCGAGTCGCGACTGAAGCTGCCACGGGCACCGGGCTTGTGGCCGGCGTTCTGGATGATGCCCGACCGCGGACCGTCCGTGACGCCCCTGGGCAAGCGGGGATCGACCGCCGATGGCGGCATGGAGTTTGACATCACCGAGTGGCTCTCACGCTGGGGACAGTACCGCTACAACATCGCCATGCACTGGGACGGCTATGGGCCCGAACACAAGGTGAGCGGAACCGGCACGATCTATGTCCAGCCCGATGCCGACGGCTTCCTGACGTGCGGCCTGCTCTGGACCCCCGGCGTGGCCATCTACTACTGCAACGGCCGCGAGGTGCTGCGCTGGGAGGACGCGCGTGTGTCGTGCATCCCATCCGACATCATGTTCACCATGCCCTGCGGCGGGTGGGACAACAACGCGCTGGACAATGCGCAGTTGCCGGCCGACTTGGTGGTCGACTACGTGCGCGTCTGGCAGCGGCAGGATCTGGCGGCCCTGCCGCCCTACGTCGCCGCCGCGACCAACGCGCCGGCCAGGTAACCCCCGTGCCGCATGACCGGCACGGCTCACGGCCATGTGGTCAGCCAGTGTCCGGGCGCGATCCGTGACGCGTCGAACGGTTGTGCCGAATGGATCGTGATGATGCGTCGATCGCCAGCCGTCAGATCGTAGAAGTTGTCATCGATCCAGAACGGCCGCGCGTCGTCGGGCACATGCAGGTGGCAGAAACGCGCATAGGCATCCGTCGTGACCTCCAGTCGCGTCAGCCAGTCGCCGTTGCGATCGGCCGCCGTCCCGAGCGGGCGCACCTGCACGCGAGGCGCAGGCCAGGGCACGGCGCGCCACAGGTCGGGGAAGTAGGTCACCCGCGGCAGCGCAACGCCCTGCACGCAGGCATCCACGAAAAGATAGTCGCCTGCCTCGCGCGCCAGGTCGGACAGGTCGAGGGCATCGAAGCGCGTGGTGTCGCAGCCCCCTGCCTGCACCTCCTGCCGGCGCTCCCAGACGACCGTGCCGTCGAGATGGGCCTGACCGTAGCGCAGCACGCCGGCACCCGGCGCGCGTCCGTCGTTCGAGAGGAAGAACTCGATCCGTCCGGCACGTTCGAAGACGATGGGCAGCCACATGGCGCAGGCGCGCCGCGCGGCGTAGTAGGATGGCTTGGGACGGCGATCGTAGTCGATGATCGACCAGTTGCTGGTGGGCCAGCAATCGTTGAACATCCACATCATGGTCCCGCCGTTGTTGGGCCGGTCGCGGCGGGCGCTCTCGAACTCCGCGCGCATCATCTCGGCATGCACGGCCTGGCCGTGCTTGACGTAGTCCTCCAGGCTCTCGACGGGGCCGAAGAGCGCGTCGCCGAACATGATCGTCTGCTCGTGGTGCGGATAGTCGCAGTGGCCGCGCTGGATGTGGTAGGTCCAGAGCGCATCCGGCGGCCACTGGTGCCCCGGCGGCAGGAAGCGCCGCAAGGTGTGCACATCGCACGGGCCCTGGATGCAGAACTCGGAGTTGAAGGCGCACACCTTCTCGAAGTGGCCGCGAAAGCGCTCCGGTTGCAGGCGCCCCTCGCGGTAGTTCTCGAGAATCGTCGCCTCCTTGCGCAGCGGACGCACATGCGTCTGAAACAGGCCGTGCTTCCAGCAGGAGATGTGGCAGTTGCCGCTCTCCGGCATGTTGCCGGCGTCGTCGTGCGACTGGGGGCTGCTCTCCACGTAGGGCACGCCGTGGCCGTGGCGGCTGACCAGCCCGCGCAGAAGCATCGTGTACAACTGCGGGTCGTCGCGCAGGCGGCGCGGCGCGGCGTCCGGCGCAGGGGCGCTGTAGACCCCTGTGTCGGCGCTCGCCATCGCCTGCTCGTTGGGCAGATTCCAGGAAAAGACGTCCTCGTTGCAGCCGCACCAGAGCGCCACGCAGGCGTGGTTGCGCAGCCGCCGGATCTGATGCTCGGCCTCGGCGGCAATCTCGTCGCGCAGCGCCTCCAGCGGATAGCCGGCGCTGGCAAACATGAAGTCCTGCCAGACCAGCAGGCCCCGCTCGTCGCATGCCTCGTAGAAGGCCGGTCGCTCGTAGATGCCGCCGCCCCAGACGCGCAACATGTTGAAGTCGGCCGCGACCGCGCGCTCCAGGTAGAAGCGGACCTGCTCGTCGGTCGCCGTCCCCGGCCAGATCTCCACCGGGATCCAGTTGCCTCCCTTGCAGAAGACGCGCGTGCCGTTGACCGTCAGCCAGAACGAACGGCCCGGACCGGCCTCGCGCGTGAAGGGCTCCTCCAGCAGGCTGATCTCCCGGATGCCGAAGCGCCCCGTGCGGCGGTCGGCCTGACCGGCAGCGGTCTCGAGGCTCACCGTGTAGGTGTACAGATCCTGGGCGCCCGAGCCGTGCGGCCACCAGAGACGCGGCTGGGGAACGGTCACGGTGACGTAGCTATGCACGCGGCCGGGACGTTCGACGACCTCCTCGTGCGCGAAGCCGGGGCCGCGGATCTGCAGGCGCAGGCGGTAGCCGGCGGCACGCGCGGCGGTGTTGACGGCGAAGAACCAATCCAGTCGGCCGGAGGTGAAGGTCCTCACCGTCGCATCCAGCAGGCGCGGGCCGTCGTGCTGCTCCAGGCGCACGGCGTCCGACAGACCCTGCGACGGCAGCGGCAGGCTCCAGTCCCAGCCGAAGCAGAACTGCGGCTTGCGCAGGCGCGTGCGGCGCTCGCCCCACCCCTTCAGGGG
>Ga0316226_1003460_pt1 | contig 13544 bp, 22 predicted proteins | sample TBH18017metaG_FD_206009 | JGI IMG/M metagenome (GOLD analysis project Ga0316226, IMG submission 206009) | Freshwater microbial communities from Trout Bog Lake, Wisconsin, USA - TBH18017 | ecosystem: Environmental > Aquatic > Freshwater > Lake > Hypolimnion/Profundal zone | place: USA: Wisconsin... | reverse complement strand
TCTAACATAGGAAGTTTATCTGTAGGTGGTGCTGCTAACATTACAGCCGATACAGGTCTTATTGCTAGCTTTGTAGGTAACGCTACAACATATTCTTATGTAGCTGTACAAAACAAAAATACAGGAAATACATCTTATGGATCTTATTCTTTATACAATGAATTAGGTAACGTTTATGCTGATATTGGTATGAACGGATCAACTTACAGTTATACAGCAGCAGGTTTCCCTAATAACGCATTTTCTAGTCCCAATGCAACATTTATTCAAACAGGTGGTGGTGATTTAGCTATTGGTACAAACCAAGCTAATGCTATTCATTTTATAGCTAATGGTAGCTCTAGCACTTCAGACGCTATGACTATTAATGCTAATAACACTGTAACTATTAATGCAGTGGGTACAACATTTCCCAATAGTTTCTTATCTAATTCAAGTACAACGCTTGGTAACACAGCTTTAACTTTAGGCAGTACAACAACTAGCGTAGGTAATTTGACGCTTTCTAATGTTACAATTACATCAGGGTCAATTAGTAATATTGCCATTGGCGCAGCCATTACAACTAAAAATGCTAACTATAACGCAACTTCAAGCGATGAGACTATTTTAGGTAATGCTTCAACAAGTAATATTACAATTACTTTACCGACAGCCGTAGGTGCTACAGGTAAAACTTATGTGGTGAAAAAGATTGATAGTTCGGCTAATACGGTCACTATAGCTACAACATCATCACAAACAATTGACGGAACATTAACAAGAGTATTTAGCAATCAATACACTGGCGCTCAAGTACAAACCGATGGATCAAATTGGTACATACTTGCTTGGATTGATGGCAGAAACGGAACAGCAGGTACATTCTAATGATAGACGGACCACATAATAACGATTCTTTTTTTGATTTAATTATGATCTGGATTGGTGCAATTCTAGGTCATTTAACCCTATCTTCTGCAGTTTTGTGGGCTACTCTTATTTATACATTAGTACGTCTTTATGTCATTATTCGTAACGAATTTTTTAAATAATGAACTTTGAAACCCTTTCTATTGTTAAATTTGGTGACAAAGACTCATTAGGTGAGTTTTTATTTGAAAATGGCACTCAACATAAGCTATTTCAACAAACATTTCAAAGAGCAGGCATAAACGTGCCTATTTTCCCTATTACAGACGCAAATACAGACAATTTAGATGACTGGTTATTGGCTCATCAGGTGGAGCATCAGTCGTTTGCGAGGTTGCTAAATCTTAATAATCCCTTTAATATGTTGGATGTAGACTTCAATAATGAGTCAGATTTTTATGATTGGATAGCTTCTCATTTGTACATTCATCAACAAATAGCTGCTGCCCTAGGATTGAGTGCATAATGGATAAAATAGCTTCCCCCGCCCCAAAAAAAAATGAGATTTCTGGAAAAGAGTCAGGATTAGATCCTGTATCTATTATTAGGAAAGACGCTATTAAACAAGGACTTAATCCAGATGAGATTCTTGTTAAAGTTAATAAGTTAAAACAAAACCCACGTGTTGAATTAGTGCAGTTTGGTAACACTGTATTTTTACTTCAATTAGTTGCTCCCTTTACTGTTGAAGTACATATCTTTACTTCAGACAACATGATGGGTGTATTACAAAATTATCAGAAGTTAGCCGATGCCTTAAAAGCTCAAGGTATTAAGAAAGGCTATACTTATTCTGACGAACCTATGTTTAAGAAGATTGTAGAAAGATCAGGTATGCCTGTAAAAATTACACAAACTCAAAAACAAATTAAAGGTCAAATGAAACCCGTTTATATGTATGAGATGGATCTATAATGCCAGCCGCTGCCGTTGCCGTTGTTGTTGATGTTGCTGCTACCGATATTGGTGTTGCAGCCGCAGTTGACGCTGCCGCAGGTATTGCTGCAGATACTGTTGCAGGTGCTGCATTAGGCTCTGCCGCTACGGGTGCTATTGCGGGTGGTGTAAGTGCTGCAGTGACAGGTGGAGATATTGGTCAAGGTGTTTTATTTGGTGGTTTAAGTGGTGGTATTGGTGGTGCAGCCGGTGCTGAAACAAGCTCTTTATTAAAAGGTGCTGATACAGGATTAAGCCCACAAGCCATTGCAGGAATTTCTAAAGGTGTAGGTAGCACAGTCGGTGGTACAACATCTGGTTTATTACAAGGTCAATCTTTTGGACAAGCATTAGAACGTGGTGCTGTAGGAGGGTTGGCAAGCGGTGTAGCTACAGGTTTAGGTCCTACAGGATCAGATTATGTATCTCAAGCAGAACGTGGATTAATTTCAGGTGGTATTTCCCAAGGGCTAGGTTCTGTATTAGGTTTAGATAAAACATCTGCACCTACACAAATGGCATCTAGTTATGTACCTTCAACGACAACAACAACTGGTCAAGGTGGTGTAACCCCAGGATCACAAGCATTAGGACAAGCGTTACGTGTTGATCCTAGCGCAACTTTAGGAGGTGGCGATCAAACCTCTACACCACAAAATGTATGGAATGTGGCATCATTACGAGTGAAAGACGAAACAGGAGCATAGTATGGCAAACGAATCATTAATGGAATCATTGAGCTTAAACCTACCGGCAATGGCTCAAATTATTAAAAAGAAAGGTCGTGGTAGAGACACTGTTCTTGCACACATCACGCCTGAAGAAGCCAAGCTCTTAAAGAAACGTGGTGGTCGTGGTTCTATTAATCCTGAAACTGGTCTTTTAGAATTTGAAGGTTTTGATGCTCCAGAATCTACTTATACGCCTATTGATACAACTCAAGCACCATCTATGCTTGGTACAGCACCTACAACAGATACAGGTACTTATGCACCTACACAAACTACTGGTGGTGTAAATTACACGCCTGCAACAACAGATACAACTCAAGCTCCTTCTATTGATTTTAGTCAATATACAGGCTCACCTGGTGTAACACAATACGCTGGCGCTCCTGGTGTTTCATTTACACCGGCTCAACAATCCCAATTTGGGACTGCTGCTTTACCACAACCTACAGGATTAGAACCTGTTGTTGATGTTGGCACAGCACCTCAAGCGCCTCAAGCACAACAAGGCGTATTAGATAAATTAAAAAATCTTTCACCTGACACTTTAACTAAATTAGGTTTAGGTGGTCTTACTGCTTTAGGTGGTATTGCTGCTACTCGTGCTGCACAAAAACAAGGGCAACAAGCTAAACAACAACAATTAGCATTAGCTCAACCTTATCAACAGCAAGGTCAAGAACTTGTTAGACAGGCGCAAGCAGGTGAATTAACTCCGCAATCACAACAAGCGTATGAAGCTGCACAAGCTCAAGTACAACAAGGTATTGCTCAACGTGGTGGTGTAGGTGAAGCTCAAGCTGCAACACAACTCGCTAACATTAGAAATAACTTATTAAATAATCAATATCAAACTGGATTACAAGTACTTGGTATTGGTGACAATATTGCTGTGGGTGCTATTACAACTGGTATCCAAGCAGATCAATACGTAAACGGTTTAACAAGTAATTACTTTACAAATATTGCTAGAATTATGGCAGGTCAACCACCTGCTACCACTCAACCAACAATTAGTTAATCATGGCTGATCCATTACAAAATATAACTAACATTGACCAAACTGGTACAACGTTTCCAGCTAATTTACTTTCACCTCAAGTAAAGTCTCCTGACATTAATCAAGTATTAAAAGAGACTGAAAAAGGTTATCAAGATTTAGGTAAAAAGTTTTTAGAAACTACTAAACCTTTAATGGATGCTTATGGTAAAGGTTTACAAGCTGAACAAGATATTGCTACAGAAAAAGAAATGCAATTAAATTTAGCTAACAAAGCTAAAAGTCAATTAAAAGCTGAAGCATACCGTAAAGAAGTAGAAGATGTTACAAAGTCTAAAGCATACGATGATTACGATAAAGTTGTTAATCAATTAGAAAATCAAGAATTTGTACCTACAAAAGAGAACGCTCAAGATTTAGCACAATTATTTACTTATATTAGTTTGATTGGTTTTGGTATTGGTAAAGGTGGTAAAGGATCTGCTCAAGCTGCAATGTCAGCTATGTCTGGCATGATGGAAGGTCATTTACAAGGTCGTGAAGATAGATACAAAAAAGAAAAAGACATCTTTGAAACGAATGTAAAAGCATTAAGAGAGAAAGCACAAGTTCTTAATGACAGACTTAAAAAGATTACTGAATTAGCTGCAACAAATCGTCAGGCTGCTGAATTACAAGCAGATGAATTATTTTATGAAATGAACGCTGACTTTTATAAATCTATTAAAGATAAACAAGGTTTAATGGTAGCGGCTAAATTAGCAGAAAAGAATTTTGAATTGTCTGAAAAAGCGTTTGATATTATGGAAAGACAATTTGAAGCTACTTCAAAAGTTAAAACTGAATTAGCAATGTTAGGCATTAGACAACAATTAAAAGGCGCGTCTACTGAAGGTGAATTAGTACAACAATTTACTGGCGTTATGCCATCTCCTAAAGACGCTACAGAAATTACTACAATTGCTGGCGCTATGGGTGAGGCTTATGCTTTATCTAATATCGCTAGAACTATGCCAGATGTTGTAGGTCGTTCAGGTCAAATTCAAAGTTTAGTAGATAAATATGTTAAATCTTATACTGGTGCTGGCGCACTTCCAACTGCAGATGATGAATCAGGATTAAGTCAAGAAGCACTTATATTTGCTAAACGTTACGCTGCTTACCTTGTTGGGTATGAAAGATCATTGTCAGGATCAGCACGTGCATTTACTGTTCAATTGCAAAAACGATTCAATGCTCTTATGGCTCAAGAACAATTTACACCAGAAGGGTTATCTAACTTACTTATTGACCATACAAGAGAATTATCTAATTCTGCTGCAGAAAAAGGCAGAGCATTTAATATTGATAATATGTCTAAAATGGCAATTGATATTAGCTCTCGCACAGGAGACCCTAACGCTATTTACGGTTATCAATACGCTTTACAAAAACGTGGTGGCGGTGCTGCACCAACTTCACAAGTACCTACATTTACTACTGAAGCCGAAGCTGAACAAGCTGCAAAAGATGGCAAGATTAAAAAAGGTACAAAAATTATTATTAATGGTCAATCAGGAACTTGGCAATAATGCCTTTTCAACCAGATACAGAACAACCTTCAACAACTGGAAAGTTTGTTCCGGATAAACCTGTTCAACCTAAAGGTGCAACAGAAAAGTTTATTGAAGGTGTCCCTGGTAAAGCATTTAAAACTTATGCTGAAATAGGTCGTGGCGCTGCATTGCCTTTACTTGGTGCTGCAGAAACTATCCCTTATGAGCCATTACAAAAATACGCTGCCGGTAAAATTAAAGAGATTGAAGAAACACCTAAAGCTGCTAAAGGCATTATTGATCCTAGAACTATGGGTAAATTTGCTACAGAAGCTGGTCTTACATTAGTGCCAGGAAGCAAAGCATTACAAGCTGAATCATTATTAGGTCGTGCAGGTTTAGGTGCTTTATCTGGTGCTACTGCTGGGGGTGTTTTAACTGGCGCTAAAAAACCAGAAGATATTTATAAAGAAAAAGGTGAGGCAGCTAAATCAGGCGCTATTTTTGGAGGTGTTGCAGGAGGAACATTACCATTAGTAGCTCAAGTATCTCAAAAAGGTTATAACGCAGTTAGAGACACTTTACAAAGAGCTTTTGGTGGTGACGCTAAAAAACTTGCAGATGCGTTACGTGATTACGCTACAAAACGAACAGGCGCTGAAGCAGACGCAGCTAAAAAATTAGCAGATCAAGCAGAACAAAGAGTAGGCATTGCTGAAAAAACAATGCGTCAACAAGAGACAAAAGGTGAGGCTGCATTAAGAGAATTACCTGGCACTAAAACAACTGAAGAAGCAGGTCGTTATAAACCTATTCCTGAAAGCTCACAATCTATTGGTGAAAGAATTAAAACATATACTGATAGAGTATATCAACAACTTAAAGACAGACGTAGTGCTAATGCTGAACGTCTTAAAAGTGAAGCATTTAATGAGGCTTTATCAAAAGAAAAGGCTGGTCAAAGAGTTTCTGATACAAAAGCATTTGACTCAATGATAAAAGAAATAGATTTAGCATTACGCAATCCAGATACTAAACTTTCTAATATGCCTGTTCAAGAAGTTCGTAATCAGTTAATGAAAGTTAAGAACGCTGTTGAAGGTCTTAAAGTAGATGAAGCTACAGGTACAGTGATTGGTCAACCTGCATCATTTGAAGGATTAGAACAATTACGTAGATTCTTAAATGATCGTGCTTATGGATTGCCTGCAGAAGGATTTGACGCTATATCTCAACAACAAGCGGGTCGTTTAGCTAAACAAGTTGAAGGTATTATGGAAGAATTTTCTCCCAAGATTAAAACTTTTATTACTCAATATAAAGCTGATTCAGAGCCATTAAGAGTATTTAAAACAAAAATTGGTAAAGTATTAACAGAAGAACAAATACCGGGTGTTAGAGGATATGCAACGACTGCTACAGAAGATATACCTTCTCGTGTATTTAAAAATAAAGAAAGTTATCAATCTTTATTAGAGGCTGTAAGTAACAATAAACCATTTGCTGAAAATGAAGCTAGAAAATATTTCTCTAATGAATTAGAAAAATTAGGTGGTGATCCTAAACGTATTGAAGGATTTATTAGACAAAATAGAGATATGTTGAAAGAAACTAACTCTATGAATATGGTAGAAAATTATTTAAAACAAGTAAGATCTGCAACTACAAAAGCAGAACAAGCAGGTAAAATTGCTAAAGAATCTACTGTGACTGCAGAAAAACAAGCAGCAAGACAACAAGCATTTGCTAAATTACAATCTGATATTATGACAGCTAGAGAGCCAATGGATGTAGCAAGACACTATAAAGATTTTGCTCAAAAATTACTTTCTGACGGTACAATTAATCAAAATCAATACAGAACCATGATTCAAGAAGCAAATAGAATACAAACATCTGTAGCTGATACACAGGCTGCTAAACAAGAGTTTTATAAAGGTTTATCAAAAATAGTGGGTGCTGGTGTTTTAGGCACTTTAGGTTATTACGGCTCAAAAGCAATAGGGGATTAAATGGCTAAACAAAAGGGGATAAATCCGGATTTAGAGGACTCTATAGCTGTACTTTTAAAACAAGTGATGGCAGATGAATCAGCTTCTTTAACGGATAAATGTAAGGTTTTGGATAGAGCAATCAATGTTGAAAAGCTCAAACAAAAGATCAGTGACGATGAATGGGGTGCAGGATTTATTGCCACCGAGGAAGAAGATAGTTAGAATATAGTATTAAAATAAGGGGATAATATGGATACAATAGCAATTGTGCGTTTGGCTTTGAACGTTATATCAGAGCGTTTATTAACAATCATAGCTTTAGGAATGTCATTTGGTTTGGCTTGTTGGGTGATGAAAGACCCAGATATATTAAGACTAGGCACAATGGCTTTTTTTGCAATATTTAGTTTTTTATTATTAAAGACTAGGAAAAGAGAAAATTATGAAACAGAATCAAAGATCACCACAAGTCAACCAACAGATCGCTAAATCTGTTCGCCCACAATTACCACGTGACGGTAGTGCTAATGGTAATAACTATCACGTTAATGGTAAATTACCAGCAGGTTTTACTTCCGTATGGCGATTTGACGGTGTAACAGACACTAAAAATTCAGCTACTACAAAACCTGAAAAAAACTGCAAGGTTTGCTAAATGGCTAATAATATTGCTTTTCAACCTATGGGTAAGACAGTAAAGGTAGCTGTAACAGGTGCGGCTAATACGCAATCAAACGTATTTACCATCACTTCTGACAGCCCTGTTAATCAATACTATATTTCAAATGCAGATACAAATGCCGCTGTATACGTATGGATTAATTCTACTAGCTCATTTAATGTGGCTTTACCAGATAACGGACCAGGTTATGTTATTTCATTACCTCCATACGCTTACAAAGTTATTTCAGGACCACAAGTAAGCCCTACAGGAAATGTGTACGCTAAAGTGATTGGTGACGCAGCAAATGCTTCAGTTTATATAACTCCAGGAGAAGGACTATGAAAACTAAATTAATTCAATTATTAGATTTTTTAAAAACAGCAGCAATCTATTCTTTTAAAATTGCTTTAAGAGTGATTAAAGTCATTGTAGAAGAATCTATTGTTGTTTTACAAAAGCTAGATACCTTACTTACAAACAATGTTGCTTGATGCCATTATTGGTGCTGTAAGTACCGTATTAGATAGAGTTATTCCAGATGTTAACGCTAGACAACAAGCTAAAGATGAGCTTGCTAAAGCAGTGTTACAAGATGACTTTCAGCTTGCTTTGGCACAAGTGCAAACTAATCAAGCAGAAGCTCAATCAGATAACATTTTTAAGTCTGGATGGAGACCTGGTATTGGCTGGATTTGCGGTATCGCTTTTTCATTGCATTTTGTTATATTCCCTATTCTTAATTGGTTTTTAATTTTATTTCATCAAACACCTATTACGATTCCATTTGATATGAATACTTTATTAACTGTATTAGGTGGTTTATTAGGTATTGGTGGTTTAAGAACGATTGAAAAAATTAAAGGTGTTGCATGACAAAAATTACAGATCACTTTACATTAGAAGAAATGTACGCTTCTGAAATTGCTGATCGTAACAACATTGACAACATTCCTAAAGATCCAACAATATTAAAAAACTTATACTTTTTAGCGACACAACTAGAACTTGTTAGAAGCCTTCTTAATTCTCCTGTACATATTAATAGCGCTTATCGCTGCCTCGGCGTTAATAACTTATTGGGCAGTAAGCCAACCTCGGCACACGTACAAGGACTTGCGGCAGATATTATTTGTCCGGCTTTCGGTAATCCTCGTGCTATTATTAATGCTATTATTGGGAGTCATATTCAGTACGATCAAGTTATCTTGGAGTATGATAGATGGTGTCACATCGGCTTTCAGCCACAAGGTGAACAACAAAGATTACAACAATTAATCATAGACAAATCAGGAACTAGAAATTATGGCTAAAGATACTAAAAGAAAAAATTGGGAAAAAACAGTAGGCGAATCTGAACCAGATATGTCTTACAGAACTCCTAAAAAAACTACAAAAAGAACATCTCGTAAATCTAAAAGATAATGACTAAAAAAAAAGTTAGATTATCTGTAGGTCGTGGTGAGAAGAAATCTGTTAAAGCAGGTGCAGGACTCACTGCTAAAGGTCGTGCTAAATACAATAAAGCGACTGGCTCTAAATTAAAAGCACCTACAAAAGATCCTAAAAACCCTAGGCATAAATCTTTCTGTGCTAGAAGTAAAAGCTGGAAAGGTGAACGTGGTAAGGCAGCTAGACGTAGATGGGGGTGTAGCAGATGAAGCCCGGATTATATGCAAATATTCATGCCAAACGTGAACGTATTAGAAAAGGCAGTGGGGAGAAAATGCGAAAGCCTGGCAGTAAAGGCGCTCCTACTAATAAAGCCTTTCGTAAAGCAGCCAAGACAACACGCAAATCAAAGCGTAAATAATGCTCAAGAAGGTATGCACCAAATGTAAAATACAAAAGGGTGTGTATCTTTTCTATCGTTATAAAGGCGGTTATCACTCGTGGTGTAAAGATTGTTTTAATGTAGCTTCAAACAAATCAAAAGAAAACAATTACAAAACTTTTGAAAAACGTGCTGCAGTCATCATGGCATCTTGCCGACAATCATCTAAACGCAGAAATCATATATTAGAAATAGAAAAGCAAGACCTCATAAACCTTTGGTATAAACAAAAAGGTGTTTGTTATTACACTGGATGGAAAATGAAATTAGAACCAAGTCAGCCAGAGTCTGTTAGCGTTGAGCGTTTAGACTCTAGCATTGGTTATATTAAAAAGAACATTGTGCTTTGTTGCACGGTAGTTAATTCTATGAAATCACATTACTCTAAAGACTTATTCCTTAAAGTGTGTCGTGCAGTGACTCAAGGTGCAGGTATTAAACGACCTTCAAAAGCATAAGTACCATTGTGTGTAAGTTGCGCCCATGGTGCAGCCCAAACTTTACCACCGGCTTTACGCCAGATATAACAGAAATGATAATCTTCTGATAACAAGCGTTCTGTTTCAGGTTCAATAGAAGTTGCAAAGAACTCTTTAATTTCTTCTTGACCTGTCATTGTGTTACCTAAATCATGCACATCATTCTTATATGTAGGAACTAATGGTGATAGTTTTTCAAAGACTTCACGTTTGATTAAAAGAAAGCCTGTCCCTGCATTATAAATCTCGCATGGCTCATTGACTGGTACGGTGACTTCTCCTGCATAACCTACAAGATTGACTACAAAAGAACCGGTATGATGTTTTAAATCTTTAAAGTCAACGCCATTATCCATAGCTCGTTTAACGCTAGACCAATTGATTTCTTTTTTAGGATAGATACCACCAATGACTTCTTTATCTGCTTGCACCATTTTAATGACATCAGCAGGATTAAAGCCAATGTCTGAATCAATAAAGAATAAGTGTGTTGCGTCTGTCTTTAGAAAAGCGTTTACAAGTGCGTTTCTTGCTCGTGTAATGAGAGATTCATTAAACATAAAACTAAACATTGAAGTGATATTATTATCTCTAAAATGATTGTTGAGTTGCAAAACTGATTGTGTATAGTAGCCAAAACATTGACCACCATACATGGGTGTTGCTACAAAAATCTTTGGACTAGCCATACGATCCCCTTAATTAAATTTCCAAAAAAAACAAGAATTGACAATATAACAATTCCGTCTACGATTGATTGTAATTTCATAATAAGTGCCGGTTACCTAGAAAGCTACCGGCAAAGCTACCTAACTGTTCACCATCGGCAAACTCGCATCTAGGCTTGCGGAGGGTGTATCTTTTTCTATAAAGACGGTGCAGCCACCACCTTTTTTCATAGAACCTCTGCTAATGATAAGCAATGTCACTTGTTTATCATCATCAATAATGCCTGCGCCTTCAAGCGAATCTAATACCGCTTTAGCACAATTATCTATATCCATAAGCAGTTTAGAACGTGGATGTAATAAAATGCCTACAATGACATCGTATGCACCAAGTTTAGGAATCTTGTGCTGCAAACAATAAATGCGTACAGCTTCCTTAAACTCTTGTCCACGTTTAGAGATATAACGTCTGTGTCCAGATGTCATCCAATAATTGTTGACACTGGGTGGATAAGGTAATTGTAACTTAATTAATGACATTAGAAAGGTACATCCTCGTCATGTGACGTATTGACTTCACGAGGATATTGTTGTTGGTTAGCAGGTTTAAATGTATCTTCTGCCAAACTAATTAAATGACCTTTAGGAGTCTTTTTAGTCCAACCCGCAATCTTAACTGGAGTGCCATCAGAAAGTGTTAATGTACCTTTCCAATCTGGATGTTTCTCTGAAGTCTTTTTGTCGTTCATAAATAGAACGCCTTTTCCTGCTTGTTGAATGTGTTGGTTACTCATGGTCTGCCTTTCTAATAATTGAAGTTAATCTAGTAAATTTAACGCTTGTTTGAGGATCAAAGCCTTTAATGAACATTAAGTTAACTTCTCTTAATGCTTCGTATTTAGCTTGTTTCTCCTCTGTTGTGTATTTAGAGCTATCGTAAATCTTGCGAACAATATCTACAAAGCCATCAATCCACTGATCTTTAGTATCAAAGTAATCATAAGGTGTGTCTTGATTAGGTACACGTAATGCGAATTGACCTGTTGTGGGTGGTGCTTCAAAAGGTAAATCGTCTTTCATGTCATCAAATGCACCTTTACTTAATGATGCTGATTGAGAGATAGAATTGACTGCAGGTGTTACATCCTTTTCTACCGGTGTGAAGTCTGCGACTTCTTCCGGGCTATAGAATCCAGTAACTGATCCTGGGAAAACTGATCTAATTCCTTCAGAAATGCAGCGTGATCGTAGCATAGCCCTTGGGAATTTTTGCCAGCCTGATCCCGGTTTAACAAGACCGATTTTAATCGCTTGCTCAATTGTCCAAGTAACGTCAAGTTCTCCGCCATTTGGGTGTTTAAATGTTCCCGTAACTTTCTCATCTGTGTAATCCTTCCATTGAACAGAACCACCTGCGTTTTGAAAACGAGCCAACATTGCATCTGCTTTTAATGCCGGTCTCCCTTGTATGATATGAAAGTCTCTAGCAGCCGTAGCAGGATGTAATCCTTCTGCTTGTGCCACCGCCATAAGTGCTAACACACTGGCTTTGTCTTTCATACCAAATAAACCAGATTGTGCGATTGCACTCGCCATCTGATCCATTTCTTGAAACGGAACTACGTTACTCATGTTTATCTCCCCTTGTTAAGTTTTGTTTTAATTTATTGCAATACCAAATAATTTTGTCTGCATCATCAATGGTATTTCCTTTTAATCCAAGTCTTAATGCGTACGCTCTAATCGTACCAATAAGATAACCTTGAAATTCTAATGGTGTTGCTTTAGCTTTAATCACATCTATTGCCTCTATACCACCTTTGGTGTAGTGCGTAGGATGATTGATAATATCTTCTTTCATACGAATAACCCCTTTATTGTGTCAATGATTGAACAAACAGCCATAATCCAAAACGCTATTTCCATGCGGTGTTGTGAGATTAATTTCATTTGATTAAAAACCTCCTACTACCCGGCATATCAATAATGAATTGATCGTAAACATCTGGCATTGCTGATTTAAATAAGTCAGAACTAAATCGTTTAGTAGGTTTACTATTGCGCCACGTGACTAATGTGTGTCCACTCATATCTCTGATTTCAGAGTTTTCACCCATAGCGTTACGCACATCTAATTCAATCTGGTCAATTAATGTATTAATTTCTTTAGCTTTTACATTAAGAGATTTAAGTTGTTCAATCGCATATTCCATTTGACGAGTCGCTGTCACTACACCATCGTGTCCTTCTGGAAATACCAATTTAGAGGCTTCAATTGAATCAGGTGTTGGTAAGGTATTAGCTATAACATGACCCCAATGACCCGCCATCTCTTTAATCAATTCCTCTTTATGTTGTTCAGTGACATCATAGATATAGTATTTAAATTCATTACCACCAAAGAGTACTGCAAAACATATTTTGTCTAATTGATGCACTGCACACTCATGTACGAGTTGCGCCCAGTCTGCTGATGGTATACGACCTGTTTCAAAGTCATATTTGTTTCTGGTTGCTGCATTGTAATTCTTTGCCTCAACCAAAATTTTTCCGTCTGCCGTGATACCATCAAAGTGACAGCGTAACCATTGTTCTTTAGGATGTGTAAGCATATAGTCTGCGTCTTTCACTTCTTGCTTTAAAGCGTCTTGTGCAAGGCGTAAAATAATAGGTTGCATAACATGACCCATTTGTACAGCTTCAATGTGTGATAAATCAGGTATAGGTGCTTTACCTTGTTTTTGTAAGATTACTTCAACGGCTTTACCATTGACAGCACGTCTTGTGTCTGATGCCC
>Ga0316226_1003457_pt1 | contig 13547 bp, 14 predicted proteins | sample TBH18017metaG_FD_206009 | JGI IMG/M metagenome (GOLD analysis project Ga0316226, IMG submission 206009) | Freshwater microbial communities from Trout Bog Lake, Wisconsin, USA - TBH18017 | ecosystem: Environmental > Aquatic > Freshwater > Lake > Hypolimnion/Profundal zone | place: USA: Wisconsin... | reverse complement strand
TCTGTTTGGCAGCGGCGGCATCTACAAGTTGCTGATCCTGTCGCAGGTCATTTTGAGCCTGCAACTGCCGTTTGCCGTGATTCCGCTGATTCATTTTACCTCGCAGCGGGAGAAAATGGGGGTGTTTGCCAATCCGCTGTGGTTGCGGGTGCTGGCTTGGATCGTGGCGGGCATTATCGTGTTCCTGAATGGCTGGCTGATCGTGCTGACCATCGGGGACGGCATGGGCGCGTTGCCGCTGTGGGTGCGCGGCGTGGCTGGTCTGGGGGCTGGCGCGTTGGCAAGTCTGCTGGGTTACCTGTTCCTGGCGCCATTATGCGGGACCCGCAAGGAATGGGACAGCGGCACAGCGACAACCAACGGCAGCTTGGTGGTGCAACAGATGCATCTGCCGTCGCTGCGCACCGTTGGTGCGGCGCTGGAACACGGGGGAGGCGATGCGGATGTGCTGGCCATGGCGGTGACCCTGGCCAAGGCAAACGAGGCTCGCTTGGCGCTGATTCATGTGGTGGAATCGCCCGGCGGCATGGTTTACGGCGAATCCTCCGAAAGTCTGCACGGAAGAATGGACCAGGCCTATGTCGAGGGGATTGCCCGGGAGATCGAAACACCCACCCTGCCGGTGGATGTGGTGGTGCGCAGCGGCGCAACGGTCGAGACGATTGTGGCGTTGACGCGTGAACTGGGACTGGATCTGCTCGTGATGGGCGCACACGGGCACACGGGGTTGAAGGATCTGGTGTTTGGCGAAACCGTGCATGGCGTGCGCCATGCACTTGCGATTCCGGTGGTGGTGGTGCGCAGAACGGGTCGAGCGGCTACTTCGTCGGCATCCCCGGATAAAGTTTTGTCCGGCATTCAGGGCAGATCGAATGGGTGAATTCCGTCCCGCAGCCCGTGTGGGCATAGGCTTCGATCTGCTCCCAATAGCCCCGGTCATTGCGGACTTTCTTGCAGGAACAGCAGATCGGGATCAGATTACGCAACGTGTTGATCTCTCTTTCCAGGCGTTCGATGGTTTCCTGAGGTTGTGTCGTCGACAGGGAGGTGGCGGGGGCGGCGCGTTGCTGGAAGAGTTTCTGCACGAGGGTTTGCATCTGCGTCCATTCGAGCAGGTTCTGGATGAACTCCACATCCGGGGGTTCAAAAGCCAGGCCGATCCGGAAGCCATTGGAATTCCCCTTGGCTGAACGTATGGAAATGACCCGGCATTTGCTGGAAATAGTCTTCGTGGGCAGGCAGGGGAAATCGGAGTGGCGAAATTCAAGGAGGTCGCCCGCCTTTAAGGCCTTGGTGGCCACGACGCCCATGCCCCCAAACGAAATATCCAAAACAGTGGTCTGAACCGGGGTGGGATCATTTTCGTAATACAAGCAACACGACAAGTTGATCGGCATGCGCTTGTTTTTTCTCGGATCGCCCATTTCCTCAGCTCCTTCGCCGGACCGGCGTGTTGAAAATCGCAGATCGACAACTAAAACGCCGGTTACGATTACCTTTGGTCGCCGCCATGACGCAGATTGGATTTATTCGCCTGCGCTTGATTCTGCACCCATTGCAGCAGATTCTGGATGAACGCCGGATCGGGCGTCTCGAAGGCCAGTCCCGTCCGGAACTGGTCTGTGCTTCCCCGGACGCTGCGCACAGAGATGATGCGACATTTGCATGTGGCCTGGTCTGCGGGCGCGCAGGGAAAGTCGCTGAACAGGAAATCGACGATGGTGCCCAAGGGTAGTTCCTTCGCCGTCACGATTCCCATGCCGCCGTATGAAATATCCAAAAGGGTTGCCTGAACCGGGGCAGGTTCTCCGGGGCACCGCAGGCTATAGGTCAGAGCAATTGGCAATCGCTTGTGTTTCCTTGGATCATCCATGCCTTTTTCCAATTGTTGCGCTTCAAGATACGACGGCATTCATTGGCCCCGGATATGCTCTTAAACTAAACGCACCCGGATGGCATGTCAAAGGGTTTTTGGTAATTTTTGAGGGCCGTTTCGGTTACGCTGTTTCAGCAGTGTTCCGTGGTCACCGGACGGGTTGATCCGAGGCTTCTCGGCAACGTGCCAGCGCCGTGCATTTACAAGCGGGACATGATATAACGATCTGGTTCTGAAGGGGTAAAGACATGCCAGACGACTGTCCAAAGCAAAATGCGCAAGGTCCATCGCTGCCTGGCGTACCCTCTTGGGCCGGGATGTTGCAGACGTCCCGCCGGCCGATCATGGTCATGGGATGCACGAGCGACGCTGGAAAATCGTTTCTGGTCGCGGCGATCTGCCGTTTCCTGGCCAATCATGGCGTACGTGTAGTCCCGTTCAAGGCCCAAAACATGAGCAATCAGGCGGCGGTCACAACCGAAGGCCTGGAAATGGGGCGGGCGCAATACCTGCAGGCGATTGCCGCCCGGGTTGAACCGCAGGTGCGCATGAATCCGGTGCTGCTCAAGCCCAGCGCCGATACCTGCAGCCAAGTGGTGGTCATGGGGCGGGTAGACGCCGCCATTTCCACGCTGCCGTGGATGTCGCGCCGGGAGCGGCTGTGGCCGGTGGTCTGTCAGGCGTTGCACAGTCTGCTGGCAGACTACGATCGAGTGGTCATCGAGGGCGCGGGCAGTCCGGCCGAGATCAACCTGCGCGCTGGCGACATTGTCAACATGAGCATCGCGTTGGAATGTCAGGCCGATGTGTATCTGGTTTCCGACATCGATCGTGGCGGCTCATTTGCCCATTTACTGGGCACCTGGATGTGCCTGGCGCCGGTAGAACAGGCCTTGGTGAAGGGGTTTGTGCTGAACAGGTTTCGCGGCGACCCGGCATTGCTGGAGAACGCCATGGCGTGGCTGCAGGCGCGCACCGGCGTGCCCACGGTGGCGATCATTCCCCTAGTTGAGCATGCCCTGCCGGAAGAGGACACGCTGCATCATCGAGCAGAGGCGGTTGAAGGGCACATTAACATCGCCCTGCTGGCATATCCGTATGGCAGCAATCTGGACGAGTTCGATCCGCTGATCCACGAGCGCGGCGTGACGGTTGTGCCGATCCGCGAATTTGCCGCGCTGGATAAATTTCACGCCATCCTATTGCCGGGCAGCAAAAATACGGTCAAGAGTCTGCGCCATTTACAGGAAAGCGGCCTGGCTGCGGAAGTGACGCGCGCCGCCTATCGCGGCATACCCATATTCGGCGTGTGCGGTGGCATGCAAATGCTGGGACACCGCATCTTGGATCCGGATCGCCTGGAGGATGGCGACATGAAAGGCCTGGGCCTGCTGGATGTCACCACCACGCTCGCGCCGGAGAAGACCACCCGGCAAAGCCGCGTGCGCTGGATGGAAGGCGGCCAAGTGCAAGGCTACGAAATCCACCACGGACGCACGCAGGCCGGACCGCATGCGCGCGCGCATCTGGGCAATGATCTGGGCTGGCAGCAGGGCAATGTCCGGGGCGTCTATTTGCACGGGCTGATGGAAAACACCGCCTACCGCCAGCAGTTCCTGTCGCGCCTGGGCTGGAAGGGCCAGGCCGGGGACTGGCATGTGCAACTGGACGCCACCCTGGACCGTGTGGCGCTGCTGATTGGTTGATGCGCGGGAATGGCGGACAGGCGCCCCCACTGACGAAAGAACTGCAGGGTGCTGCGTCGTCGGCACCGGTCCCCGCACATGATTCGCGCAGAAGTCGCGAATGGCGAGGCGGAGATGATTTTCCACACCTACCGGGCGTAGACTTTCTTGGCATGATAGTGGTTGTGCAGCAGTTTGTGGGCTTTTTCGCCGAGCGGTTTGCCCAGGAAGTCGGCATAGAGTCTCTGCACATCCGGGTTGTGGTGGGAGCAACGGAACTTGCAGCGTTCGTCGTCGGAGTAGATGCCGGCGACGCGCGCCTTGCGGACTTCGTCGGTGGCGCCCTGCGGTTGACCGCCGCCGCCGCAACAACCGCTGCGGCAGGCCATGACTTCGATGAAGTGGTAGCGCGGTTCGCGTCCGGCCTTGCGATCCTCGCGGATGGCGCCGAGCACTTGTTCGACGTTGCCCATCTGGTGGGCCACGGCGATGCGGATCTTGGCGCCTTGGATGTCGATCTCGGCTTCCTTGACGCCGTCCATGCCTCGCACCTGGCGGAAATTGACGTCCTTGAGATCTTCCTTGGTCAGGAGGAAATAGGCTGTGCGCAGCGCTGCCTCCATCACGCCACCGGTGACGCCGAATATCGTACCGGCGCCGGAGTAGGTACCGAGGATGGAATCCGCCTCGCCTGCCGGCAGGTTGAGGAAGTCAATGCCGGCCATTTTGATCATGCGGGCCAGTTCGCGCGTGGTGAGCACCACGTCGATGTCCTGATAGCCGCTGGCCGACATTTCCTCGCTGCGGGTGATCTCGTATTTCTTGGCGGTGCAGGGCATGACCGAAACCATGACGATGTTCTTGGGATCAACGCCCAGCTTTTCGGCATAGTAGGTCTTGGCCAGCACGCCCAGCATTTCATGCGGGGATTTGGCGGAGGAGAAGTTTGGAATGAAATCCGGTGCGCGCTTTTCCATGTAATCGGTCCAGGCCGGACAGCAGGAGGTGATCAGAGGCAGCGCGCCCTTCTTGTGCGTGAAGCGCTCCACAAACTCGCTGCCTTCCTCCATGATCGTGACGTCGGCGGTGAAGTTCGTGTCGAACACCGCCTTGAATCCCAGGCGGCGCAGCGCGGCGTAGGTCTGGGCGGTGAGGAGCGTGCCCGGTGCCTTTCCAAAGGCCTCGCCGATGGCGACGCGCACCGCCGGTGCGATCTGGGCGACGCAATATTTCTGCGGGTCCTTGAGCGCGGACCAGACTTTGGGAACCTCGTCGAACTCGTAAATGGCGCCCACGGGGCAATGCGCGGAGCACTGGCCGCACTTGATGCAGGGGGATTCGTTGAGCGTGACGTCCGCCGCCGGCGCGATGCGCGTGCGCTCGCCGCGTCCTAGGAACTCCAGCGCCCACACGCCCTGCATCTGCTGGCAGACCAGCGCGCAACGGCCGCACTTGATGCATTTTTCGGGGTTCAGCACGACCGACCGGGTGGATTCGTCCGTGGGAATCGGCTGCACGCGGGGTTCAAACGGCACTTCGCGGATGCCGAAGTCGGAGGCGATCTTCTGCAGTTCGCAGTTGCCGCTGCGCGGGCATTGCAGGCAATCGTTGGGGTGGGTGCTGAGAATGAGTTCCAGCACGGTCTGGCGGACCTTGACGATTTCCGGGTCGTGCGTGGTGATGTTCATGCCCGGCGCGGCTTCGGTGCAGCAGGCGCGCAGCAGTTTGGGTGATTTGGCCTCGCGCACGACGCAGATGCCGCAGGCCGCCCAGGCCTTCAGGTCCGGATGGTAGCACAGGGTCGGAATCTTGACCTGCACGCTGCGGGCTGCGTCAAGAATTGAGGTGCCAGGCGGGACCTCCACCGGGATGCCGTTGATTTCCAGTTTGATTAAATTATCCATGGTTTTCTCCAATCCTGTCATCGGTCATTGGTACGAGCGTATGCTTGGCCTTTCGTTTTAGCCAATGACCAATCACCAATGACTATGCCTTTTGAACCGCGCGGAACTTGCAAACCTCGAAGCACTGGCCGCACTGGATGCAGGTGGCCGCATCGATGACATGCGTCTTCTTGCGTTCGCCGCTGATGGCTTTCACCGGGCAGACGCGCGCGCAGGCGGTGCAGCCGACGCACTTGACGGGATCGATGCTGTACCGCAGGAGCTTCTTGCATTTGACGGCGCGGCACTTGCGCTGCTCGATGTGCTCCTTGTATTCATCGAGGAAGTACCGCAGGGTGGAGAGGATCGGATTGGGCGCGGTCTGGCCGAGCCCGCAGAGCGAGGCGCGCTGCATGGCCTGACAGACGTCTTTCATGCGTTCGATGTCCTCCAGCGTGCCCTTGCCGGACGAGATCTTGTCGAGGTAGTTGAACAGCGTGCGCCCGCCGATGCGGCAGGGGGCGCATTTGCCGCAGGACTCGTCCACCGTGAAGTCGAGGTAGAACTTGGCGACGTCGACAATGCAGTCGGTATCGTCCATCACGATCAAGCCGCCGGAACCCATGATGGAACCGATTTTGCCGAGGTTCTCGTAATCGATGGGCGTATCGAGAAACTCGGGCGGGATGACGCCGCCGGACGGACCTCCGGTCTGGGCGGCCTTGAATGTGCGGCCGCCGCGAATGCCGCCGCCGATGTCGAAAATGATCTGGCGCAGCGTGGTGCCCATGGGCACTTCGATCAGGCCGGAGTTGTTGATCTTGCCGGTGAGGGCAAAGACCTTGGTGCCCTTGGATGTCGCGGTGCCGATCTTGCCGAACCATTCGCCGCCCTTGAGCAGGATGACCGGAATGTTGGCGTAGGTCTCGACGTTGTTGATGACGGTGGGCTTGCCCCACAGGCCGCGCACGGCCGGGAAGGGGGGGCGCGGCGATGGCGTGCCGCGTTTGCCTTCCACGGAGGCGAGCAGCGCGGTTTCCTCGCCGCACACGAATGCGCCGGCGCCGAGGCGCAACTCGATGTCGAAGCTGAATCCGGAACCGAGAATATTGCGACCCAGCAGGCCGTAGGCGCGGGCCTGGGCAATGGCGGTTTCCAGGCGCGTGATGGCCAGCGGATATTCGGCGCGGATGTAGATGTAGCCCTGATTGGAGCCCACGGTTTTGCCGGCGATGATCATGGCTTCCAGCACCGAATGCGGATCGCCTTCCAGCGTGGAGCGGTCCATGTAGGCGCCGGGGTCGCCCTCGTCCGCGTTGCAAATGACGTATTTCTGATCAGCCTCGACAAGTTTGGTGAACTGCCATTTGCGGAACGTGGGGAAGCCGGCGCCGCCGCGGCCGCGCAGCCCGGACTTTTCCAGTTCCCGGATGACGTCGTCGGGCGACATCTCGAACAGCACCTTTTCCAGCGCGCGGTAGCCGTCGCGCGCAATGTACTCGTCGATCTTGTCTGGATCGATGATGCCGCAGTTGCGCAGCACGATGCGGAACTGGTTCTGGTAGAAATCGATGTTATCCAGGCCGATGTAGGCGCGGCTCTGGCGGCGGTCGTACAGCAGGCGGGTCACGGGGCGTCCCTTGACCAGATGCTCGCGCACGAGCTCCCGAGCGTCCTCGGGCTTGACGGTGACGTAGAAGGTTTCCTCGGGAAGCACCTTGACAATGGGGCCCTTTTCGCAGAATCCGAGGCATCCGGTACGCACCACCTGCACGGTCTTGGAGAGGCCGGCGGCCTCGATCTCCTTCCGCAGGTTGTCGACGAGCTGTCCGCTGTGGCCGGATTCGCAGCCAGTGCCGCCGCAGACCAGAACGAATTGTTTGTAGGACATGATCAGGTTCCCTCTCAACGGTTTTCCGCGAACCGCGCTTTCCCAAAACTAGCGCATGACATCGACGGCCGGACGGTCCAGAATGTGGCTGTCGAGCAGGTGTTTGCCAACCACGTGCTGTTCGACAATGGCCGCGGCTTGTTCGGCCTTAACCCGTCCGTAAATGACCCGGGGCATGCCGGGCACGGCGACTTCCACCGTGGGCTCGGAGTGGCAAAGCCCCATGCAGCCCGTCTGGCGCACGAGCACGTTGCCGAGTTTCTGGGCGGACACGGCATCGACCAGCGCGTTCAGCGTCTCCTTGGCGCCCGCAGCAATGCCGCAGGTGCCCATGCCAACCACGATATGGATCTCCTTGGCGGAGGTATCGCGCTGATTCATCTCCTTGCGCTTTGCGTCGCGCAGCTTGCGCAGGGCCTCCAGTGTCAATTTGCTCATAGCTGCTCCTTCGGGCTTGCCGGACGGCGTTGTATGCCGGAACGGATTCCCTTGGTTCTACGCGGCGCGTATGCGCGACGCGGTCTCCAGTTCCTGCTCCACCGCCGCCAGATATTCCCGCGCCAGCGCGAGATTCACGGCGTTTTCCAGGTCGCCCAGCGTCTCCAGCAATTCGTGCCGCGCGACCGTGTAATCTCCGGCTGTTGCGCGCCTTCGCACCGTCAGTTCGTAGCAGCCGGGCAGCGCCAGCAGCGTCAGCAGCGTGCCGGCCAGCTCGCCCAGCGGCGGCGTATCCACATGCTGCGCGGCGAAGCGGAAAAACACCATGGTGCCTTCGCCGGCTGCGGAGCGCACTTCCATGGTGCCGCCCGTGGCGTCGACCGCCTGTCGCAGCAGGGGAAGGCCGAGCCCTACGCGCCGTTGGTCATGTTTGCCGGGTGCGCTGAAAAAAGGGTCCTCGACGCGCCGCATCCGCGCCGCATCCATACCGCAGCCATTGTCGGAAACCGTCACCGCGACCTGCACTGGGCCGGTCTCAATTTCCAACCCGATGCGCGAGGCTCCCGCTTCGACCGCGTTCTGCACCAGATCGGCAATGTAATCACAAACCGTCGCATGCATGCGCTTACGCCTGCTTGTACTTGGCCAGGATGCCCGGCAACTGGGCTGTTTCCAGCTTGCCGTACACTTCGCCATTGATCACCATCACAGGCGCCAGCCCGCAACAACCCAGGCAGCGGACCGCCTCGAAGGAAAATTCCGCGTCCGGCGTCGTGGCATTGAGGCCGATGCCCAGATGGCCTTCGATTTCACGCACAATATCCTCGCCGCCGCGCAGATAGCAGGCCGTGCCCATGCAGACCTGGATCTGGTTGCGTCCCGGCTTCTTCAGTTTGAAGAAATTGTAAAAGGTGATGACACCGTAGATCTTCGCCAGCGGCACTTCCATGGCTTCCGCCACTTCAAAGGCCACACTGCGCGGAATGTAGCCAAAAGCCTGCTGCACGTGGTGCAGAACCATGATCAGGCTGCCCGGCTTGCTCTTCCAATCGGCGATATACGCCTTCAACGCAGCGGTCAGCTTCGGGGTCTCGGGCCGGGTTGTCGTGGTCGTCACGGTTCCATCCTCCGGAATGAGCGAGGCTGGCGATCATCCAGCCAGAACTCCCCCAATTCAAAAGAGAGGCATGATCGCAAAATCCCGCGTCACGCGCAAGCCGAAAACGTTACAACCGGATGTTATATGCCACAAATAAAGCATTAAACAGTCATTTGATGTTTATTAAAAGGATAAGACCATAGTATTTAATCATCAATCTGTAATAACAGGTCACTAAACACTTGTAGTATGATAATCAACATGTTTATTATGTGCGCCAACCCCCGAAGGAGGATTCCCCATGGAAGTGACTCGTGAAGCCGTCGAACGTCTGTCGCGTTACCGCGCGGTGCTGCTGCGCTTGAAGGCTCTGGGATTCGTCAAGGTTTTCTCCGACAACCTGGCGGATGCGTTGAGCGTGTCGGCTTCGCAGGTGCGCAAGGATTTTGGCGCCTTTGGCATGCGCGGTGTGAAACGCGGCGGCTATCAGGTGGCGGATCTTCTCGACCGGCTTTCCGAGCTGCTGGGCGTGACCGATTCCCTGCGCGTGGTGGTGATCGGCTGCGGCAACATCGGCACGGCCCTGCTGCACACCTATGGCGGCAAACGCGAGGGAGTTTGCGTGGTCGCCGGCTTCGACATCAATCCGCAGGTGATCTCGCCCAAGGCCGAGGTGCCGATTTGCGACATGCACGATCTGGTTGCCTATATCGACAAGCATCGCATCCAGGTGGCCATCCTGGCCGTACCGGAAGACGTTGCGTCGGGCGTCATGGAGCAGCTTCGCCGTTCGGCGGTGCAGGGCGTGCTCAACTTCACGCGCGCCCAGTTGCGCGGCGACGCGCAGTGCCTGGTGCAGAACATCGATATTCGCATGGAGATCGAGAAACTTTTCTGCCTGATCCACCTGAAGCAGCCGGCCAAGGCGCAGAAGGGGAAGTGAGCTGTGAACAACGGCAACGGTTCAGGAATCTGTAGTCATCTGATTCTTTGGCGCGCCGACCACAGCCTGAACCCTGACAGCCGGAAGCTATTTCTCGGCAAGGGAGCCACATGACGACCGGAATGATCGTTCAGCGCACCGGCTGGGAGGTGCTGGCGAAAGGAAATGGGTACGACCGCCACATCCGCAGGATCGTGGCCTCCGATCTCATGAGCGATGTGCTGGTCGTGGACGAGGATGACCTGCTGCTCTTGACGTCGCTGGTCAGCGACCAGGTGCTGCGCACGGCGCAGGTTGTGGGCGCCGTGGGCGTGGTCGTGGTCAACGGGAAGACGCTGCCATCCTCCATGGTCGCGGTCGCCAACGGTTTGGGCGTATCGCTGCTCACGACGCGGCTGGCCAAGTATGACGCCTGTGTGGCGTTACATCAGATCATGGAGGCAAAGCAAGCTCATGGCTGACCCAATCCGAGGCGCACCCGCCATGCCATTGGATGAGGACCGCCCTTCGCTGGTGCTGCAGGAGCTCATCCACCGCATGAAGGTGCGCGATGTCATGACGCGCGCCGTGTGTACCGCCGAACGCCAGACGCCGCTGCGGGCGGTGCAGCATCTGATGCGCGACCGCGGCATCAGCGGCGTGCCCGTCGCCGAGCATGGCCGTCTTTTCGGCATCGTCAGCACGCCGGACATCATCCGCGCGTGGGAGGGCGGCATCATCGACGAGCCCTGCCAGCGCCACATGAGCTCCCGGCTGATGGTGCTTGAGGAGGACATGCCGCTGGCCTTCGCCATCCGCTATTTTGGCCGCTATACATATGGCCGGTTTCCAGTGCTCAACCGCGAGCAGATGCTGGTGGGCATTCTGAGTCAGCGCGACATCAACCGCGCGCTGCTGCGCGAACTTGCCCACGAGGTGCGTCGCCTCGAAACCCATTCCGGGGTTTCCGCGGCCGCAGGCGATGAGGAGAATTTCCACAAATACATGCTGCGCGAGTTTCCGGTGGTGCGGCTGGATTTCGAAAATGCCGGCAAGGCCGCCAACCAGATCCGGCTGTTGTTGCTCGAGAGGAACATTGCGCTCCGGCTTGTGCGGCGCGTGGCCGTGGCGGTCTACGAACTGGAGATGAACCTGTGCGTCCATTCCAACGGCGGCGTGCTGTCGTGCCTGGTCACCAACGGCCGCGCGGAAATCATCGCGTGCGACAGCGGTCCAGGCATCTCCGACATTGAATGGGCCTGCCGCGACGGAACCTCCACGGCCACGGCCTGGGTTCGCTCGCTGGGTTTCGGCGCTGGCATGGGGCTGCCCAACGTGAAACGCGTAGCGGACGAATTCTCGATCACCTCCTCAACCGGCGGCGGCACAACGGTGCGCGTGGTGGTGCAGGTTGGCAATGATGGTCGGTCCGGTGCAACTCCGGCAGAGGAAGCCTGCCCGCGCCATGCCGTTCCGGATGGAAGGAGCGCGCCATGACCCTCGACGAACTCGCGGCCTGTTGTGAGGCCGCCCCGGTGGTGCTGCCGGACGCTGGCGGGACAATCGCATGCGGCTACACTTCCGATTTGCTCAGCGATGTCATGGCCCACGCGCCGGACGCGTGCGTGCTGGTCACCGTGCAGAACCACCTCAATACCGTGGCCGTTGCCACACTGGTGGGGTGCCGCGCGATTCTGGTCTGCCACCAGCGCGAAATTCCCGCCGACATGCAAGCCGCCGCCGCCGCCGAACAGGTGGCGATCCTGCGCACCCGCCTCAGTCAGTTCGAGGCCTCGTGCCGCATCGGCGTGCGGTTCGGCAACAAGCAGGCAGAAACGCCTGCTCACGAAAAAGCTACGTGAGAAGGGGGGCCGCGGATGAACGCGGATGGGCGCGGATCGAGAGGGAAAAGGGTGCTTGAGCTGACCAGGAACGCAATTCCATTTGGAACATCGGTGAATGATTCTTCAGGTGCAACGTTCGAAGCGGCAGACGCCGATCCTCTAGCGGCGAAAATGCTGAACTTCCTGATTTTTTCATTCGATATTCCACGGTTTAAAAGTCACGCAAAACCGATTATTGTTCGCGCCATACTTCCATGCGCTTTGACCTTCACATCCATTCATGTCTTTCACCCTGCGCCGATCCGGAGATGTCGCCGCGCGCCATCGTGCATCGCGCGTGCGAAGCCGGACTGGACGCCATTGCGTTGTGCGACCACAACAGCGCCCGCAATACCCCAGCATTGCGCGAAGCCTGCGCCGCGGCGGGGATCGCCTGTCTGTACGGCATGGAAATCACCACGGCTGAGGAACTGCACGCGGTGGCGGTTTTCGACACGCCGGAGGCCGCGCTGGCCATGACGGACCGGATCTACGCCGCGCTGCCCGTTCGCTTGAACATGCTGGATGTGCCTGGCGTGCAACCGGTCGGTGATGCCGTGGGTCAGGGGATGGATCGGGAGCGCCACCTGCTTTCTGCGCCCGCCCAACTGGCGGTGCGCGAGGTTGCGGTGGTCGTACACCACCTGGGCGGGCTTTTCATTGCCGCGCACGCTGATCGCGCCATATTCAGCATCTCGTCGCAGCTTGGCGTGCTGACCGGCGACGAGGGGTTCGAGGCCATGGAACTCACCCGCCACGCCCAGCGCGCGCTCTGGCGTCAGCGTTTTCCAGGCTTGCCGATTCTCTGCGCTTCGGACGCGCACCAACTGTGCGACATCGGCATGTCCTGGAACGAAGCCGACCTGCCCGATTTCACCGTCGCCAGCCTTCGCGCTGTCCTGGCCCGGGATGCGGTGTATTGTGTGACGCGCTGATTCGAAGAAAGTGGATAGGCTGTAGGCTGTTCGCCTTGGGCAGTGAAAAGCTTTCAAGTTTTTATTCGACTCCGTTTGGTGTACTCATAGGATGAGTCGTAGTTGCCTTTCTTGTGCCAACGATGACGGGCTGAAAGAATCGGTTATCCAGGCGGATGACTTTCTCGAATCCGGCGACATGCATCAAATCCAGCAGTTTCGGGATTTTGATCGCATAATAGATGGTGCGGAATACATGCGCGCAGCATTCGGAACCGCCGCGATCTTCAACAAAATACATGGTGACGTCATACGTTGAACCGTGCGGGTCCCACATTTGCCACAGCAACCACCGCACACCGTTCTGTTCCCGGATGCCGTAAGGCTTGATCTGTGGGGTGGACAAGACTTCCTTCTCATAATCCCTGACGCTGATGATGCAGGCGCCTCCCGGCCGCGTGCACTGGTGGAACTGTTTGAACGTCGTGAGGATATCGGCATCTGTCAATAGGTGCGGAACCGAATTGTCGCATGAGATCACGACATCGAATTGACGGGCATGATGCGCGAAGCAGTTGCGCATGTCCGCGGTCGAGAATGCGATTGCGAGGTGTCGTTGGGCGGCCTCTGTTCGCGCACGGTTGACCTCGTCAGCGGACAAATCCGACGCCGTCACATGATAACCAAGTTGTGCGAGGCCAATCGCCTGCGTCCCGATTCCGCAGGAGACGTCCAGCACGTTGCGTTTGCCGTCGTCGTCGCAGACTTCTCGTATCAGCGAGTCGAGGTCATGGGCCTGTCGCTGCAAACTCTGTCCCCAATCCGGGTAGATCAGGTGGTAGAGCGGTGCAAGGCCTGCATAGAACTGTTGATTTTCCGACATGGACAATATTTCCTGCATGCGGGGTTATCGGGTAGCGCGGGTCCGGGGGCTGCTCGCCGTATCAGCCCGCCAG
>Ga0316226_1003455_pt1 | contig 13550 bp, 13 predicted proteins | sample TBH18017metaG_FD_206009 | JGI IMG/M metagenome (GOLD analysis project Ga0316226, IMG submission 206009) | Freshwater microbial communities from Trout Bog Lake, Wisconsin, USA - TBH18017 | ecosystem: Environmental > Aquatic > Freshwater > Lake > Hypolimnion/Profundal zone | place: USA: Wisconsin... | reverse complement strand
GCCCCAATCCTTAGCGACTTTGAAAACAGCGCCGGGGCGGGCCGTGCGGGGTCTCCGCAGGGCTCTCGACGGTCTGGTTGAGGGCGGTTCTTGAGATTTCATGGCTCGGATTCGCCGATTTTCAAGGAATAGGGCCGAAAATGAGTTATACTTGACTATTCGAGGCCAAAGTTGGCCCGCCCTCTTTGTCAGGGGATGGCGCGATGCGGCTGGAAAGGGCTTCTCTACCCGCCCTGGGCGATGGTTCCCAACTGGCGGCAGCGCGGCAGCCATTGCGCCAAAAAGCCCCGCCACCACGCCATCCACCCCGCAGGCACGTAGAGCGCCGCTTTGATCTGCCGCGCGTGGCGCGTCAGTTCCACCGGGATCATCAGCAAATGCCGAATCAGCGTCCGCACCCGCTTGGGCTGTTGGTTTTCCGGCAGATGAATGAGCTTTAAGGCCATCAGCGCGTTGTAGGCCAGCGTCGCCAAAGCGTAAAACATCCGGTTGGCCTGGAGGTCCTGACAGGGCGGATGGTGCAAATCCAAGTCGCTTAACAACTCGCTAAAGGCCCGCTCCTTGTCCCCTTTGAGCCGGTGATGCTCAAAGGCCAGGCGCGGCGAACCGTTCTGCTCCTGACAGGTGATGAAGGCGTGGCGCCAGAACATTTCCTGCGGCCCTTTGTGCCGCACCACCGCAAAGAGTTTGGGCTTCTGGCAGCCGCCGGGCTGATACCGAAACCAGGCATACTGCCCTTGGTGCTCCGTGCCGTCGCGCCATTGCGTTTGCTCCACGGCGCTCCATTCGGTGGCGGGCAGTTCCCCCGCCTTCTTTTCCAGCGGTTCGACCCATTTGTTATAGCTGACGCTCCAGGCCCCAAAATGCTCTTCGACCACGTCCAGATATTTGCCCGCGCTGGAGGCGCTGTCGGCGTAGAGATAGCTGCTGGCTTTGTCCCACAAGCCTTTGTTTTCAGAGAGCAGTTGTGGCAAAGAGCCGCTGACATCGTTGCCAGCAGCCTGGCTGCTGGGGCTTTCCTTGCGCTGGCTGGCCGGCCCCAACACGCTGTCGGCCAAAAGCGGCCCCGTCCACAAGGTCTGCCAACTCAAGGCCCAATGACCTTCGTAATTGATCCTGGCCCCTTGGAAACCGGGCCCGCTGACTTCCAACTGCGTGTCATCGAAAAAGCATTCCAGCCGTCCCCCATGCTCATAACGCTGGCGTGGCGCCCGGGCCAGAATCCATTTCACAAACTCCCGGTTGATCCGCTGCAAAGCCTCCACCCCGCCCGCCGCGCCGGCTTGGCGCAGCCACTGGCCCAGCGCCGTTTGATCGGCAAACTTTTCGATGCCCAAAATCTCTTTAACCGAGGCGTCCTCGTCCAGCCGTTCGGCGTCCGCCAGACTGACGCCGCCACTGGTGAGGCAAAACAGCACCTGTCCGGCATAGACTTCCGGATCGTAGCCCTTGCCCTTGTGCTTGCGCCCATCCAGCCCGGATGCCGCCTTGAGCTTTTGCCACAAGCCAAATTGCTCGAACAGGGTGTTGACGGCCAGTTGGCCGCCGTGCGCGGTGGCTTGCTCGGAAGGACGGAACTCGATTTGGAAGCGGGCTTGTTTCCTGGTGTAATGTTTCGACATGAACTATTTGATATACAATAACCCGCCTCCGTTCAATCTTTTTTTCATCCTTTTTCACCCTTTTGGTGAACCCCTCACCGTGTCGCTAAGGATTGGGGGGCGCGGCATGGCGCGGGACAAAACCCTCACCCCGGCCCTCTCCCGTCCAACGGGAGAGGGAGAATAATCCACCGCCCGAAAACTAAAAACGCCTATTGCTTGGGCGTGGCCAGGACGAAGTCGTCGCGGCGGTTCTGTTTCCAGGCGGATTCTTCGTGGCCGGGATCCACGGGGTGGGAGGCGCCGTAGGTGACGGTCTTGAGGCGGTGCGCGTCCACGCCCAGGTTGGCCAGGTATTCGCGGGCGGCCAGGGCGCGGCGCTCGCCGAGGGAAAGATTGTATTTTTCGGTGCCGCGCTCGTCGCAGTTGCCTTCGATGATCAGGCCCTCGAACTTGCTGTTGTTTTTGAAGTAATTCGCCACCTCCTGGAGCTTGGATTCTTCCGAAGCTTTGATGGTGGCGCTGTCGAAGTCGAAAAAGATCGTGTCGGCTTTGAATTGCTCGCGGTTTTCGTTGGGATTGTTGTTGAAGAGGTTGGAGTAGGAGCCGTTATCCAGCGCGATGGGTTGCGTGTTGATCGGGGGCTGCATGGGGGCGGTCTCTCCAGCGCCAGGGCCGGATTGGGAACTGGAGGCCGACGAGGCGGACGGACGTCCGCCGTTGTCGGGGATGGGGGTTGTCATTGGTGTTTTGTGTTTGCATCCGGTCACACCCGCGGCGAGGGCCGCGCTGAGAAGGAACATTCCGATCAAATTTAAGTTTTTCATTTTTATCATCAGTTATGGGAATCCGTTGTTCACCTCGCCCATGAAGGCTCTGAACAGCTTCCCGAAATTTGCATGACATCCTTGACCCGTTTTGTCGGCGCGTCAAGCAAGCATAGGATTCGTTTGTTGTTAACTCGCCGGCTGAAAACGATCGTGCGGGAATTGGGCGCCCAGCACGGGTCTTCGCCAGCAACCAATTTTTGCGCGTCACCCCCCTCGGCAGGCCCCATCCAGATGGTGAAACTGCCGCTGCCGCTGGTAAACGCAAGCCACTTGCCGTCGGGCGACCAATCGGGGGAGGTCACGTTTCCATAGACTCCCGCCATGCGGACGGCGCGCGCCGATCCGCCGCTGGCGCTGACCTTTTGCAATTCCGCCCGTCCGCTGCGGCAAACAAAACAAATCTCCCGGCTGTCGGGCGACCAGGTCGGGCAGGAATCCTCGTCGCGCGTGCGCGTCAATTGCTTGAGGCCGCTGCCGTCGAAGTTGCAGACCCAGAGGTTCGGGCTGCCGTTGCGGCTGAGGATCATGGCGACCTTTTGGCCGTCGGGCGAGACTTCGGGGCTGAGATTGGCGCCGGGATAGTTGGCAAAGACGCGCCGGGTTCCGGTGGCCAGGTTGTGTTCCAGGATTTCCTCGCCGCCGCTTTTCCAGGAGGTGTAAAGCAGGCTGCGTCCGCCGGGTATCCAGCAAGGCCCGCTCACCAATGTGCCGTCGCGCGTCAACACGGCGGCATTGTAACCATCGAAATCCGAAACAGCAATTTCCGTTGCGGAGCCTTTTTGGACGCGGAAGGCGACGCGGGTTTGAAAGATTGGCGCCGTTCCGCGAATTTCCTTCACGATGTCGTTGGCGAAGGCATGGGCTTGGGAGCGCGCGCTTCCGCCGGCGTAAGCCCTGGCCCAGAGAGGATGGTCGGACCCGGCGGGTGTCAAGCTTCCCTGCACCCGGCCGTTTTGCGAGCCGTTGACCAGGTACGCCGCTTTATCGGGCGAAGTGACCTCCATGCCCAGCACGGAAAGATCGAACTTCAATACCGCCCCGGCTTCCCCCTCGAAGCCGCTGATGGAAATAGGCACCACGTAAGTGGTCGGCTTCTGAATAAGTATGGGCGTTTCATCCGCCGTGGCGGCAAGGGCGAGTGCGCCGAACAAAACGGCTGCGAGAATGGGTGCGTCAATTATTTTCATCCAGACATTTCCTTGGCTTCGAGGCTGAATCGAATGAGAAAAGTTCGTTGCGCGTCCCGCGCCGAAGCCGGAAACGGCGGCAATTTCGTGACCCTGCGCAAAGCCTGTTCCACCGACTTGTCCAGCGCCCTGTCGCCCGACGAGTGGGACAATTCAGCGGAGATAATCGAACCGTCGCGGGCGATGACCACGCGGGCATCGGCCAAGCCCATGCGGCTGGCGGTGTTGTCCGGCGTGGTCCAGGCATGATAGTAGGCTGAAAATACCACGTCCCTGTATCCCGCGAAAGCCTCGCCGCCGCCAATGCCCCCGACATCCACGATGGTGTTGGGGCTTCCGCTCGACTGGACGCCGGCGGCCAGATCGGCCAGGGCGGTTCTAATTTCTTTCAGCCGCCGGGCATCCGCGCGGGCGGAAGAGGCGGAAGCATCGGACGAATGGGTTTTGCTTGTTTTTTTCGCGCTCGTCGCGGCGCTGGCGGGCGTGTAGGAAACCTGGACTTCGTGGCGCTTGGACGGTTTGGGCTTGGATTCCAACGCGGCATCCTCGGACGGCTCCGGGGCGGGGGCCGGGCGCTCCGGTTCCTGGCGTTGGCGGGGGGTTGGGCGGGGCGCGCGCTCAACCGGTTCGGCGCGAACGGCTTGCGGTTGGGGTTGCGGTTGTTGCTGTTGCGGCGGCGACTGCGGCTGGGGGGCCAGTCTGACGGCGGGCGTTCCGCCGCCTGCTCCGGCCCGGTCCACGATATTGGCCGGGATCACCGTCATGATCTGGAGGTCTGTTTGTTGCGGATGGGCGCCGAAGCCGGCGCTGGCCAGCAAAATCACCGCCAGCAGGCCGTGCAAGCCGAGGGAGAAAACCATGCATTTTTTTTGCAGGCGGTTCATGGGTGTTGGGCCGGCGCGGATTTGGCGGCAAGTTGGATTTTATCGCGCAAACAGGCGTCGAAGACGGCAATGACGTAGTCCCAGGGTGTCCGTTTGTCGGCGGCGACATAGACAATGAGTTTGGGGTTCTGCCGGTGCGCCCGGATCAACTCGCCCTCAAGCTGGGCCATGGAAAGACGCTGGCCGCGGAGCCAGTAAGCCCCGTTGGGGGTGATTTCCACGCGGCGGACATCGCGGGGGTCTATGTTCTGGGTGTCCGGCCTGCCCATGTTGCGGGGCAATTGGAGCGGCAACTGCTGTTCCAGCATGGGGCGCGTGATGACGAAGATGATCAGGAGCACGAACGCCAGGTCCAGCAGCGGCGTGATGTTGATCTCGTTCAACGTCACAAGCGAATTGCGTTGGGAAAAGCGCTTCATTCTTCCTTCACGTACTCCGTCTCCATTTTGGAGACCAGGTCCTGCGCGAAATTGTCCAATTCCACCGTGCGGACGCGGAGCGTATGCACCAGCCAGTTATAGGCGAACATGGAGGGAATGGCCACCAGCAATCCTGCCACCGTGGTGATCAGCGCGGCGGAGACGCCCGGGGCCATCGTGGGCAAATCCGCCTTGCCCGCCTGGCCCACTTGCGCGAAAGTGTCCATCACGCCCCAAACCGTCCCCAGCAATCCCAGAAACGGCGCGCCGCTGACGGCGATGGCCAGGAGGATCAATCCCGACTCCAACTTGAGGCATTCGCGGGCCACCGCGCCTTCCAGGGTGCGTTTGATGTGTTCCATGCTCTTGAGCGAGACGAACCTTTTGCGGCCCTGGCCCGGTTCTTCGCCCTTGAGCCGGGCATCCAATTCCACGCAGCCTTCCTGATAGACTGCGAACATCGGGCAGCCGCTGACCTGGAGGCGGCGGTCGAAAATGCCGAGGACATTATCCTGTCCGCGGAATTCGCTGTCGAAAAAGAGGTTCAATCTTTTGGCGCGGCGCATCTGGAGGGCCTTGGAGACCATCATGTACCAGGCGAAAACCGAAAAGATGATGAGAACGAATATGATGCAGCGGCCGGCAATGGTGGCCTTGCCCCAAATCCATACTACCTGCAACTGAGACTGCGCAAAAAAACAAAAGGAAGCGCTCATTAAAAAACCGCGTCACGACAAGCTTTTGGCTGTCGTTGCTCCGGGCCGAACGGGAGGAATGAAATGGTCACTTTTTTCGCGTCCGGCCCCTTAATTTCGACCATCTGGGGCAAAGTGTAAGCCAATCCCTTCGTTTGGCAACGATATTTTGGAAAAAATTAAGCACTGAAATCTGACTGGTTTACAGGGGAATCGGAAAAGCAAGGAATTGTCAGCGGAATGAGTGACAGGAGAATGGGGAAAAGACCTGTCTAGAAATTTTCCACCGTCCGTCATTCTTCGCAGGGAGAAGGGGACGCAAACGCATGACCATAATCCCCCTTCAATCTTCCGGCCGTTCGCCGCCGGGGGCCATTTTCACCCGTTTTGGATCGAATTGCGCGGCAATATCACGCGCGCGAGATGCCTTGACGAAGGCACGATTGTTTCGAGTTGGAAAGAGACGGACGACGTCCCGCCGAAATGTCCGGCCTGCGGCGGTTTGTTGCGTCCGGACGTGGTTTGGTTCGGGGAGGCGATGCCGGAAGAGGAGATGCAACAGGCGGTGGCGGCGAGCACGCATTGCGACTTATTCTTCTCCATCGGCACGTCCACCGTTGTTTATCCGGCGGCGGCGCTGCCAATGGAGGCATTGCGCAGCGGGGCAACCGTGGTGGAGATCAATCCGCGGCCGACGCCATTGACGCCGCGGGCGCACTTCGCGCTGGCCGGGGCGGCCGGGGTTGTGTTGCCGGAATTGGCGAAGGCGCTCAAGATTCCGCCCGATTTTTGACAGATATTTCCGCCGGGCTTGGAGGGCGCATGATAGCCTTTCACAAAGGCAATACCACATATCAATGGGAGCGCAAATAAAAAGTGGATCACTATTTCAGTCTGGCAAGATGCTGAAAAATATGACAACACCATTAACTGACCCCTGCTATGGGGAGAATTGTCAAGCGCGTCCGAAAATCCTGTCTTTTTATTAAAAGCTTCTTCTCTTTGTTTTCTTCTTTCTCTTTGTCTTTGTCTTTTTGTCGCTGACTTTTTGGATCGTCTCCTCTGGTGGAGCGCCGGTCGAGAGACCTGGCTTAACCTGCCATCCGTGCAACCTCACGGCGTACACTATATTATTTCCAAGTCCAGAGGAGCGAGCAGAGACCAAACTTTAAAACGGGCCATCAAAGACCCAGGGGTCAGTACGGTTCCGCTACGCTCCAAAATTGTCGGCGGCAAAGTCATGTGTTCAGTGGTTCATCAGGATCAGGGGCCGCTTCATGAGGCCGGTGTTTTGGACGGCGGCAACGGTTGGAGTTTGAGTCCCAAGTCCTCGGCTTTGCAGCGGCCGGTGCGCACGCGCCACCAGTCCACCGCGAAGATGCGCGCGATGGCGATGATGATTTTCTTGCGCCGCCCGGAGCCGCTCTTTTTGTCCAGCAGGACCGCCCGCCATTTCTTGACCGGGCGGTATTCGGGCTGGAAGACCACCAGCCGCCAGGCCCCTTCCACCAGGACCGGTCGCAAGCGCCGGTTGCCGTGCTTGTTGATGGAGCCTTGAAAGCGCCGATCGCTGGAGGTGTCCTCGCGGGGACAAAGTCCGGTGTAGCTGGCGACCTGCCGCCGGTTCTGGAATCGGTTCCAGTCGGCCACTTCGCGCTCCAGGATTTGGCTGGTCATCCCGCCCAAACCCATCGGCAACGCCTCCGGGGCGGCGGCTTCCAGTTCCTGGGTGCGGGCTTTCAACTCCACCTCCACCGCCGCCAGCAACCGGCGCAAGGGCTCCAGCAAATGGACCACGATGGCCGGCAGTTGTGGCAACGTCCTTTGCCAGGCCGCCTCGTGCCTTGCAAATGGCCGCCGTAATAGAGGGCGTGACTGCGCCCTTGGGCGGCCAGCCGTTGCTTCTCCTGCTGCAGGCTCTCTGGCTGGCGTGACACGCTGCGTTTCTGCTCCTCCGCCTCGGTGGGCACGCGCACCACGCAAAAGGCCTCGCGGTTGCCCCCGACGTAGCGATCCAGACACAAGGCCATGGCCAACGCGTCCCGCTTGTCGGTCTTGACCTTCTTGCCATATTCGTCCCAGTCCCGCGGCCGGATGACGTAATGGGTCACCCCCATCTTCGCCAGCCGCCGATGCAAACTGTATCCGAAAGGGCCGGCCTCGTAACAGGTGAAGACCTTCTCGGCCAGGATCAGTTGCTTGGCGCACCAGAGCATGAACTCTGGGGGCTTGAATCGTTGCGGCGGTTGTGGCGTCCCGCCGTCGATCACGCGCACGACCACGTAAAGGTCCAGATGCACGTCAACCCCCAATTTGATCGTCTGGGCCTTCTGGGGCGCGGGTTCGGCAAGCCCGCCTGCCAGCGGTTGAGCTTGCGGTCGGGGTTGCTTTTTGCTTCTAATTCGTTTGTCAGTTATAATCATAGGGCGTCAGGTGTAGCGGATTTTCCCTCACCTGACGACCCATGTTAACTTTCACTTGCGACATACCGATCCATCATTTCCTTAAAATGTGGCGTATTGGATGCATGCTTGAATACCTAATCATTTTTTTTCTGTGTCGCGTTCAAGTGTTGCCTTTGGCTCGCCGCCAGCAAAGCAGACGTCCAATGTCCGTAGAATAGAGATGTCAGCGCGGCTCCAACACCGATCCCGGCAAAAATGAACTTAAAGCGATACAGACAGACAGCAGTTCGATTTCCAGCATAGCCACGGAAACCTTGATCGTTAAGCATATATTCCAGCACGCCAAAGACCAGTCCACTGATCGCCAGTATTAATAATGTGGGTTTCAACTGTTTGGCCACCGGAAGCTTTGAGAAGGCCACCAACAGCAGACCTCCCCCGCAGATAATAGGGATAAAGGGATGATTGTTCTTGGTAATGCTCTGTCGCTGCCATGGGGCCAATTCGCAGAGAAATCCAAGGACTATCGCAGCCAAAAACACGAAAACAAGCGCCGTTTTTTTCGTCATGCGTTTTAAAAGGATGCAGCGAATGGGTATCCGTCGCAAGAGAAACCTAAACAGAGAAACCTAAACAGGCGACAATCAATTCCCGGCCAGCAAAACTCCGCCGTCCTAAAAACCCGGAGATCCAACACCGATTGGCGTGGTCGCTCAGGCGCATACGGTGAATGTGGCGGGGTTGCTGAAATGCTGGATGTTCTTCGCGGGGTCAGCGGGCGCGTTTGCGTTGCAGTTCCTTGCGCAGTTTGTCCAGGGGGAGGGTGTTGATGACGTCGGCGGCTTCAAGCCAGCCTTTGCGGGCGACGCCGGCGCCGAGGCGGAGATATTGGGCGTGCACAGCGCGGTGGGCGTCGCAGTTGATGACGCATCGGACGCCTTTGTCCTTGGCGTAGTGCCAGAGCCGCCAGTCCATATCGAATCGCAACGGATTGGCGTTGAGTTCGATCCAGGTGCCGTTGGCGGCGCAGGCGTCCATGACGGCGGTCTGGTTGATTTTGTAAGGCTCGCGCTCGAGCAGGAGCCGGCCCGTGAGGTGGCCGATGATGTGAACGAATGGGTTTTCCACGGCGGCGATGACGCGCCGTGTCATCTCGGCTTCGCTTTGGGTGAAACCTTGATGGACGCTGGCCACGACCACGTCCAATTCCGCCAAGAGACCGTCGTCGAAATCCAGGCGGCCGCCGGACAGGATGTCCACCTCGGAACCTGTCAATAATTGGAAATCGGCGCCCTCGTCCGCGATTTTTTTGTTCAAGGCGCGGATGGCGGCGATCTGCTGGCGCAGGCGGTCGGGCTGGAGGCCGTTGGCCTGGAAGGAGGACTTGGAATGGTCGGTGACGGCCCAGTAGGCGCAGCCCAACTCCCGCGTGAAGGCGGCGATTTCCTCAAGGGTGTCGTGGCCGTCGCTCCAGTTGGAGTGGTTGTGGAGGGAGCCTTTCAGTTGCGTCCATTCCAGCAGGCGGGGGATTTGGTTTTTTTCGGCTGCGTCGAATTCACCGGCGTCTTCGCGGAGTTCCGGCGGGATGGGGGCCAGGCCGAGGCGGTGGAAGACCTCGTCTTCGGAGCGGCAGGGGAGGAGCAACTTGGGATCGCGGGTTTCGACGGCGGATTGGAAGAGGCCGTATTCGTTAAGGCGCAAACCGCGCTGGATGGCGCGCTGGCGCATGACGATGTTGTGTTCCTTGCTGCCGGTGAAATAGAGGAGCGCGAAGGGAAATTCGGAATCGGCGACGACGCGGAGGTCGGCCTGGATGCCGCCGGCCAAGATGACGCTGGCTTTGGTATCGCCTTTGGCGGTGACGCTCAGGACGCCCGGCTGGCCGGTGAAAAAGTCAATCACGGCGGCGGGGTTTCTGGAGGAAGCCAGAAAGTCAATGTCGCCGATGACCTCCTTGAAACGGCGGAGGCTGCCGGCGGCGCTGCAACGCACCACGTCGGGATGCGCGCGCAGACTTTCCAGGATCGGGTCGGCGGCGGCCAGGGCGGCGGAGAGCAGGTGGCGCGAGGCGTATTGGCGGCGGAATTGGATGCCTTCGACAATTTTGACCTGCGTCTTATCGCCAAACCCGTCCAATGCGGCCACTTTGCCGTCGCGGCACGCCTTTTCCAATTGCTCGATGGTTTCGACGCCGAGCTTGTCGTGGAGGGCCTTGACTTTTTTGGGGCCCAGACCCTGAATTTGGAGCATTTCCAAAAGGCCGGGAGGGATGGAAGCCTTGAGTTCCTCGTAATAGGCGAGTTTGCCGGTGGCGGCCAGTTCGGTGATTTTTTTTTGGAGCGCTTCGCCGATGCCCTTGATGTCACCGAGGCGATCTTCGGCGATGATCTTGTCAAGCGGTTCGTTCAGGCTTTCCAGGGCGCGGGCGGCGTTGGCATAGGCCCGGGTTTTGAAAACGATCTCGCCCTTCAATTCGAGCAACGTTCCAATCTCCGAGAGAATCTCCGCGATTTCAGACTTCTGCATGAGCATGGTGGAAATATGGCGTTCGAGGCGGCAAACTCAAAGTGGAAGTTGGAATTTTTTAGGGTGGTGGTTTGCAGTTTCAGCTCCTAATCTTAATCATAATCTTAATCCCCGATTACGAGCAGGATTAGGAGTAGGAGTAAAATTAGGAGTAAGAGTAAGATTAAGACGAGAGAGACAGCGGTTGCCTTGACCATCGCCGGCTCGGACAGCGGCGGGGAGGCGGGTTTGCAGGCGGACGTGAGGATGTTCACCCGGCTGAAGGTGCATTGCGCCTGCGTGGTTACTTGCGTGACGGCGCAGAACCGGAACACGGTCGCCCGCATGGAACCGTGCTCGCCGCGCATGGTGCGGGCGCAGTTGGAAACGGTGGCGTCCGCCTTTTCGCTGTCCGCCGCCAAGACGGGGATGCTTTATTCGGCGGCGATCACGCGGGAGGTTGCGACATTTTTCAAACAGGCGCGCGCCGTGCCGCTAGTGGTGGACCCGGTCATCATTTCGACTAGCGGACGGCGGCTGCTGCAAACAACCGGGGTGGAGATGCTCAAATGCGCCTTGCTGCCGCTGGCGGCGCTGGTGACGCCGAACGTATACGAGGCGGAGATTCTCACGGGGAGAAAAATCACGACGCCGGAGGCCATGCGGAAGGCGGCGCGGGATATTTACGAGGCGTTTGGCTGCGCCGCGCTGGTCAAAGGCGGGCATTTGCCGGGAACGCGCGAAGCGGTGGATTTTCTTTGCAGCGGGAAGGGGGAATGGATGTTATCGGCGCCGCGAGCGAAGACAAAGGGGCTGCACGGGACGGGTTGCGCCTACTCGGCGGCGATCACGGCGTGGCTGGCGCGGGGGCGCGCGCTGGAGGAGGCGGTGAAACGGGCCAAAGGCGACATCACGCGGACGATTTTATCCCGCAATCGAAGGCTTGCGGTTGCGGGGCGCGAGTTCTAATGTAAGCACCGTTTTTGGTATGCTGACATCACACGAATTGTTTGGTTTCATGTCTCCGGCGCTGGCGGTGAGCATCATCGAATTCGCGCACGACGACAACAAGGAGCTTTACCACAAGGCCCTGGAGGCCGTGGCGGAGTGCAAGAAGCTGCGCCCGGTTTTTCTCGAGCGGATGCCGCGCGCGACGCGGCACAAGGACATGGCGGTTGTGCTGTCGCGTCCGCGCCTGGAGCTGATGGCGGCGCATTTGTTGCAGGCGTGGTTGATGAAGCAAAAGACGGCGATGCTGGCGGATTTTCTCAACGCGCTGGACATTCCCCAAAAGGAAGGCGTGGTGGACGATCTGCCCGCCACGGTTGAGAGCGCGAAATTGACTGTCGCGGTGGAGAATCTTCTGACGGCGTATCCGGCGGAGGAGGTGGCGGTGTATTTGCATGCCTTTTACACGATGAACCAAATTCAATGGCCGAACTTGGAAGCGATGTTGAAAACGGAGCCTCGGCTGCAATTCGGCGGGTGAAATAATCCGCTTGCCATGTTTGGCGGGACGAAATAGGGTTGGGAAGTTCTTTGAAAATTGAGAGGATGGTTTAGCCATCCAAACGTAATTAACGCTGGGAACCTCGTGAGAATCGAGGACGGTTGCGCCACTGTGACGGGTTACAAACTCCCATCGCCACTGGTTCCATTGGGAACCGGGAAGGCGGGAGGAAGGTTCGAGACCCGATAGTCAGGACATCAGCGCGGTTACGCTCGTCAGGCCCCGCCCGCGCGGGACCGCTTCTCCGACAAAGAGAAGGATGAGGCCAGCCCGCTGGAACTGTTTTTCAGCGGATACGTCGAATGCCTTCATTCCCCGCTTTTGCCGGAGCCTGAAGGCTTTTTTGTTTTCCGGCTTCGCACTGGTCTCGCAACTGCAAAACCGTTCCGCGAGCCTTTTTCGCGGAACAATCCTGGAAAGATCAGTGCAATGAAGATAGTACATCGAACGCTGGCCCTGGCCGGCTGCGCCTTTGCGGCCAACCTCCAAGCCATCACCACCAACGACATCCAACTCTGGACCGGCTCCGGCACGAACCGCGCGGCGATGGTGATTGAGTGGAATTCGCCGGTCGTGTTTAACTTGACGACGGTTCCCGCGCCGGTCGCCAACAAAACCATGGTATGGGGATACCAGTTCAACGGCACGGCCACGGGAACACAAATGCTGGATGCCATTCTGGCGTCCGATCCGCGTCTCTACGCCGTGATAAACACGGCTTATGGCGCGACGATCGTGGAGGGGCTGGGCTATAATCTTAATGACAATGGAGTTTTCGGGATCACGGATGGCACGAACACTTACAGCGCCAGCGCCTTCACTGAGGGGGTTTTGCTCAATCCCGACCTGGACGCGGATGCGGCCTCGCCGATCAACAGCGGGGATTTGTATTGGAGCGGCTGGTTGGGGCCGAATTGGAACACATGGAATGAGATGAGCGACAACGGAGGGTTTGCCGCATCGCCAAATCGGGGAAGCAGTCCGTATTGGGACGCCGACACCTGGACACAGGGCCAATGGGAATTTGCCAATTATGGATTGGACGAACTGCCGCTGCAGGATGGTTCGTGGATTGGATTTTCGGTGGCGGCGGCTGGATACGATGACAACACCAATGATGCCGCCTATACGGCATTCAACCAAGACGAGCAGGCCCCGCCATCGCCCGACGGCACTTACACGGCCTACGTGTGCAACACCAACGACTTCGCGGTTCAAATCGTCAGCACGACGAATCTGGACACTGCCAGTCCCTATAACAATCCGGCCGCGGTGTTGGGCCGTCCGACATTGCAATTCAAGAATTTCTTCGGAGGGGTGTCCACCGACCGGGTGTCCATCGTGGATGATCCATTCAATGTGGCGCCTAACGGAAGCGATGTGATCACCGAGATCAAAAGCAGCGGAGAAATCACCGTGAAAATGGGGCGGAAGGTTTACAACAACCCCAATAATCCCTATGGGATAGACCTGATTGTTTACGGCAATTCATATTTTATAGCATCAGGATATTC
>Ga0316226_1003454_pt1 | contig 13550 bp, 9 predicted proteins | sample TBH18017metaG_FD_206009 | JGI IMG/M metagenome (GOLD analysis project Ga0316226, IMG submission 206009) | Freshwater microbial communities from Trout Bog Lake, Wisconsin, USA - TBH18017 | ecosystem: Environmental > Aquatic > Freshwater > Lake > Hypolimnion/Profundal zone | place: USA: Wisconsin... | reverse complement strand
CGAGAGGATCGGACTTCGCGCCCTGAGTTTGGTGGTCAATCTCCGACTGCTGCTCGCCGGACAACACCACATCCACCGTGCGCGCTTCCATGGCCACACGCTGAGCCTCGGCGGCGGCCAGTTCGGCGGCCTGCGCCTGCCATTCCGTTTCCGTAAGCAGTTTCCAATAAACCGAATACCGCTGCCGGTGCATTTGGTAAAACGGAATCAGTGTCACATCTTGCGGTCGCCCGATGCCATCAGTATGGAAAGTCAACGGTTGGCGGGCCACTGGCTGGACGTGGTCCAACAGCCGACCGGCGTCGCCAACGAACACCGGAGCCGCCGGGTCCGGTAGGGTGCTGTAGTCGGTCTGGTGGCGTGCCAGGGGATTCGGCATGTCCTTGTTGCCGAGTCCGCCCGCCAGCACAATCGGGCCACACACCAAGGCGGCCTCGTTGCTCACGCCAGGCAGGAACTCCAGGCGTAATTTCATCGGCAGTTGAATCTTCACGGAGTCGCCATCGTGCCATTCGCGCGTCAGCGAGCAGTAGCTTGCTGGAGCGGACTCGGTCTTTTGGCGCTTGCCGTTCACGGAAACAGTGAAACCCTCCCCCGCCCACGCCGGATGGCGGATTTTCAGCGCAAACGTGACTGGCTTGGCAGCCTTGATTTTCAGGGCCGCGGCATCACTTTCGGGAAATTTCGTTTCCTGCCGGAGGGAAATCCCCTGCTCCGGCCAGGACAATTCCGACGCGATGAACAGGTTAATGTAAAGCGAATCCGCGTCGTGAAAATAAATCGTATCCGTGTACTTGGAATGGTTCTCCATTCCGGTGCCCACGCAACACCAAAACGAGTCTTCCGGCGTGGAATACGTCTTGAAATGACCGGGCTTGAGCGACATCAAGTAAACGAACATGCCCGTCTCCGGATCCTGCGAAGCGAGAATGTGGTTGTACAGTCCACGCTCGTAAAAATCCATTTTGGCCGCGTCCGGCGCCAGCGCAAACAGCTCGCGCGTGAGCTTGAGCATATTGTAGGTGTTGCACGTCTCGCAGGTGTCCGTGCCCAAATGCTTCGCGAACTCGTTGATCGGAAAGAAATGTTCGTGGTCGGAATGCCCGCCGATGACGTACGAACGGCGCAAGGCCACCGCATCCCAAAAAGTCTCCGCCATGGTGTGAAACGCCGGATCGCCCGTGTATTCGTATTCGCGCGTGACGCCGATGATCTTGGGGATTTGCGTATTGGCGTGCAAGTGATCGAGGCGGTCTTCCCCGCGCGCCAATGGATCGAGCACCCGGGCGTGGTTGAACGCCGCGGAAAGCCGCAGATAGTCCGGCTTGCCGGTCACCGCGTACAAATTGACCAGCACTTCATTCATGCCGCCGTGCTCATTGTCGAGCGACTTCTGCATCTGCTCGTGGGGCAGGCGGTCCACGCGGAATTGCACCCAATCTGCCATCTTCGTCAACACGTCCAAGGCCTGCTCATTCTGGCAAAGCTGATTCGCCGCCAACAGGCCGGCCATGATTTTGTGCAGGGCATACCAAGGCGCCCAAACCGGTTTGGACTGTTCCACCCGGTCAATGAATGATTCGGGAAAGGCCGACAAATAACCGGCATGGAAACCCGCCGCTGGCGCCTGGCTCTGGCACTCCGCCAACTCCGAAACGATATGATCCACCCGGCGTTTGAACTCCGCATCGCCGGTGGTGGCGTACATTTGCGCGCACGCGGAGAGATAATGGCCCAGCACCGTCCCGCGCTGCTCGCAATCCGGCGCATCCCAGCCGCCGTAGGCGCGAGCCGTCGCGTCCAACCCCACGTTTTTCCGGAAATTCACCAGAAAACGATCTGGCTCCAAACTCAACAGGTACTTCTGATCGCGCAGCATGGCGTCGTGAAATGGACCGTCCAACAGGCGCACGTTCGGCAACGGAAATGGCTCGGCCACCCGCGCGACTTTCATCGCCGCTGGTTCCGCCGTCGCCACCGAAGCCAAAGCCAGCCAGCCAGCGAACACAGCGCAGATCAGGGCGGTTGACCAAAATCTATTTGGATAAACTCGCATTGGCTTCTATTTCGTTGGCAACCGCAGCACTGTGAAGGAATTTCCGGGAAACGTGCGTGTCAGGGTGGTGCCAGTGAAACTCACAGTTTCCGTCTTCGGCGAGACTTTCAGTGGTTCCGCCAGGGAATTTTCATCCGCTGGACTGGCTGAAGTCAGCACCGTGGCGGTGCCTTTGCCCGAAAGACCGTTGGCGCCGGACAAATCCAGGAGCGTTTCCAGCGGCGCGGCGTTGGCGTTCACCACCTTTACAATGACGTCGCCCGAGGGCGCTTCGGTGGCTGCCGTGGCATACAGGCTGGTGATCTTGCCGCCTTGGTCGTAGTCCAGATCGTGGATCAATGTTCCATCAAGCCAGCACTTCACATTGCGGCCGCTGACCGTGACTTTGAGATCATACCAGCGGTCTGTCTCAATGTGGCTCGGCTTTGAATCCAGCGTCCCGCCGGATTCGATGGCATCCTGGGTGTTGCCCCAGCCGCCGATATTCCACCACGTGCGGTCTTCGTTGCCGTTGACGCGGAACAAAATCAGAAAACCTTCCGCGCCGGATATTTTCCGGGCCTTGAGCGAAAACGTATAATCCGTCCACTGGCGCTGGCCGGCCAGCGCGCGGATAAATTCCCGTTCCGCCGTCTGCCGCAGCACTCCGTCCTGCGCCTGCCATTGCGCCCCATCGCCCAGCAGTTTCCAGCCCTTTGTACCCTGGCTGAAATCGGATGCAAACAAGGTTTTTCCGTCCGGCTCGGTCACCGTGACGTCCTTGAATTCCGCGGCCGTGTTCCAAGTACCCACGCCAATCATGCCGCCGGTCACCGCCGCCTCCGCCACCGGGGATTGCACCTCGGTCGGCAGATACACATCGCCGCGATTTTCGGCAAACAGCTTCTGGACATAGTAGCTGGGCAGGCCATACCACTTGGAACTGTCGAAGTTGATGAGGTCGGGATTCCACGCGCGATGGTTCAGGTTCACCAGCAACGGCGCGTAGCTGGCCATGACCACTTCATCCGAATTCCGCTCCAAACCGGTCATGAACGCCGCTTCGCCGATGGCGCCGCGCAGATTGCCCAGGCCGCAATTCTTGGTCACCGCATATTCCCCCACGAACACCTTGGGTCCATGACGATCGGTCTTGTCATATTCCCCGGCATGGCGCATGAACCACTCCGGCGTGTCGTAATAGTGATCGTCCACGATCTCCGGCTGCTCGGCGCCAAATTTATCCCAGCCATCAGCCACAAATTTGATTTCCGGATACTTCGCCCGGATGGCGTGATAAAACAGCCGCCAATGCTCCACGTACCCTTTGAATCCGCCGTTCTCGTTGCCGATCTCCATGTACTTTAAACTAAACGGCGCGGGATGTCCGGCCTGCGCGCGCAGCGCGCCCCAGACGGAATTCGTCGGGCCGTTGGCGTACTCAATCGCGTCGAGCGCGTCTTGCACCCACGGTCCCATGCGGTCCATCGGAATGGTTTCCTTGTGCGACATGCCAATGTTGATGCAAAACAGCGGCTCCGCGCCAAGGTCCTCGGCAATCTGGAGATATTCATAAAAACCCAGGCCGTGCGTGGCGTTGTAGCCCCAGATGTTCCACAGCGGCGTCCGCGAATCAAGGTTGCCAATGGTGTTCTTCCAATGGTTCATGTGCGCAAAATCGTCGCCCTCCACCCAGCAGCCGCCGGGAAAACGCATGAACTTGGGATGCAAATCCGCCAGCGATTCCGCAAGGTCCGGCCGCAAGCCATGATCTTTCCAGGTCTGCTTGGGCAGCAGCGAAATCATGTCGAGAAATAACACCCCCTTGCTGTTTCCGGAAATTTCCAGCTTGGCTTTTGGGTCGCTGCCGGTCGCCGTCAGGTCCAGCGTGTAATATTTCCAACCGTCGGAAATCTTCTCGACCACGTCCGACGCCAATTCCGCGCCGGTGGAGCTCAAGATCTTCGCCGTCAACGTGCCGGGGAATTTTTCCCCCCGCGCCGCAAACTTCAGCGTGTAAACGTTGCCGGAAACGATGTTCATGCCCCAGTAACCTTCGTTCCGCAACGAAAACGCGCCGTCCACCTTCACCCGGAGCGACTTGCGGTTGAACGGATTCAGCGGTGGCGGCTGACCGTGCACGTCCGCCGTGATAACCGACGCCTCGCTCTGGCCGTCGCCGATGTTCGCGAACCTCCAGTTCTCCGGCGTGTCCGCATCCTCAAACGAGCGGTTGCGGACCAACTCGGGATAGATGCCGCCATCGGTGGACATGTTGATGTCCTCGAAGAAGATCCCCCAAAGCGTCGGCGGAATCGCGTGGCTCGGATGCGCCACGTCCACCGTGATCTTCGCCGGTTGGGCGTTGATGGACAGTGCCGCCGCCGCCATGATGGCGACAAAATTATGTTTCAATTTCATTTTTTGCTTCCATTTATTATTTCAACTGCCGACTGCCGGTCGGCGATACAGCCGGTTGCCAACAGCGCTACCGGCAGGCAGCTCCACATCAGAGCGCCGATCTCCGACCCGGATCGTTGGCGTTTATCCTTAAAACACGGCGGAGCGGTGCCCGGCGCTCCGCCAACTCACGAAACCCAGCCGCTCTTCAATCCATACGCGGCATCATTCCACATCAGTTCCTGTTTGAACTGGCGCAGCTTCGTGTCCGCGTCAATCACCACTACTTCCAAGCCGGCGATCGCTCCGAAATCCTCCAGCATTTCCGTGGTGACCGCCTGGCTGAAGCCGGTGTGATGCGCGCCGCCTGCGTAAATCCACGCCGCGCAGGCATCCGCAAAACTCGGCCGGCATTGCCAGACAGCGCGGGCCACCGGCAATTTCGGCATGGGCTGTTCGGGGGTGACACAATCCACCTCGTTGATGAGCAGGCGGAAACGGTTGCCGAAATCCATCAAGGCCGCGTTCAGCGCCGGGCCGGCGGGCACGCCAAACACCAGGCGCGCCGGATCAGCTTTGCCGCCAATGCCCAAGGGATGCACCTGCAACGACGCCTTGCCGTCTGCAATACTCGGGCAGATTTCCAGCATATGCGCGCCGAGCACCAGTTGGTTGCCGGACTGCAAATGATACGTGTAATCCTCCATGAACGACGTACCGCCGGCCAGGCCGCCGGCCATGACTTTCATGGCGCGGACCAGCGCAGCGGTTTTCCAATCGCCTTCGCCGGCAAAACCGTAGTTGTCCGCCATCAACCGCTGAGGCGCCAGGCCGGGCAACTGCACCAATCCGTGCAAATCCTCGAACGTCGTGGTGAATCCTTTGAAATCGCCGCTCGCCAGAAACGCGCGCAGGCCCAGCTCGATCCGCGCCGCTTCCCGGACGGATTTGTGGCGTTTGCCGCCTTTTTTCAAATCCGCGGCCACTTCATAGTCCGCCTCGTAAGTCTGGCACAGCGCATCCACTTCCTTTTCGGCAACTTCGCCAATGACGCGCACCAGGTCGCCGACGCCGTGCGTGTTGACGGCGTAACCGAATTTGATCTGCGCGGCCACCTTGTCGCCTTCGGTCACCGCCACTTCCCGCATGTTGTCGCCGAAACGGACGAATCTGGCGCCCTGCCAGTCGGCCCAGGCGGCGGCGGCGCGGGTCCACGCGCCGATCTTCTTCTGCGTGGATTCCTCCTGCCAGAAACCAACGACGACTTTGCGGTTGATCCGCATCCGGCTCATGATAAAACCATGTTCCCGGTCACCATGGGCGGCCTGGTTCATGTTCATGAAATCCATGTCAATCGTGCTCCACGGCAGATCGCGGTTGTATTGGGTGTGGAGATGGCAAAGGGGCTTGCGCAGTTGCTTCAGCCCGTTGATCCACATCTTCGACGGCGAGAAAGTGTGGCACCACGTCACCAAACCGACGCACTTCGCGGTGTTGTTCGCCTGCTGGCAAAGTTCCGTGATGGCATCGGGCGAAACCATGACCGGTTTGAAGACCACTTTCACCGGGATCGCCGGCGCCGCGTTCAGCGCCTTGGCGATTTCCTGCGAATGTTGGGCGACCGCCTTGAGGGTTTCCGGTCCGTACAGATGCTGGCTGCCGGTGACAAACCAGACTTCATATTGTTTGAGATTGATTTTCATGTTGTTCTAAAAATGACCGCATGAGTGCTCTGGGCGCGTGCGGCGCCCCAGAGCGATGGTTATTGATTAATGCGTTAAAACTTGGTGGCTTCCGCCAAAATATGTCGAAATGTTCAGATGAATTCGTTGATGAGGTTTTCGAGGAATTCCTGCCGGCCGCTGACATTCGGCGTCACTTCGCCTTGCTTGAGCATATGCGCCTCCAATTCCTTGAAGCCCGCCTTGCCCGACTCGATCTTCGCCCCGATGCCCGTGTCCCAGGACGCATACCGATCCTTCACGAACGCCGCCAGTCGGCCATCTTTCCGGATCGCCGCCGCAAGCTTCAGCCCCCGCGCAAACGCGTCCATGCCCCCGATGTGGGCGTAAAACAAATCCAGCGGCTCGAAGCTTTCCCGCCGCACCTTCGCGTCGAAATTCACCCCGCCGGTCTTGAAACCGCCGTACTTCAGGATGCACAGCATCGTGTAGGTCGTCAGATAAATGCTCGTCGGAAATTGGTCGGTGTCCCAGCCCAACAGCTCGTCGCCCGTGTTCGCGTCTATCGAACCCAGCGCCCCCGCCGCCCCCGCCGTCTCCAACTCGTGCTGCACCGTATGCCCCGCCAGCGTCGCGTGGTTGGTCTCGATGTTCAGCTTAAAATCCCCCAGCAAATCGTATTCGCGCAAGAAATTCAGGCACGCGGCCGCGTCCGAATCGTATTGATGCTTCGTCGGCTCTTTCGGCTTGGGCTCAATGTAAAACTGCCCCTTGAAGCCAATGGCCTTCTTGTGCGCGACGGCGAGATGCAGAAATTTCGCCAGATGTTCCTGCTCCCGCTTCATGTCGGTGTTGAGCAGCGTCATGTAACCTTCCCGCCCGCCCCAGAACGTGTAACCCTCCCCGCCCAGTTCGTGCGTCACTTCCATCGCCTTCTTCACCTGCGCGGCCGCAAAGGCAAACACGTCGGCATTGCAGCTCGTGCTGGCGCCATGGACGAAGCGCGGGTTGGAAAACAAATTCGCCGTGCCCCACAGCAGCTTTACCCCGCTCCGCTTCTGTTCCTCTTTCAACACTTTCGCCACCGCGTCCAGGTTCTTGTTCGTCTCGGCCAGGGATTTTCCTTCGGGCGCCACATCGCGGTCGTGCCAGCAGTAGTAGGGTGCCCCCAACTTCTCAATAAACTCAAACGCCACCCGCGCGCGCTTCTGGGCATTGCTCACCGAGTTGCTGCCGTCGTCCCACGGACGCTGCATGGTGCCCATGCCGAACGGGTCGCTGCCCGTGCCCCGGAACGTGTGCCAATAAACCACGGCGAAACGCAGATGCTCGCGCATGGTTTTGCCTTCCACGATTTCGGCGGCGTTATAGTGTTTGAAGGCCAGCGGATTCTTCGATTGCGGCCCTTCGTAAGCGATTGATTTGATTTCCGGGAATGCTGATTTCATGTTTTTGTTGATGTTGGTTTGAGTGTGAGTGTGTTTGCCAAAGTCTTTCCTGGTCAAGCTGAACGCGAAACCCTCCCAGCCGGAGCGCCGGCCTCTGGCAGGGCTCGTTTCTTGACCGGTCGCGAAACTTTCTCGGGCGTCTTGGCCGAAGCGCTTCCGACTAACATCGGAACCCCAGTCCGTCGCTTGGGCGTCCGTTGCTTCTTGGCGGCAGTCAGGGTGCCGGGAATAAATTGCTTATCCGGCACCACCAGCCGGTCAATCCCCACCGCCACCAAGCCAGCGGTGCGGCGGCGCGGGGCGGAATCACATTCCACCCGGCCGAAGCGTGCCCACATGGCGCCGTTTTGCACCGCGAGCGAGAGATATTGCGAGACCACGGACGGCAGCTCCGTCAAACTGCCGGTGATCACCACCCGGCGCAGTCCCAAGACGTTCAACGCGCCGGCAATGGCCGCCGCCGCCGGCTCCAGCGATTGCGCCAGCCAGGGTTCCACCCCGCGTTGTTCAATGTGCTGGTGCAGTCCCCGCCACGAATTCTCCGCCTGCGGCGCCGCCACGGCAAAGCTCGCCAGCAGCCCCCGCACCGAAATCAGTGTTTCCATGCAGCCCACCGCCCCGCATCCGCACGGGCGCCGGTTGCCCGGAACCGGAGTGTGGCCGATCTCCCCGCTGATGGGCAGTGGATTGTACAGCGGTTTGCCCTCGACAATAATTGCGCCGCCAACCCCCTCGCCAAAATCCACCAGCAGAAAATCGTCGCAATCCGGATTGGCCAGATGATGCCCCAGCGCCAGCGCCCGCTCTTCCTGCACCAGCAGCACCGGCGCCGGCCAAACCCGCCCGACAATCTCCGCCAAATCAGCCTTCTCCGTCCAGTGGATATTCGGGGAAAACAGAATCCGGTTGGTCACCTCGTCCACCAGGCCGGGCACGCTCAACACCACGCCCAGGAATCCGTCGCTCCCCAGCGTTTTCGCCGCGCGCCGCAATTGCCTCTCCCAAGCCTTGGCCGGTTGCGGTTCTGAACTTGCCATCTCAAAGGAAACCGGCCAATGGTCTGCGTCGGCCACCCCGAGCGTCAGCCCGGCCAGCGTCGTCGTGTTGACGCCCAGTTGTATTCCGAGAAATTTCGCCCGCGAATGATTCAGCCGCAGCTTGCGCCCCGGACGGCCCAGTTGGGCCGCGCCGTCGCCACTGCCATTGCCATTACCATTATGCTCGCCATGCTCGGCCACCTCTTCCAGCACGTCCATCGCGATCAGTTCATCCACGATTTTTCCCGCCGTCGGCTGGCTCATCCCCAAGGCTTTGGCCAGTTCCGCCCGCGACCCCACGCCCAACTTCTGCAATTGCCGGAGCAGTGCGCGCCGGTTCAATTGGCCCATGCGGGAAGGAACGTAGATCATTAAATAAAGAAAACTACGAAAGTCCCCCCCTGTCAAGCGTGAATCGCAAAAAATATAAACTGGTCAAAAACCCGCCCTCCAACCTCCGCTCCCATGCTGGATGCCGGAGGTTGAAGCCAGGTACGGCTCGACAAACGGACTGCCCAATGACATGCTCTGGCACCCAAACCTAGCTACCGATGAATGCACAAGGCGAATTCGATTTCGACAACGCCAGTGCCACTAATGGGCACGCGCGCTGGCTGGCTCAGCGTAAATTGGCGTTGACCGAACTGGCCCGACAAATCCATCTGCCGCTGGGTCATCAAGTCGAAGTGTGGCTGGCCGGCGGCGTCCGCTTGCGGGGCAAACTGCAATTGCAGGAAGAAAAGCTGTTCGTGGGGGTGGACGACGTGCAACGGCTTGGGCTGCAGGTTGATCAAGTGCCGTTTTCGATTAATGAAATGGAATCCTGTGTCCGCTTGGACTGATCGCTACGCTGATTCAAAAATCCAAAATCCGGTGCGGGCCCGCTTTAGCAGTTGCTTCGCCCGCGCGAAAATGAGATGGTTTGCTTCAAATTATAAAATTCCATGAGAATCAAGTTCCTTTTGTGCCTGGCGCTCGCCGCCGGTTTGTGCGCCCATACGGGATTGCAGGCCCAATCCACCAACGCCCTCTCCCCCGTACAAAGCCAGTTGCACGAGCTGGTCTTGAAGGTGCAAGCCAAACATCAGGCCGGCCAGACCAATGAAACGGATTTGGCTGAGGAACTCAAATCGCTCGATGCCTTGCTCGCCAGTCAGCAGGGCGCCAAGACCGACGACGCCGCCTTGGTCCTGTTCATGAAGGCCCAGCTTTATTTGTCCGTGATCCAGAATACCGACAAAGGGATCGAATTGATCAAGCAAATCAAGGCGGAATACCCGGATACCAAATATGGCAAAAACGCCGACAAGATCCTGGAGGGCATCGCCAAACAGGCGGAGTCCCGGAAAATTCAGGCAGGCCTGACCACCGGCGCTGATTTTCCCGATTTCGCGGAAACCGATTTGACTGGCCAGCCGCTTTCGGTCGCGTCGCGCAAAGGCAAAGTGGTGCTCGTGGATTTCTGGGCGACGTGGTGTCCGCCCTGCCGGGGAGAAGTGCCGAACGTGGTGGCGGCGTATCAGAAGTATCACGGCCAGGGCTTTGAAGTCGTGGGCGTGTCGCTCGATCAGAACAAGGACGCGCTGCTTGCCTTCACGAAGGAGCACGGAATGGTATGGCCGCAATATTTCGACGGGAAGGGTTGGAAGAACGAGATCAGCAGCGGTTTCGGCATCAATTCGATTCCGGCGATGTGGTTGGTCGGTAAAGACGGCATATTGATAACGAAAAACGCGCGCGAGGATCTTGCCGGGCAGGTGGACAAAGCGTTGAAGGCGCCGTAATTCCTGCGGAGGGAGCCTGCGGACGGTGCTAAAGCTTCGTCAGAGAAATACTGCGGTGCGCAGCACCGTAGTACTCCACCATGGACATCTTTTTAACCTGAATGTAACTTAACACCATGCAAATTCATATCAGTCCCCGCGATGTCAAGCTAACATCGGCCATCCATGGGTATGTGGCCCAAAAGATCGAGAGTTTGGAGCATTTTGGATTGAACTTGATCGGTGCGCACGTAGCGCTGTGGCACGACGACAAGCGCGCGTTCAAGCACGCCTTTGTGGTCAAGGTCCACCTCGCGCTGCCGGGGCCTGATATTTACGCCGAGGACCACGGGCATGATCTCTACCAGGCGATTGATGTGGTGACCGACCGCCTTGCGGAGCAACTGCGCCATCGCAAGAGCAGGCTGGTGAAGGGGACGCGGAACAAAAGCCGGAAAGCGAAGCTCCGCCAGCAGAGGACGGTGGCCTGATCATGCACGGCAGGAGAGACGTTCGCATTGAAACTGTCTCTCGACAAGAAAAGGGGCTGAGGCTAAACCTGTCGGGTTTAACCTCTCATTCTTATTAGTTGTGAGCACATCCCCCCCTCCTTCCACTTATAATCGAGTCAATCCGTTCAAGGCTCGTCTCATCGCCAATTATTCGCTTTCGGGCGAAGGTTCCAACAAGGACACGCGCCATTTCGTCGTCGATCTTGGGGCGAGCGGCATCACCTATGTTCCGGGGGATTCGCTTGGAGTAGTGCCGCGCAATTTTCCGAAAGCGGTCGACGAACTTCTGCCGCACCTGGGCCTCGATCCGGAGACGCCGGTGGAGCAGCCAGCGGGGAGCGCAGCGTTGCGCGACGTGCTGATCCACCAGTACATCCTCAACCGTGTCAGCAAGAAATTCGTCAAAGCCATTCTGGAAAAATTGCCCGAGGGGAGCAAGAAGCAGGCCCTCGCGGAGATCGTCGGCCATGAGGAGGCATTCGACGATTATACCTCCACGCGGGATTACACCGATGTGCTGATCGAGTACCCAGCGCGCTTCTCGGCGGCGGAATTTCTCCCGCTGACCAACAAAATCGCGCCGAGGCTTTATTCGATCGCATCCTCTCTGAAGGCGCATCCCGGCGAAGCGCATCTGACCGTGGCGGTGGTGAAGTATCGCACGCATGGCCGCGACAAGTATGGACTCGCTTCCGCCTACCTCGCCTATGGCCAGGAGTTGAACAAGGATGAGGTTCCGGTCTACATCCAGCCAACCAAGCATTTCCACATGCCGCCGCCGGATGCTCCGATGATCATGGTCGGCCCCGGCACGGGCATCGCGCCGTTCCGCGCCTTTCTCGAAGAGCGGGAATTCGACGGGGCCAGGGGCAGGAACTGGCTCTTTTTCGGCGATCAAAAACGGGCGAGCGATTTTGTCTACGAAGCGCAGTTTCTCGACCTCCAGCGCAAGGGTGTGCTGACCAGGCTCGATACGGCTTTCTCGCGTGATCAGGCCCAAAAAATTTACGTGCAGGACCGGATGCGGGAGAACGGCGCGGAATTGTGGAAGTGGCTGAAGGAGGGCGCCTACTTCTACGTTTGCGGCGACGCCAAGCGGATGGCCAAGGACGTGCACCAGACGCTCATCGCCATCGCGCAGGAGCATGGCGGTCTCTCGCCCGAAGCGGCCAGGGAATATATCGAGGTGACGTTCGCCAAGACGGAGAAGCGGTATCTCAAGGATGTGTATTGATTCCCCCGGAGGGCGGGTTCTACAAGGCCTTCACAAACCACCTGTGAAAAAAGTCCTGCAAATCGATTTCACCGGCTCCTGGGAACGGGGAGGCTGCCTGCCCCACATCACGCGCGCCTGGGCGCGAAACTCGCGGAATTACGAGCAGTATTTCGCCGGTTGGGCGGGGGCGAATTATCGCGGCGAGGTGGAAGGACGCCCCCATTTTGGCTTCGAGGAAAATCCGCGCGCCAATCGCATCTACAATAAGATCCTGCGCCTGAATAAATTTTGTTTTTTTACGCTGATCCCCATCATCGAGGAGCTAAAGCCCGACATCCTTCATTTTCATAACCGGCATGATCTGGTCGACCAGGCCGTGGCCAAACTTTCTTACCGGCCCAAGGTCGTCTGCATTTATCACTGCTGCTATAACAAACTTTTCATTCCCGCTGCTTCCGATCTGCTGATCGGCGTGGGTAAATTTGTCGTGGCCTGGATCGATCGAAAGTCAAATCCCAACCAGCCGTTGGCCGTTCTGCACAACCCTTTCCGGAAAGTTCCCCTGACTCCGCGCAAGGAACCGGCGAAGACACTTTTCCTCAACTACGCGAATAACCGCAAGGCCACGCGGGACCTTTTCGCCGCCGTCGAGACGCTGCATGTCGAAGGGTTTGATTTTGAGGTGCGGACGGTCGGAGAAGTATATCCGGAGCTGCTTGTTCCCGAGGGCGTGACCGTGTCCCGATCCCTGCCACAACCCGAATTTCTGGCCCTCGCCGCGCAGGCCTCCGCCTACATCTGTGCGACTTACGCCACATCCTTTTCCGTCGCGGTCGTGGAAGCGATGGCCCGCAAGACCCCTGTCATCTGCCCATGGGACATCGGGGCGCTCGATCTTCTGCCCTCCGACTGCGTGATCAGCTACGAATCGCACAGCGCGGTCGCGATGGCCGATGCCATGCGGCTTTTTCTGAAGATGCCGCAACAGGAGCGAAGCGCGATGGCCGAGCGGGCCTTGGTGGCTGCCGAGGTCGCCTACGACGAGGCGCTGTTGACGCGCAAACTCGAGCATCTGTACGACACCTTGTTCGTTTAGGGTCTGTTAATGCTAATGACGGTTGCGGCGGTAACCCCGTTGGGATTGTTGCTGAAGGTGATCCGGACGGAACCTGCATCTACCTAAACCGAGGTGGCGGCTATCCGCTCCTATGATGGACCGCCAGCGTGACTTCGCGAATCCAGTCTTCCGCCGCGCGGGATGCGGTCAATTCGGAGATGATCATCGCCGATGCGCCGGGGGTTATTTCGCGCGAGGTCCAATCGCGAATGGCCCGAGCCAGCGCTTCGGGATCATCGGGTGGCACGACGGAGCCCGAGTTGGTTGACTTCACCCAGTGGGCCGCACCGGTGGTTTCGGTCACGACAACGGGACGTCCGAGCGCGAGGGTTTCGATGGC
>Ga0316226_1003452_pt1 | contig 13552 bp, 10 predicted proteins | sample TBH18017metaG_FD_206009 | JGI IMG/M metagenome (GOLD analysis project Ga0316226, IMG submission 206009) | Freshwater microbial communities from Trout Bog Lake, Wisconsin, USA - TBH18017 | ecosystem: Environmental > Aquatic > Freshwater > Lake > Hypolimnion/Profundal zone | place: USA: Wisconsin... | reverse complement strand
GATCTCGGCCGTGGCTTGGCCACGAATCTCCCATAGCGACCAGGCGCCTTCGCTGCCTAGGTGCGCACCGTTGCTCAGGCACACCCGGCTGCGGCCCGGTTCCGGTATCCATAATTCGGCGGCGACGCCATCCGGCAAGGCGACCTCCACCCGCCAACGTCCGCCCGGCCGCGCATAGGCCAGGGTGATGGGGCCCTGGGGGATAGGGGTCTGGAGAGTGGCGTGGCTCAAGCTGCCTGGCTGGGGCTTGATGCGCATACGGCTACAGCCGGGCGTCAACGGCTGGATGCCCATAAGCTGGCGGGGAATCAGGTTTGCCGGGGCCGCGCCCCATGCGTGGTTATAGTCCTGGTTTTCTTTGTAACGATTGTCCCAGGCCTCAAGTGTTATGGTGCTGCCCACAGTGTAGCACATATGGGCCCAACTGCGGTCGTGCGTGGCGGTCATGAGCGAAAGGGCATACTCGGCCGCGCCAGCGGCGTAGAGGGCATCAAGCAGGAACTGCGCTCCATAAACGCTGCAGGCCATGCCGCGGCTCTTGATAAAGGCGACCACCTGAGTGACCTTCGGCGCCGGCACCAGCCCGAAGGCCAGGGCGAACATGCAGGTATGCAGCGAGGTATGGGTCGATCCTTCTCCGTCGATATATAGCCCGGCCGCCTCGTTCCAGAAAACCGCATTGAAACTTGCGTAAACTCTTTTTGCCGCCGTCCGCCATCGGACGACCTCCGTGCCGTGTCCGGCGGCTTCGGCGATCTGCGCCATGAGGTTCAGGCTTTGGTAGTGGAAGGCATTGGGGACCGCGTTGACAGGACGCATATCGTGGTTGTCCCGTTCGCCGTAGCGCTGGTCACGGGTCATCCTGGCGGGCGGCCAATCCACCAGAGCGCAGATCTGGCCGTCAAATTGAATTGATCGGCAAAATTCCGGCGTCATCCTGGCCTTGTCCTCCACAATCAGCCCGTCCGCGCGGGCCAGGCCAATCAGGGTCTTGGCCACCAGATCGCCGTAGAACTCGCGGATGCAGGCGGCGTTGCCGGTGTATAGGTAGTCGGCCCAGGCGATCAATGGCATATGCAGATGCCACTCCATCGGCCAGGTCGGATGGCGCATCAGGAAGCGGGCCGTGTGGCGGGCCATGGCGTATTGGCGATCCACGCAGTAGTGGCCCAGTTGGTTGATGTACGCGTCACCCTCGTATGGGATGCGTTCACGGTCGCCGTCCACGTATACGCCGGCAAAACTGGTCGCCTTGATCGAGTATTTGCAGAGGTCCCAGACATCGTTGAGCACCTGGCTTGAGCAATGGAACGAAGAAGCGGTTTCGTCAAACGGGTAGTGGACGGCGATCTGGCGGATAGCCCCCGGCACCAGAGTTCCGGGATAGTTTACCAGTTCACAGTAGCGGAAGGGCATAACCTCCCCTACCTCGGGCGGCATCAAGATGGCCCCGGGACTGGTATTGCGCTGGTCGGGGGTGATGGCCACGCGGTAGTCGCCACAGCCGGGCCGAACCCGCTGCAGCATACGGCGATAGCGCCGTGATCCGCCCGGATTGCGTTCTATGGCGGTCGGAGCGGCCAGGACCTCCCCCAAGTGAACCTCTATATCCCGCCCATCCGGCGCATCGGCGCGAAATTCGACAGTTCCGAAGGCTGCCCGGCCAAAGTCAAGGAACCATCGTCCCTCCCCAGTGGCAACGCAGCGCAGCGGCGCTACCGGTGTTTGCGCCAAAGGCAACAGCGACTCGGCCAGTACAGGCTTGTTCATGCGAGATTTCTTCCGCTCATTGGTTAATCTTGTCGCCCTGGACCGGCACGCCGAAAATGATCGCCCATGGCATATCGTGATACTTGGAGCACTTTTGCCCGCACAGGGCGATTTTCCATTCCGCATATTTGGCCATCTGCTCCTTGTCCAGGATCGCGGCGATATCGGCCTCGGTTGGCCCGATAAGTTCCCGGGCTTTGGCTTGTCCGGCCTCGCCCCACAGAGTCGAATCCGGCTGATCGGGAAAGGCGCGGAAGAGTTTGTTCAGATGGTCCGCGAAAAGCATGCGCATTTCCTGGGCGTTCGGGTTCATGACCGAAGCCGTTTTGAACAGCCGGCCCAATTCATCCCACGAGAGACATTCGTAAACCTGGGCCGCCGCATTCCTTGCCGGCATCTGTTGGGGAATGTTCAGCCACGCCTGTTGGGCTTTGGCCAGTTGCGCCTCGTTCAATCGCAAAGCCTTGAGGATTCCCTTGGCCATCACCTGATGGCCAAGGGAATTCACGTGAAGCCCGTCCCCCGTCAACATGCGACCTTGAAGAGTTTGATTGGGTTGCAGTATCTGGTGGAAATCGGCGTTCAGATCGGCCAGAAGACAATTGTGTTCCTTGGCAAAGGCGCGGAGGCACTCGACGTACGGAACCATCCGCTGGTTGAATATGCTATCCAGTTTTTCGTAGAAAACCGTCGGCGTCAGAATCATCAATTGCGTGTTCGTGGCGCGCGTTTTTTCACTGATGGCCGAAAGATCCGCCTTGAATAAATCCATCGTCATGTGGTTTTTGGGATAGTCCGCGTGTTTGGATGGATCCGCCTCTGTGGTTGCCTGCCGGAAATCCTCTTCGGACAGACCATGGTATACATCGTTAATCCCGCAACTGAGCACCAGCCAGTTCGGCTTCATATTCAAAGCGGCGGGCACCGTGTTATCCAGCATATATTTGGAGTCGGTTCCGGCGCTGGCATGCACGCGGATTTTCACTTCGATGCCGTTGGCCCTGAGGCCTTCGGCGACGAGTCCAACGTATCCGTCCGCACTATTCCCCAGCACAGTGATGGAGTCGCCCACAAACGCAACCCGCTGACCTGTCTTGACGGAAATTTCGTTGGGCGGGTTGATTGCCCCGGGCTCATTCTCCGCCGCCAAAACCGCAAAATTACTTGTCAGAAACATGAATATGTACAGCAAAGTTATCTTCATCATGAATATCTGTTCCCTCTTTCCAGTCTCACCGCGTGGGGATGGAAACATTCCGCCCGAGCTGTTTGGCGTTGAGCCGCTTGTCGTGGCGTTCGATCCGGGCGGCCTTGCTGATTACCGAATGCCGCAGGGCGTCGATCCCATGCAGGCTGCGCTGGCGTCCATATTCCTCGAGCCATCGCTGACGCCGTTCCGGGCCAAGCGCCGGCAGCGCGGCGCTGTACCAGAACTGAGCCAGATCCTTGACGATCCAGCGCCGCCGGAGTGGCCAGCCGGGCAGGCGGCGAACCCGGGCGGCGTCGATCAGCCGCAGTTCCGGCTCAGGTCCGGCAAATCTGGCGAAGAAATGGCATAGATACAGATCGCGATGATGCAGCCCGGCATTGTGGAGCCTGGCCGCCAGCGCCGCGGCCGCCGCCAGCAGCTTGTCCAGCTTTGCCGGGCTCAAACCGCCGGCGATCATCTTGTCGGCGGCCTGGTAGCCCGCCAGATCCTCGGTAATCACAAAACTCCGCCCATCGGCCATGTTTCCCCATCCCACCAACGGGACGGTGGCGATACCGGCCCGCAGCAAAGCCTCGATTCCTTGGGCCTCCGCCTGCGCCGGCGTCACCCGGGAGCCGCAGGGGTGATAACGCTTTATATGCAGGCGGATGTTGCGCCCATCGGCCAGCGCGGCATCCAACGTGCCGTTTTCCCGCTCGGGGATAGACCGCCAGACGGCAATGTCCGGATGGGTAAAGACCGCTTCGGCGTCGAGGGCGACCTGTTTTAAGATCGCCTGATACGCCACGGCGGCATGGAGCGTGTTGGTGGACGGCTTGGGCAACGCGGGAAGTTTACCAGCGCAACCAGAAAGGCGAAAGACAGGTGTGGACGCCATAGCGAGGCGTCGCGAAAGAGGCGGTACGCCGGGCCTTGGTCAATGCCTATTTGCCGATAAATTTGCGTTTTTTATCCAGATATGCGCAATAGTTGGAGTAGGAGATATTGGGCGGCGCCAGGTGATCGAGGTGGGGGATGAAGCCGCCCTGGTCCAGCAGCGGTTTGAGGCGTTCCAACTCGCGGTCGATGGCCGCGCCGCCTTCCACCAGCGGTTCCTTGGCTATGCCGCCGCGCAGGCGCAGCTTGGTCCCGAATTCCTTCCGCCACGCGAAGGGGTCCACGCCGGCCGCAACCTCCAGCGGGAACATGATGTTCACATCCTCCTCAAGCCAATTGTTGACAATGTCGTGCGGGTTGCCGTCGCAATCCACCATGCCCAGACATACGCCGTGCTTTTTCAGCTCCCGCTGGCAGGCCCGGTATAATCCCTGGAGAAACTGGCGGAACATCGCTGGGCCCACGAATGGGCCGTTCCTGCCGGCCATGTCTTCCCACCAGTTGGAGCAGTCGATGGGCACGTCGGCGGGGATCTGCCGCAACTGGTGCAGGCTCAGGGCCGTCAGGTGTTCGACCATATCGTGGATCATGTCCGGGTATTCGTAGAACGCCATGGAGAGGTTCTCAAAACCCAGGTAGGAGCGCAGCCAGCCGTAGGGGCCGGGGCAGCCGCAGGTGATCATCTTCCCCTGGGCCGCCGCTTCGCGGAGTTGCTGGATCTTCTCGGGTTGGAGTGTGCGCATGGGGTCGTCGATGCGCAGGCGTTCTTTGAGGGCGTGCCAATCGTCCGGCGTCCGCACGGCGAACTGCAGGTAATGGGGTATGGAGCTTTGGTCCTGATCGTGCATGAAACGCTCGGCCACGCACCCGCTGGCATCGCGCAGGATCACCGAATGGACGCGCCGTTCCAGCACCGTTTCCTCGAAGGCCGGATTCAGACTGGTGTCCACGCGCACGCTGGCGGCCCATAACTGGTCAAATCCCATGAAGCGGTCGAGTTTGTCGAGGAACATCTGGCTCTGTTCCTCGCTGGTCAGTTCCAGTTTCAATCCTTCTTTGAGCCAGCGGCGGATGGTCTGCGGCCAGTAGCCAAACTCAATATCAGGCACGCGATCGACGTCCTGGTAAGTAAACGTGCGATAATACCGATCCGTCACTTCCGAACGCATTAAACTTCCTTTCATGCTGATGAGCCGGTGAATTCTACCGCTTTCCATCGCCAGTAACAAAAGCCGATCGGCGACTTCCCCTTTTTCCGGGGCACTTGATGCCAGCCCTAATGCGGTTACTATTTTGCCATTACGCGCGGAGGACATCATGTTTTCTGAAAAAATTCGCATCGGCACGCTGGTCCCGGCCAAGAACGCCGCCGGCTATATCCGCCAGATCCTTCCCCACGGTTTCGAGTCATTCTCGATCACCTTTGGGAAGCATCTCGGCGGCGTCGATCTGGGGAAAATGGCGGCTGACACCAAGCGCGTGCTGGAGTCGAGCAACGCCATCGTCAGTTCGCTCAGTTGTTTCGGCAACCCTCTCAAAGGCGATGCCGATGCCGCGGCCACCATCGCCGGATGGGAGGCGTTGATCGACAATGCGGGGCTTTTTGGCTGTGCTATGGTCACTGGGTTCGCCGGCCGGGTGGTTGACAAGCCGGTCGCCGAATCCATGGACGCTTTCGCCAAGGTTTTTGGTCCGCTGACCAGGCGGGCCGCCGATCACGGCGTGCGTCTGGCTTTCGAGAACTGTCCCATGGGCGGCGACTGGAAGCGTGGTGATTGGAACATCGCCTTCAACCCCGATGCCTGGGAACTGATGTTCAACGCCGTCCCCGCCGACAATCTGGGCCTGCAGTGGGAACCATGTCACCAGATGTGCCAACTCATCGATCCCATCGCGCAGCTTCGCAAGTGGGTCAAAAAAGTTTTCTGCCTCCATGGCAAGGACGCCACGGTGAACTGGGATGTGGTCCGCGACCGCGGCATTAGTGGTCCCACGCGTTGGATTTTCCACCGCACCCCCGGCTTCGGCGACTGTAACTGGGCCGACATCATAACCATCCTCCGCCAGGGTGGTTTCGCGAACTCCATCGACATCGAAGGTTGGCACGACCCGGTCTACTGCGACGAGTTGGAAATGACCGGCCAGGTGGCCGGCCTGAATTACCTCAAGCGCTGCCGTGGCGGGACGTTTGTGCCCAATCCAGTGGAATAGGCGCACGCCGCCCATGACATCAGGATAATTTGAACGCATGGCGCTTTGCCACGCCGGTCCCTACTCCCGCTACTTTCCATCTTGTTCCGGTAGCACTGTGCGATATTCGGCGCCATCGATGTCGTACACGCTGAACTCCAGTTTGCCGTCCCTGGCGTGCAAGGTGAAGTTGCCTGGGCTGGCCTCGGGACGCATCGTCTGGCCGGTCAAGGGGTTGCGGATGAAATCGGAAGTCGTCCCACGATCAACCATGAGTTGTGGGATAGCGGCTGGGGTCATGTCGGCATGGATCAGGCCGTCCTGGGCCAGCCCCCACGCGCAATTGAACAGTTGCTGCGGTCGATACCAACGCCAGGCGGAGCGTCCTGTCACCGACAGCACAGGTATTGTTGGCAACGGCAACCCAACCACGCCCGGCACCATGAGAGCAGCCAGAGCGGTCGCCATAAGTGCCAGGCGCTGGTATGGGGCCATGTTTGCCGCTCCTCCATAGGCGTGACGACCGATCACGGCTATGAGCACAGTAAGCAGCACCATGTTGAAAAAAAGGATCGTCAACATGATCTGGCGACGTGACAGATAGGTGTATTTGTGGTCCCGGTGCGGCGCCAGGGGCCCCAACGAAAAGCTCACGTCCTGGGACATTGTCTGCGGCGTCAGGTCGGCGACCAACTTGGTTACGATGCATTTATCCCACATCCAAGCCGCCACCGCAGGACTACCCATGACCAGGCCGGTCTGCGGGGCATGAAAGCATGCTAATCTATAATAAGGGGTGCCGTATGGGCTGTCTTTGCTGGCCTGGGGTTCAAACTGGTCGGCGACTACCTCGTGAAATCCCCCGGCGGCGGCCTGTTGATCAGCGACTATGCACAGTTCCACGTGGGTTGTGGTGTTGGCCAGGGCGGTCAATTTCATCGGGAAGACCGGTTCGGTCGCCAGGAAGGTGGCGATCAAGGGCCGGGGAACCGCCAAGTCAGCGCTGCCATGATGCAGGCGGGTTACCAGGAAGCACCAGCCGCGGGCGATGTAATCGGCGACCACCGACTGGGCCGCGGCATCCAGCGGCCGCAGCGATTGATCGGTGAGCCACTGGCTCAGGGCCTTGGCATGGTTGGCGTGCAGGACGCTTACGTCATAGTCGCCCAGGCGCTGGGCCGATGACAACGACACGCCGGATGTGGCAGGAAGGTCGGGTGCAAGGCCGGCGGTGTTCAGGGTTTGAAGAAAAACGGAGGGGAACAAGAACAAGAGGACTTCGATCACCGCGATGTCTCCGTAGCGGCTGCGGCGGTGTTTGCGGTCAGGAATGGCAATGGCAACCCAGGCAAAGGGGATGATCGCCAGCCAGAGCAGTAGGGGCGAGAGCCACAGATTATGCAGGTCGTGAGTGATATCCGGTCGCATGGCCATGCACGCCGAGGTCAGCATTCCTGCTTCGCCGAGTTGAATTTTGGTGGGCTCCGACGGCAGCGGCAGCACCCAGGCAATATCCGGCGACGGGCTCAGGAAAGCCGATTCGACGATGAGCGTTTCTTCGCCATGGCGATGGACGATGATGGCCTGTTGGACGGGAATAGTCGGGAGAAGCGGGTAAGCCTGCTGCGGGAAGTAACAGCCATCGGAATAGGCGCAGGTGGCCCATGACAGCAGGGTAATTTGAACGCATATCGCTTTGCCCGCTGCGCGCATCACTGTTCGGCATTCTACCCGATGGCACTTGGCGAGCAATTCATCTTTGCCGCATCTGTTGCAGACACAGATACCTCCTCCAAGGCAAGGGAACCCGTGGATTGCCCATCGCGACGACTATACCCCCGTCGCCACTTCCAGGATTTTTCGCTGGGGCCAGGAGAGAACGACAAAAGACGGTAATCCCAGCCGCCGCCACAGAAGAAATGGTTTTTCCGCCGAATATTGTTCCAGGTAAAGCGCAATTACCGTCCCATGGCTCACCACCGCCAGGTTCCCGTCGGCCGGCTGGGCGCAGGCTTCCAAAGACGCCGTGAAACGCTGGCGGGCCTGATCTGCCGTCTCACTACCGAGTACCAATTGTCGAGGGTTGGCAAAAAACTGGGCCAGCGCCGAGATGAAATCCCGACTGGCCATCTGAGGCACGTTGTTGCGGTCATGTTCATGCAGCCCCGGGGCGGTCGCGCAGGGCACGCCCAGTTGCGCCGCTGTCAACTTGGCGGTCTGAATAGCCTTTACTTCTTCGCTGGAAATCAGGGCTGCGACATGGTGCGCCTTGAGGCGTTCGGCCAGCGGCACGCAACGCGCCTTGCCGACATCGCTCAACTCCCACCGGTCCGGAGGCAGGGCTGGGTCAACGGTGGGGGCGGCATGTTTGATAAGGATGAGTTTTTTCATGCTTCTTTCGGGCATTGAGGTTAACACAGGAGTGGCTTGTGGCATCAGGTCAGCCATGGTTTCTCTGGCCAACGCATTATCTCCTATGGACGGCGGAGCCAAAGCGGCGGCGTTGCCGCCGCTCCACACGATCTCCTGACAAGGCGGCAGTCCAGTCGTGAATAGACGCTGCCGTCCCGTCCTCACGCCAATGAAGGCAATCCGTCCGTCGCAACCGAAGGAGTTATCAACTGCCCGCAAGGATGGTGCGTACCTTCTCCACCAGTCCCTGCAAAGGCACCATTTCCGCTTCCACCGCGGTGCGACGCTTGACTTCGGCTTTCTCTTCCTTCAAGCCGCGGTCGCCGATAGTGATCCGCACCGGGAAGCCGATCAGGTCGGCATCGGCGAACTTGAAGCCAGGCCGGGCGTCGCGGTCGTCGAGGATCGTGTCGATCCCGGCCGCGTTCAGTTCGTCATGAAGCTTGTCAGCGACGATCTGCGACTGGCCATCGTATTTCACCGGGGTGATCACTACGCTGTAGGGGGCGATGGCCGCGGGCCAGATGATCCCCTTGTCATCGTGCAGGGATTCGATGGCGGCGATCAGGATGCGGCCGATGCCGATGCCGTAGCAGCCCATGATGATCGGGTGTTTCTCGCCCTTGTCATCGAGGTAAACGGCGCCCAAGGCATCGGAATACTTGGTGCCCAGTTTGAAGACGTGGCCGATCTCAATGCCGCGGGAGGCCATGAGTTTGCCGCCGTCATTACGCGGCGAGGGGTCGCCGTCCACGGCGTTGCGGATGTCGGCCACCGCGACCTTGGCGGTGTCATCCAGCGCCGGCCCGCACTCGCGCCGCCAGTTGAAATGCCGGACGTGGTAATCGATCTCGTTGGCTCCGCTGGCCCAGAAACCGCCCTGAGCGGCGTCGGGATCGACTATCAGCACCGCGCCGGGGTTTTCCAAGGCGGCGGTAGGGGATACGTAACCTATGGTCCAGGATTGCCTTACGGTTTCGTTGTCCAGCAGGGCAATGCCGGTGATGGCGAATTTTTCGCGTGCCGCCTTGGCCAGTTTGGCTTCGTTAATGTCCTGGTCGCCGCGGACGACGCCAACAACCCAGCGTCCGGGCTGGCCGGTTGCCTGGAAGACCAGGGTCTTGAGCATGTTCTTGGGCTTGACCTTAATGTACTGTCCGACTTCCTCGATGCCCGGCATGTTGGGGGTGTTGATCCTGGTCAACTGACCGGTGGGTTCTCCGTCGAAAGTATGGAGGCGCGTGCCAATCTCGGCCTTTTCGACATTGGCAGCGTAGTTGCCCTTGTCGCTGGTGACGATCATGTCTTCGCCGGCGGCGCAATTGGCCATGAATTCATGGCTGGCACTGCCGCCGATGGGGCCGCTTTCGGCTTCCACGATCACGTAAGGTATGCCGCAACGCTGGAAGATTCTCTCATAGGCCTTGTAGAACTCATCATACACGCGATGGAGGCTGTCCACGTCGGCGTGGAAGCTGTACGCATCTTTCATGAGGAACTCGCGCACCCGCAACAGGCCGAAGCGAGGCCGGTATTCATCGCGAAACTTGGTCTGAATCTGGTATAGGCTCAGGGGAAGCTGCTTGTAGGAACTGACGCAGGCGCCGACCAACTCGGTGATGACCTCTTCGTGGGTTGGACCCAGCACGTTGACGCGTCCGTGGCGGTCCTTGCATTTCATAAGGTTATCGCCGTAGCTGACGTCCCGGCCGGTTTTTTGCCACAGTTCGTTGGGTTGCAGGGCCGGCAGCAGCACCTCCGCCGCCCCTATGGCGTCCATCTCCTGGCGAACGATCTGGGCCGCCTTCTGCATGCTGCGCAGCCCCAGCGGCAAAAAATCATAGGCCCCGGCGGTCAGTTGCCGTATGAGCCCGGCCCTTATCATGAGCTGATGGCTCGCAATCTGGGCATCGGCGGGGTTTTCTTTCTGAGTTGGGATAAGCGTCTTAGTCCAGCGCATTTAGTTTGGATCCTTTTTCTGAAAATTAATCTGAAACGACAACTGTTCCAATAGCACCGATAAATCCACCGCGTTCAAGGCCACGGATGGCGGTACATTAATCGATACCGGCGCGAAATTCAGTATTCCTTTAATCCCGGCGTTTACAAGCTGATCCGCCACCACCTGGGCCCCATCAGGCGGGACCGCGATGATGGCCAGGGCGATCCGCTCCCTGGCAATAGTGCAGGGCAATTCACTCAGGGCCTGTACGGCGATCGCCCCCGACTTCCTGCCGATCTTGGCGTTATCCGAATCGAAAACCGCGACGATCTGAAACCCCTTGGCCGCGAATTCCTTATGCGCCACCAGGGCCCGCCCGAGGTTGCCATAGCCTACCAGCAGCACATTCCAGGTTTTGTCCGTGCCCAGGATGCGCTTTACCTTGGCAATCAGATCTGCAACCAGATACCCGATCCCGGGGCGTCCGAACTGCCCGAAATAGCCCAGGTCTTTGCGCACCTGGGCATCGGTTAATCCCAGGCTCTGCCCAAGTTGGAGGCTGGAAATCGTTCGGCGATCAAGGCGCTGGAACGCTTCAAGCTGCCGCAAATACAGGCTGAGCCTTTGGCTGACGCGGTTGGGAATAACATCCATGGCAAACCATGAACGATGAACGCCAATACTCAAGCAAACGCCGAACGCCGGCCCTTGCAGTACATGACCGCATAATAACCGCCGGGCGCGAAGGGGGAAAGGCGGGGTGTGACGAAGACCCGGCCACGGGAACGTGGGAGGAACAGGATCCAGGGCTCGGATAACGGGACAGGTGCGACTGATGCGAAGTGATGGGTGTCGTGATTCATGGATTGCTGGTCAGGTCGTGAATTGACGTCTTCGCGAGCAGGATTAGCTGGGCCAGAATAGGAAAGTATTGACCGCATTGGGGCCCAGAGGTAGTGTGTCGTTTGTGCTACGTCATCGACGCCACGTTCGCAGCGCGTCATCGTGCCGCGCAAACAATCTGGCCGCCAAGAGCGGCGCGCCGCTCAATTCCGATGGCACAATGAGCAGCATTAGCACCTCCACGTCCCGACTACGTAGGCACATCCCTCCTTACCCCAAAACACGCCTAACTCTACCAACTCTGCCAAGTCTTCCCTGTCACCATGGTCCCGCATTTTTCTTGTCCGCTTTCAGCCAATCCCTCTTGGCCCTTCCCAAGGCCCGTCCAACCGTCGTTTCCACAGACACTCAAAAAACTGCGCAACATTGAGCCCCCATTGCGCTACATTGGGAATTTCTCTCAAAAACGCCACCGACCCTCGACTCCCGATCCTATGGCACTGCTATTAGGATAAATCATTGCAGAACCAGAATTACCGCTTGCCTAAAATATGGGCACGGTGGGCATGGTCCCACGTCCTGCTTGCGTGAGGAAGTCTCTTGTCGGTAACATTGCGGCGATCGGTGACAAATGGAAGGAAGGCAATGCATGGCTTGGCAATGGTTCTATACGCAAAATGGACAACAAAGCGGGCCGGTATCAGCCGAGGAACTGAACCAGATGGCCAAGTCGGGCCGGCTTCAGCCAACCGACATGGTGTGGCGCGACGGAATGCCCCAGTGGGTGATGGCGGATAGTATCGGGGACCTCTTTCCGGCCCCGGTGACGCCAGCCCAGACGCCATACCAGCCGTACCCATCTCAGGTGCTTCCGTATTATGGCGTGCCGCCGGTGCCGGCCAAGCCTACTTCGATCACTGTTCTGGGGATCATCGGCATCGTGCTGGCGGCGCTTGGCCTGTGCGGCGTATTGTTTGCATCCATTAATCCGGTGCTCAACAAGGTACAAGATCCCGTCTATCGCCTGTACATGGCGATCAGCTCGGGAATTGGTGGAATCCTCGTACTGGTGCAATTGATCGCGTGTATCGCTTGTCTGAATCTGAAGGAGTGGGGCCGCAAGCTGCTCGTCGCTTGGGCTATGGCGCAGCTCGTTTTAATGTTGATCGGCGTGCCTCTCAACCTGTTTTGGGTGATTCCGAAAATCACCCTGCCCATGCTGGCCGCGGACCCGAACATGCAGAGGCTGGGATGGGGAGATTCTTTCGTATACGCCAGTACGTTTGCGGGCATGGCTTTTGGCTGCATCTACCCTATCTTCGCCCTGGTCTGGATGCGCAGGCAGCATGTGGTCAATGCCTTTGCCAAGGCGGTGTAGCGGCCAGCATTGACACTCTGTGGCGCATTTGCTACGTTTTGTACTTCCATGAAATCCAGCCCTATCTCCTGTCGCTCTTTTACCTGGTTAAAGCTCTTGGCGCCGCTTTTGGTCTTGGGGACCATGGTTTTCCCGTTGACGGTCATTTCGTCGGCGCAGATTGCGGTTCCGGCCAGCGGACCGACCGTTTATCCCAACGCCGGGGCTACGATCCCCATTTCCCTTCAGATCAACCCGAACTTGGGCGATAAAGATCCCGAACTTATAGACAAAATCGTTAAGGGGCAGGTGGAAGCGCTGGTCGGCCAGGATCCGGTCCTGCGGGCTTGGGCGCGCAACGCCCTGATTGTGGCCTCTGTCGGAGGCGGCATGAACGCTCCGGCCAGTGGCGGCTATCTCCTGGCCTACACTGGCGCGCTCAACAAGTATCTCCTGCAGCACGTCGGCGAACACGACCTGGCTGCGCGCTTGAACATTGCCATCGTTGTTGCCCGCGTGGCCGAACACGATGCCAAAGACGCCACGGAGGCTTCCCTGACGCCGGTCATCCTGAAGCTTTTGAACGACAAGTCCGACTCCGTCGTGTTGTGGGCCATGAAAGGGGCCGCCGCGGTCAGCCCCGTGCTACTTAGCCAGGTTCCATCCAACCAGACGGTCATCAAAGTGATCGGCGGCGCCGTCGCGGCCCACGGCTATTTCGGTCCAATCACCGAAGAGGCCTATAACGCCATGAGCCCTCCGACTCCGGCGCCAGCGGCCATTGTCGAGTTTATTAAGCTCTTCGCCGCCCGTGTGGCCCTTTATGACCCGGCCACGCCAGACAAACTCACGCCTGATGATCCCAGTGTCGAGGGCAAGGCCGCTCAATACCTTACCGCCACCGCCAACTGGCCCGTGCTTAGCGCACCCCAGCAGGCCCAGGTCGTCCAAA
>Ga0316226_1003446_pt1 | contig 13568 bp, 8 predicted proteins | sample TBH18017metaG_FD_206009 | JGI IMG/M metagenome (GOLD analysis project Ga0316226, IMG submission 206009) | Freshwater microbial communities from Trout Bog Lake, Wisconsin, USA - TBH18017 | ecosystem: Environmental > Aquatic > Freshwater > Lake > Hypolimnion/Profundal zone | place: USA: Wisconsin... | reverse complement strand
ACAGATCGCCGGCGTGCAGATACAACGGCAGATCGGCAACCGTGCGATGCTCCCATGCGCCCGTGGCGCGCGCCAGCACGAGCATGCGGGCGGCAGTGCGCACGGCAGGCGGCTCCTGCGCGATCAATTCCGGCGGCAGGTTGAAATCGAAGTCAGAGGTGCGCATGGCGAGACAAGGGTTCCTGGTTGAAGCGAAAGGCGAAATTGACCTCCCCTTTCACGGGTATTCGTTTTCCGGTTCTCCTCAACAAAAAGGCAAGAAACGCTGAACTAAGGGCCTATCCGAAACCGCCCCACCGTTGTGTTCCACGCATGCTTCGAAAGGCAGGGACGGCTCGCCGAGCGTCCGCAAGCGCGAGAAGAGGTTTTCGGATAGGCTCTAAGAACGATGAACGCGCTCCTGCTCCGAAAACTGCATGTCGCACAGGCGGCGGTAATAACCGTTGGCGGCGTACAGTTCGTCATGCGTGCCGCGCTCGACGATCACGCCCTTGTCCACGGCCAGGATCAGGTTTGCGCGGCGGATGGTGCTCAACCGATGTGCGATGGCAAAGGTTGTCCGGTTGGCCATGGCCAGTGCAATTTCCTCCTGTACCTGGCGTTCGGTGACCGTATCCAGCGCGCTGGTGGCTTCGTCGAGGATCAGGATCGGCGGGTTGCGCAGCATGATGCGCGCGATGGCCACGCGCTGACGTTCGCCGCCGCTGAGGACGAATCCCTTTTCGCCGACCACGCGATTATAGCCCTCTGGATGGGAAGTGACGAACGCATGGGCATTGGCTTTTTCCGCCGCCGCCTCGATCTCCGCGCGCGTCGCCTCCGGCGTGCCATACGCGATGTTGTAGGCAATGGATTCGTTGAACAACAGCGTCTCTTGCGTCAAAATCCCCACCAGTTTGCGCACGTCGGCGATGCGGATGTCGCGCAGATCAATGCCATCCATGCGCACCACGCCTGCGGTCGGGTCATAAAACCGAGCCAGCAGATTGGCCAGCGTGGTCTTGCCGGAACCGGTGGCGCCGACCACTGCGACCATGCTGCCGCGCGGAATGGTGAACGACGCGTGGCTGATGACGGGGCCTCCGGTCGTGGCGTATTGAAAACTCACATCCTCGAAAGTTACACGGTCATCGAAAGAGGTTTTGCGCAACGGCGAACGCGCCTCCGGCAGACGCAGGTCAAGATCGAGCGTCTCGAAGATGCGCGCCTGGGCCGCTGCGCCACGTTCAAAGACGGGAACGATCTTGGCCAGGGCCCGAATCGGCCGGTAGACCACCAGCGCCGCCGCGCCAATCGAAATAATCTCGGCCAGTTCCAGATGGTCGACAAAACAAATCACGAGAAAGGCGCATCCCAGCAGCAGCCCCGCGGTCTCCATCAACGGCCCCATCGCCTGTTCCACGCGCACGGCGCGCATGACGGTCTTGAAGTAGCGCTTGTTGGTTTCAGCAAAGCGCACAGCTTCGGCATTCTCCATATTGAATGCCTTGACCACGCGGATGCAGGTCAAATTTTCGTGCATTTGCGAGAACAGGTCCGAAGTCCGTTCCAGCGTGCGATGCGTCCAGCCGCGCACGCGTCGCCCCAGGAACAGCAGCGGAAGGATCAAAAGGGGGAAACTGACCATCGTCAGCGCCAGCATTTTGAACATCTGGTGCTCGCGCGCATAGAGGACCATGAACACCAGGGCGCCGACAATTTCAAACGGTGCGCGCGAAGCTTCTGCCACGGCCGTGCGAATGACAACCTCGATGATGCCCGTGTCCGCGACATTGCGGCTGATCAGGCGTCCTACGTCGATGCGACTGTGGTATTTGAGCGACTGGTTTTCCATGGCCACAAAAATGTCGTCGCGCAGGTCCCGCACGACACGCGCGCCAACCCAGGAAAGGCAGTACTGGTTGAGATACATGGCCAGCGACCGGGCAGCAACGACCAGCGGCAGCAGCGTCAGCACCAGCGCCAGGGCCTGCCAGGTCATGCTGCCATTCTTTTCGACGAGCGGCGGAAGCGGCAAATGCAGCCAATCCGCCCATTTCTGCGCATCGCGCACCCATTTTTGAACTTCCGCATTTGGCACGGGAGCAGCAACGGGCTGGCCCACGACTGCCCCGGCGGACGCCGGCATGCTGGCCGCCGGCGCCACGGATGCTGCCGGCGCCGTCGTCTTGTTGATGCCGAGCAGCCCAAGTCCCTTTGAGGACATCTGCAACAGAAAGAACATGGACCCGCCGCAAAGAATGCCGGCCACGATGCCCACGATCAAGTGTCCGCGATAACGGAACGCATAATCCAGCAACCGCCTGTACTGCGGCCAGGGATTAACGGCGGGCGTGGGATTGCTCCTGTCTGACATCATTACTCCAGTGTGGAAAGAAAGCGTTCAACTTCGAGCGCCGCCATGCAGCCGGTGCCTGCCGCGGTCACGGCCTGCCGATAGATGCGGTCCTGCACGTCGCCGGCGGCGTACACGCCGGGAATCTTGGTCCGGGTGCAATCCGACAGGATGTAGCCTTCCGGATCGAGCGCCAGCTGATCACGAAACGGTGCGGTATTCGGCGTATGGCCGATGGCGATGAACAGGCCGTCGATGGCGACATCCGACACCTGATGGGTGACGACGTCCTGCAGCCGCACGCCGGTCACCTTGTTTTTGGAAACGTCCAGCACCTCGGCCACCACGGAATTCCAGGCCACGGTGATTTTTTCATTTTTCAACACGCGGTCCGCCATGATGGGCGAAGCGCGGAATTTGTCGCGGCGATGGATCAGTGTCACGTGCGCCGCAATGCGGGAGAGATACAAGGCATCTTCCATGGCCGTGTCGCCGCCGCCCACCACGGCCACGGGTTTACCGCGATAGAACGCGCCGTCGCAGGTGGCGCAACCCGAGACGCCGTGTCCCTTGAGCTTTTCCTCGGATTCAATTTCCAGATAGCGCGCGCTGGCGCCGGTGGCGATGATCACGGCGCGCGCCTCCAGCGTTCCCTGGGCGGCAAGTTGCAGGCGTTTGGGCGTGCCGGCGAGATCGCAACCGACCAGTTCATCCATGACCAGCCGTACGCCCATGCGCTCGGCCTGCTGGCGCATGTTCATCATCAGGTCGAAACCACCGATGGGCTTGGCAAAGCCAGGAAAATTCTCGATGTCCGTGGTCTGCGTCAACTGGCCGCCCGGCAGCGGTCCCTCGATCAACAGCGGTTGCAGGTTGGCGCGGGCCGTGTAAATGGCGGCTGTCAGGCCGGCGGGGCCGCTGCCAATGATGATCACATTTTCCATGCCTGAATCCTTGAAGCCCGTCATTCGCCATCCGTCATCGGACATCGGCCAGCATTCTCAACCGATGACTACTGACGAATGGGCCGTGACTTACGTGTACCTTAAAACTTCCGTCGAAGTCGCATACCCGTCGAGGATGTTGCGGATGCCATCCTCGCGCATGGTACGCATGCCCAGTTCGCGCGCCTTGGCCTTGATGAAGAGCGTGGGCTTGCGTTCGTTGATCAGCTCGCGGATCGGCTCGCTCACGCGCAGATATTCAAAGAGCCCTTTACGCCCCTTGTACCCGGTGTTGTTGCACATCGAACAACCGCGCCCGTAATAAAAGGGACGAAAGTTGATCTGCTCGCGCGTCAACTCGAGACGGGACAGGGTTTCGTCATCCGGCTCCATCGGCTCCTTGCAGTTATTGCAGATCGTACGGACCAGGCGCTGCCCCAGCACCGCCTCCAGCGTCGAAGAAATCAGGAAGGGCTGCACATCCATGTCGATCAGACGTGTGACCGCGCCCGCGGAGTCGTTGGTGTGCAGCGTGCTGAACACCAGATGGCCGGTGAGCGAAGCCTGGATGGCGATTTCCGCAGTCTCCAGATCGCGGATTTCACCGATCATCATCACATCCGGATCCTGACGCAGAAAGGCGCGCAACACCTTGCCGAACGTGTTGCCGGTGAGCGGACTGATCGGCACTTGGATGATGCCGTCGATGTCGTATTCCACAGGTTCCTCGGCGGTGAGGAGCTTCTGGTCGATCGTATTGATGCGGCGCAGGGCGGAATACAGCGTGGTGGTTTTTCCGGATCCGGTGGGACCGGTGACAATGATGATGCCGTTGGGCTTCTCGATGTCCATCGTGAGATGCTCGAAAATCTCCTCGGGCAGCCCCAGATTCTCCAAGTCGAGCGAAACGATGGAGCGGTCGAGCACGCGCAGCACCACGCTCTCGCCGAACTGCGTCGGCAGGCAGGACACGCGCAGGTCAATGTGACGCCGCGCCACGGTGATTGCGATGCGGCCGTCCTGCGGCACACGGCGTTCGGCGATGTTGAGTCCGGCCATGACCTTGATGCGCGAGATGATCGGCAGCGCCAGGCTCCGGCGTGGCGGACGCATTTCGTACAGCGCGCCGTCCACACGGTAGCGGATGCGGAAATCCTTCTCGTACGGCTCGAAGTGGATGTCCGAGGCGCGGCTGGTCACCGCCTCGTAGAGCACCAGGCTCACGTACTTCACCACCGGCGCGGCCTTGGCCTGCGCCTCGATCGCCTTCTCGTCGAGCGTCTCCTCGGTCGTGATCGTCGCTTCCTTGTCCAGATCGCTCTCGATGTTGCTCAGCATGTCGGCGACGGTTTCGCTTTCGTCGCCATAAAACTGGCTCACGCGCGCGGAAAGGTCGGACTCGCGCGCCATGACGAACGAGACATCGCGCGTCAGGACGAACATCAACTCGTCCACCACGTGCGGCTCCACCAGCGTCGCCGTGGCCAGCGTGATGGAACCCGGCGTGCTCTTGACGGGAAGCATGTTGTAGGTGCGCGCCACGCTGGCGGGCAGCGTGTGCAGGACTTCCTGCGGAATCTCGAGATCCGACAGGTTGATCGACTCGCAGCCCTGGTATGCGGCCATCATGGACAGCAAATCGTCCTCAGAGGAATACCCCATGTCCACGATCAGCGTGTGCAATGGCTTGCCGCTGCGGACATGCTCCTCCTGAATGTCCTGTGCCTGCTGGGCGTCCATGATGCCGTTGCTGATCGCCAGGTCCAGCAGGGGATCGAAACGTTGTTGCTCGGTCGTCGTACTCATCGCGTTACTTTCCCTTTGCCCGCAAGGCTTCCTGCAAATGCTGGACAATCATATCCGCGTCCTGCGCCTTGGTGATCAGATCCTCGTAGTGGATGAGGCCCTTGAGATAAAGCTCCAGGAGGTGGGCGTCGAGCGTGACCATGCCGTTCTTCGCGCCGGTCTGGATGTCGGAGGTGATCTGGAAGGTCTTGTTGTCGCGGATGTGCATGGAAATCGAAGGCGTGGCAATCATCACCTCGAAGGCCGCGATGCGGCCGGGTCGATCCGCGCGCACCAGCAGCAGCTGTGAAATCACCGCCACCAGGCCCACGGATAGCTGCGTGCGCACCTGTTGCTGCTGCTCGGTCGGGAAGGCATCCACGATGCGGTCCACCGTGGCGGCGGCGCCCGTGGTGTGCAGGGTGGCAAACACCAGATGACCGGTTTCCGCCGCGGTGATCGCCGCCTGCATGGTTTCAAGATCGCGCATTTCGCCCACCAGAATCACGTCCGGGTCCTGGCGCAGCCCGCGCCGGATGGCCTCGGCAAAGCTGGGCACATCCACGCCAATCTCGCGCTGCGTGACGATGGACTTGCGGTTGGGATGGTAGTATTCGATCGGGTCCTCAACCGTAATGATGTGGCAGTCGCGTTCGGTGTTGATGATGTTAAGCATGCTCGCCAGCGTGGTGGACTTGCCGGAGCCGGTGGGCCCGGTCACCAGAATCAGGCCGCGCGGACGGTAGAGCAGTTCCTTCACCTGCGGGGGCAGCCCGATCTTTTCGAGTGTCAGCAATTTCGAGGGGATCAAGCGCAGCACGATGCCGATATTGCCGCGCTCCTTGAATACGCTCACGCGAAAGCGCGCCACATCGCCGAAGCCGAAGCCGAAATCCGTGCCGCCGTTCTCGCGCACATGCTGCTGGTGCTCCGGCGACGTGATGCTTTTCATCAGGCGCTCGGTGTCGTCCGTGGTCAGCGGCGGCATGTCCAGCGGGCTGAGCGCGCCGTGAATGCGGAGCACCGGCGGCAGCGACACACGAATGTGCAGATCGGACGCCCCCTCGTCCACCGCCAGCTGCAGGAGGTCGCTCATTTCAACGTTGTTATTGTTGGCAGTGCTCATCAGTCGGCGTCTCCCATGGTGGCGCGGATGACTTCATCAAGCGTAGTCATGCCGGAGACCACCTTCAACAGGCCGTCCTCGCGCAACGTGCGCATCCCCATTTCGCGCGCCCGGATGCGGAGCTGCGTGGCAGGCAGACGATCGAAGATCATGCGCTGGATGGTATCGTCAATGATGAGCGTCTCGAAGATGCCCTTGCGCCCCTTGTATCCCGTGAGGCTGCAGTTGGGGCAGCCGCGTCCCTTGACCAGGGGGGATTTCTCGAGCTCCTTGGCCGCCGCTCCCAGCATCTTCTTTTCGCGGTCGGTGGGGGTGTAGGGCACCTTGCAGTTGGGACAGATCACGCGCACCAGACGCTGGGCCATACAGGCGCGCACGGCCGAGGCCACCAGGAACGGCTTGACCCCGATGTCGAGCAGACGCGTGATGGCGCTGGGCGCGTCGTTGGTGTGCAGCGTACTGAACACCAGATGGCCGGTAAGCGCGGCTTCCATGGCGATGTCGGCGGTTTCCTCGTCGCGAATTTCACCGATCATCACGATGTTCGGCGCCTGACGCAGGATCGACCGCAGCGCCGCCGAGAAGTCCAGCCCCACATCGCGGTTCACCTGCACCTGGTTGATGCCGCTCATCTGGTATTCCACCGGATCCTCGACGGTGATGATCTTGCGGTCGGGCAGGTTGATCTGTCCCAGGCAGGCATACAGCGTGGTCGTCTTGCCGGAACCGGTCGGTCCGGTCACCAGCAGCACGCCGTCCGGCAGGGCAATCAGCCGCTCGAACCGCTGCTGGTCGTCAAACAGAAATCCGAGCTGCGGCAGGCCCAGTGCCAGGTTCTGCTTGTCGAGAATACGCATGACGATGCTTTCGCCATGGTTCGTGGGCACGGATGACACGCGCAAGTCGAGGTCGCGACCGGACACGGTGATCTGGATGCGGCCGTCCTGCGGCACACGCTTTTCCGAGATCTTCATGCCGGACATGATCTTCACGCGCTGCAAGATCGCCGCCTGCAGGCGCTTCGGCGGACTCTCCATCTCCTGCAACACGCCGTCCACGCGGTAGCGCACACGGAACCGCCGCTCCATCGGCTCCAGATGGATGTCCGAGGCGCGCCGCTTGAACGCGTCCATGATGATCACGCTCACCAGCTTGATCACCGGCGCATCGGCCTCGTTGATGTCCGTCGTGCCGGCCAGCTGCGCGTCGAGATCCCTGTCGCTCTTGACCTCCACCTCGCCGTCGGCCATGGAATTCACAAGCGTTTCGAGATCCGCCTCGCGCGGATAGAGCTTGTCAAGCGCCTCGTTGATCTCCTGCTTGCGGGCCACCACCGCGTCCACGTTGCACTTCAGCAAGTAGCGCAGGCTGTCGAGCGTGTCGTAGTTCATCGGGTCGCTGATCGCGACCGTCACGACGTTGCCGCTTCGCGCCAGCGGCACAGCGCCGTATTTGCGCGCCTTCTCGGCGTCAAGCACGTCCTTCATCTCCGGAGCAATCGCGGCCGGGTCAATGTGCACCAACTCCATGCCGAACTGCGCCGCCACGAGGGCCAGCACGTCCTCTTCGCTGACGGCCTTCATCTGGATCAGCAGATCGACGACCGTCTCGCCCTCCTGTTTGACGGACATGGCGGCCTTGTCGATCTGCTCGGGTTGCACGAGACCGTGCTCCTGCAGAATCTGCAGCACAAAATCGTCGTTCAATGTCACGCTGCTTCTCCTGGATTTCCCATTCCGGGAAATCGGTTCTAGGGGACTCCGTCAGCTTTTCAGCGCCGCCAGCTTCTCCGCCACAAGTTTTCCGGCCAGTTGCGGATCCGCCTTGCCCCGGCTCAACTTCATCACCTGCCCAACCAACGATTGCGCCGCCGCCTGCTTGCCGGCCAGAAAGGCCTGCACGCTCCTGGGATTGTCCGCAATCGCCTGGTCCACCAGGCGCCCGATCTCGTCCGCACCGCCCAATTGGCCCAAACCGCGCGACGTCACCAATTCGGCGGGCTTTCCGCCTTTTTCAAACAACTCCGGCAGCAACCCTTTGGCAGTCGGCTGGTTGATCGTGCGCCGCTCCACCAGCAGGATCAATTCGGCCAGCATCTCCGGCGTCAATTGGCAATGCGCCAACGTGCATCCGCGCTCGCCCAGCAGCCGCAGCACGTCGGTCATGATCCAGTTGGAAACCAGCTTGCCGTTGCCGCAGATCCGCACCGTCTTTTCGAAGAAATCCGCCACGGCACGGTCTGCCGTCAACACCCCTGCATCATACACGGGAATGCCGTAGGCTTGCATCATTCTTGTGCGGCGGTCCGCCGGGCGTTCCGGAAGCGCCGCCTGCCAGGCGTCAATCTGCGCGCGTTCCAGCGCCACCGGCAGCAGGTCCGGCTCGGGAAAATAACGGTAATCATGCGCATCTTCCTTGCTGCGCATGGGGAGCGTCTCGCCAAGTTCCGGTTCCCAGCGCAAGGTTTGCTGCACCACCCGGCCGCCACCGGAAACGAGGGCGGTCTGCCGGTCAATCTCGTGCAATAACGCGGCATGCACACCCTTGAAGGTGTTCATGTTCTTGATCTCGGCCTTGGTGCCCAGTTTGTCCGACCCCGCTGGCCGCACGCTGATGTTCACGTCGCAGCGCAGGTTGCCCTCTTCCAGGTTGCAGTCGCTCACGCCAGCATACAGCAGCGTCTGCTTGAGCGCCAGCAGGAAGGCCATGGCTTCGTCGGCCGAGGCAATGTCCGGCTCGGTGACAATTTCCATCAACGGCACACCCGCGCGGTTGAAATCCACGCCGCTGCAGGCCGCGTGATGCGTGCTCTTGCCCACATCCTCCTCCAGATGGATGCGCGTGAGGCCAACGTGTTTGGCCTGCCCGCCCACCTCAATATCGAGTCCCCCGCCCAGACAAAGCGGCTTGTCATACTGGGTGATCTGGTAATTCTTGGGCATGTCCGGATAGAAATAGCTCTTGCGATCGAACTTGCTGTACGTCCCAATCTCGCATCCCAGCATCAACCCCGCCTGCACCGTCAACCGGATGGCTTCCACGTTCATCACCGGCATGGCGCCGGGATAACCCAGACAGACCGGACAAACCTGCGTGTTGGGCAGCGCGCCGTAGGTCGTGCTGCAGCCGCAAAACATCTTGGTCCGCGTCTTGAGCTGCACGTGGACTTCAAGGCCGATGGAAGGAATGTAGGTCATGCTAAAGTCTGATTTCCCGAATCCTGTCCAGATACCAGATGTAATCCTTCAGCGCGACTCCCCGTGTAATGAGGTGATCCGGCATGATGATGAAACCGCCTTCTTTCGCGGTGGCTCATAATCCGCTCCTGTCGCGGTCTCTTTCATACGCATTACCGACGCGAATCACACGTTCTTCACCAAACGCCGGCCCCAGCACCTGCAATCCCACGGGCAGTCCGGCCGCGGTCTTGCCGCACGGTACCGACAGGCCGCAGATGCCGGCCAGGTTGGCGGTAACGGTAAAAATGTCGCCCAGATACATGTGCAGCGGATCGTCCATGGTTTCGCCCAGGCGGTAAGCCGGCGTAGGCGCCACCGGCGTCAACAAGGCATCGCAGCGGCTGAACGCCTCATCGAAATCGCGCCGGATCAGCGTGCGCACCTTCTGCGCCCGCAGATAATAGGCATCGTAATAACCACTGCTGAGCACGTAGGTGCCGAGAATGATGCGTCGCTGCACCTCGCGGCCGAAGCCCTGCGCGCGGGTCTGCATGTACATTTCAATGGGCGAGCCATCCACCGCCGCGCGAAACCCGTAGCGCACGCCGTCAAAACGGGCCAGATTGGCCGACGCTTCGGCTGCCGCCAGGATGTAATACGTCGCCACCGCATACTTGGTGTGCGGCAGGCTGACCTCCACAATCTCCGCGCCCAATTCGCAGCAACGCGCAATCGCCCCCTGCACCGCTGTCGTCACTTCCGGGTGCATGCCTTCGACAAAATACTCGCGCGGCAAGCCCAGGCGCATCCCCTTCAAATCGCCAGTCAGCGCCGCGCCGTAATCCGGCACGGGGCGATCCAGCGTGGTCGCATCCATGGGATCGCGCCCGGCCATCACCCCGAGCAGCAACGCCGCATCGGCCACGGTGTGTGTGATCGGGCCGATCTGATCGAGCGACGACGCATACGCCACCAACCCGTAACGCGAAACACGTCCGTAGGACGGCTTCAACCCCACGCAACCGCAGAACGATGCCGGCTGACGGATCGACCCGCCGGTATCGGAACCCAGCGCCGCCAGCGCCATGCCGCCCGCCACCGCCGCCGCCGAACCGCCGCTCGAACCGCCCGCCACATGCGCCGGAGACACCGGATTGCGCGTGGGGCCGTAGGCCGAATTCTCGGTGGTTGACCCCATGGCAAACTCGTCCATGTTCGTGCGGCCCACAAACAACGCGCCCGCCGCGCGCAGCCGCGCAATGGCCGTGGCATCGTACAGCGATGTGTAGCCCTTGAGGATTTTCGAGCCGCAGGTGCAGGGCTGCCCGTCCACGTTCAGGACATCCTTGATCGCCAGCGGCACGCCCAACAAGGCGCCGGTGTGTCCGGTTTTGCGCGCCGCATCCGCCGCCGCCGCCTGTTGCAGCGCATCCGCCTCATCCACCCAGACAAAGGCATTCACCGCGCCATTGCGCGCCGCCATTGCATCCAGCAACGCCCGCGTCAACGCCACGGACGAAAACGCCCCGCACCGGAGCCCCGACACGGCCTGCTGTACGGTCAATTTGCCAAACTCAAACTGCATCATGGCTTTCCCAAAGGCGGCGTGATTTCTCCTGCTACTCGACTATCCGCGGCACCTTGAATTCGTCGTTCAGCTGCGCGGGCGCATTTGCCAGCACGCGCGCGTGGTCCAAACCGGTCCGTTCGACATCCTCGCGAAAGACATTGTAAACCGGCTGGCCATGGGAGGTCGGCTCGATACCCTCCAGATCCAGTTCGCCGATCTGGCGGACATAATCCACGATGGTGCCGATCTGCCGCTGGAACAACGCGCACGATGCCGCGTCCAATTCCAACCGCGCCAGATTGGCCACATACGCCACGTTGATTTCAGGTGTTGTTGCGTTCGCCACAGACATCTCCCGACCGCCCCACCATGAGGCCGAAAGCCTTTTATCATACCCGTAACCGTGTCGTCCGACAACGGCGAAGGTGGCCCAAGCGGCCTACGGGAAAAACCACAGCATGTCGAACAAGGAACTCCGAAGCCCGATGGAAAGTCACACACCCCAGAGGGTGGTCGCGGATGAACGCAGATGCATGCTGCATGGGCATTGCATCCGCGCATTTTACAAAGGAATTACAGCCCCGTTCACCAAAACACATTTTTCAAATCCGCGTTCATCCGCGGCTCGTTCTGCTGATGTTTTGCGATAAACCAATCTCCTGGAAAACTGAAATTTCTCCATTTTGCTGCTCAATGCAGGGCTAAGACTCAGTCAAAGAAATCTTCACCCCGCAAACGCCAGCGCTATCCTACGCCCACCAAGAAAGAAGAACCAGGAACCTTCCCTCATTTTCCTCACTGATAAAACCAGTACGCCAACGCGATATGATCGCCGCCGATCACGATGTCCAGTGGGCTGGTTGTCACGAATTCAGCCGGGATCTCGAACTTACACTCGGCAAACGCGTCATCGGCGCAGTCAACCGTCACCTCTATCGCCGGCAACGCCACACCATGAACCAGAACCTGCAGTCGCAGCGGGGAATGCAGGTGAATTCCCTCGCCTTCGTTGCGTGTACTCGAGCGCACCACCGTACAGGTCGCATCCCGTGTCGTGCGCATCACCACGCGCAGGGGCTTTTGCCGCAGCGGCGCGGCAATGTGAAACGCGTCCCATCCAATCACGGGCTGACCTACCTCAGTGATCCGGATGGACCCCAATCGGCGGCAACTCGCAAACGGCAGAAAGCGCGCATCCGGCAGACGCGATCCGGTCTGATAATGGCAGCGGCGTTCATCCGGGACATAGCCGACATCCAATTGATCAACCAGCCGCATGGCCGCGAGGGCATTCGTCACCGCCGCATCCAACGGTCGCAAACTCGCTGCCGGAGCGGAATCCCAGCTGGCCTGAAACAGGTTTAGCGCAAATTCGCCCGAGGCTCCGTCGGTATCGGTCAATGCGCACGGCCCCAGCAAGCCTGTTTCGTTGCACCACCCTTGCAACGCGGGCGGGACCAGCCAGTACGCAAAGCGCAGTTTGGATTCGTGCCGCAAGGACTCGATCGAACAGACCAGATCGCGCTGTCCGCGAAAGTCGGAGGACATGATGCCATTCAAATGCCGGATCGGGCGGTCGCCAAAATAATACCGCAATCCTGTCCCCACCAGCATGCCGATGGGCGCGTCGGGCGGCTCGGATGCCTGTACGGTTTCCCCAAACGACACCATGGCCTGCATCTGCTCCACCTGCGTCGCGTAACGCGCAAGAAAATACGGCCAGGCGGCAATCTCAAACCCCAGCAACACCACACCCAACGCCACCAGGCTCCGGCGCGTATCCGTCAGCCGCGCCACCTGCCCCACCCCGGCCGCGCCCAGAAGCATCCAAGTCGGCAACATCCAGGCCAGATAGCGGTCATTGCCCATGCCTTGAAATCCACCCAGCGAAATCAGTCCCAGCGCGGCCAGACAACACCCCAGCCACCAAATCAGTATCGTTTCACAAGGCTGGACGTTTTCGCCAAAAGCGCCGCCGACGGCTCGGCGAGCCGTCCCTACCCTGTGCGAAAATACCGCACTCAACCCCACAATCGCCAGACCGCCGCCCAGCACCGGCAGGAAATAATTCTGTCGCGGCGCCGTCCCCAGATTAAACAGCACTTCCCGCACCAGGACCAAAAATTCATTCGCCGCGCAACCCAGTGCGCCCAAGAGCGGAAAATTACTCAAGCACCCCTTGCCGACCACCGACTGAAACTGCCATATCCCGGTCAAAAAATAATTCAACCCCAGCACCGCAGCAGCCGCCAGCAGACCAGCACCTGCCACAAACGCCAAAGATCTGATTTGAACTGCTGGCGGGTGCCGCGTCGTCGGCGCCGTGGATTTCGAAACGTCGCCGGCGCGTAAACGCGGCAAAATCGCGCGCCGCCAGCCCAGCACACTCACCAGCACAGCCAACCCGGCAGCCAACACCATCCCCTCCGGACGCGCCAGCGCGCACACGATCGCCAGCACCGTTGCACAGCGAAAACGTCCGTACAGCAATGCCGCCAGCAGGCCCCAGGAGAGCGCCAGAAAAAGCCCCACGTCCGACTGCCCCATGGCCACCAGCGCCATTTCCCCGTTCAGCAGCCCCAATGCGGCAGCCAAAACCGCCTGCCCGGGAACGCACCGCCGCGCCACC
>Ga0316226_1003429_pt1 | contig 13607 bp, 6 predicted proteins | sample TBH18017metaG_FD_206009 | JGI IMG/M metagenome (GOLD analysis project Ga0316226, IMG submission 206009) | Freshwater microbial communities from Trout Bog Lake, Wisconsin, USA - TBH18017 | ecosystem: Environmental > Aquatic > Freshwater > Lake > Hypolimnion/Profundal zone | place: USA: Wisconsin... | reverse complement strand
CGCCAGCCCTACCGCCGAACTGGTTTCAGTGCCTTCCATGGCCTGGAGAAGCGGCGACTTCAGCACCTACACCAATACATCGGGCGTGGCGCAGACCCTCTACGATCCGGCGACGACGCATAACGATGCCGCTTGCCTGCTGCCCAACGGCACCACACAGGCCAACCCTTATTGCCGCACGCAGTTCCCCGGCAACAAGATTCCGATCGGCCGCCTGGCCCCGACGACGAAGATCATCTTCGACATTACGGCCAAGCCGAACACGGCAGACAATCCGAACGTCACCAGCAACCTTTCGGTTGCAAACCCCACGTTCAACGTGGTTCCCACGCAGACCTTCCGCCTGGATCACGTATTCAATGAAGCCAACCGCGCCTACCTGCGCTACACCAGCAACATTCTCACCAGCATCTCGCTGCGCAACTATCCGCTGAACTCGCCGGCGACTATCGCTGCCGATGGATTCCCGGACCAGGCCAGCGGCATTTCCTATAACCCGTCCGCTTCATTTGCTGAAGCTATCGGCTTTACCCATGTCTTCTCGCCCACGTTCTTCTCTGAAACCATCGCCAGCCAGCAGGCGCTCGGCCAGCATAACTATGCCGGCGGCACGCCCAAGGCCGACTTCGAAAAGATGCTGGGCACGCCCAATAACTTTGGCGAGCCTGGTTTCCCGAGCTTCGGATCGCAGTTGACATGGCCCTATGGCGGCACGCAGTTCATCTATGGTCTCAGCCAGATCGTCGACAACCTCGACGAAAACATGACCAAGACGATTGGCAAGCACCAGATGCAGTTTGGCGCACGCTACCGTCACGAGCGCTTCGGACAGCTTCCTGACGAAGGCGCTGACCAGATCAACTTCAACAACCAGACCTCCGGCCTCTATGACACAGGCACCTCGCTCACCAACGCGGGCGTCCTTGGCAACACCGGCGGCGTGGACGTGGATGCCTTCCTCGGCTCGGCCTATCAGTACACTGTGACGCAGGAGCCTCCGTACGAGCACTTCCACGACATGGAGATCGACGGCTACTTCCAAGACAACATCCACATGAGCCGCAACCTGACGCTCAACCTGGGACTGCGCTGGGAAGACCATCCCGCCGTCTGGACCAAGTACGGCGTCTACAACAGCTTCGACTACAAGAACGATGCCATGGTTCTGGCGGCTCCTCCGGCTACTCTGATCGCTGAAGGCTACACCACCCAGACCATCATCACCAACATGCTCAACATCGGCGCCAAGTATGAGACACCCGAGCAAGCCGGGATGCCTGCTACCACGCTGATGAAGAACTATCCGTTCACCTTCAGCCCCCGCGTGGGCATTGCCTACCAGCCCTTCGGCGGCAAGCACGGAACGGTAATCCGCGGAGCCTACGGTCGCTACATCTATCCGATGCCGACCCGCAGCTTTGTCAAGAACCCCATGGGCAACAACCCGCTGGTCGCTGGCTACAGCCAGAACTACAACCTGGCAGCACAGTCTCCTGACGGCATCAATAACTACCTGCTCAGGAATCTGCAGCCGGTTGTGATGGGCGTCAACAGCGCCAACGTAGTGAACAGCGCCAACACGAATGCCATTCTTCCCGGCGTCTCGTTGTGGAGCAACTCAGCTTCCATGCCTCCTGATTACGTGACCCAGATGAACTTCACCGTCGAGCAGCCGCTCAAGGGCAACGCCGCCTTCCGCGCTACCTGGTTGTGGAGCCATGGCACCAACCTGGATCACTACTACTACATCAACAACCATCCTTCGCAGTTCGTGTGGGAAATGGCGTATGGAATCGCGCCTCCTGCCGGCACCACCGTTGGCTCCAACCAGTACGGCGCCACGGCGACCGGACCGTATGACCAGACAACATGGGGCGGCAATACCTGGGATGTAAAGGACGGTTGGTCCAACGACAACGCGCTGCAGGTTACCTATCAGCGCCTCTACCATCGCGGCATCGCTTACCAGATCAACTACGTCTGGTCCAAGCCCTTCCGCGTAGGTGGCAACTACTTCCGCGACAGCACGGTTGATCCTCGCGCCAACTACATGGGCGTTCTGGGTTCGCAGGGCAGCATGTCGCCCATCTCCGCGCTGGCTTCAAACGCAATTGCACCGGCGCTGCCTCCAGCGCCTCCCTCGGGCACGCTCAACTGGCAGGAATATCACGCTCTCAACCGGTTTGAAGAGTACAAGGTTGACACCGGTATTCCGAAGCAGCACATCACCTTCAACGGCGTTGTCGATCTTCCCTTCGGGCGCGGCAAGCGCTACCTCGGCGGCGTAAGCCGCTTGGCCGATGAAGTGGTCGGCGGATGGCAGATTGCCGGCGACGGCAACATCGTGTCAACAGACTTCGGCATCACATCGTCGAACTGGGGACCGACCAACCCGCTCAAGATCTACAAGCATCAGCAGAAGATCACCGATTGCTCCAGCGGCACCTGCCACCCGGCATACCTCTGGTTCAACGGCTACATCGCTCCCAAGCTGATCAACGCACCTTCGGGCGCGACTGTTACTGGTCTGCCCTCCACCTACACCTATTGCGGAGCGACCTCCGGCGCTTACTCCTCGCCGATTGATACCTCCTGCGCCGACGGCGCCAACTACAACTCCAACAACGTGAAGGTTAACCTGCTGAATGGCACCTCGCCGACCAACGGTTATGCGCCGGGTCCCATCGGCTCCAACCCCTTCTCGCAGACGATCCTGAACGGACCCATCAACTACACCGTCGATCTGTCCGTATTCAAGGTCTTCTCGATCACGGAAACGATGAAGCTCCGCTTCAACGCGGATGCCTTCAACGCCCTGAACATGATGGGATACACCAACCCGAACGGCACCACCGGTATCGAGCAGGTTCAGCCGGGAACCAGCGTGGCCAGCTCAGCTAACTCGCCTCGTCAGATCCAGCTCACCTTGCGGTTGCAGTTCTAAGCAATCGCCTTAACAAGCAACGCAGAGCGCCCCGGCCAGAAGACTGGCCGGGGCGCTCTGCGTTGCCGCGTTTTATTTGGAGATGAGCAGGCGAAGCATGGACGGTGGTGGAGCGCCTTCGGGACGGGGACGGTCGCGGTTGGCCCCGAGCGTGTTCCAGGTGAGCCGGTAGGTTGCGCCGCTGGCCTCATGGCTGGCGCTGTCGCCGGTAAAACGGGCCGCCAGCGGGCTGCCGGCGGGGGGCGCATACTCGGCGGCTGCGTTATCCTTCTCTGCCGCTGCCTGGGGTGTTGGGTCGCCTGTCAACTGCATGGTTTTGGCGTCGACCTGCCAAACCACGTCGCCATAGACGGAGTGGTGGACGGGGATGGAGAGGTGTCCGGTTGTGGCTGTCAAGGGGCCGGGCATTACTTCCATGGGGATGCTGCCGCCGCCGTTGAAGTTCCAGCGGTAGTTCCAGTGGCTGGCCTGCTGCGAGCGCCATGCGCCGTTCTGCCAGCGCGCAAAGTAGAGCTGCGTATTGCCGTCGGCGTCGTACTTGATGTAAGAGAGCACGAGTTTGCCGTCGAGGTCGAAGCCCACAGACTGGCTGCCGTTGATAAGTCCGCCGCGGATGGGCGCGTTATCCACAACCACGCCGGGGGTTTCAAGGCGGATGGGAAGCTGGACGGGCACGCCGCCGGCGGTCTCCCAATGCACCAGGTCGTGGCTGCGGACGTAGCTCATGTCGTGGTTGGTCTCGGCCCAGGGCGATTCGCGCCAGACCCATACCTGGTGGTACCACTTGTCCGGCCCCAAAACCAGGCGGATGGGATAGGCGTTGCGCGCCGTGCCGCCGTGGAAGAGCGGCTCGCTCGTGAGGGGCTTCCAGGTCTTGGTGCGCTCGTCGTAGCGGTTGCGGAAGGTGTCTCCAGAGCCGCTGCTGCCGCTGCGGTATTCAAACAGCAGGTCGCCCTCGGGACTGTAAGAGAAGACCGGATAGGTAACGCTCTTCTCGTTGTTGGCCGTCATTGAGGGCACGCGCTCAAGCGTGGAGGCGTCGCCCGGCTTGGTGCTGCGGAAGTAGATGAGCGGGATGGCGTGCATGTTGCCGGAGAGATGCAGGTAGCCGTCACGGTCAAAGGCCATGGTCACGTAGTTGTGGCTGTCCCAGCCCAGCGTGGTGGGCAGGATGGTGCTGCGGCCTTCCTTGTGCCCCAGCGTGCGCTGCAAGACGGTAAGTTTGCGGTCGGCGGCATAGTAGGCAATGTACTGCTGGTCGCCGTGGGTCAGCAGCGCGAATCCAACGGGATGGCCGGACCATACGGGAGCGATATCAATCTCGTGAATACCGGCGCGGAGGTCGGCGTTGGCGGTTTGCTGGCCGTGTGCAACAGCAGGCGAGAGCCAGAGCGACAAGGCAACGGCAAGCAGGACAGGATGGCAGGATACTCGTTGTGTAAACATGCCGCTCATTGGAACACCGGGGCTTTCGGCTGTCAACGGGATGAAGCGAGTGCAAGTGGGTTCGCACTGGCAGGTCAAGAAGGGCGCAGTCTATAGTTATCCGAGCACTAGGGGACATGAATGAAACTTTCGCTGGTCTTGTGTTTGCTTCTTGCCCAGTCGGCATCGTCGCGGGCAGCTGCGCAGGCTGCTGAGCATGTGGTGGTAGATACTTCGCAGCAAAGCGCGGCCGTGATGATGACTGCCGGAGATGCGGGCAACAATCAGCTTCTCTATTTCACATCTCCGAGCCTTACCGCGGACGGGCGGCACATGGTCTTTATCAGCGACCGCACCGGAAATCCGAATCTGTTTGCGCGCGACCTGGCAACCGGGCAAGAGCGCCAACTGAGCACCAATACTGAGGGCGTGCTCAAGGCTTATGTCTATTTTGATGGAAATCCTTATAGCGGACTCGGCAAGGGGAGTGTGAGCCTCGACCCCAGAACCGGAATCGCGTATTACATTCAGGGACGGCAGATTCGCTCCGTTACCTTGGAAGGCAAGCAAACGCTGCTGGCCGAGTTGCCGCCAGACCAGATGACAGCCTATACGCACGTCTCGGCTGACGGTACCCGACTGTGTGTGCCCACCACCGACGCGCGCGCGCTGGACGGCGACAAGAAGCTGCCAGGCAAGCCTGCCTGGGACATCGATCAACGGGTCAGGGAAGAAGGGCTTTCCTCCTACCTGCGGATTTATGACACTGCGACTGGAAAGCTGATTCACGTGGAGCAGGTTCCCAAGGCTTGGGTCACCCACGTGCAGTTTTCTCCTGTTGATCGCAATATGATCCTCTACAACAATGAATGGAGCTTTGAGAGCGGAATCCGTCGCATGAGGCTGTGGGATGGGCACAAGCACATCACCCTGCGCACCGAGGGCGAAGGCCGCAGCCGTCTGGACCACACCGTTCACGAGATGTGGGAGCGGGACGGGCAGGCGATTATTTATCACGGTGAATACAAAAACGGGCCAGAGTATGTGGGACGGGTTCGTCCGGACGGATCAGGGTTGGTCGAGATACCGTTGCCTTCAGGCTGGACGCGCTATGGGCATTTCACTGTGGGCGAGCCAGGTGAACTGGTGACCGATTGCTGCTATCGGACGCCCTCCGACCCTGCACAGGGCAGCGGTGCATGGATCAGCCTGCTCCGCGTCGACTGGAATCTGAGGGCCATTCACTGGTTTCCGCTGGTGCTAAATGGTTCCAACTGGGATTCGCAAGACAGCCACCCGCACCCCGTGTTTAATGTGGCGGCAGATTCCATCTGGTTCACCTCCAACAAGTCGGGCCGTCGCGCCGTCTACCGGGTCAGCGTTAAAGCACGGTGAGGTTCACCTTGCCGGTCACGGTTGTTGATCCTGAAGTACCGGTTACGGTGATGATGTAAGAGCCTGCCGTGGTGCCGGGATTTGTGGTGCTGCCGCCAATTGCCTGCAAGCTGCTGCTACACGCAGAGACTCCGCAAGCAAGCACGGCGAGCAACGCCACCATGCCAAGCATCGCGCGCCAGCCCCGCCGCCCTGCGGGAACACAGAACAGCAGCAAACAAGCCAGGGCCGCGCCACACTCCGGGAGCCAGCCGGACGCGGGGCGGTTGGGATAGGCCAGCGCTCCCACGATCGTTGGTGTGGTGGCAATGGCCAAAGTTGTTGTTCCCGCCGCTGCGCTCGTAATGCTCACCGGGGTTGTTGGAACAAAGGTCAAAACCGGCAGATACTGCGCGCCGGAAGGCGCGGAGGTAACGGCCGCAGTCAGCGCCACGCTGCCCGTGAAGCCTCCGCTGGGGGTAATGGTAATGGTGGATAGGTTGCCCGTGTTTGCGCCGTGCGTCAGCGTGACAGCCGTGCCGGTGATGGTGAAGGTGGGAACCACAACCGCCGTCACCGTGACGGTGTTCGTCCCCGATGCGCCGCTGTAGGTTGCCGAACCGGAAGTGTCAGGCGTGTAGGTAGCAGTGAGCGTATCCGTGCCCACAGCAAGTGCGCCGGCGGGAACCGTGATGGTGGCGCTGCCGCTCACGAGCGTGGTTGCCGCCGAGGCATAACTGCCGCTGATCAGCTTGACCGTGCCGGTGGGCGTGCCGCTGCTGCCGCTTACGGCAACTGTTACCGGCAGGCTCTGCGCGTTGGTGATGCTGGCGGAGCCCGGAGTTACCTGCACAGTCGGCGTGATCTTGGGCACCACGGTAAACTTGGCCTGGAAGCTTTTACCCGCCGCCCCACTCACGTTGACTGAGAGCTGAATCGTGGGCGAGAGCGAGATCACGGTGATCTTTGGGTCGGCGGAGATAAGAGCGCTGGCAGAACGGCCGATGGTCAGCGTGAGGCTGCCGGTGTTGGCCTGCGTGGGGTCTGCGACTGCCACATCGAGTTCGCTGCCGGTCTGCACGGCGGTTACTGACACGCGCGACGCGGCGGTGAGAAGGGCGACGCCGTACTGGTCATAGACCGTATGCGAAGACGTGCCCCAGAAGTTTGCGCCGACGGCGTTGATGCTTGCATCGTAGACGGCCTGCGCGCTGGCGGAGTTTTCAAGAATCGCAATGTCTGGCGAGGCGGCATAGGCGGCCATTGAAGCAGCGGTCTGGTTGGGCAGTACCACGTAGGCATAACCGCCATCGGCGGGGGTTACGCCGTGACTGATGGCAAGGCTCATGTAGTTCCGGGTATGCGTGGTTGCATTGCCGCCGGTGTTGATGCTGTTCCATGTGCCTGAGCGGGTTTCGCGCAGCGCGTTGAGGCCGGTCCCAAAGGGAAAGTAATAGCCGACGCCGGAGCTGGTTGCGTTGCCGTCCATGAATGCCCAGTTGACATTGGAGAGTGAGGCGCTCCAGCCCAGCGTCGTCGGCTCGGTGGTCCCGTTGATCACCAGCGCATTGTCGCCATTGGTGTCAATCATGCGGTTGTCCACAATGGTCTCAGCCGCGCCGGAACTGCTGCTGTTGATCCCCGCGCCCAGCGCCGCCATTTTATTGCCTAGCCAGAACCAGGACTTGATTCCGTTGAGCGAGCTGCCGGTCACAGGAGAAAGCGTGAACTGCATGCCGGTGCTGCCGTAAAGGCCGTTGACGGCCGATCCGCCCACCCAACTACTGGTGTCAAAGTAGGCCTCCCAACTGCAATTGGGGGTCTTGGTGGAGTTGTCGGTCGTGATGCCGGAGAGGCGCGTGGGATTAACCGTAGCCCAGTAGCTGTTGTCGTACTGCTGCAGGTCGGCGTTGTACAGGTACGTCATGCCGAGGCCGGTGTACCAGCCCTTCAGGTTTTCGCCGTTGCCGCACTCGAACGCAGAAATCTTGTTGGAGTAAAGGCTGAGCGCGAATGCATAGCTGCCGCGCTGGTGCACAACGCGCTGCATTCCCGCAAAGTTGAAGTTGCCGGTAAGCGCGGTGGCGGCAGAGACGGCTGAGTTCGCCATCAGCGCCTTGATGTTGGCCACATCGTAAGCAGAGAGCGAAGAGTAGTAACTGCTGTAGGAGGCCGCCGAACCGGGTGCATTGCAGGCGTAAACGTATCCGGCCCAGGATGTGTCATCCGTGACCTGCTGCTTCACCAGGCTTTGCAGGTAGGCAGCCTCGCTGGCAGAGGCGCCAAGAGAAAGGCGCAGAAGCGAAGTAACGATGGAGCGGCCCGTCCCGTGATCCCATGAGCCGCACCGCGAGATGCCGCGCCCGCCCACCATGTCCATCATTGCGCCGCGATAAAGCAGCGGGGCAAAAGACTGCGACGCCCAGTTGTATACATTGGCTACGTTGGCGTCGGTGATGGGCCATGCGGAGTTGTTAAGCAGCAGAAACAGGTTGGCCATGTCGGCCAGCAGCACTGAGCCGTAGCCGCCGGTGTAAGCAACGTAGGTGTGCTGAACAAACGAGCCGTCGATGTAAAAGCCGTCGCTGCTGGTGACGTAGAGGTAGACCGGGGCAAGATCGTTCTCTGCGGTGATGATCTTTGCGCTGTTTTTGCCCAGAACGCCGCGCAGGATGACAGCCAGGCAAACATCGCTGAGGTTGGCGCCGGTTGCCGTTACCGGGTTGCCTGTAACCGGGAGCCAATAACTGGGGTTGGGATCGAAGCGGTCAATGGCGGCGGTGTAATTGGCGATTTCAGTGGGGGTGAGCTGGTCATAGATGAGCAGGGCGGTGGTCATCGAGGCCTGCGCGTCGCCGATATCCCAGTCCCACCAGTTGTCGAACATCACCGTGCTCTGGTTGTAGTAGTGCGTATTAAGCCAGTCCAGGCCGAAGGCGACGGCTTGGCCGAGCGCGGCGTTGCCGTGCAGGGAGTTTCCCTGCTGCGCATAGGCCGTGGCCATTGTCCTGAGGCGGCTGAACATGGTGTCGATATTGGCCGAGACGGTGAAGTTGGTAATGTCGCTCCACAGGTAAGATGCGCCTGCGGTGGTGTTCATGGACGCCCAGTAGCTGTTGGCGCTGGAGGCGGCAGAGTTGACGCTGGTGGCCACATCCGGGTCGCTCATGTTGTTCACGCCGCCAGTCTGCATCGCCACCCACTGCAGGCGCATGGTGTCAAAGCTGTCTGCGCGCAGAGCGGGAGCCAGCCAGCCAAGTAAGAAAAGAAAGGGAAGAAGCCTGAGGATAAAGATGGATTTTGGGCCGGTTTGCATGCCCGCACTTACGCGACAATTCACAGCGATTTCTCCTGGACTAGCCATTATCCGCCCGCGCCTTGAAATATGTCTCTTGAGGGTGTAAAAAAGCGGACGCGAGGCCGGTTCCGGGCGGCTGATGCGATGAGTGTTAGCATCATAGATGACAGATGCAAACTAAAAAACTGAAAATTATCCCCCTCGGCGGTCTGGGCGAGTTCGGCATGAACTGCCTTGCGTTGCGCTGGGAAGACGACATTATCGTGATCGACGCCGGTTTGATGTTCCCGGAGTCGGAGTTGTTGGGCGTGGATATCGTAGTTCCCGATATCACCTACCTGGTTGAGAACAAACAGCATGTTCGCGCCATTATCCTTACGCACGGCCACCAGGACCACATTGGCGGGCTGTCGTGGCTGCTCAGCGAGCTTAAGGTTCCCGTCTACGGCACCGAGTTTACTCTCGCCTATGTCGAGGGCAACCTGGAAGAAAATCAGCTGCTGGACGAGACCGAGCTGATTGAGATTGCGCCCAAGGAAAAATTCACCGTCGGCCCGTTTACGATTGAGCCCATCCGGGTGACACATTCACTGGTGGATTGCGTGGCTTTGGCCATCGACACGCCTGTGGGCGTGGTGATTCACACCGGCGACTTCAAAATTGACCTTTCTCCGCTCGACGACAAGGCCTTTGACCTGCACACCTTTGCCGAGTACGGCAGGCGTGGCGTGCTGGCCCTGCTTCAGGACTCGACCAACGTGGAGCGCGCCGGGTATACGCCCAGCGAGCGGGCAGTCATTCCACGGCTCGACGAAGTCTTTTCGCAGACCAAGAAGAAGCTGTTCTTCAGTTGCTTCTCTTCCTCCATCTACCGCATCCGGATTGCTATGGACCTGGCGCGCAAGCACGGGCGCAAGGTGGCCATTGTGGGCCGCTCGATGATGGAGAGCAGTGAGATCGCGCAGGACCTGGGATACATAGACATCCCGCAGGGACTGGTGATTCAGCCGGGACAGATGCGCGACTATCCGCCAGAGCAGTTGATGGTGCTTATCAGCGGTACCCAGGGCGAGCCAATGAGCGCCCTGAGCCGTGCGGCGGTAGACAACCACAAGCATGCCAAAATCGACGCGGGCGACACCGTTGTGCTGAGTTCGCGCGTGATTCCAGGCAATGAAAAAGGCATCTTCAGGGTGATTGATCACCTGAGCAGGCGCGACGCCAACGTGATCTACGACGACGGCTCCCATGGCCTGATTCACGTAAGCGGTCACGGCAGCCAGGAAGAGATGCGCTTGCTCATCAGCTTGGTGCGTCCCAAGTTCTTCATCCCGGTTCACGGCGACTATCGCTTCCTGCGGAAACATGCGCAGGTGGCCATGGAGACCGGCGCCGTCGAGCACGCAATCGTGATTGAAGACGGAGACGTGCTGGAACTGGACAAGAATGACGCTCGCAAAAAGGACAAGGTAACCGCGGGGCGGATTCTGATCGACTCCGGCTCGTCCATTGATGTGGTGGAAGACCTTGTGATTCGCGACCGGAGGATTCTGTCGGAAGACGGAATCGTGCTGGCTGTGCTGGCCATCAACAAGCGCACAGGCAAAATAGAGCAGCAGCCGGAGGTACTCATGCGCGGCTTTGGCGGCGCGGATATTACCGACCAGGCTCGCGAACTGATGCTGAGGACGCTGGACGGGCTGAGCAATGAGCAGAAAGCCGACTATGGCATGGTCAAGGAAAAGGTGCGCGCCGAGTTGAAGCGCCTGATCCAGAAGACCACCGGACGGCGGCCAATGATCATGCCGGTAATTCTGGAGATCTGAGCGGCAGCACAAGAGCACAAACAACGGGCGGCGGAAGCGAATTTGCTTCCGCCGCCTCTTCCATTTGTGACGAATGTGCCAAAAAATTTCGCCGCGCGCGCCAATACTTCTATCCAGACGATACAATCTGCAAAGATAATCACTCAAAAGAAGAATTTTCCCTGAACACTATCAAGACAACTCTATTCGCACCCCGAGCCCGACCCGGCAATGCAGGTTTGTCCCTTCGCATCATTCAAGAAATGCTGCAGTTCTAAATCGCAAGGAGTCTAACGCATGAAAGATTCGCGTCTCGTTCAATGTGGACTCATGGTCCTCTGTCTAGGCATTGTTGCTCTCGCCAGCACCTGCGCGGCGCAAGCGCCCAATGCATCTGTAGCCGGTGGCGGTGCCTCCGCAGGCGCTTTCACAAACGGAGCGGCTACCACCGGAGTTCCCGGCGGCTCCGCGGACATTCCTCCGGTAAACGGAATCAACTTCACCCTCAACAGCACGTCGCAGCACAACTCGCTCACCGGCTGGTCCAACGTCGTGACTCCGAACCTCTCTTACCGCTTCAATCGCCATCTGTCTTTGGGTGCGAGCGTCCCTTGGTATTTGTCGGTCAAGAACTACGTCCAGACCACGGCGAAGGGTGTTACCACCTATCCGCTGAAGGAGGCCAACAATATCATCGGAGACACCAGCGTTTCTGGTCACTTTGAGGCCAGCCACCAGGACTTCAGCTATGGTTTGACCGGCACCGGCGGCTTTGCTACCGGCAACAGCCAGTACGGGCTCAGCGCCAACTCCAGCACATATAACTTCACCAACCATATCGAGTATTCGATCGGCCGGTTCTCGCCCGATATCGAGATCGGCGAGGGCGACTCGTCGAGCCTGGCTCATCAAAGCGTCAAAAAATCCTACACCGCAGTAGGACAAATCGCCAACTTTCAGGCCGGTTCCAGCATTGATCTGCCTTTCAAGTTGGGCCTCGACCTGGAAGCCTATGAAAACATGCCCATCGGCAATCAGAAGGTCTACGGAACGGTTTCCAAGAAGAACAAGAAGGGCGTGACGGTGACCAAGCAGGTACTGCAGGGCACCGGCGTTGCCGAGGATAACGGCTTTACCGCGGAGTTGGATATTCCTCTCGGCCGCAACTTGACGCTGGCGGGTAACTACGAGCGCAGCCTCAGGCAAGGGACGGATACGGCGGGCTTCTCCCTCACGTGGGTGATGCGGGCGCCAAAAAAGGCGGCAGCGGCACACTAACCGCAATGATCTGTAGCAGGCGGCGGAAGCGAGACAGCTTCCGCCGCTTTTTGCTTTTTTTGGGGGCCTCGCCGGATTTGACCGCGATCGAGCCGCAGAATTCAAGTACACAACCATGGGCCAGACGCATTAGGCTGGTGTGTCCCTCAAAGGAGAAGAGAGCATGGATCGCAGAGAGTTTATGGGGGCCGCATCGGCGGCCGTTCTGGCACAGGGTTTGTCTTCAGCAACAGCTTATGCCGCTTCGACCCACGCGCCGCTCAAGCCAATGGCGCTGGGGCTCATCATCTCTCCCTTCGGTGGGCCGGAGGAGCGCATCCGGCGGGTGCATGACCTGGGCTTTACCAACTGCTTTCTCTCGCTCGATGCCTACCTGGGCAAGTTCACGCCAGAACTGGCGGTGCAGTTTCGCGACCTGCTGGACAAATACGAGGTGACGGCAACAACGGTTGAAGTGGTGGGGCCGGGCCCGTTGGCGTGGAACTTTCTCAAGGGGCCATCGACCATCGGGCTGGTTCCTCCCTCGATGCGTGCGGCGCGGATGGATGCGCTGAAGCAGGCCTCGGACTTCGCTAGGCTGCTGGGTGTGGGGCAGGTGCAGACGCATTGCGGATTCATTCCTGAAGACCCGGCTGACCCGCTCTACGAGGGCACGGTGGCGGCCATCAAGGCCGTGGCAGAGCATTGCCATGGGAACGGGCAATACTTTCTGATGGAGACCGGTCAGGAGACACCCACAACCTCGTCGCGCGTGTTGCGGGACGCGGGAATGCCGAACCTGGCTGTGGGCCTCGATACGGCCAACGTGATCCTCTACGGCAAGGCGAACCCTGTGGACGCGGCAGAGATCCTTGGGCCGCATATCCGCAGCATCCACGCTAAAGACGGCTGCTGGCCCACCGACCCAAGCGAACTTGGCAAGGAAGTGCTGATCGGCACCGGCAAGGTGGACTTCAAAAAGGTATTCACGATCCTCAAGAATATCGGCTATACAGGCGCGGTCACGATCGAGCGCGAAACGTCAGGTCCGCAGCAGGTGGAGGACGTCCGCAAGGAGAAGGATTACCTTGAGGCGATTCTCAAAGAGGTGTTGGGGTAGGTGGCAGCAAACAGGGAATAGAGGATTGAAAAGCGTTTTTTTGGGAGACTTGAAATGGAACGCAGAAAATTTCTTGAGGGTGCGGCGGTGGTTACGGGTGGATTGCTCCTGCTGAAGCCGGAGACGGCGTTTGGATTCCAGGCAAATTCGGCAGTGCGGATGGGGCTGCTGGGGTGCGGCGGGCGCGGGACGCATGTGGCAACCTCGTTCAGCCAGAACACCACCGCGCAGGTGGTTGCGCTTGCCGATCTGTTCCCCAATCAACTGGCGGCGGGGCTCGATCACTTTAACGACGTAAATGCAAAGCTGGGCCGCGCGGCTATCGACGGCAAGCTGCAGTTCCACGGGCCCCACGCATACGAGCAACTAGCCGCTGCGGACATT
>Ga0316226_1003424_pt1 | contig 13624 bp, 9 predicted proteins | sample TBH18017metaG_FD_206009 | JGI IMG/M metagenome (GOLD analysis project Ga0316226, IMG submission 206009) | Freshwater microbial communities from Trout Bog Lake, Wisconsin, USA - TBH18017 | ecosystem: Environmental > Aquatic > Freshwater > Lake > Hypolimnion/Profundal zone | place: USA: Wisconsin... | reverse complement strand
TCGCCCGAAAGAGGGGCTGGTCCACCACCCAGACATCCTGGGGATATGCCACCGCCCGGTCGCGGAAGTTCTTGAGCACATGATCAGGTGGGCTAGAAGTAGTCATCCTTCGATCCGCAGGGGAGAGTTGTGTTACTGTGAATCTTGCCGACGCCTGGCATCTGGACCTCCGCCTTGTCCATCAAGGCACCTAAGACGTTGAAGGCCTCCAGCTTGCTCTTCCCCAACTGGCTTAGGTCGTGAAGCACAACTATGCGCACCACGCCGCGGCTGATGTCCGACATCAGACGATGGAGGTTATCTCGCTCATGCTGAGCGTCGGATTCGCTCATTTCCGCAAAGCGGCGTCCCCAGGATTCGGCGTCAAACTTGCTCTTGTCGCCGCCGCTGAGTGCTGCGCCCAGTGCATGGGCCATGTCCTCCAACTCCTTTTCATCCACCGTGCCGCCGGCCCGGTCGTGGTAGACCTTCGGATTCCGCCAGCCGACCTTCCCGCAAAACTCCTTCAATTCCGCCTCGTAGGAGTCGTACTTCTTGCTGGTGATTGACGTTCGCAAATAGATCGCCACATCTTCTGCCCGCGTCTCCGGACCCTTCTGACCCTCTCGGGCGGTGGGTTCCGATGTCGTCTCAGTCGCGAGCTCTGACAAATCAGAATGGAAGTCTCTTGCCAAGGATTTGCGCTCCCGCTCCCGTGCCCCCGATTCCAAGGGTTGGACCCGATAAAGGAACATGCCCAGTTTCCGGCCCTCGAAGGTCGTTTCCGTGTGTTCGAATACATCACCAGGTGCATCACTGCGGCGCAGCAAGGACTCAAAACCAACTTGTCCATCTGGAGTATTCAGGTCGTAAATGTAGATGCGAAACGGAAGAGCTTCAGCGCAGACGCGTGAACCCTCGATCACGTGCGACGTAACGCGTGACGTTTCGCCAGGCCCCATATTGGCGGTCAACCATGTTCGTAGCCTCTCTTCCGCAAAGCGCAGCATCAACTGCTGAACGGGCTGCCCAGATGGTTGCTTGGGCGGATCTCCACCGCCGCTCGGCTTGCCAAACCATGGAATTCTCATCGTTCTTCCTTTCTTTTCAGGTCTTTGGGTTCTCTTATCAGTTCAATTCAGTTTCAACGCACAGCGCATCCTCTTCGAAGGCCGCAGGCTCTGGTGGGTTTAGCACCTTGGCAACGGCGGGTCCTTGTTCCGGGGCACAACCTCCGCGGTAGAGCTGCCAAGCCTGATTGCAGAGCCATCGATAGTTCCGGACCACTTCGGCTGGTGGGTCAACTCTCGCAATCCAACGGGCCATCGCTTCGACTTGTTGGATGTAACTGGGCGCGAGGTTATAGACGAACTCCTTGCTGACGAGCGTTTCGCGGAACTGCTGAACGGAGAGTTGACCAGACTCGCCCAGGCCCATCAGCAGAATAAGAATGTTCTGCTGGATCGGAGGATAGCCCCCCGTCAGCGTCATGACGCTCACGCCGGTGATGACCCGATCAAGTGCCTCGGCATAGCCCCCGGCGTTGTTGCGTCGATCGAGGCGCTTGATCCACTCGCCAATCTCGGTTAGGAATGCCTTGTCGGCAAGCAGCGGCAGATCCTCCTCGGTGAAACCACCCACTTCTTGGCCCCCGAAACCAGCGGCGATCATCGCACGAAACAACATGCCGAACGCGCCGCGGACAGTCTTGGTGCTGAAAGGGATGTTCTCACGGGCGGCACGCGCGTCCAAATCTTCGACCCGCAGCGCATGCTCTGGCCAGTGCGGCTCATTCAAGAGAACGAGGCGGCCGCTTTTGCTCACCATCAGAATATCCGTCCGGTCCGCGGCTCGTGGGTCGCCAATTGCCTGCCCTGCGGCCAGGCGCGATCGGAAGATTTCTTGGATCCGGTCGGCTTGCTCGCGGAGATTCCCTAACCGGTCCAGCACCACGCGCTCGCGAGTCCAGACGGGATTGTGCGCCCCGATTCGGATCAAAAACCGACGCTGGCGGATTTCATCCCACGTCCCCAAGACGTGGTTGCCATCCTTATCGGTGGCGGCAGACTGGACACGAAAGTCCCTGATTTTAAGGCCCTTCAGGTCACGATCCCTCTCCAACGGCGAACTCGCTCGCGGCGTGGGGGCGCGTTTCCTTGCTTCCACGAGCAACTTCTCGATCTCAGGCAACAAGTCCGGCGAGTTCTGGGCGTGGCAGATGGTGGCGGCCTCTGTGAGTAGTTGGAGCGAACGCTCTGGCTTGTAGGCGTCCTCAGTGAGGTAGAACGCGGCCTGCTGGTAAAGGCATCGGGCGAGGCGCGCCTTCTCTCCGAGTTCGCGATACTCGCCCTCAAGATCCGCCAAGGTCTCGATCGTGGGCACGACTTCTTCAGCGACTCGATGCACCTGGAGCATCAACTCCAAGACACCCACCTTGGTACGGCGCTGCCCCAAACTCCCGTATAAGTCCGCAGCCTGCTGGAGCAGTTTGAGGGCCGCGCCAAGGTGGCCGAGGGCAGCATGGCACCGCCCCTCATCGACCAGGAATTCAGCACATTGTTCGGTCTTGCCGAACCGGCGGGCGAGTCGCTCGCCCTCCGCGTAGTGGAAAACCGCGTCTCTTGGCTGATCCAAGGCGTGATCGATGTCGCCGAGGTGCTTCAGGTCGATAAGTCGGTAGGTGTGGTTGCCGAGTTCACGATGCAGTTTCTCCGCCTCGGTTGCGGCTGCCTTGGCTTCCGGGAGTTGGCCTTGGTGTAGCAAGCGGCTGCTCTTGTTCATGAGCGAGCGAGCCAAACCATCGCGATGGCCAATGCTCCTGCAAAGCGACTCTTCTTCCGCCTCCAAACGCAGAATGCGCTCCTGGTCCTGAAGCTTGCTGTAGAGGATTATCTGGTCACCCAGCGACACCTGGAGGCCATCGAGGTCGCCGATGCGGCGGCACAGACTCTCGTGCTCCGCATAAATGCGCTTCGCAGCGTCGAAATCCCCTTTGTTCACCTGAAGCAGGCCCTGGGGAGCCAGGGACTCCTGCAGGCCGTGGAGGTCGCCCAACTGCCGGCAGATTCTTTCCCGCTCTGTAAACGCGTCCAATGCCTGGTCCGCATAGCCTTGCCCAGCTCGACACAGCCCCAGCACCCCTAACGCGGCCTGCAATTCGGGAAGAACACCCGCCCTCCGCACGACCTCAACGACGGCTTCGATACGAACCGAAGCCTCGGCCACATGGTCGGTGTCGTACAGCAGTCGCGCAATCCGCACCCAGGTTGCCGCCCGAGCGGCAGTGATCGATGCGGGATTCGAAGGCAGGTAGTAAGCTTTGGCCAAGCGAAAATCCGAATGAGTTTCCATCTGTGTCCAATACCGCTTCAGGTCGAAAGGATTATGGTGCCAGAGGGCATCGAACGTGTCTAAGTCTCGAACAAGCTCGAACAACCTCTCCCACAAACGCGCCTGGCCGAGCTGCCACGGCAGTTCGTCGAGCTTTCGGGCGGCGACCGGGCGCGTCGCGAAGTAGTTCGCGAGGCCGTCATGCCGGGCGCGCCGGACGTTGTCGTCGCCCAGAAAGTGCCGGTCCGCGACTTCGTTGAACCGGGTGTGGAAGAAGACCATCAACGCGGTGCCATCCGAGGACCGCCAGGATAAATACGGTTCGAGGTCGTGATAAAGGCGCGACCAGATGACGACGGGCAGGCGGCGGATCTGCTGTCCGTCGGTCAGAGGCAGGGCGTGATGCGCGGATTGCTGGAAGTTATCCCAATACCCATCATCCTTGGCCAGAAGGTCGAGCGTTTCGTCTTCGCTCAGCCCGTGCCGGCTGCAGCGGAGATAGCTGACGGCGCGTTCGACGAGCAGCGGTCCATGATTGGCCGGTTCGCTCAATCGGTTGAACAACCGCTCTATCAAACCGTCCACGTCGGCACTGGGCGGCGGGGGTTCGTCGTAGGAGCGCCAGCGTTGAGCTTCCTCGAACGCCAACCGCAGGTAGAGCGGCAATGAGCAGCGGGCGAACGCCTCCCGGATGGCCTTCCCTTGCTCCTCGCAAGCCAGGCGACGACCCACGCGCTGGAGCCATTTCTGGAGCAGTTCCTCCGCTTCCACGCCGGGCATCGGCCCCAATTCCAGGAACATGGCCGACGGCAGGTGCAACTTCAACGCGTCCAGCGTTGGACCGGCAATGGCGGAAACGACTAAGCGCACATGAGTTGGTAACTTTCCCGGCAACCAGGAGAGGTCGGGGCCTTCGGACATCTGCAATTGGTCCAGTGCATCCACGAACAGCGTCAGTGGCTGCTCCGCCGTGGCCAGTTCCAGTCGTTGACGGAACACTACGGTCAGTTTGTTGAGGTCCAAGGGCAGCTTAGCGTCGTCTGCCGAATAGTACTCGCCCAACTCCCGGCATAGCCCTTCCAGGAGCGATCGGAGATCGGTCGAGTTCGCAGTGGCCCCGATGAAGCGGGCGATCACCTTTCCCTTCTGCAACCCGCCTTCTTCCGTCTGCCTCTCCTGGATCGCCTTCGCCAACAGGGCGGACTTGCCGGAACCCGACGCGCCGTGAACGACCAACGGCCTGGCCGGTTCCGATGTCGGCGCCAAGTAGCGCTCAATCTCGCCCAATGGCACGGTCTGGCCGGTGAAATCGCGGGCGCGACGTTGGGCGAACTCCTGATGGCGGAGTTGTTCCTCTTCAAGCGGGGGCAGCACGCTGTGCTGTTTGATCTGGGTGTGGATCAGCCGCCCCAACGACCGGAGCACATCCAGGCTAAGCCTATGCACGTGTTCGCTGCTCGCGCTGTTGCCCTCCCACCGCGCTGGGTAGGTCTTGATGCGATCCCTGCCAAGCTTGGCGTGAAGCTTTTGCTTGAGCGCGTCGAGTTGGGCCTGCGATTCGCGGTCCAGTTCGCCTCGCTTCAGGTCCACAAAGTCCTTCAGTGCGGCATCGCCAGGCAGTGATTCCCGCAATGGTCGTCCGTCCGCCGTGCGGATTTCGCGGATAAACGCCACGACATGCTCGCGCGCGTCGGGCACGGCGAATGCCCCGTCGTGGATTTCCTGGGCGGTGGCGGACGCTTCGTATTTGAGGCGGGCATCCTCGGTCAACCCCAATTCCCGCGCGGCGCGACGAAACGCGTCGCCCAGCGGACCTTCGACCTCGTCAAACCACTTGTCGTAATCCTCGAAGTTGCCGGTGCGAGGCTGGAGGACGTATAGACCCTTGTCCAGGCCAGCCCCGTCAGGCAGCGGACAGACGGCATTCTCGTCCAGCCGATACCAACGATTGGCCAACTCCGACGGCAGGTGCGGTAGGAGAGCATCGAACTCCACGGCGGGGATCTCGTCGGGCAACGGACGCCAGCCGTGCCGGTCCCCGAGCAGGACGACGAAATTGGGGCGGGGCGTCACCGTCTGGCAGCGGGCAATCTCCGCACGGCAAATCCGCATGGTGCTCTGGTCCAAGGCGGCCTCATTGCTGATGCCCCAGCGCAGGTCAATCGCCTGGAAACTCCAGCCTCGTCGCTGGCAATAGCGTTTCAAGCGCGGAAACACACGCTGCTGAAGCGCATTCCGCTCCGCCTTCAGATCGCTGAAGGTCGAGCTGATGAAAACCCGGATAGTTCGCGTGGTCGTTGGCATGGCTCAGTCCACTTCGCAGGCTTTGATTTCGTTGCGGATGAGTTGGGGCAAGCGCGCGTCGTCTTCGCTCAGGCACCTGAAAAGAGACAGAAGCGAATGGTGCTCGCGCCGTCCGAGTTCGTTGCGAATTCGGCGGACCTTCTCCAACTCGCGGTGCGAGTGGGAGACGAAACTCCATGCGCCTTCTTTGAGTTCTGAATCTTTCATGAACAGCGCCTAAAGAAATGAACTGATTGGCCGTTCGCGGCTTGGCTTCAGTCCGCGATTTAGGGCGAGAGCAAGAATCTGATCTAATCGATAATTCGAGGCAATGCAGTGACCTGCTTCGGCAGCAATTGCATCTGAAACCTGACGCAGCAATGGAGCATCGCGATTGGACAGGAAGATTGTTTTGAACGTGATGTCCTCCGCAACAAGATGCGTTGCTTCTCTGATTACACCCGGACTTTCGGCGTCGGCGTTTATCACAACGATTGGCGCAAGCTCAATCAAGAGGACGATTACCTTCCACCAATCCTCGTCTTCCTCTGTTCTAAGACAGTCCAAATTGAGCGAGCCAGCGGTGTCGGCATCTGTGTTGATTCCGACATCCAACAAACTCACCGCGCGCAACGGAGAAATACTGAGCTTGAGACGATGATGCCGCTCAACGCTCATTGCCTCGGAGGTCGAAAGGAAAAGCACAAACGGCGGAGTCGTGGTTCGCACCCAGAGCCACCAGCGAAGATCAACAATCATGACAACTATTCCCAACCAGCGAGCGTCCTTCAGCAAGAACGCTCCGATTAAGCCGATCACTGCCACGCAGTTCATGAGAGGGATTGACCTTCCCGCAGTTCGATTCGCCTGCGAGATGCGGCACAACGCCAACATTACTTGTCGAGCCTCGGTCGTAATTGGCCGCAACATGCGGGTCGATTCCCAATGTTGATTCACGCCAAGAAACGCATACCAAAAGCCGATCGTCGCACAGAATAAGAACGCCAGACTTGCAACAGACCAAACGGCGATACCAGCAACAGATTTGTCGGCGGCCTCCTTGATGTGGTTAAAGATGAAAAAGCCCCCAGCCAATACGCCAACCCCCACCCCGGCGTGAATGAGCCAATGTGCGATTCGCTGGCGAGTTGACCACATGCTGGTTCAGTCGGAATACGAGACGCGCTTCGTCTCGGAGTCCAACCGCTTAAGAATTGCCTGTTGTTGCTCGCGAGAAGTTGCCAAACGCAACTCCGCCATCGCCGTGTCGTATGCAGCCGTGATGGCTCGGCACTTCGCGCGGGTGAATGTGTTGCCTCTGAGACGTTCCACCATCCATTCCAGCAAGCCAGCCTGTGAACCTTCGGCCCGCTCTCGCATTCGACGATACCAACCGTGAAACGGGTCTGGGCCACGAAGTCCAACACTGCGTCGAATCAGCATCCCCAGCAACAGGCAGCCAATAGCAAGCGCGACGCAACCAATCCAGCCCCACACGGCATAACCGACTATTCCGCCCGCAATAAAGCCGAGCTTTGATACCAACTGGAGGTAATAGAAAAAGTGGTCAACCATCCATTCACGCCGAGTCAATCGACGCGGCATGTTCGAAATGCCTTCGGACAGGTTGCTGAGGTCAAACTTGTGACCGCTCATGGCTCGTCAGGAAATGAGGCAGGTTCGTTCCGACCATTGATGCGCTCCGCACTCGCAAGGTTCGCGGCTGTCGCTACAGTCGTAGCATGTGAGCCTGCCACAAGCTCGGCACTGGTAGCAGCCTTGTGTGCGCGTCATGAAATCGGATGTCCTCATCATTCCACGAACGAGGGTGATCGGTCGTTTGCACCGCGAGCAGCGGTCACCGCCGCCAAATATCTTGTCAAGGAGGCCCATAGTTGTTCGCTTTCTTGTGTTGGTGTTGTCAGCCGACAATGCTTTCCGCGACACCTGCGTCGTAGGCTCGCAATGTGGCGGCTACTCGGTCTCGAACTGCAGGAACTTTATACACGGTGAATGCTTGCCGAGCCATCGGGATGTTCTTCAAATTCAAAATCGCGCAGGCCAGAAACTCCGCTGCCTTGTCGAGCTGTTCTGGTCGGTTCATCTGTTCGACGGCGAGGACGATTTGGCCGATGGGGATGTAACCAAGAACGGGTTGCATCTGAATATCAATGTCAACCGCCACAAAATACGCGACAATTGCGTCGTAGTTCGCCAACAGGTATTCGGCAACATCCTTGTATGCCGCGACGGTGCGAGGTTTGCGCGAAACGGCACATGATTGAACCACTTTTCTCGCTTCATGCTCCGTGTCCAACATTCCTTTCTTACGAACTGCGTCTCCCGCAATTCTGTGGAAAACGGCATGAAGTTGCTCGTTGAGCCGATCGTCTCGATTTCCAAGAAGTTTCGTGAAAATGCTCATGACGTTCCAATGGTTGTTATACGCTTCTTCTCAAACTCGGCTTTTGCCTTGAGCCAAGCGTCACGGGCGGGCCTGTCGCCTTCCCAGCCACAAGACGGACAACGCTCGCCGGGCGATCCATGCTGTCGGCTCGGTGTAGTTCCGCCCATCAAACCGCAGCGGTCACACTCCCAATCAATCGCTCCAGAGAAGTAGTCTGTGATTGTGAACCAACGACCGGGGGGAGTGTAAGTGTCTTTCGCAAGAGCAAGGCTCATTGTGGACCAATTCATGACCTCATCAGGTAGTTGCTTCCATGACCAACCAATTGCTCCTCGTCCAAGATCATCGATGTAGCTGGGGTTGTGCAACACTTCGTAAAGGCGGCAGAACTGTTTGGAATTGAATAGATGCCATGACAAATACTTCAGCAGATAGGGCGTCATCTGCTGAACGTCGCGCTCATATTCACTCCACCCCGATGCCGACAGCATCAGGTGTCCTTCCTTCACGCTTACAAAGTACGCTCCAGCCTTCGCCTCATCTACCTGCCAATCGGCAAGCGATTTGTGGTAAGGCTTGATGGTCTCGCCCATCGTCTCTTTCGTTACCGGGAAGAACGAGCCGAGGGTGCGGGTGAAGTCGCGGAGTTCTTCGTCCTGCCAGTTGAAGAGGCGTTGGAGGATTTCCACGGGCAGCGGTTCGCGGGCGGCGAGGATGGCGCGCAGCGCGGGGCGCACGTCTTTGCGGAATTTCTCTAAGTCGGGGAACTGCCGCTGGAAGTATTGGTAGAAGATGCCGCCGAGTCCTTGCGGGAATTGCTCCGGGCGGTCGAGCGAGAGATGGTCGTGCTGGACGTCGTCGCAGAAGCGCTCGACGTAAAGGAACACGCCTTCGCTCTTTTCCAGGATTTGCTCCACGAGGCGGTCGGCGTCGGGGCGGTTCTGGAGTTGCGCCGCCAGTTCGCGCCGCAGGTAGTCGCGGATGTCGGCGCGGTTGGATTCGGACTGGGTGTCGAGCGGGAAAGGACTCAATGCCTGCAACGGAGTCGTAACATCAAACTCCGGACGGCTCGTAACAACTAAGCCAAGCCAGTCGGGCAGGCGCTGGGCATTGCGCGCGAGCATTTCCACAAGCGGGTTGTGCCCGGCCTCGCCAGCTTCATCCAAGGCATCAATCACGATCAGATACCGTTCCCGGCCGCCGTGGATGACCGAGCGCAGCGGGTTGGCGAGGAGGTAGTCGAACAGTTCCGCCGCGTCCTTCCGGTCCAGTTCGGCAATCTCCGGCAGGGTCAGCACGAGCTTGCGATAGTCGGGCAGCCGGGTGGCGAGTTGAAAGGCGAGACTGCGGACTACTCGCGGCGCGTTGCGGTGATCGGGCTTGTCCCATTCGCAGAACTGGGCGGCAATGACCGTGTCCCCGCGCGTATGGGTCAATTGGGCGGCAAAGGCGCTCTTGCCGACGCCGGGCGCGCCCATGATCCAGAAGAGGCGCGACTGCGAGCCGCAGTGGCCAACTGTGCTGGAGGGACCACCTCTTGAGGCGATCCGCCATTTCTCCACCGCCTCGAAGAGCCATTGGCGGCCGTAGAAGCCTTTGCTCAGCAACTGGCAGATGCGGGCCTCGGACTTGATGGGTTTGAGATGACCGTTAAGCGTTTCGATCTCACCGGCGAAGCGGCGGCTTTCGTCGCTCTCCACCACCCGGACAATCTCGGCGAGCTTGGCCTGATACCACTGCTCCCATGCCGCTTCACCTGCCGCACGCCGCTCCTTCCAGTCGTGCATGTCGAGCCACTGGATGTGGCCGATATTCACTGGCGGCTGCACCTCCTGCTCGCTCTCCGCTAGGATGGTCTGGATGTTGCCGCCTTTGACGCCGATGGCGATGGCGATTTCATCGCGACAGACGCCGGGGTCGCGGGTGGAGTGTTTCGAGAGGAAGGAGACGACGCGCTGGCTGTGCAAGATGCCGTCGGTGATCGCGCGCCGCCAGTCGTCGCCGAACTTGATCTCGTTCTTGTCGAACCAGACATCATGCCCGCGCTGTTCCAAGTCGGTCTTGATGCGGCGGACCAACTCCTCGTTGGCGTCGTGCCCGTAGCTCAGGAAGATGCGGAGAGTTGGAGCGTTGCCTTTCATCACTTCACATCGCCGCTCTTCTTAACGAGTGCCAGCCCTTTGTCCTGGAGGAACTCGAAGATCACCCGGATAATTGAATCATCCAACTTCTGTTCCTCTTCAGGCAATTGCGTAAACTTGCAGATGTCCTTGTGGAGCAACAGGTCGTCATTGGTTGAGGGTGCAAACGCGACACCGTCCAGCAGTTTCTCCCGCATCCAACGCCGGTGCTCGGAGATCTTCAGTTTGTCGAGCGGAAGCGCCTTGGGATTTCGCACGACCGCTTTGTTCGGCGGATCGGCCGGGACAATGTCGTAACCCAAGGCTTCTAGCCGCAGGGCCGTAAGGCGAGCGGGCAGCCGGTTACCCTCTTTTTGCGGCTCAGTCAGTTCTGCATATTCCACGTAGAGAGGATGGGTTTTGGGATTTGCCTTATCGTTGCGGACTGGCCCGTAGATGTAGCCAGCTTTCGTTTTGCGCCACTTCTCATGGATGATCTCGGCGAGGCGCTCGATGTCGGCAGGACCCAGGCGATATTTGGTCTTATCCCTTACCTTGTCCGAGAAATCCGGAGTGATGTGCAGATCGACGACCTCGTCTGGCGGAAGTTCGGAAGGACCAAAATGGCGGCGGTGGTGGAGACGACTGAGACTGACTATCGCCTCCATCGACCGCGCGCCATGGCGATAACCATTGCCCTCTTTGTCATCCCCCACGCGCAGGAACGCATGGAGAACACTGGGGCTGATGGCAAGCTCCTTAGTAGTGGGATTGAGAATGTCCTTGTGGTGCTTTTCGATCAGTGAGCGCAGAAGGATGGCGCGCCGAATAATATGCACCTCGTCACCCTTGTCGGAGGCGGGATTCGGTCCCTTGATGTTGACGTAACCTCGCAGCCGGCTGACGAAGTCGGGGCCTTTCACGGCCTTGAAACTATCTCTGGCATTCGCGAGTTTGTTCCGCTCCTGGGCCTTCCGCGGTTGGTAGTCGCGATCGATGGGTCTGATGAACTCGCTGAAGGTGGCACTCGTGCCGCCAGCGAAGATGAATATGCATTTGCCAAAAGGATGTCCCTTGCCGTTCGCAACGAACTTCGCGTCCTGCATTGGGGCGAGGAACTCCTTCAGCCAGCCCAGCGGAACACCATTGCAGGGCGAGTCAAACTCATCCCAGAAGACAAACGGCATCTGGTTTTGCACGGACTTGTCGCGAACCTCGTGGAAGGCTTCATGGAGCGAGGCGAGGTCTTGGAACTGGGAAAGATTGAATTCCAGCACGGCGCGCTCCTGACCAAACAGCGCCTCTGAGAGCTCCTTGATCGCAAAGGATTTTCCAGACCCGGGCGGGCCAAACACCGCCAGCGACAGGGGCAGTTTGTCAGCCTTGTTGTCTGTGTAATCGAGGATGAGGTTGCGCACCGTGTTCAGCCGCTCGATCTCCTCCCGGTCCACGGTGAAGTATTTGCCGTATTCCAGCCGTGGCACGGATCGCAACGCCTTTTCTCTTCCTTGACGCACGATGTTCTCTGCCCCGATTGCGAGGAAGGCGGACGCAAGGCCCAGAGCATCGGTAAGCAACGTCTGCTTCTCGGGCGGCGGCAGTTCGCCTTTTTTCGCCAACACAGGCTGATCCAGCGACTCGCGCGGGAAAGCGGACTTGAAGGTCATTTCGGGGTGACCCTTCATGGCGTTGGCGAAAATCACCAAGTCAGCCGCATAGAGATTAAAGCCCGCTTCATCGTGGCCACCGCCGATACGGTGTAGTTCTCGCGCGGCAGCCAACCCGCGGCTGGCGGTTAAGTGAGTTGATGGCTGCGGATGCGCCAATGCGTGACCGGCGAACATAGCCGTCATGACGGAGATCGTGCCGAACGTGGTGCCCTTCAGGTCCGGTGCCCACGTCCCCTCCAAGTGTCCCGGATCGAACACGAATCGCTCAAAATGCAAAGTGGCAGGCGGTTTGCCCTCATCCCGAGACAGCGGTACCCGACTGAACACAACGGCGCCAGAACGGCCGAAGAGAACCACCACGCGATGGCAGTGCCGGAGCGCCCAGCCAACGCCGCCGGGAGCGAACTCAGCCTTCACCTCTTGAATCGTCTGGTCCCAGGAGAAGCCACAGCTCAAGCGTGCGCCATGATCCCGCAGGGCGGCAGCAGCCACCACTACCGTCAGTTTTGACGCCCATTCGGGGGCAAGAAGTCTCCTCCAAAGCGGGCGGTCAAACGGAGGCGTCGCCTTCGCCAGGATTTGAGGTGCTGAACTGGCTTGGGCAGAGAGACAGCCCGGCCAGCCGTCGGGATGGTCCGCAAAGCCGAGCCCGAGGTCGTCGATCACCATCAAATCCAGTGGGCCGGGAAAATCCGGTAATGCCGGGCAAGATGTTCGCTGCCTCTGCCCGTCAGCCCAATGCGCCTGCTGGCAACCGAGGAATTCCCTGATTCGCCATGCACCCGGTTCGGCTTCGCCCTCAGGCCATTTGTATTCAACGGAGCCGTCTTTCGCCTGCTTAACGGTGGCGGGTTTTGATTGGCCTTTGAACCACTCCCAAACGGAAAAGCCCTTCGCGATCCCGCCGTAGGCCCCGGTGCATTCCTCAATGTCAACGTGGGAGGCCTTCTCTGGAGAAATAACGTCCGCCGCAATGTTCGCCGCTTGGAGCGCATTCTCGATGACGTCCCGCAGATACCAAGCCCCTCCATGTCGGTTGCTAAGCTGCGATTGCAGATGCGGCTGGAAGTAACCTTTGGGATCGAATTGCAGCCGGGCAACGTGCGTGTCCCAAACAAGGTCTCCGCAGACGAGAACAGTCTTCTGTTTGACAGGGTCGGTTGGCATGAGATGTTTAGGGAGTAGGTGCAACGATACGGCAACCAAGTTTAAGGACTGCTTTCAGCGTCCCCAGCGCAGCTTGGCGGTCATATTCCTTTTCTGAGTCGGGCAAATCGGCGTAGGGCACAAGGCACGGATGGAGCTTCTGGGTGTCGTCCCGTTGGGGACCAAAGCGCCAACCTTGGGCGAGGCGTTGGGCGGCCCAAAGGTCGTGCGCGTTCTCGGCAAGGCGCTCGGTCAATGGAAGAAGCGCCGGGGGAAGGTCCACCCCCTCGGTCGAAATCGGTTGAGGCTGGTAGGTCACGGGCGAAATAGTAACGGTCAGGCGCTTCTTGGGAAACACCAAAACCGCTGGTGGTTCGGCTTTATTGGGGCTGCTTGGCGGAGGCTCGACCCTTTCCTTTGCGAACTCGCAGGACAGATTTGTCCGAATCGCCCAGCTTAGCGAAGGGGAAGGTGGGCACCAAAACGGGCACCAATCGAGTAGGTCCCGGTAGGCGCCAGTAGTAGTGGATTACGCTTGAATTGCTCCCCAAAATGGCTATTTTTGACCTGCGATTGCGGCAAAATACGGCCGATTCCGACCCTCGCCTCCACTCGTAGGTGCTTGGGCACCAGCGAGTTACAAAACTCGGAGGCGCGAGTTTCAGTGGATTCTTCAGTGTTTTGAGTGC
>Ga0316226_1003423_pt1 | contig 13624 bp, 8 predicted proteins | sample TBH18017metaG_FD_206009 | JGI IMG/M metagenome (GOLD analysis project Ga0316226, IMG submission 206009) | Freshwater microbial communities from Trout Bog Lake, Wisconsin, USA - TBH18017 | ecosystem: Environmental > Aquatic > Freshwater > Lake > Hypolimnion/Profundal zone | place: USA: Wisconsin... | reverse complement strand
TTCCGGAGCTTGGGGAGGAAGCGCCGTCCGCGCCGGCAAAATGATCTTATCATGCGCTTTCCGCCTCTCCCTGCCTTCCCACAGGTTTTGCGAAGAAGGGTGATCAACGAAACTGCCCGGTTTCCAATCCGCTTCCGTCAATAATGCTTTTGAGTGTGCCGATGGGGATTGGCTTGTGGCCGTGCATGGCAACAATCACCTGCCGTCCATTGGCATGACGCCATTTCTGATGGCTGCCAACCTGGCTGACCAGCAGGAAGCCATGCTTCCGCAATACCTTGATAACTTCCCTGGCGTTGAGAACTGGGTAGTGACGGCTCACGGCATGGCCAATTCCAAAAGCCTGGCCCGCCTGCCCAACTTGACTGGAACGGGTTCAAACCACAGGGAAAGGGCCTCCTTCGCATTGGCGATGGCTTCCTCCTCGGTATCGCCCGCGGTGGCGCAGCCCGGCAATTCTGGAAAGACTGCGGACCAGCGTTTGGTTTCCGGATCAAATTCCACCAACAAGCGCACTTTCATGGCCCCAATTTACCCGGCCTCTCACCTCCCGGCAAGTCCGACTTGATAATCCGCCCAAAACATCGCCGTTTGTTATATCGTTTTTGCGGTTTGCAAAACATGGGAGTGGATTTGAGTTGAAGGAACGGAAATAATGGCTTGCGATGAATGGGTTGATTTTGAACGAGGGTTCGACCGGGGGCGCGGGCGGTGTTTTGTCCGCGCTTCGCCGATGGGGGGGCTTTGTCCGGTTTTCCCACACGGTGTTCGCGCTGCCGTTCGCGCTGGCTTCGATGGCCGTGGCGGCGCGCGATCAGCATGGGTGGCCGGGAACGCGGGTCTTTCTGCTCATTCTGGCCGCGATGACGTGCGCGCGGACGTGCGCGATGTCGTTTAATCGGATCGCCGACCGCGAGTTTGACCGGGCCAATCCGCGGACGGCGGGGCGGCATTTGCCGAGCGGGGAGGTTTCGCTGGCTGGGGCGTGGACGTTGTGCCTGGGGAGCGGGGCGGGATTGGTCGCCGCCGCCTATTGCCTCAACCCGGCCTGTTTTTATCTTTCACCCGTGGCGCTGGCGGTGGTTTGCTTTTATTCGCTGACGAAACGGTTCACGGATTTCACGCACGTTTTTTTGGGGCTGGCGCTGGCGCTGGCGCCGGTGGGGGCGTGGCTGGCGGTGAGGGGGAATTTTGAGTTTTGGCCGGCGGGACACGGCCTGCGAGTCTTCCAATACAGCGCGGCGCTGCCGTTGTTGCTGGGGGCGGCGGTGGTGTTCTGGCTGGCGGGGTTCGATATTATTTACGCGGTGCAGGATTACGAGTTTGACCGGCGGCACGGGCTGCATTCGCTGGTGGTGCGATGGGGCGTGGCCAACGCGCTGGGGGTGTCGTTCCTGTGCCATGCCGTGATGTGGATGCTGCTGGCGGCGTTTGGATTTCTGGCGGGATTCCGCCTTGCCTACAACGCGGGGCTGATTTTCATTCTTGGATGCCTGTTGCTGGAGCATGGGCTGGCGCGGCGGCGGGGGTTAAACTGGATTCAACTGGCGTTCTTCCGCCTGAACGCGCTGTTGAGCGTGGTCTTTCTGGTTGTGACTTTGATCGAAATTGTGTTTCCATGGATGCGGTTTAAACGGTGAACTTTTTTTTGCAACACGGCGAGTGGCGCGGCCTTTACGAAAAAGCCGCGGCGGGGGGGCGTTTCTCCGAGGAGGAGGCGTTGCGCCTGTTTGAAAGCAAGGACCTCAACGCCCTGGCCGCCATCGCCGGCGCGGCATGCCGCCGCAAGAACGGCTCCCGCGCCAGCTACATTGTCAACCGCTACATCAATTACTCCAATTACTGCATCCTGAGCTGCCAATTCTGCGCCTTCGCCCGCAAGAAGCGGGACGCGGACGGCATGGAACTGACCGTGGAGCAGATCGCGGAAAAGGGGCGGGAGGCGGCGGCGCTGGGGGTGACGGAACTGCACATCGTGGGCGGGCTGCATCCCTCGCTGCCGTTCAGTTATTATCTTGACATGTTGCGGGCGCTCAAGGCGGTGGACGCGCGGCTGCAATTGAAATGTTTCACGGCGATTGAAATTTTGCATCTGGCGTGGCTGGCGCGGAAACCGGTCGCCGACACCCTGCGGGAATTGCGCGAGGCCGGCCTGGACTCCCTGACGGGCGGCGGCGCGGAAATTTTCCGTCCGGCCATCCGCTCCATCATCGCGCGCGGCAAGGAATCGGCGGAGGAATATCTGGATGTTCACCGTACCTGGCACAAGATGGGCGGACAGAGCACATGCACGATGCTCTACGGGCACGTCGAGTCGCTGGCCGACCGGGTGGATCACCTGCGCCAGCTTCGCAACTTGCAGGACGAGACGCGCGGCTTCACCGGGTTCGTGCCGCTGCCTTACCATCCGGAAAACAACGACATCCCGGTGCATGTTCCGCCGACGGGTTTCGACTCGTTGCGCACCCTCGCGGTGAGCCGCGTCTATCTGGACAACTTCGACCACGTCACCGCCTACTGGGTGGGGCTGGGCATGAAGCTGGCGCAAGTGGCGCTGGATTACGGGGCGGATGATTTGCACGGGACGATTTTGGAGGAGCATATTTTTCACATGGCCGGCGCCAAGACGCCCCAACTCCAAACCGAGGCGGAAATGGTCAAGGCCATCCGCGAAACCGGACGCATTCCGGTGCGGCGCGATACTTTTTACCGTCCGGTCAAGGTTTGGGAAGGCCCGGCGGGGGAGGGGACCCCGGCGGCGGGCGGCTCCCGGATTTTGGAGGGCAATCTGGCTTCGGCCTGAGAAACCATGCTGACACCCGAACCGACCCCGAAGTTGAAGCTGGCGCCCGCCGAAACGCCGGAGGAACTGGCGCACCGCTACGCGCGCGAAACGCGGCCCGTGTTGCTCCAGCGGGAATCGCAACTGGAGAATTCCCTCGCCGGCTTCAAGGTTGGCTCCGTCCCGTATCTGAACGCCGTGCCGCTGACGCGCGGGCTGGAGGAACAAATCCTGTTCGCCCCGCCGTCGGAACTGGCGCGGCTGCTGCGGAGCGACGCGCTGGACGCGGCGTTGCTGAGCGTGACGGAAGCGCTGCTGAACGACCGCTACGATATACTTGACGGCATCGGCATCGCGTCGCTGGGGGAAGTGCAAAGCGTGTTCGTGGCGCACCGGCGCCCGCTGGAGGAGGCGCGGGAAATTTATTGCGACACCGCCTCGCTGGCGAGCTTGAATCTGCTCAAGGTCCTGCTGGCGGAGAAGGGGCTGAAACCGGAACTGCGCCCGCTGCCGGATTACCGCGCCGCGTCGTCGCTGGAGAACGTGCTGCTGATCGGCGATCCGGCGCTGGAATTCGCCCGCTCCAACCCGCCGCATGAGTTGTGGGATTTGGGCGCGGCATGGTTCGAATGGACAGGCTTGCCGTTTGTCTACGCGGTGTGGGCCTTGCGGCGCATCCCCAACGAACCGTTGCGCCGCCGGCTCCGCGACGCCCGCAATTTCGGCATGGACACCCTGGACGACATCATCTCCAGCCGGACGGATTTCGATTGCAATTTTCGCAAGGACTACCTGAGCTGGCACATTCACTATCACATGGGCGCGGAAGAGCGGCGGGGCATCGCGCGCTTCGTCGAATTATTGCGCAAACACGGTTTGGGGCCGGTCTACGAGCCGCGCTTTGTCTTGTGACAACAAATTATGGCGCCTCGGACGCGTATTTTTTGAAGAGTTTGCGGCTCATGTCGTAAAAATCCCCGCGCGGTTTCGCGGCGTAATGGGCGCCGCCGTCGGCGGCAAATTTCAAATCGTGTTCGCGCCACTGTTTTTCGAGGGCTTCGCGGTTCACGGGTTTTCCGTCTTTCAGCGCCGCGAGCGTGGCGTCAATCAACATTTGCCAGCGCGGCAGGTAGTAATCGCGCATCAAGCCGTTCCATTGGCGGCCCGCGTAATCGGTCAGTTCGCCGCCCCAGATGGTGATGAGGCTGCGGGCGTCCTTTTCGTAATACGCCTGTTCGTCCCCGCCGGCCGCCCACGATCTGGCGTCGTCCATCCATTTGCCCAGCATGAATTCGGAGCGCGTTCCGAGAAACGCGTCCAGATCGCCGCCCAGTTCCATGAAACGTCCGGCGGCCTTCCTGAACGCGGCGGCGTCTTTCCCGGCGCATGCCGAGGCCATTTCCCGGCGCAATTCCAATCCCATGTTTCCCAGGGCCTGCCGCGTCGTGTCAACCAAATCTCGCTGATAGGCGCTGGATTTTCGCGCGGCTGGGCCGGCCTGCAAAAAGAACCGCCAGGCGCGGATCAAGTCCCGGTTTGAATAGGCCGTTTCGGAGGAGAGCATGTTGTCGTTTTCGCCTTCCAGCGCGGGTTTGGTGGCCTGGAAGATCACGCCGTGGCCGCCGATGGGGTCCACGTTGTCCACGAGGATTTTTTCGCGGAGGATGTCCCATGCCTGCTCCACGCCGGCGTCCGCGCCGTTCGCGCGCGCGCGGGCCTCGTCGCGAACCCATCGGGGCAGGTCCATCTGACCGCCGGCCCAGACGCGGTCGAAAAGCATTTCGTACACGACAGGATTGTTGAAGCCCTCAAGCGTCGCGCCGACGCCGGAGAAATGGGTGAGCGCGGGGTCGTTCATCGCGGCGGTCAGGCGCTGGTTGATTTTGTTGATTGGTCCGACGAGATGGGTGTTGCCGCCGAAATTGCCCAGATAATCCCAGATGAACGGCGCGCCGAAAAACGACTTGGTTTCGCGGAACAATTCGCGGTTTTCGCAGACGTAATCCACCAGCGCCATGCGGCCTTGCGGCACGGCTTGAATGGCGGCGGACAAGCGGGCGTCGGTCCATTGATCGCGCGTCTGGAATGTCCAGGCCATTTGCAGCCAGACCGCGTCGGGATCGGCCTGGGCCATGCCGTCGTAAATGGCGCGCGACACGGCGGCGAGATAGGACGGTTCCCAGCTTGGCGGGGTGATTTCATTGAAGGGGTCGGCGCCGTAGTAATGGCTCGTGCCGTATTCCTTCTGCTGTTCCCGCAAAAATTTAACCTGGATTTCCTTGAACTGGGGGTCCAGCGGATTAAGAAACCAGCAGCCGTATTTGGCGGGAAAGCCGTCCCATCCCGGCGGGATTTGCTGCACGTTCATCGCGGGCTGCCGGGATTTGAGCGCCTCGGGCACATGTCCGGCAAAGGCGCAAAGCACGGGGGACATTCCCAGCTCGCGCTCGCGGGCGAGGATTTTTTTCTGCAAATCGCGCTGGCCGTTCATGTAACTTTGCGGCAGCGGGCCGTCCCACTTGTCAATATTGAGCATGCGATGCCAGGGCAGGTAAGCCGGGCCGGTGAAGAACGCGCGGATTTCTTCGTCGCTCAAACCATATTCGCGCCAGATTTTTTGCCAGACGAATTCGTTGCCGGTCTGGGCCAGGGGGAGATTGATTCCGTTGAGAGCCATCCAGTCAATGCACCGTTCCCAATCGCGCCAGCGCCAGAACGGCATCGTGTAACCGAACGTGCAATAATTCAGGAAAAAGCGGTCCTTGATCCGGGTTGTCCTGCGAATTTTCTCCGCTGGCAGCGGCAGTTTGCCCGGCGCGCGCGCCGCGTCATCCGCGTACCACGACACGTCCACGAGCGCGTCGTGTTTCAAATACCAGTTGAAGGCGACCGCCTGGGAGAGCGGGCCGTCGCCGCGCAAAACAATTTTTCCGCCGCGCGATTCGACCTCGAAGACATTTTGACCCTGGGGCGCGGGAATGGTTTCGATGACAAAATCCTTCGCGTGTCCGGGCGCGATGCGTTCGATGAGCGAGCGAACCGGCGCGTCGGCATCCGCCGCGAGGGCCTGGGGAATCTGGAAAAACAACAGGGGCAACAAACCGCTTAAAAGCGCGTATTTTAGTTTCATGGCGATGAATCGCATTCTTCCGTTAGCTGACGGGAAATGATGTGGCATAAAAAATCGGGAACAAGCCAAAAAAACTTATCCACAACTGCCATTTCGCGGGGCGCGCGCGAGGGTGGGCGTGAAAACGGGATGCGCGCAAACCGTTGTCAGCGACGGCTTTTCCGCTGTCGCAATATTTTTAACACGACAGGGAAAGTGAATAACCCGGTGAACAAGATTTCATAGGCAAAAAACCAGATTGTGGTATTCTCGCCACAGTTCATTGAAAGAGCCGGGATGCAGGCGGTGGACGAAAGAAAATCGCAGGTGTTCCGAGGATAATCCCAGGCGACTGGGGAAAGGCTGGGCCAGGCTGGTTGGCTCAACCCCTCTAAGTCCGCTTCGCAAGGAGCGGAGACCGGAGGCAGGATTCACCAGTTCCTCTGGCGGCGCTCGCGCGCTGTCAGTGACGCGAAGCAGGAACTGAGCGGCGAAGGGCGAAAAAGAAACAGCTCCAAGCCGAGTCAAGTAACTCAAGACGGTTTCGGGCTTGAGTGAATCGCAGTTACCCAGAGGGTAAACGGTTGCTACTGTGGATCAGCACGATGCGCGCGGCTCTGGCGGCCCTGGTGACAAGGCCGGCCAAAGAAAGACGCCGAAAGGCGGGACAAAACGAGCGCGCGCAACGGGAAGGAAACACGGCCCGGGCAAGGCATGTAAAAACCTTCCGAACCGCTGGCGACGTTAAAAACGGCGCCGCCGGCTTATGATTAAAAGCAACCTGAGAGATAAGAGGTCAGACCCGTGGCACTGGGCCAACGCATCGCCAAAAGCGGTGGCCGTCCCAGAGCAACAGGCCGAGATGCGGCAACGGAGTCATAAGCGCGTCTTGACCCGGTTCGCAAGCCGGCGCAGCAAACGCCAGCCCAAGCGAGCCAAGAGGCCTCACTCGATAATTCAGCGACCGCAAGGCGCTGGACGGCCCTGCTATGAGGCCGGAAACTCCGCTTGCCGTGGAGAATGGCGTCGGGAAGCTGGCAGCCCCCCGCGAGGGCGCGCCTAATGTCAGCGTGGGAAAGAGAGAGTGGCGAACTCCCAGTCCCCAATTTGCCTCCGTCTGGCCGCAAGGCCGGGCGGGGGCTTTTTGTTGCCCGCGCGGCTTCTTATGGCAGCACGCCAACGCGGTAGAAGCGTTCGGACAACATGCCTGCGCCGGGATCGGTGAGTTGGATGACGCCGCCGGCGCCGATAATCTGGTCGGCGAGGATGGACCAACCGGCGCTGTCAAGATTGTCTTTGAATTCAACGCGATAGACGATTCCCTGAATGGAGGAAAAACTCACGGTGACGTTCACGCCGTTATTGGACACGCTGCCCATCATCAGCCTGGTCGCCGCGTTGGTGGGGTTGGAGCCGGTGATGAAATTCTGAAGATTGTTGTAACCGTCGTTGTCGGGATCGCAGGTGGCGCAGGAGGTCGAATTGGTCGTAGTCCCGCTGCCGCCAAAGTATTCTTTGCGCCACGCGTCGGTGATGCCGTCGCCGACGCTGTCGGTTCCCGTTACGGCCACGCCGGCGGACAGGGAGGAGGTGTTGCCGGCGGGATCGGTGGCGGTGGCGGTGATGATCTGCCCAATGGGGACGGGCGAAGCGACGCTGTTGGTGAAACTGGCGCTGCCGCCCGCGCCGGTGGTCACGTTCGCGGTTCCAAGATAGGTGTTGGCCTCTGCCTGGTTCGCGGGCGGCGGGCTGGCGTAGAAATCCAGTTGAAACGTCGTGCCGGGCAGGCTGGCAAGCGCGCCGGAAATGGCGGTGTTGGTGGTGACGACGGCGGAAGCCAGCGCGGGCGGGGATTCATAAGCGGATTGATTGGCGCTTTGGTCCAGGCCGATGCCGACGCCGGCATTGCCGTAAATTGAATTGGCGCGGAGCACGTTGTTGCTTGTGTTGGCGTAATAAAGCACGATGCCTCCTCCCAGATTGCTTGCGATAAGATTGGCCGCGCCCGGCGTCACGCCGCCGATCCAATTGGACGTGGCGCTGCTGAACATGCCGATGCCAGCCTGGGCATTGGGGACGGCGGCGGCGCCGGCGGCGTTCAAGCCGATGGTGTTGCCCTGCACGACGTTGGCGAACGCGCCGTTGTCAATCAGTACGCCGTTGTTCGCGTTGCCGGAAATGAAATTGCGCCCGCCCAGGACGCCAATCACGTTCGACTCCGCCCCGGAGAATATTTCCACGCCCGAAGCTTCATTCGGGACGGCCACCGAGCCGGTCGCATCCAGCCCGATCCAGTTGCCTTCGACAAAGTTGTTGGCGGTGCCGGAATCTTGGAAAGAAACGCCCTGGATGGCATTGCCGGAAATGACGTTGGCCGCGCCGGGGACCGTGCCGCCAATGATATTGGATTGCGCGCCGCCGTACATGTTGACGCCCGACCATGTGTTGGGAATGGCGGCGTTGCCAACGGGATTCAACCCGATGATGTTTCCTTCAACCCTGTTGCCCGTCGCGCCGGAGTAGGCGATGGCCACGCCCTGCTCGGCATTGCCGGAGATGACATTGCCCGCGCCGGAAACCGTCCCGCCGACGATGTTCGATTGGGCGGGGGCGTAAATTCCCACGCCCGCCTCAAGATTTGGAACGGCCGCCGCGCCGGCGGCGTTGAGGCCAATCCAGTTTCCCTCGACAAGATTGCCGGTCGAGCCGGAATCCTGGAGCGACACGCCCTGATACGCATTGCCGGAAATGACGTTGCCCGCGCCGGACGCCGCGCCGCCAATGATATTGGACTGCGCGCCGTTGGCGACGTTGACGCCGGCGGAGTTGTTGGGAATGGCGGCGTTGCCGGCGGGATTCAAGCCGATGAAATTGCCTTCGACCACGTTGCCGGTTGTGTTGTTGTCGGAAATCAGCACGCCTTGAAGTCCGTTGCCGGAAATGATGTTGCGCATGGCGGACGACGTTCCGCCGACGACATTGCCCTGCGCGCCGTTGAAAATCTCAATGCCCGCCCACATGTTGGAAAGCGCGGCGGAGCCGGCGGCATTCAGCCCGATAAAATTTCCCACGACGAAGTTGTGAGTCGTGCCCGGGTCGCGAATCGCCAATCCCTGATAGACGCTGCCGGAAATGACATTGCGCGCGGCGGCATTGGTTCCGCCAATCGTGTTGCCGTTCGCGCCGGCGGAAAGGGTCACGGCAGGCAGGCCGTCGGTGACGGAGAGGGTTCCCGACGGGTCCGTGGCAAGATAACAGCCGGTGACGGCGTTGCCGGTGGTGTTGCTGCCGTTGATCAAAATGCTGGAAGCGGCAAACCCATTGATGACCAGCGCGTGGGCGGTGCAATTGCTTCCGCCGATGCCATTCGTCCCGCCAAATTGCAGTCCGTTGGCGTACGTGCCGGGCACGGGGGCCAGCGCCCCATTGATCAAAATGGACGGGCCGTTGGTGTTCGAGCCTGAATTGGTTGGCTGGCTCGCGCCGTCGAGAAAAGTGGAGTTGACCAGCCAGGGAAGCTGATCGGTGGGCTGGATGGTGAAAACGCCGTTGCTATAGCCCGGATCGTTGGTGGAAATGTTGAACGTGACATGCGTTCCGGCGTGGTCATAAGCGTCATACAACGCCGCGCGCAGGCTGCCGGGGCCGCTGTCCTGGGTGTTCGTTACCACGGAACTGTCGCCCGGTCCGGGCCGTAAATCGCCGCCATGCCCGCGCGGTCGCCGTCGCTCAGGACAACCGGGCCAGGCTCGCCCATGATGTCAATATAATTAGTGTACGCGGGAAGCGTGACAATGGTGTCCAGCGCCGAGGCATTGGACGAGCCAAACCCGGATGTCTCCGGGCCTGCCAGATAGTTGCGGGCGTAATGCATGACGGACAGGAAATCATACGCCCCTTGATTGAGGGAGTTGGGGAGCAGGACGAAGTTGCCGATGCCGCCCGAAACGATGTTGTTGGTGAGGATCGCCACGTGGGAATCGCGGTCGGAGCGTTGGTGTTCATGCACCAACCCAAGCGCATGCCCGATCTCGTGGCACAGGGTGCCGCGGTTCCAGGCATACGGCCCGACGGATAAAAATTGCTGCCCGCCGACCATCCCCACGGCCGATTGGCCGCCTTCCAAGCCGCCATTGACCTGGACCGTCACGTAATTGGACTGGGTGGTGCGGGGGATGAAATGGAGGTTGGCGAACGTGGCCCATTCCGCCGCGGCATCCAGGAACGCCTGCTGGAAATTTTCCGGCACGGCGTTGGTGCCGGAAGTGGAAAAGGTGTAATAGACATTGCCATCCGTCCATGTGGGCGCGCCGTTTTCAAACGCGCTTTGCGGCACAGGCCCGCCGGCGCCGGCAATCTCATCGCGCCAAACCGTCAGATTCGTGACCAGTATCTCCATGTCCCCGACCTGGACGAGTTTTTGGCCGGGCCGCGTCCTGGCCAGAATTTGATCGAGAACAGCGACGTTCCAGTCCCCGGATTGAGCCTGGGCGCGGAGAGGCGGGGGAGCCAACAGCAGGGTTGAAAACAAACATAACGCGAGGGCGCAATAAGACACGGTCTTCATAAACGGACACAGTGCAATCCACAACGACAACAGGGTTTTTATACACCCGCGCGCGACTTTTCGCAAGTGAATATGACCGGGGCGCGCGCAGATTCCATAATCCCGCGAGCAAGATTTGAAATGCGATTATGCAGTCAGCCCTTGCGCCGCGATGGCATGGCGGGCATACTGTGGCTTCCTGAAAAATGATGCCGTGAATAGCGGTGAAGCTTATCTTTGCCTTGCGGATGACGCCCCCGGTCCTGCAAAGCCGGAAAGCATGTTCAGCCTTCGGGCGCACAGCTTCACCCCTCTTCTATCCACGTTCGCCAATGACCGATGGCGGAAAGAGTCAGAGGGCATTTTTACCCGCGTGTGGCCGGCTGGGGAGCATCGTCCCGGCGAGACCGGGTTTAAAATCCGGCTTTCGGTTTATCCCGCGATCGCTCACGACGCGCTTCGCGCGGCGGTTCCCATGATCGCCGGCGCGGGATGCCCCTTCAAAGTCGTTGCCAACGCGGCTTTGCTCGAACTGGTTTGCTCCAAACGCCCGTCCTGGGAATCGGCTGGCGACTTCATCACCCTTTACCCGCCGTCCGAGGCGCTGTTCAACGAGCTGACGGCAAAACTCCATCACGCCATCGGAGAAATCAAAAGCTCCCGCGTCCCGGCGCCCCCTGGCAAACCAAGCGGCCGGACGGAGCTTGCGCCGGACAATCCGTGGCCCGGGTTGGATGGCTATTTGCCGGAGGAATGCCCTTATTTTTGCGGACGCCAGGACGAGCAAATGGAACTGGCGCAACGTATTGAACGAGCAGAGGTCACCGTGGTGCCGGGCCGGGCGGGCGTCGGCAAAAGCTCGCTCCTGCAGGCCGGCCTGAAGCCGTTCTTCGAGCGCATGAGATTGCAGCCGGTTTTTTTGAGGCTCCAATGCGGCGGGGCGGAGCATCCCATCCAGCAAATGCGCGATGCCGTCAACCGCGTGCTCGCGGAGCGCCATATTGACGGAGCCGCCTTCGGAGAAGGCCAGTCCCTCCGGGATTATTTCCACCCGCCAAAGCCGGGCTGGGTTGCCGCCGGACGGAACCCGGTCGCGCCGGTCTTGATCTTCGATCAGTTTGAACAGGTTCTTGCTTTCGATGGCGCCGATTCCGCCGCGGGAGCGCACGTTGAGGAACTCTGGCCCCAGATTGCGAATCTGGCCGGCGAAGGGCGTCATGGGTTCAAGCTGGTGTTCTGTTTGAGTCAAGACTATCTTCCGCAACTCCTCGCCCGCCGGGGGCAAATGCCTTCGATCGCGCAAAATCACTTTCTTCTCAAGCCGTTCGATCCGCGCAAAGCCGTCCAGGCGGTACTGGGGCCGGGCCGGCGACTTTTCGATCCCGCTGGCGCCGGCGCCCTGGCGGAACGGATTGTCCGCCTCGTCGCGCGGGAAACGCCGCCATTATCCCGGCGGCCCGTGACGCCCGGCGGAGCCGTCGAAACATCGGACGTTCCGGGCGTGGATCCGGCGCTGCTCAGTTTTTTCTGCCAGCAACTTAACGAGGCTCGAAAACGCCCGCGCGAAGCGGAACCCGGAGCCGGTCTGATTACCGACAGGCTCGTGGACAGCGAGGCGGAGCGCATTTTTGAAGATTTCTTCCGGCGTCGCGGCGTGGCGCGCCGCGCGCCGGAGGAAACGCAAACCGCCGTCCCGAAAGAACGCCAGGAACCGGAAACAAAAATACTTTCCGAGGAAAAATCCGAACGCACCCCCACGGCCCCGCCGCCGGAACGGGCCGGGGGCCGCGTCGGAAGACGTTTGGAGCGTCTGGCGTTGGGTCTCGGACTGCTGTTGGTTTTCATTTTGGCGGTCTCAGTCGTCTTGGGGCTTGAGGAGCTTCAACAGCGGCAAACCAGGGTTGAACTCGGGCGGTTCATCACGAGTCTCGCGGCCGCCAGGAGCACATTCGAGTCGGCCAATAAAAAACTCGCGCGGGCCGAGTCAGACCGCGCGCTCAGGGAGTCAAACCTTCTGGCGCTGGCGCGGCAGACCCGCGAACAGGAACAGGAAATTCGGGATGTCAAGGAGCGGAATTTCAGGCTTGCCGGCGCGCAAACGAACCTCCAATCGCAGATCATTCAACTCCATCGCGAGAAAGACCGGGCGGAATCCCAGATCGCCCAATGGAGCGGCTTGCTCAATGATTTGACCCGCCAAATCGCCGCTCTCAACAAACAGATCGAAGCATTGAAGGCCCGCAACGACGCCCTGGAGGCCGCCGCCATCGCCAGCCTTTGGAATTGGAATGGCGACAGGCCCGCCGATTCCAATCTCAACGATGCATACCGGAAGGCGGACATGGATGGCTTTCCTGTCAAAAAGGACGCCACCGCGGCGCCGGACCACAGCCCCGCCTCCCCGCGCTACGTGGACGTTCTCCGGACCCACGGACAATGCCTCTATTCCGAAGATGGAAAAGAATTCCGCGACCTCCGTCTTCGCCAGGTTCTTTTCAAGGGGTCCGTCATTCGGACGGGCATCGGAAGCTGGTGCGATTTTTTCATCAGAAGAACGGGAACCACCGTGCGCCTTGCGCCGGAAAGCGAAATGAAAATCAGCAAACTCTCCGAATCCATCCAAAATGGCGTTTCCGCGATGGATACCTCGCTGGAACTGCGCAACGGACGCATCCTCACCCTGGTTCGCGCCCCGGCGCCCGGCAGCACCCTGGAAATCAGCGACGCGACCGGTCGTTGCGCGCTGGACGGCGGCCGCCTGGGTTGCTGGATGATCACCGCGCCCGGCCCCGATTCCGCGGACAAACTATCCTTGACCCCCCTTCGCGTCATCCGGCAAAACGGAACCTCGGTGGTTGCCGCCGGCCCGGAATCCAGCGCCAAAGACGGGGCGACATTGCCATTGGCCGCGTCCGCGTGGGAGACCATGCTCATCCACTTTGACGAACTTGAAGCCGAAACAGACAAAGCCATCGCCGAGCCGGCATTGCCGGCAAGATAGCCGCCGAATTCATTCGCGCCTCCCTGGAAGCGGCGGTTCGGCAGGCTGACAAATGAGAAGTTGTGAAAACCAAGCCGGCATTAATTTCCAAAAAGACTCTTCAAACCTTTCGATGCCTTATTCAAGGTGTTCTCCCCTTGCTTTTCCACGCCCTTGCCAAGCCCGGCGGCTTCCGCGCCCACGTTG
>Ga0316226_1003419_pt1 | contig 13635 bp, 12 predicted proteins | sample TBH18017metaG_FD_206009 | JGI IMG/M metagenome (GOLD analysis project Ga0316226, IMG submission 206009) | Freshwater microbial communities from Trout Bog Lake, Wisconsin, USA - TBH18017 | ecosystem: Environmental > Aquatic > Freshwater > Lake > Hypolimnion/Profundal zone | place: USA: Wisconsin... | reverse complement strand
TGACCTGAGGATGCCAGCAGCCATAACGGTTGTCGGAGATCACCAGGCTCGCCCCTGTCTTATTTACCAGTTTTTTCAGGTATTCATGTTCTTTCCTGAAAGCCATGAGAAGGCGGGGGATGCTTGATGCCATTGCCAGGGCCATGCTGTTTCGGCCCGGATACCTTATTTCAAGCCCGGGGAACTTGATAAGCTCCTGTTCAGGGTATTCAATTCTGTAAAATTCAAAAGGTCTCCCGCCGGCTGCAACAATCACCTTCCAACCCTGTTCATGAAGCGCTTTCACAATTGGAACGCATCTTGAAGCGTGGCCTATCCCCCAGTCGAGGGGACACACAAGGGCAACGGGCTCTGATGTCTTCAATGAAAAAAAATTATGATGAACCTGTCACTTTCGGGATCAGGGCGGATAAAGGTAAGAGAAAAAAGCAATGGACCAAAACTCATTACTATATACCCTTGCCCTGAGCCAGGTAACGGGTGTGGGCTGTGTAACAGGCAAAAAACTGATCAGGCAATTCCACAGCGCCCGGAATGTGTTCGATAATTACAGGGAACTGGCCGGCATTCATCCCAGGCTTGAAAAAGTCGTAAGGTTTGGATTGAATGATAAATCCTTGTGGAAACGGGCAGAAAGGGAAATTAAATTTATTGAAAAATTTAAAATCAAGGTATTGTTTTTCCTTGATGAGGATTATCCCTGGAGGCTGGCCGATTGTTATGATTCACCGGTTTATCTTTTTTACAAGGGAAATGCCGACCTGAACACCGATAAGATCATAGGAGTGGTCGGTACACGCAGTGCCACCGAATACGGAAAATCTGTCACCCGTGAACTCATTCACGGACTGAGTGAGGAAGCCCCCCTGATCGTGAGCGGCCTGGCATATGGGATCGACAGCCAGGCTCACAGGGCTGCTCTCGATAACGGATTGGATACCGTTGGAGTTCTGGGGCACGGCCTTGACAGGATCTACCCGAGCAATAACAGGGTTATGGCAGAGAAAATGCTTGAACAGGGAGGCCTGATCACGGAGTTTTTCAGCTGCACCGAACCCGACAGGGAGAACTTCCCCATGAGGAACAGGATCATCGCCGGGCTTTGCGATGCAATCATCGTGGTTGAAGCTGCAGAGGAGGGCGGAGCGCTGATAACCGCAGATATTGCAGGTACCTATAACAGGGATGTTTTTGTTGTTCCCGGCCGGATAACCGACAGATTCTCGGGAGGATGCAATATGCTTATCCGACAAAAGAAAGCCGATATTATAAGAAACCCGGATGACCTGATCTTCGAGATGAAGTGGAGAGAGACCCGGGTTACAGCCACCGTGGTCCAGCCCAAACTGTTCATCACTATGACAATGGATGAAGAGAAGATAGTCGGATTGTTGTTTGCCGAAGGGGATCTCACTATTGATGAGATCAGCAGGAAAAGCGAATTACCTGTAAGCAAAACTGCTGCAGCTTTGCTGAACCTGGAAATTGAAAATGTGGTGCAATGTAAACCCGGAAAACTGTTTTCGGTCAGTCGGACTCAGGATCAGTCATAGCTGCTTTGATCCCCAGTATGAATACGATCACTGTGGATCCAAACGCGAACAGGCTGAGAAGTTTGAAATCCTGGGTCATGAGGGTGAATATGAACAGTCCATGAAAAAAGACCGCTCCCAATAAACCCGTAAGCGTGAATGTGAAATAGGTTTTAATGAACTTGCCCATTCCTACAAAGAAACCCATTACAACAGCGAAAATAATATTTGCAGGTACAAAGATGAAGGCATACGAAGTTTCAGGATAGGCCGGCTGCGTAATGAAAAGGTGCAGCATGAACAAGGGAAGTGCCAGGGAGCAAAAACCAAGGGTGGTCATTACCGACATGGTGATGCCATGAATGGGTCGGTCTATAGTTTTTTTAGGGACTATATAGTAACGGTAGAGAACGAATTTTCCCAGTTCAGAGGCGAGACCGATAGTGATGAATGAATAAAATAATAAACGCTTCAGGCTGCGAAGGTCGTTAAGTCCGAGAATGGACGAAAGGATTTTGGCGGCTGCGAGAACTGAAACCCCCAACATTCCGGCAATGAAACTCTGGATCAATACTTTCCGGAAAGCTTTTCCATATTTTGGCCCCAGGTAAAAATATAATCCAAGAGCTATTACCGGTGCAAAAGCCAATGTAAAATAAGCGATAGGTTTCATCATTCGAGGCGAATTAATCAATTCAAAAATAACAATTTTTTCTAATTTTACAATAAATTTAATCATGAGCAAGGTTTTAACCAAACAACTCAGCGTTTTCAAAGATGGCCTGGATTGTATCTCGGATTTGAGGAAACCGGTAAAGAAACACTATTACTTCACCTGATTTTTGGAAGGAATTGTCATAAAATCCACCGGCAGCTGGATCAGGGTGCGCCTTGATGACGGCAGCACCCTGAACTGCAGGCTTAAAGGGCAGTTCAGGATCAGGGACATTCAGCATACAAACCCTGTAGCCATCGGTGACAGGGTGGACCTTGAGCCCGACCTTCAGCACGGGAATGCGATGATAACGAATATCCATCCCCGCGAGAATTACATCATCCGCAAAGCGACCAAATTGTCGAAGGTTTCCCATATCATCGCCGCAAACCTTGACCATGCCTATCTTATAGTGACTCTCGCTGAACCCCGCACTTCGACGGGGTTTATTGACCGTTTCCTGGTTACGGCCGAAGGCTATTACGTACCGTCGAGCCTGGTGTTCAACAAGACTGATATATACGGGGAGGACCTCATGCGTACACTTGATGAACTCAGGGATATCTATGAACATGCTGGCTACCATTGTTATACCGTATCTGCACTAAAGGGAACAAATGTGGATGAGCTGCGTTCAATACTGAAGGATAAGACCAACCTGTTTTCAGGTCATTCAGGAGCAGGCAAGTCAGCCCTGATCAATGCTTTACAACCCGGGTTGAATATCCGTACCGGAGAGATCTCGGGGGTGCATCTCAAGGGAATGCATACCACGACCTTTGCCGAGATGCATGAATTAAGCGGGGGTGGGTTTATCATTGACACACCGGGAATCAGGGAATTCGGTCTTATTGATTTTGACAGTTCTGAGGTTCCCAGGTGTTTTCCCGAAATGGAAAGGCTGCTGCCTTTCTGCCAGTATAAAAACTGCACCCATACCCATGAACCGGGTTGTGCTGTGAAAGCCGCCCTGGACGAAGGGCGGGTCAGCAATATGAGATATAATAGTTATCTTAGCATTCTCAATGATAGCTAAAGACCTCATCAACGAAACATTCATAGCCCTGAGACCCTCCGACCGGGGTTCGGATGCTCTTGGACTGATGGACGAACTACGTGTTTCCCACCTCCCGGTGGTGGATCAAATGGAATACATTGGGCTGATCTCCGATTCAGATATCTATAACCGTGGAGAGTTTGAACTGCCGGTATGGGATGGTAAAGCCGTGTTGAACAGGCCTTATATTTATGAAAATCAGCATATCTATGATGCTTTCCTGATCAGTTCCGATCAGAAGCTCAGCCTTTTGCCGGTGCTGAACATAAAAAACCAGTATTTGGGTGTTATCTCAATTACCGACCTGGTGCAGGCGCTTTCTTCGATCGCAACCCTGAAGTATCCGGGTGGTATTATTGTGATTGAGATCAATGAGAAAGATTACCTGCTTACCGAAATCGCAGGTATTGTCGAATCAAACGATGCCAAGATCCTGAGTTTATACATCACTTCACATCCCGATTCCACGAAACTGGAAATCACGATCAAGGTCAACAGAGTGGATATCGGGGCCATATTACAGACATTTTACCGGTACAATTACCTCGTTAAGGCCAGCTGGTCAAAAGAAGATTCCTTTACCGACGGCTTGCAGGACCGCTTCGATTCCCTGATGAATTACTTAAACATCTGAGTCATGGGACAGGTGGCAACTGCAATTAACCGCTTGCTGAAGCAGGCTATGGTTCTGTTTCTTATTTTTCCCTCCCTGTATGCAGGAGCGCAGGACCCATATGTCATTGCGGGCAACATCAGCATTTCGGGAAATCGTCTCACACACCCTAACATCATCCTCCGTGAATTAAAATTCGGAGTGGGAGACACCCTGAAAATCGCCCTTTTGCCTGATGTTCTTGATCATGCCAAAGAGAATATATTCAATACCCGCCTGTTCAATTTCGTGACTCTCGATACAACAGTTGACCAGCTTACCAACCGCATGAACCTTCATATAGAGGTCATTGAACGATGGTATGTATGGCCTATTCCGTATTTCCAGCTTTCGGACCAGAACATCAATGCCTGGCTGCAGACCTGGGACTGGACTAAACTGACCTATGGAATAGATTTTACATTTTTCAATGTCAGGGGAAGGAATGAAACTCTTAAGATAATAACCCACCTGGGATTCAACCAGAAATACGGATTTACGTATAAGGTACCCTATGTCAACCTTAAGCAGACCATAGGAATAGGGTTTGGCGCCGATGTGGAGCTCAACCACCAGGTGGCCATACAGACGAATGACAACAAACCTTTTTATTTCAACGGGACAGGTAACTATCCGAAGGAGTTGACTTATGCATTTGCCGACTTGTTGCTAAGGCCGAATATTTATGTGATACATACCCTGAGGATCGCGTACAACCATTATTACCTGCAGGATACGGTTCTGCATATGCCCGGTTTTTCCCTGACTTTCAGCAACAACCAGGATTTTGCAAGCCTTTGGTATCAATACAAGAATGATCACAGGGATGTTCAGTATTATCCTTTGAACGGATGGTATTTCGACCTGGAAATCAACCATTCCATGCCATACTGGTTTACCCATGATACTTATATCAAATCGATGTTCCGCAAGTACTTCCAGTTCACCGATCGCTGGTATTATGCGTTTTCGCTGCTTGGAAAGCTCAGTTTCGAATCCCAGCAGCCCTATTACCTGCAGAAGGGGCTGGGATATGGCAAGGAGTTCGTAAGGGGATATGAGTACTATGTTGTGGACGGGCAGCATTACCTAGTGTTTAAAAACAACCTGAAATTTGCAATAATCCCCCAGAGGGTGGAAAAGCTTAACTTCATCAGGTCCAATAAGTTTAATACTGTCCCATTAGCTTTATACGGTAATGTTTTTACTGACCTGGGATATGTCTACGCATATAAGCAGAAAGCATACGGATATGATGATGTTTATATCCCGTTCAATTCGCTTCAGAATGCATTCATGATGGGATTCGGGCTTGGCCTTGATTTTACTACTTATTATGACGTGGTTATCAGGGTGGAAGGGTCAATGAACCTCCTGGGAAAACCGGGACTTTACATTCATTTTATTGCCCCCATTTAACCCTTTTTTGTATCTTATTTTCCCGTATCTTTGCAAACTATTTTAAAATCAGCCTTTCTGATGAAATTCGGCATTTACGGAAAACAGCTGGCCGAGGGGGTACTGCCGCTTCTGCAAACCCTTGTGGACAAGATCGAACCCGCAGGTCTGCCCTTGTATTTTTATGAACCTTTTTTTCATTCTGTAAACGGAAGGCTTAAGTTCACGGCAATGCCTCTGCTTTTTAACAGGCAGGAAGATATCCGGGGCAAGGTTGATATTTTATTCTCCATCGGCGGGGACGGGACCATGCTTGATGCGGTTACCATAGTTGGTGATTCAGGCATTCTTCTTACCGGGATAAACATGGGAAGGCTTGGCTTTCTATCGAGCATTTCAAGGGATCAGATAGTACCCGCCCTCGATGCCATCCTGCATTCAGATTATAAACTTGACCATCGCACCCTCCTTAAACTGGAGACGACAAACGGTTTATTCAGCCCGTTCAATTTTGCCCTGAATGAACTTACTGTTTATAAGGCAAAACCCATGTCGATGCTTACAATCCATACCTGGGTTAACGGTGATTTCCTTAATTCATACTGGGCTGATGGCCTTATCGTTTCCACTCCTACCGGTTCCACCGCCTATTCACTAAGCTGCACAGGCCCTATCATTGAGCCGGATGCAGGTTCTTTTGTAATATCGCCCATCGCAAGCCATAATCTTACGGTAAGACCGGTTGTCCTGAGGGATGACGTGGAGATTCGTATCCTTATCGGGGGTGAAAAAACATCTTTTTTTGTCAGCATGGATTCACGTATCCGGGAAGTTGAGAATCCCCTTGAACTGCTGATCAGGAAAGCCGGTTTCAGGATCAACCTGCTGAGGCTGAAGGATGCTTCTTTTTTCAATACGCTCAGGGATAAATTGAACTGGGGCCTTGATGTCCGGAATTAATGAAAATGCTTAACAAAAGATCATCCAATAAATTCAGTAATTCAGCGTTTAAATAGATTGTTAAAGCGGCAGGTTATTTATGTTTAACGGATTGCAGGCAGAAAAAAGCTGGTCACCAATGTTTTGGGTGCCCGTTCTTGCTGCAGGTATCTTCTGTTTTTACACTGTGCAGATCGATGCACAGAGCTTAGAAACCGGAGTATTCGGAGGGGGCAGTTATTATATCGGCGATCTGAACCCCGGAAAGCAGTTTCAGAACTACCAGCTTGCCTACGGTGTTCTGGTAAGGTATAACATTGACGACCGCTGGGCTGTCAAACTGAGTGGATACCGGGGGACGGTCAAGGGCAATTCAACTCAGTCGAAATACATGCCCGAAAGGGATCTTTCGTTTTCAAGCCCGGTGACGGATGTCTCTGCAGAAGTGGAATTTAATTTCTTCGATTTTTATGTCGGAAGCCGCAAGAACTGGATTACTCCCTATATTTACACCGGATTTTCATTTTTCCTGTTTAACCCTAAAAACGGGGGTGTCTCGTTACGGGAATTAGGGACTGAGGGGCAGAATGTCGGATACGAGGGAAGGAAACCCTATAAGACTTATTCTTTTGGAATACCTTTCGGTCTGGGTGTGAAGATAAGCCTGGCCAGGAGACTTGGTCTTGCAGTATTCTGGGAGATCCATAAAACTTTTACGGATTATCTCGACGACGTGAGCAAGACCTATTATCTTGACGGCCCGGCAATCAATAAGGACGATCCTACACAGTACCTCTCTGATCCTACCCTGAGTTATACTCCGGGGATGCAGAGAGGGAATTCCAGGACCAACGACTGGTATTCATTCAGCGGTATTACGCTAACGTATAAATTTAACTTGCTATCGCCCAGGCGTTGCAGGGACTTAGAGCATAACTGATACATGACCGGGAAAAGTTTAAAGGAAAATATTGACAGGAAAAAGTTGCCCGCTCATGTTGCAATCATCATGGACGGGAATGGCCGATGGGCTAAGAAACAGGGTTTTGCACGCACTCTTGGTCATGAGAGGGGTGTGGATTCGGTGAGGAACACGGTTGAAGCGGCTGCTGAACTTGGAATAGGCTGGCTTACCCTTTATGCTTTCTCAACAGAGAACTGGAACCGCCCGAAATATGAGATCGATGCCCTGATGCGCATTTTGGTGAAGTCGCTTCACAAGGAGATGAAAACCCTGATGAAAAACAATATCCGTTTAGAAGCGATTGGCGATCTTCAAAGTCTTCCGGCCGGCAGCCGGAAAGAATTGAGTAAATCAATGGAGGCGACTTCAGGCAATAACGGGCTTACCCTTGTCCTGGCTCTCAGCTACAGCTCCAGGTGGGAGATCCTCCAGGCGGTTAAATCCATCGTAAATGAAGTAAGTAACGGCAAGCTCATGGCTGATAAGATAGATGCTGATTGTTTTAACCGTTTTCTGACTACCTATAACATTCCCGAACCCGAGTTACTGATAAGGACCAGTGGTGAATACAGGATTAGTAATTTCTTACTCTGGCAGATAGCCTATGCGGAATTATATTTTACTCCTGTTTTATGGCCTGATTTTTCAAAAGAAGACTTCTATGCTGCCATCGTTGATTTCCAGCATAGGGAAAGAAGGTTCGGACTGACCAGCGAACAGATCAATAAAATTGAACTAAAAATGCATAGCCGATAGGATGGATAAACGATTTCTGATACTCTTCCTGCTTCTCGTACTTCTCGTTCCGGTTTCCAGGGCCCAGATCACTATCGGCCAGCAGGCTTTACCCGATTATGGAAACCCCAAGGATTACATTATCGGAGGAATTACCGTGAGCGGGGTCAAATACCTCGACGGGAATGTGCTGATCATGCTGTCGGGCCTTACTGTCGGCGAAAAGATCAAGGTGCCCAGTGACAAGATCACAGCGGCCCTGAGAAAACTCTGGGACCAGGGACTCTTCGAGGATATACAGATCTCCATTTCTAAAATTGTGGATAACCAGATTTTCCTCGATATATGGATGAAGGAAAGGCCAAGACTTTCGAAGTTCCAGTTCGTTGGTATTAAAAAGTCAGATGCCGATGACATCCGCGAAAAGATCAGGCTGGTTAAGGGCGAGTATGTTACCGATAACATGATCCTCAAGACCAAGAACATTATCAGGAAATTTTATACCGATAAAGGTTTTCTCAATGTCCAGATTAATATCCAGCAGAAAAAGGACTCTGCTGCTGCCAATGATGTGGTTCTTTATATCATTATCAACAAAAACGAAAGGGTAAAGATCTATTCTCTGAATATCCATGGAAATACGCAGCTCACTCATGAACTGGTTGCTGCTGCTATGAAGAAGACCAAGGAGAAAAGCGTTTTCAACCCCCTTGACGGTGCGAGCGAGATGATCGCCGAGGCCGGGTATCACGCAGCAACACTTGATTTTGCGGAGATTGCCAACGATGTGGAGAAACAGGGTACCAATACGGTAAGGCTGAGAATATTCAAGTCGTCCAAATTCATTCCCGAGGATTACGAGGAAGATAAGCAGAACCTGGTTAAGCGTTACAATGCCCTTGGATTCAGGGATGCAAGAATAACCAGGGATTCCATTTCAAACTTCGATGAAAGTTCCATCAATATTGATATCTGGGTCGAAGAAGGGCCAAAATATTATATCCGCAGTATCAGCTGGGTTGGCAACACCAAATATGCATCCTCCATACTGAATCAATTCCTTAAACTTAAAAAAGGAGACGTTTACGACCAGGAGACCCTGGAAACTTCTTTGTCATATAATCCGAACGGGGCTGATATCAGGTCACTTTATATGGATGACGGATACCTGTTTTTTGACGTGGTACCCGTTGAGACCCGGGTTGAAAATGACTCGGTTGACCTTGAAATCAGGATGCGTGAAGGCCCCCAGGCTACGATCAGCAAGGTCACCATCAGGGGTAACACCAAGACCAATGACCATGTGGCCCTGCGCGAAGTGCAGACAAGGCCCGGGCAGTTGTTCAGCAGGGATAATCTCATCAGGTCTCAGCGCCAGCTTGCACAGTTGAAATATTTTGACGCTGAGAAGCTGACTCCGAATGTAAATCCAAGACCGGATCTTGGCCAGGTAGATATAGAGTATGGAGTTGAGGAGACCTCTGCCGATCAGGTCGAGCTGTCGGGGGGCTGGGGTTACGGAAGGATCATAGGAACCCTGGGATTGTCATTCAACAATTTCTCGCTTAGGAACATTACCAACTTCAAGGCCTGGAGACCAATCCCTGCAGGCGACGGGCAAAAGCTCGGAGTGAGGTTCCAGACATACGGCAAAGGGTATTACAGCTATTCATTCTCTTTTACCGAACCCTGGGTAGGCGGGAAAAAGCCATTGGCTCTCAGCCTGTCATATGTACATTCAAGGTATACCAACGGGCTTTCAAGCAGTGATCCTTTGTACGGATTTTTCAAGATCGACGGTGTATCGATCGGTCTGGGTTCACAGTTAAAATGGCCTGATAATTATTTTACATTGTACCAATCGCTGACTTACAATAAATACACAACTCAGAATTACTCTTCCATCTTCACCTTCGGTGGAGGCAACGGCACTTACAATGCATTGTATTATTCTATCATCCTTTCGAGGAATTCGGTTGATGCTCCCATCTTTCCGAGGAACGGTTCGGAATTCACCATTACCGGTGAGTTCACTCCTCCCTACTCCCTGTTCAACGGAAATGTGGATTATAGCACGATGTCGGTAAACGAAAAATACAAATGGGTCGAATTCTGGAAATTCAAGTTCAAGGGCGCCTGGTACATCAACCTGATCCAGAAACTGGTGCTGACTCCAAGGATACAGTTTGGTGTGCTTGGAGCATACAACTATAACCTGGGTATAACGCCTTTCCAGAGATTCTACCTTGGTGGGGACGGACTGACAGGATATAATAATATGGACGGAAGGGAACTTATAGGGATGAGGGGATATGTCAACAACTCCCTTACCCCGGGTTATCCCAATACGGTGCTTGGCGGGACAACTTATACAAAATACACCCTGGAACTCAGGTACCCGATCTCGCTTAACCCATCAGCAACGATATACGGACTTGCATTTCTGGAAGCGGGTAACGATTGGTTGATCTGGAAAAATTTCAATCCGTTCAATGTATACCGTTCTTTTGGAGTTGGTGTAAGGGTTTTCCTGCCAATGTTCGGACTGCTGGGACTTGACTGGGGATATGGCCTGGATCCTATCCCGAATGCACCGGGTTCCAACGGCAGCCAGTTCCATTTCTCGATCAATTCATCCATAGACTAAACAGGTAGCGAGGTAGCGAAAACAGGTAGTGAGGTAGCGAGAAGCGAGGTAGCGAAAATAGGTAGCGAGGTAGCGAGAAGCGAGGTAGCGAAAACAGGTAGTGAGTTAGCGAGAAGCGAGGTAGCGAAAATATTTAAAAAAGAATTTTATCAAATTTTAAGCGTATGAAAAGGTTAGCGTTAATTATCGTTGCAATTTTCATGTTGGCCTCTCTTTCTTCGAGAGCCCAGAAGTTTGCATATGTCGACAGCCAGTATATATTGGATAATATCCCGGAATTTGCCGAGGCACAGGCTCAGCTTGATGAGTTGAGCACACAGTGGCAGAAAGAGATCGATGCTAAGTTTGCGGAAGTTGACAAGATGTACAAGGAATTCCAGGCCCAGTCGGTCCTTCTCCCTGAGGATATGAAAAAGAAAAAGGAGCAGGAGATAATCGATGCCGAAAAGGAAGCAAAAACCCTTCAGAGGACCAGGTTCGGAAAAGACGGGGACCTCTTCAAAAAAAGGCAGGAGTTTGTCAAACCTATCCAGGAGAAGATCTATAATGCCATCCAGGATATAGCCACAAGCAATAATTATTCGGTGATTTTTGACAAAGGAGGCAGTCTTTCCATATTATTTGCAAACCCGAAATACGACATCAGTGATGAGGTCCTTGACAAGCTGGGCGCCAGTTTATCAGGCCGAAAGGGTAAAAAAGGAGGACCGGGTGATACCGGCGGAGGTAAAACGGGTGATACTGGCGGTAGTAACCCTGCCAGTGACAAAAGCGGGAAAAAATAGGCTGCAATTCTGTATTTTGGCATTCGGGAATTTTTAATAATTTTGCAGTCTCAATAAGAGTATAAACCATTTAATTGTAAAAAATGAAAAAATTAGCAAAGATCTTTGCCGTAATTGCACTGATTCTCTGTATGTCAGCTTTAGCTCAGGCACAGAATCCTGTTAAAATCGGCCATGTTGAATTCAACACCCTACTTCAGGCAATGCCTGGTATTGATTCCGTAAAAATTAAACTTCAGACTTACCAGAAGACCCTCACTGACCAGCTTGATGCCATGAAGGGGGAATTTGAAAATAAATACCAGGATTTTCAGGCCCAGTCGGCTACCATGTCGGACCTAATCAAACAGACAAAGGAAAAAGAATTGCAGGATCTCCAGGCCCGTATCGATGCTTTTCAGCAGAAAGCTCAAACCGATATGCAGGCTAAACAACAGGAGCTCGTTCAGCCATTTATCGACAAAGCCAAAGCAGCAGTTAAAGAAGTTGCAAAGGAAAATAAATACACCTACATCCTTAACGCAATTGAAGATGTTGTGCTTTTCAGCGAACCTTCAGATGACGTCATGCCGCTTGTTAAAAAGAAACTTGGAATAGCTAACTAGTCGGCAGACTGCAGTCTGCAGTCTGCAAAAATAAAGAAAGCCGGTTCGATCGAACCGGCTTTCTTTATTTCCATGTTTGTGGATCTTCCCCGTACCAGGAGGCATACCTGTTATAATTACGGGAGATCCTGTTTACCTGGCCTTCGAGCAGCCCCTGGTCTATATCCCTGACTTTACGGGCTGGCACCCCGGCCCAGACCGATCCTGATTCAACCCTGCAGCCTTCGGTGACAAGAGCCCCGGCGCCCACTATAGAATTGCTTTCGATCACCGCCCCGTCCATAATGATGGCTCCCATACCAACCAGCACATTATCCTGAATGGTACAACCGTGAATGATAGCGTTATGGGCAATGGAAACATTGTTCCCTATATTGACCGGCCATTTCTGGTAAGTGCAGTGGATGATAGCGCCGTCCTGGACATTTACATTATTCCCGATACGGATGGAATGAACGTCGCCCCTGACTACAGCGTTAAACCAAATGCTGCAGTCGTCGCCTGCGATCACGTCTCCTGTAATAGTCGCATTATCGGCCAGGAAACAATTACTGCCGAATTTCGGGACCACCCCTTTAACAGCTTTTATAAGTGCCATAAATTTTGTGATTTCAGCCCAAAGATCAGTTCGGGCCCTGCCTGCTTTTTTTAGCGACCCTGGGATAATCGAGTGAATAATGCAATCCCCTGCTTTCATGCCTTGCTTTTGCCGCTTTTATTATCAGGTAGCCAATATTGATAAGGTTTCTTACTTCGCAGATCTTCCTTGTAAGGATTGATTTTTCGTATAATTCCTCGGTCTCCCGGTAAAGGATTTCCAGCCTGTCGAGGGCTCGCTGAAGCCTGAGATTTGACCTGACGATCCCCACGTAAGTGCTCATTATGCTCTGCACTTCCTTAAGGGTCTGCGTAATCAGAACCATTTCCTCATTCAGAACAGTCCCTTCGGCATTCCAGTCGGGAATTTCATTTTTGATGGCAATGGACTTAAACTTGCTGATTGCATCCATGCTGGAACGATGAGAAAACACAAGAGACTCGAGCAGGGAGTTCGAAGCAAGCCGGTTTGCTCCATGCAGGCCAGTTGAAGCACATTCACCGGAAGCGTACAGGTTGAGGATGGTGCTCCTGCCGAATTCATCCGTACGGATCCCGCCGCAGGTATAATGAGCTGCAGGCACGACCGGGATGAGGTCCCTGGTGATATCAATCCCCACGCTGAGACATTTTGCATAGATGGTCGGGAAATGATCTATCACTTCGTTTTTCGGGAGATGGCGGCAGTCAAGATAAACATAATCATCACCAAGGATCTTCATTTCATTGTCAATGGCACGGGCAACAATATCCCTGGGGGCCAGTTCAAGCCTTGAATCGTATTTGAACATGAATTCCTTGCCTTCACGGGTCCTGAGTACAGCCCCGAAACCCCTTACAGCCTCAGAAATAAGAAATGCAGGCTTTTCATCGGGATTATACAACGAGGTAGGATGGAACTGCATGAATTCCATGTTGTCAACAGCTCCCTTGGCGCGGTATACCATGGCAATCCCGTCGCCGGTGGAGATCAGAGGGCTGGTGGTATTGCTGTATGCATTGCCTGCCC
>Ga0316226_1003418_pt1 | contig 13635 bp, 30 predicted proteins | sample TBH18017metaG_FD_206009 | JGI IMG/M metagenome (GOLD analysis project Ga0316226, IMG submission 206009) | Freshwater microbial communities from Trout Bog Lake, Wisconsin, USA - TBH18017 | ecosystem: Environmental > Aquatic > Freshwater > Lake > Hypolimnion/Profundal zone | place: USA: Wisconsin... | reverse complement strand
ACTATCCTTGGTTATAATGCTTGGAAAACCCTTGGTTATATTGCTTGGTTGTGCCTAAACACCCCTATAGCGAGCACGTTTCTGCGTCAAACAAAATTTTTCCAAAAAGTATAAACAACCAAGCACTTCAACCAAGCAGTCCAACCAAGTCACTACTCCACGCCAGTACAACCACACGTAAACAACACTTGTGTTCATACAAGTTTGTATACATGTTTGTGACAGTTGTGTACAGTAATGTTATACTGCTTGGTTGAGGGCTTCTATAAAGCTCTTTCAAATGCAAGATCAATGGGCATATAGCCATGGAAAGTAAGCCATCGTTTAGAGACACTGTATACACCAGAGCCATCCACGGAGCATAACCAAGTATTCCTACAGTGTTTCTTTATGAGAGTGACAATAGATTTACCTTTCATGAATTCATTACCTTCTTTCATAACAATAGCTTTATTAGCAGCTAGTTTATCATAACAAGCTTTTCTCCATGCGATAGCATAAGTATTAGTAGTAGGAGATAGAAGTTTGAGGATTCTTTCAGGACAATCATAGTAACCAGGGCCAGCACCCTCTGACATATCTTTATACATGACTTCATTTTTACTAAATCTAAATAGCACTACAATAGCCCATATTTCTTTAACAACGCCATCCTCACCTGTATACTGTAATGCTGCATATGCTGTTGTTCTATTAACTACAGCATAATCAAGTAGCTTAGTAGTTACACCATCACTACTAGTATAGTTACATTGTTTATTCATCCATTCTTTCATAGATCCGAATGACCTTATATCGTTTCCTGACCAACCCATATTAGACCTCCTTAGAGAGACATTTCAAATAGTTCTTCTTCGCTTACATTTTCCTTTAACCAAGCAACTCTTCTTTCTGTATCATTTATACAGTAATTCGTTTTATACTCATTAATATTAAGAGGACATCTATCACATGTCACATAAATATCAGTAGGGCAGCTATAGCATGCATTGAGTCCTACCTTAGGATCTGCCTGTGCGTATGGTGTAGTATTACAATACATGTTATGTGTGTATACATATATAAAATGAGCTTTATAATCCATGGTTTTTATTCCTTGGTTTTTATGCTTGGCGGGGGTCAGTTTTGCAAAAGGTGAAAATATATTAGAACCTTTTTTCTTTCCCAAAAGTCATTTTCACAAGGGCATGTCCTGTGCCATCCCACCTACATGCTGTTAGAGCAAGTCATCTAAGTCTTGCCAACCTTTATTTGAGCTGAGCCATAGGTGATTATTATCTGCATCGTGTACATGGAACATCCCACCATGTTTAAAGCCTGCTGAGTTGATACGAAAGTATTGCTCCTGTAGCCACATGTTATTAATACAACCAGAATGATAAGCGCCTGTAGACATATCTACACATAGTCTACCAACAATAACCTTACCTTCAGGTGTAACACCTTTAAACATATTCATACTACCACGCAGGCCATCTATGTAAGCACAACCACGAACAGTATACTCAACCATAACATCCTCCTTAAAGTAGAGCTTCAAGTAATTCTTCTTCTGATACATTATCTCTTACCCACTGCAGCTTATTCGCAAAACCTTTAGCACAAGAGCGCCCCCCAACATTTAGTGGGCAAGCACTACAGTATACGTACAAATCAGATGGAGCTGAACCACAGTGGGTATTGTGCTGTAATGTATACAAAAGCATTTTAATACTTCTAATTCTATCCATACATCCTCCTTAACTATCTACATGAAAGAGGAGAAGCTTTTACCCTTCTCCTCAAACATCTAAGCAGTCAATGGAATGTTTCCTCTCGACCATTTTGGAAGTTGTTCTTTTGGACAATGACTTGCACTAAGAACAATATATGATGGAATTATTGCTTTGTCTGGAAAGCTGCCATACCCATCAGTAAGGTGAATAAGAATTGCATAACTCTTATTATACCCCTTCTTTTTAATATACTCATGAACACAAACCATATCAGTTCCACCACCTCCATGAACCTCAAGAGCCTTGAGCTTACTCTTAGTAGAAGTTGTGATCAAGTGATCGTCCTGGAGCTCAGAATCATGTGTTAGTACATGCATCTCAATACCAGGAAAAACATTAGCTATAGAAATGATCTCAGCCATGTACATAGTAAGTTCTTCTCTAGATACAGAACCAGATAGATCCACAGCGAATAGAACCTTAACTTCTTCAGACTCAGTAGCAGGAAGATAGATGCCTTGTGACATGAACTTTCTAGAAGGACGTGCCCAAGTATAATCAACAGGTATAGACTTAGCTATTTCTCTTCTCAAGATAGCTCTCCAATTGATCTGACTCTTTCTTCCTACATCATAGTCTCTACCAAGCCCAAGAGGATCAATGCCTCGCTGCTTGGAGAAGGTAGAGGCATCTGACATGATCTGTTTCCAGTCTTTGCCATTACAACCATTGCATTCTTTTTCCTTTCCATCCTTACCTTGTCCACTGCCATCTTCAGGATCATCGAAGTCATGCTGATCAAAGCCAAGCTCACCATCCATATCAACAACAGTACTTCCTTCACCATCTCCATCAGATGGTTGACCTTTTCCTTTCTGTCCTTTACCTTTACTCTTTTGTATCTGATCCTTAACAAGTTGTTTCAACTCATCATAGATCTCTTCAGCAGATTTGTTAGAGAGTTCACAGATAGTTCCACCGAAGATCTCAATGGAATCTTTATCTATGTCAGGAAGAATACAATCCTTTGGAATACGAAACCCATTCTTTAGGATGATACCATTGACTACTATATCAATGGCAGCATTCCATAGAGATAGATCATGTACTTCACCAGTCTTTGTATTCTTTCCTTTGATCACAATGTTTCTTCCATCCCCTCTCCAAGGATGCTCCAAGGCACAGTGCATTACTTCATGACACAACACACCAAGGAGTTCTTCATCAAGAAGCTTATCAACAAAGTCTGGATTGTAAAACAATTCATTCTTTGCATTGACTCCCATAGTAGGAACACGGAGCTTCTTAGGATCTGATTCCTCATAGACAGTCATGTGTTCTATAAGGTAGGAGAAGAAAGGAGCCTTGGTGTATAACTGAACCTTTGCTCTAGAAATCTTTTCATCAACTGTGAGTGTAAACAGATTGTTAACTGTTACCATATCAAACTCCTTAAGGTATTATGTACTTAACAACACGGCGAGATATCTCTGTCCAGAGTACGTTATCTGTTTCAGCTAGTAAGGTAATGTACTTGGGATTCACCATTTTTAATAAGCGTAATGCCCAAGCACAATCCCAAGGTTCAAAACTTAGAAGTAACTTACCTACAGCTACAATCTTATCCAGATGTCTTGCATAATAGGTAACTATAGTTTCTATAGTAACTTGTATCTCAATAGGATCTAAAGATACATCAAATAGCTCACCACTATCACACAAGCTATTTATATCTAAAGAAAACATGAAGCGTTGCTTACTAAGAAATACTTCATGTTGTTCTGCTTCAGCTTCTGAATAATTAAACAAATCATCAATTGACATAGACCTCCTCCTTAATACATTAAGCTTTCTAAGCTTGTCAAAGGCGAGGAGCTATTAACTCCTCCCCAAGGATAAGATTAGATAAGAAGTTTTATGTACTTCTTAGATACCTTAGAGAACAATGCATCATCCTTAGCCTTGAGCTCTTTAACGAAGTCAGGAACATAACTCTTAGCTTGCTTGAGGAGAATGATTGTATGCTCACTCTTAAACATCATAGCCAGCTTAGTGAAGGTCACTACAAGTTCAGGCTTCTTGGTGTAATAAGAAATCATTGCACTCATCAATGCATAGATGCGATCAATCTCTGTAGGTACATCCATTGTTTCAGTCTTAAAGATCTGATCAATGTCAATGTTCTGTGAGAGGTTGACAAAGGAAACAAACTCTCTAGCACACTCTGTGCCTATGTTAGCTGCAACAAGATCATAGAGTGTTCCACCATCTTTCCCATCAGATGAGATACCTGCAATGACCTTGCTTGTGAATTCCCATGAACGAGGAGTAGGGATTCCATAAACATTCTCAGTGATATCAGCATCATACTTGTGCACATAATGCTCAGCGAAGTAAAGGAAGTTAATGATTCTATGATCAATCTTATGATCAATAGCATAGTTCTCTGCCCACTCTTTAGCAGTAGGAACATTCAACATGTAATGCATCATACGATTCTTAAGAGGTGTTGCCATCTCATGTATGTGGGCATTGTCAGAGGTTGTATTACCTGCTGCAAACACTGAGTAACCAGTAGGAACATTATACTTACCAAGACGACGATCAAGAATGAACTGATACGCATTAGCCTGTACCATGTTAGGAGCAAGGTTGATCTCATCAAAGAAGATAACTCCCTTACCTTTGAGAGGGAACATATCATTGATCAACTGATCATACTTACCATCAACAAACACAGGCAACCAGAAACCAGACACGTCAAACTGGTGAAGATTAATAACAATAGCTACAAACTTCTTCTCATTGTTAACATCATTCATGTCATCCGAGTACTCAAGACCAAGCTCTTTAGCTCTCATCTTAGCCCACTGCTTCACCACAGCTGACTTACCAATACCAAATGTTCCATGCATCATCAAAGCAATCTTATGCTCTGCTGCAATTCCCATGTACTTCTTTATAGCTTCATGGTTAGTCCTTGGAACATTAATGGTGTTGAGTACTTCTGATTTTTTAGCCATGTTAAAACCCTCTTTTGTAAACTTAAAATGTTGTAGCTAATAGCTACATGCAAGACAACTTATAATTTATTTATTATAAGTTGTCAAGCATTTAACTACTCAGCGTTTCTTAGCTCGTCGTTTAGTATCCTTGAACTCACCCTTGGCAATACGTTTGTATAGTGTGTAGTTCCCTTTAGCTTCGCACTCAATACGATCAGCAACAGAACAAAGATCTTCATACTCAAAAGGTTCCCACACTATAGCACCAGTACTGTAATCATTCTCAGTCATTCTTTTTATCAACTCATCAAAAGGAATCTCAGGAAGAGGATCACATAGGAACTTAGACATTGCTTCATACTCTGCAAGTTCTTTTAGATTCATACAACCTCACTCAAATCTTTGTCTAATAGCTTCAACAATACTCTCAGGTATCTTAGTAAGCTTAGTCTCTCCATCAAGAAAGTCTTGTACAACTCTCCCAACATACTGACTGAAGCCCATTGGATGGAAAGGATCATCAGACATACCATAGCAATTATTAAGATCACCATCAATCACTATAGTATATCTATCAAGTGTCTCTCCACCATTGTCATACACTTCTACTTCATGGTTGTCTAGTTGCATCTCACACTCCCAAGAACTTTAAGATCTTTTCAGCACGACCAGCAGCAACAGTAAACAAATTCTCATCCTCCTTAATAGCATCAAGCCACTTATCAATAGCAGCAGTAGTATTCTTAATAGGAGGAGTCAATCCAAACTTCAAGAGACAAGCACATGATGCCATCTCTATAGTTAGATCTTCTTTAATCTCTTGCTTCTTAACTGAAACAGCATTACCTTTATTAGTAATACTTCTATTCAATCTAGAAGGCTTAGCTGTTGCTGCAGCAATACCCTTGAATACCTCATTGTAATAGTCAGCCTCTCCATTAAACCTTCCAATGTGTGGAACAATAATAGTATCTGTCTCATTGTCATACTTGGTTATTGATCCTTGGTGTTTAATAATGAAGCCTGACTTGTCGATGAACTCACTTATGTCTGTCCTTGGTTGGAAGGTTGTTTTCTCAGGTGCAACAATGTCAGTATCAGATAGACGCAGAACTTTGTTATAGCTATGCATCCATCGTGCAGCATAACGAACACCATCTCTTGAATACACTTCTTCAAACCCTGAACCAACATAGTCTTCAGCAACTTGTCTCTCCTTCTTATAGTTAGAGAAGACATACTTCCAATTGAAATCATTAACTCTACCTTTCAACTCATTCACTTGTGGAAGAGTAAGATAGAACTCCTCACCATCATCACCAAGGAGTAAACGATTGACTGAATTATACACCCGCTTAGTAGCAAAGTTCTGCTTAGGGTATACAAAGAAAGGCTTCTGCCACACAAGAGCATCACCACTTAACTTAGCCTCAAATAGTTCCTGTACTATCATGTCATTAATGATCTGTACAGCTGTCTTCTTCTTAGACTCCATCAATGTCCTCCTTAATATCTTTACCTGTGACATCTTTCCACAAAGCTCTTACAGCTTCTTCTTGTGTAAGACATACCTTATGTTCATTAGCCTTTTGATAGATAGCATTCAGTCGCCACATCAAATGATCACCACTATCCGCAGCCTTAGTAGCACTCTTAATGTCCTCAAGTACCGATTGCAATGTGAATAGTTCTTGTGTAGATAGTTCAATTGCTATCCTGTGCATAAGTCCTCCTTAAAGTTTTACATTTTTACCAGTCATTGTGTAGACCTCATCTTCAGAAAAGAATCTTAACAAGTAAGCTTTAGCCAATACTAGTTTGTCCTTTGCGCCTCCTGTTATTATAGTATCAATAGCTTGCTCAACACTCTCTACACTGTATGGTGTATGGCTAGCTATACTATATTCGTATGGGTGTTTTTTGCATAAGCGATTAGCTATCGCTTGAGTCCACTTATCTACACATATAGCTTTCATCATATTCCTCCTTAATTACTAACCTTTTTATACAAGCGTTTTACTACATGGTATATATGCTTCTTGGGATCTCCTCCATCAGCAATGAAATCCTTGTAGTCAACTTCCTCATCAGCGAGATACATACACAATGCTTTTACATCTCTCTTCATAGCAGGTGTAAGTAATGCATTAGCCATAACAGTCCTCCTTAAAGTTTAGACTCATGAAGGAAGAGAGGGTTTTTATTCCCTCTCTTCTAACATCAACCTAAAGATTAGAGTCAAGAACAAGTTCCATGATCTCATCAAACTGTGGAAGATCAGGATCAACAAACACCTGACCTCCTATAGACAAGCGAGCAATACGTTCTATCATGTATTGCTTAGGAGGAAGTATTCCACCTATCTCACGAGCGACCTTCTGACGTTCAGACTCAGACTTTGGTTTTAGTATTGTATCAGGATAGACTTTACCAGCAGCATCAAGAAGAATACTTGTTGACTTGTTCTTTGCATGTTCCTTATCAGACACTTCTTTGTAACGAAGCTCTAAGTAATACTTAGGTTCACATGTATTCTTGTCAATCTTAAAACAACAGAACCCATGATGAGCCACAGAAGTATAGTAAGAAGCTCTAGCAGATTCCATCTGTATACCAGCCTCAACTAAACCAGTGGATGTTTCAAGCTGAGTAATGTAGTTGTCTTTAAGAAGATGAACTGTCTGCTTAGAAGCTTTAACAATACCTTTGTTCTTATAAGCAGGAAGAACATAAGTATCTTGTGGTGCAATGTACACCATACTAAAATACTTACCGAATAGATTCTTGATACTACATACTTGATCAAATTGTTCTTTAGTCATTTGGAACTCCTCGTTAAATTGTATTGACCTAATAAGCCATTGAACTCAGCATTAGTAACACGCTTACATACAACATCTTTACTCATAGACTCTATACGATAACCATAGCCTGCATTCACACCTTCCAGTAGACTAGCAATGCTATTCTCTATACGAATAACATCAGTCATTCTATGCTCTCTAGGTTGTGAGATACGCTCATACATTATTAACATCAACATCCTCCTTAATAATATACTTGTGCAAGAGGTTGAAATAAATCAACCCCAAGCATAAACACATTAGAGAAGAGCATCAAGTGTAGGAACAATCATTCCATTAGTGAATGGTATAGCTTCAGAAAGATTCTTTCCATAGATATACCATGCATGTGCACTCTGAGATATCCTCATATCAAAATCACAGAGTACAGCATTCAAATGATTCTTAGTAGAAGGTGTATTCCATCCTCCATGTCTAAGCTTCAAATTCTCACCATCAAACTCCGCTATGTCTGTGCTGTAGTAAGTAACAACAAAGCCATTGCGTGTTTCTTTAAGCTTAATGTTCTTCTTGGTTGACTTGTACTTCTTAAAATATTCTAACATCTTAGTCCTCCTTAATCTTCTTAAACAATCCTAGATAGATACAAAGACCAATGACAACAGCAGTAAGCAGACAGGGAAAGATAATTCTTATCATCTCTGCCCCCTAAAGTATTGATCACCAAGGAACCTGTCAATGTCCTGTATGACAGTCTCATAGTCATTTAAGTTCAAGACCTTTTCTTGTTCTTCTAAAGGAAGATCTTCCCACAAACAAGTCTCGGGATACTTCTTTAAGATTGCCTTTTGCCCAGGTGAAAGTGTTCTTGCCATGAAAGACTCCTCCATTAATTGCTATAATATAAAGACCCATAACACAACTAAGACCAGCAATACCATAACACATTAGCTCAATCACTTCAGGTACATGAGGTAGATGCATACTTACTCCTTTAGTAACATCTCATTTAAATATTCCCAAGAATCGAATGATGATAGCTTTCTCTCTTCCATAAGATGCACAATAGCAGCTCCAAAAGCAAGAGGCTTATCATCTATAACATAAATTGTTCTCGACTTCTCATCTTTATAAACAGTCTCATCCACACCATGCTCATACTTCATAGAGCTTCCTCCTTAATTAATTTCAAAGTCTGCCATACACTCAACAGCATTACTCCATATAGTATCACCTATCTTTATACGCTGTTTCCATGAGTGTAAATCTAAGTGACTTATGATTCCTTTGAACTCTTCATAGTTATTAAACTCTAACATATAACCTCCTATGAAATGTGCCTCATTGTCATTGAAGACCACAGCTATACTGAGAGGCTTTGTTATCTACTCATCATTAAGATGTGGACAATTCAACGCTCTGAACTTACACTTAGCAGCATGAACATCCTTAGCAATAACTTCCTGCTCAAGAATAATGTAAGACTTTTTAACCTTACGATTCTTAGTAAGTGAATAAGAGCCATCTTCATTAATAGAAATCCCTCTATTGTTAGCCATGATAGTACTCCTTAATCGTTGTGTGAATCTGTGGAAAGCTGTTCCAATACCCAAGAAATAAACTCAATAATACTTAGTATTACTCTCATAAATCTCCTTACCATCTCACTTGAAACCATGGATTTTTCAGGTCGTGTGAGCCAAGCCCTCAATAAAGAGGGCGTTTAATCTAGTTAGTAGCAGGAACTATAGATGGGTCAGTAATTGTACATGACATCCCAAGTGGTATGTTGTTAGTTACTTGGAATACGACAGGAGATCCAGAAAGCATAGTTTCATTTGAAGAATGCATAATTATTGTGCCATTCTCTATTGCTGATTGTGTTGCAGGAGTGATCATTGAAGACCAATCAAAATTAAACACAATGTTAGCTTGAGGATTCTTAATACCTACACCATTCTCTGTAGTTGCTACTTGTACAGGTGCTCCATAAGGCACAATAAAGATTGTATCATAACTTCTTCTTTCAGTTCCATTATTAACCATAGAAAGAATCATATCTTTCTGAGATATAGTAGAACCATCTGCAAAAATAATAATGCCTGATAAATCTCCAATTACACTTGTTATTTCATATCCTACAGCACTCTGAGCAGGTTCTAATTTAATAGCTACTGCATTAGGAAACCAATCTGACCTTGCAAGAAGTGCGTTAATACAATTTGTTTGACCAAGAAAAGCACTCGTTGATGAAGCACAATACACAGGAATCACATTAGCAAATTGAGCATATGTCTTTATGTACGAGAAATCATTACCACCCGCCTCTTCACCATAGTAATAGTTATTTACAAAAATACCTGGTACATGTATGTACACTTCTAAAAAGTCTACTGAAAAGCTACTGTGAGTAGCTATAAACTTATCACTTATCGGTGTTACATACCCATTAGTAAAATCAGTAATATCAACAGTTTTACCCGATTCTACAATACGGCTTTGCACAAGTCCACCTTGGCAAATAACATCATAAGCCCAATTATTGATTATTCCTTTATTCGCAAATCCGGAATCATCTGTGTAACCTGGGGAATACTGATATGCTACAATCTCAAGCTGTTGCATTCCAAGAGCATCAATTTGTGGGGTAGAAGCTACCTCTCTATCAACACTCTTAGTAATACTAGAACTACTTGATCCACCTATCAACTTAGCACCAATAGTAGGCACAAACTTAGCTGATTTCGACCCTTCACACCCTGCTAGTATTAACATGAGTGCAAATACAATTAAAACACTAACCTTTTTCATAACCAGAACCTCTCAATTAAAATAGCCATTTCTCTTTGAAACCCATGGTCTTTTCAGGGTCGTAGAGAACCAACCTGCCCACTAAAGGACAGGCTTTTAAGATTAAAGATAAGACAAAGAAGCTGCATAATTAAAGTGAGAAAATGCTTTTTGCTCAATTTTAACTTGCTTTTTGATCTTAGAAGCAAATGTTCCCTCAAGATGCCCAATTGAAATCTTTTTCATGACAGAACTCCTTAATTAATTTTAAAAAAGAAACCAGAAAGCTTTCTAAGCAAGAGAGCCTTCTCAGATTGCGACAGACGCTCGTCCCAAAGAATCGACTTCATAACAGTCGACTCTTTGGACTTAAGTGAACTCATGCAGATACCCTCAGAGTAGGGTAATTCTGTTGAAAGAACATCATTAATTTCATAGTCTGACGCTCCATTTTTACCTCAGTAGCACTTTGTAGAATGTCTTTACAACCTTCAATCTTGTAGGAAGTACCATTAGGATTGAAAAAAGCAAGAACACCTTCTTTCTCAGGATCTAAAAACCTAAGATGCACCTTAGAACCACTCTGAATTAAACACCATCTTTTCATAGTGTAACTCCTTAAAATTTACTCATTAGTTTCGGACGTCTAGCGTCGTACTTATCCCTACCGCCACATAAAGGCTGAGTTTTTTGGTAGAGTATGAGGCTTTTAAAAGCCTCACTTGTTAAGAGATAGCCCAGGTCTTACGCTCTTCATGTTCAACAAGGCAATCAGTAGAGCAGAACAATTCTTCCGCTGTTGGATCACCACAATTCAAGCAATAATGCTTTTCCATTATGATACCTTTCTTGAACGTGCAATCTTCGCCTGTTTCTCGAATACAGGTTCAAGACTTCTTTCCATCATTCTATAATCTGCATCGAAAGAGAATGAAGGACGAAATTCTGTACGACCTGCGGAAAGATTAGACTTGATAATAGCGTTAGTGTGTAGCATAAAAGCCCCTTGCTTATTCGTAAATAAGCTCTAATTAAATTTCTGTTTCGTCCTCACTATAGGACTCATCAGTAGCCATAAGGCTATACAGATAATCAAGTCAACTTGATACCCCACCACCCCCTCGGGTATAGGCATGACAAGGCAGTGAGCGCATATAAGCACCCACCACCCCCATGTATTAGTCATACTTACTTGTGAAAAACTCCACCCTCGTATGTATAACCATTTTTCTTGACAAGAAAGATAAAGAGAGGCCGAGGAAGGAAACCAGTCATAAAAGCAGCAGGAAGCTCACCTTTAAGAACATACTCACCTTGTTCAGCGTTCCATTTCATAGAGATTTCATCATCTTTAATCTCTGATGTCTTGTGAACAAGTTCAGAGTTGACGATTGCCCAACGTGAAAGAGCTTTTTTAGCCGCTGTTTTCTCTGCTTTAATAGCCTCTTTTTCTTCAACTTTTTTAGCAGATGCAAGAAGGAAAAGTTCTTCTGAAGAGAGTGATTGAATTGAATCGAATGACATAGTAACTCCTTGTTTAGTCGTAACTAAACTCTTATTAAATTTGTGAGCGTAGTTCCTCCCATAACAATCTAAGGCTCACACCTCAGAAGATATAAAGAGAGCTTGCGCTCAGTTCTTTCTCATGAACCAAAGAACAAACACGCTGTTCCTTAACTCATGAATAAAGTATAACATAAAGACTTTTCTTTGTCAAGTACCTTGCGTTCTGTACTTGGTTGAACTAGCCTTTTATATAGATCTATAGAAGATCTTTTATATAGGGCTTGTCTTTAATGCTTGGTGAGGAAGAAACAGACGCGCTGTTCTTGTCAACCATGAAAAAAGCTTACTCTATCCCGTTTGATTTGTCAAGTACCTATGAAATCATATAGACCTTTAAAGAGAAAGCACATAAAAGTGTGCAAATAAGGGTAAAATGTCATAAAAACCAAAGAACCACCCCCTACCGTTACCCCGTACCACCCGTCCCTACCCGTGCTACAGCCACAGAATCCTATGAAACATATTTTGCACTCCAAAATATAAATAACAATTTTATATTCAAAAATAACATTAACAATTCTATTCCTAAAAACCAAGCATATACACATTAGTAGATACCACCTATCTCAACCAAGTATATTCCAAGGAATACAACACATATGCTGCAGCGTCTATTAGTAAATCTCTATAGAACCAAGCAATATACCACCAATAAATACCACCACTAAGTATCATTAATCCATACTTACTGGAGGAAGAGTGGCATGCATGTTAATATCTCTTTATAATATCTCTTTACACACCCCTGTTATGGTCCTTGGAAGGAATGCTTGGTGGTAATGCATGGTTGGGAGGAGTGCAAAACAAGGATAATAACTAAGAAGTATTGCCGATGTTGCTGCCGATGTTTAACAAGCAATAACACACCCCTATTACAACCAAGGAGAATAGCACCCCTGTTATAAAAAGCTTTGTAACCAAGAAGGTTGCCAAGAATGGGTGTTATAAGTGGTGGAAATGGGTGGAAAGTGGGGGTTTTCAATCTAGTAAAGGAGTTATTTATATGTTTTAACGTATTCCTTATAGAGTATAATCGAAAGATATGTAATATAGGGGTATTAATCTAGTATGGTCGAATCTTTAATCTAAGTATTGGCATTTATCTAGTAAAATTGCCGATCTTTTGTTCCGTAACATAGTAAATGCATTGTAACAGATGGTATGTTACTGAGCAGAATGGGTGTTACGTAGTTACATACAGAATGCGTTACACATGCCTATTACAACACTAATGTTACAAATGGGTGTAGAGAGAGGCAGTGGCAGGGGTGTTGTTATAAGTGTTGAGATACTTGGTTGAAAGAGGGGTGGGAGAAAAATTGACTTGTTCTATAAATGTCAATTTGGTTGGTGTGCACAACTAAATTGAGAGGAGGAGGTCTAGGAGATGTTCTTCAGATATTAGTTCTAGAGCTCTATTGTATCTAGCTGCAGCATAGCGCTCATAATTAAAAGCACCCTCAGCGTATTGTCTACATATGCCTAGTATGTCACAACAGTCACAGTAATTATTTGCATCTAAACAACTAACATACCCCTTAGTTTTAATGATGCTAGCTAATATACTCTGGGTCATAGGAGAATTTCCAAAAGGTGCTCTTCAGATGTTAATTCTATAGCCTTATTATACCTCATTGTAGAATATTGTGTAAAACTCATATCACCATCAGGACTAGCAGGACTCTTAGAATATAATTGGCATATATCTGATATGTCACAATCATCGCAACATCCAGAAGGTGCATTACTTAAGAA
>Ga0316226_1003416_pt1 | contig 13637 bp, 10 predicted proteins | sample TBH18017metaG_FD_206009 | JGI IMG/M metagenome (GOLD analysis project Ga0316226, IMG submission 206009) | Freshwater microbial communities from Trout Bog Lake, Wisconsin, USA - TBH18017 | ecosystem: Environmental > Aquatic > Freshwater > Lake > Hypolimnion/Profundal zone | place: USA: Wisconsin... | reverse complement strand
GTGGCCCATGCGGCCGACGAAGTTGCGGTTGGTGGTGGCCACGGCGCGCTCGCCCTTGGCGAGGACGCCCATGTGGCCGCCGAGACACGCGCCGCAGGTGGGCGTGCTGAAGGCGCAGCCGGCCTCGATGAGCGCCGCCATGGTACCGTCGGCGGCGGCGTCGAGGCAGACCTGCTGCGTGCCCGGCAGGATGATGCAGCGCACGTCCGGGTGCACCTTGCGGCCGCGCAGGATGGAGGCCGCCTGGCGCAGGTCCTCGAGGCGGCCGTTGGTGCAGCTGCCGATGATCACCTGGTCGATGGTCACGTCGCCGAGCGTAGCGGCGGCGACGGCGTTGCTCGGCAGGTGCGGCTTGCTCACCGTCGTCGGCACGGCCGCGACGTCGATCTCGATGACGCGTGCGTACTCGGCGTCGCGGTCGCTCGCGAAGACCTGGCCCACGGTGCGGGCGCGGCTGCCCTCCGGCCGGCCCTGGAGGTACCGCGTCGTCTTCTCGTCGAAGCCGACGATGCCGCTCTTGCCGCCGGCCTCGATCGCCATGTTGCACATCGTGAAGCGCTCGTCCATGGAGAGCGCCTCGATGCTCGCGCCGGTGAACTCCATCGCCTCGTACAGCGCGCCGTCCACGCCGATGAGGCCGATGGTGTGCAGCATCAGGTCCTTGCCGGTGACCCATTGCTGCGGGCGGCCCGAGTAGACGAACTTGATGCTCTCGGGCACGCGCAGCCACACGTGGCCCCAGGCCATGGCGGCGGCGAAGTCGGTGCTGCCGACGCCGGAGCTGAACGCGGCCACGGCACCGTAGGTGCAGGTGTGGCTGTCGGCGCCGATCACGACGTCGCCAGGCGCCACCATGCCGGTGTCGGGCAGGAGCACGTGCTCGATGCCCATGCGCCCGACCTCGAAGTAGTTGACGATCTCGTGCTTGCGCGCGAACTCGCGCATCTTCCTGGCCTGGCCCGCTGCCTTGATGTCCTTGTTGGGCGCGAAGTGGTCCGGCACGAGCGCGATGCGCGCCGGGTCCCAGACCTTGGTGAACCCGGCGTTCTCGAACTCGGCGATGGCGAGCGGCGCGGTGATGTCGTTCGCCAGCGCCAGGTCGACCTTCGCCTCGATGATGTCGCCGGCGTGGACCTCGCCCACGCCCGCGGCACGAGCGAGGATCTTCTCGGTGATCGTGGAACCCATCAGACCTCCCCTGCAGCCGCGGCGTTGTTGACGGCCCGTACGTAGGCCTTCGCCGAGGCTTCCATGACGTCGAAGCTCACTGCCTGACCGTTGAAGGAGCGTCCGTTGACCTCCACGGCCACGCGCACCTCGGCGAGCGAATCCTTGCCCGCGGAGATGGCGCGCACCTGGTAGTCGGCCAGGCTTCCGCTGATACCGACGGCGTCGTCGATGGCGGCGAAGACGCTTTCGACGGTGCCGTTGCTGAAGCTGCGTCCCTTCTTGAGCTCGCCGCGCGCCTCCACTTCGACCTGGCTCGTCGGCGTTATCGACGAGCCCGACTGGTTGACGAAACTGCGCAGCGTGAAGTGGTCCTGGCGCTCGCGGATCTCTTCGCTCACGAGCGCCTCCAGGTCGAGGACCGTGACTTGCTTCTTCTTGTCGGCGATTTCCTTGAAGCGCGCGAAGGCGTCCTTGAGCTCGGCGTCCGAGAGCGTGTAGCCGAGCTCCGCCAGCTTCGCGCGCAGCGCGTGCCGGCCGCTGTGCTTGCCGAGCACGATGTCGTTGTCGGCAAGCCCCACGTCGGCCGGCGTCATGATCTCGAAGGTCGACGCCTCGCTGAGCACGCCGGCCTGGTGGATGCCGCTCTCGTGCGCAAAGGCGTTGCGCCCGACGATCGCCTTGTTGCGCTGGATCTGGTAGCCGGTGAGCGTGCTCACCAGCCGGCTCGTGCGCGCGATCTCCCTGGTGTCCACGCCGGTCTCACAGTCGAAGGAGTCGCCGCGCGTGCGGATCGCCATCACGACCTCTTCGAGCGAGGCGTTGCCGGCGCGCTCGCCGATTCCGTTCATGGCGCACTCGACCTGAGTCGCGCCGGCGCGCACCGCCGCCAGCGAGTTGGCGGTCGCGAGGCCGAGGTCGTTGTGGCAGTGCACGCTCACGGTGACGTCGGCGAGCGCCGGGCACAGCCGGTAGAGCTCGCGGATGAAGTCGCCGAACTCAAGAGGAAGGGCGTAGCCGACCGTATCGGGCACGTTGATGGTCGTGGCCCCGCACTCGACGGCCACGCCCAGCACCTCGGCCAGGAACTCCGCCTCGGAGCGGCTCGCGTCCATGGCGCTGAACTCCACGTCGGCGCCGGCGTGCGTGCCCGCCAGATCGCGCGCCAGGCTCACCATGGCGCGCGTGTCGGCGAGCACCTCGGCCGGCGTCTTCTTGATCTGGTACTTCATGTGCACTTCGCTGGTGCTGATGAACGTGTGGATGCGCGGAGTCTCCGCGACCTTGACCGCGTCCCAGCACACGCGGATGTCCTGCTCGATGGCCCGCGCCAGACCGGCGATGCGCGGGCCCTCGACCTCGGCGGCGATCGTCTTGACGGCCTCGAAGTCGTCGGGCGAGGCGATCGGGAAGCCGGCTTCGATGATGTCGACGCGCAGCTTGGCGAGCTGGCGGGCGATCTCGAGCTTCTCGGCCCTGTTCATGGTGGCGCCCGGCGCCTGTTCGCCGTCGCGCAGTGTCGTGTCGAAGATCCTGATGTACCTGCTGCTCACGAGTTACCCACACCTCCCAAGGCGTGCGTCGTCGTCAAATGGAGCGGCGGAACCGGGTGTGTTCCAGCAAATGGCCGTGCAGGCCGCAGGTGTCTACGCATCCCCCCGCGGGGGGAGGAGGAGCAGGCAGCCGAGGAGGGAGAGGTCGCGGGCGCGTACCCCAATGTGAGGCTCCCGGCTGGACTCGCTTGTCGCGTGGCGACGCATGGTCCGGTGAGTGTATGCCACGCGTGCGTGCAGGCGCAAGCACCGCCACAACGCGCCGGCCGTGGCGGGGCTGGTACGGTGCCCGCGCCGTGTCCGAGGTCGCCTGTGGAGTGTCTCTGCAGCCAGGGTCAGAAACGGGACAACACCAATCCCGTTTCGCGACGCCGCCGTCGGGAACCCTGCTGGCATGAGACCATCCGATCCCTCCACCGAGAGGTGTGCGACATGAGCAGGACCACAAGCAGATTGTCCACCGCCCCAGCGGCCACGACGCTGCCGGCCGAGGACTTGAAGCGCGCCCGTTCGTTCTACGAGGAGAAGTTGGGCCTCGAGACCGAGTTGCGCGACGACATGCCGGAGAGCTTGTTCGTCCATGCCGGGCAGGGCACGCTGATCGTCTTGTATCAACGTGGCCGCGCCACCGCGGAGAACACCGCCGTCACGTTCGAGGTCGACGACCTGGAGGCCACGGTCAGTGATCTGCGCTCCCGCGGCATCAAGTTCGAGGAGTACGACTTCCCCGGGCTCAAGACGACCAACGGGATCGCGGACCGCGGCGCGGACAGAGGCGCCTGGTTCAAGGACAGCGAGGGCAACACCCTCTGCGCTCACGAGACGCGGGCCGCGTAGACCGGCAGCGCCGCGCGTCCCGCCGGCCTCTGGGACGGCGCAGCCGAAGCGTCCAGACCGGCCGGGCGGCGGCACAAGCTTCGCAAGAACGCCGGAGCGGCGGGCCACGTGGCCCGCCGCTCCGGCGGTGTGGTCGCGCGAGCGCTCCTAGAGCGCGACCCGCTTGCCGTCATGCAGCCCGCAGCTCGCGACCAGGTCCTCGAGCTGCTCGGGCGTGATGGGCGCGTCGATCGTGAGGCCCATCACGGCCTGCTGGTCCTTGACCTCGCGGCCCACGCCCATCTGGCCGATGTTGATGCCGAACTCGCCGACCTTGGTACCGATCCTGCCGATCATGCCCGGCACGTCGGCGTAGCGCAGGAACACCATGTGCGGCGCCGGCTCGATGTCCACGTCCTGGCGGTAGACCTTGACGAGCCGCGGCCGGTGCTTGGGGCCGAGCGTCGTGCCCGACACCGAGAGCTCGCCCTGGGCGTCGTGGGTCGTGACGGTGATGAGGTTGAGGAAGTCCACCGCGGCCGGCTGCTTGCTCTCCTTGGCGGTGATGCCGCGCTCCTCGGCGATGTTCTGCACGTTGACGAAGTTGACCGGGCCGTCGACCTTGTCGGCGAGCACGCCCTGCAGCACGCCGAGCGTGAGGATGCGCGTGTCGTAGCGCGCGATCCCGCCGCCGTAGCCGATCTCGAAGGCGTCAACCGGGCCGTCGGCGATCTGCACGATGAGCTTGCCGAGCTTCTCGCACAGGCCGAGGAACGGCATGAGCTCGTCGGCGTCCTCGCCGGGCGCCAGCGGGATGTTGACGGCGTTGCTGGCGAACTCGCCCTTGAGGACGGCCGCCACCTGCTCCGCGATGATCGTGCCGGCGCGGAGCTGCGCCTCGACGGTGCTGGCTCCGAGGTGCGGGGTCGCGACCACGCTGTCGTACTTGAACAGCGGGCTCTCTGTGGTCGGCTCCTTCGGGTAGACGTCGACCGCCGAGGCGGCGATCTTGCCGCTCTCGATGGCGCGCGCCCAGGCGTCCTCGTCGATGATCCCGCCGCGGGCGACGTTGATGACGCGCACGCCGTCCTTCATCTTGGCGAACTCGTCGTCGCTGATGAAGCCGAGGGTCTCGGCGTTCTTGGGCAGGTGGACGGTGATGAAGTCCGCCTCGCGATAGATCTTGTCGGGGCTGTCGGCGCGCTCCAGCCCCAGCTCGTGGAACTTCTCCGCCGGCACGAACGGGTCGTAGGCGAGCACGTTCATGCCGAGGCCGCGGGCGTCCTCGGCGACGAGGAAGCCGATGCGGCCGAGGCCGATGATGCCCAGCGTCTTGCCGCGCACCTCCACCCCGCCCTTGCCCCACTTGCCCTTGTTCCAGTTGCCTGCCTTGAGGTCGGCGTGGGCCTGTGCGAGATTGCGGGCACAGGCCATCAGCAGGGCGATCGTCTGCTCCGCCGCCGAGAGCACGTTGCTCTGCGGCGCGTTGACGACGATGACGCCGCGCTTGGTCGCCTCCTTGACGTCGACGTTGTCGACGCCGACGCCGGCGCGGCCCACCACTTGCAGCTTCGCGCCGGCCTGGATCACCTCGGCCGTGACTTTGGTCGCCGAGCGGATGATGAGGCCGTGGTACTCGGGGATGCGCTTGAGCAGCTCGGCCTCGTCCCACTCGGTGCCGATGTCCACCTGGAAGCCGAGGTCCTCGAGGTACTTGACGCCCTCGGGGGCGAGCTTCTCCTTGACCAGGACTTTCTTCTGTTCGGTCATGTCCTCTCGCCCCCTACAGCAGCACGGTGCTGGTCATGAACACCTGCTCGGCCGCGCCAACAGACGCGCCGAACTTGACGTCGTACCCGAGCTCGGCGAGCACCATCTCGACGGTGCTGAGGCCGACCGTGATGTCGCTGTGGCCGAAGTAGCCGCAGTGGCCGAAGCGGAAGATCTTGCCCTTGACGGCGCCCTGGCCACCGGCCAGCCACACGCCGTACTTGTCGCGCGCGATCTTGCCGATCTTGCCGCCGTCCACGCCCTCGGGCACCTTGACGGCGGTCACGGAGTTGGCCTCCGGATCCTCGACCGCGAAGAGCTCGAGGCCGAGCGCCTTGACGCCCTCGCGCGCGGCCTTGCCGAGCACGCGATGCCGGTCGAACACGTTCTGCAGGCCCTCTTCCCTGATGAGGTCGATGGCCGCGTTCTGGGCGACCATGAGGCTCACGGCCGGCGTGTACGGCGTCTGCGCGGAGTCGCCGGTCATCTTCTTGCGCATGGCGACGAAGTCGAAGTAGAAGCGCGGCGTCTTGCACTCGTCGATGACGGCCCAGGCCTTGTCGCTGACGGCCGCGTAGGCGAGGCCCGGCGGCACCATCAGCGCCTTCTGGGAGCCGGCCACGCAGATGTCGACCTTCCACTCGTCGGTCTTCAGGTCGCTCGCGCCGAGGCCGCTGATTGCGTCCACGACGAGGATGGCCGGCGTCGCGGCGACGATCTCGCCGATCGCCTTGATGTCGTTGACGACGCCGGTGGACGTTTCGCTGTGCTGCACGAACACGGCCTTGATGGCGGGGTCGGCGGCGAGCGCCTTCGCGATGTCGGCCGGGTCGGCCTTGGTGCCCCACGCGTAGTCGAGCGCGGTGACCTCGGCGCCCCACGTGGCGTTCAGCTTCTTCCAGCGCTCGCCGAAGTTGCCGATGGAGGCGACGAGGACGTGGTCGCCGGGATTCACGACGTTGACGACCGCCGCCTCCATGGCGCCGGTGCCGCTGGCCGCGTAGACCATGATGTCGTTCTCGGTCTGGTACACGTACTTCATGCCGGCGACGACCTGCGTGAGGATCTCGGTGAAGCGCGGCGCGCGGTGGTGGATGACGGGCTCGGAGAGAGCCGAGAGCACCTCGGGCGGCACGGGAGTCGGGCCGGGCGTGATGAGGAAGCGCTTCTGCATCGTGTGGTCCTTTCTGGGCTGGTCGAGTGCCGGGGATGCGGCCGGCTGCTCGGATGTTCCTATCCGCAGGGGTGCGATTCTAGGCGTGCGCGCGACCCTGTACAAACGCTGAACGGTCGGTCAGTGACGGCCGTGCGGGCCGTCGCGACCGAGCGCGCAGGCGCGCGATCGCGTGATCGTGAGGCGTGGGAGCAGACGTACGGGCCGGAGGCGGTGAGGGGTCTCGTGGTGGGATGCGGGAGCCGGCTGGTGCGGGGGGGGGGGGGCCGGCGGGGGGTCGGGGGGGGGGGGGGGGGGGGGGGGGGGGGGGGGGGGGCCCCCCCCCCCCCCCCCCCCGCTCCAGCCGTCACGACGGGCGATGTGAAGAGTCTCGCATGGCCGGCATCATAGCCGACAGCCGCACCTTGTGTAAAGCGGCACAAGCGTCCCGGGTTCGGCCGGTCGGCAGGCGGCGCCGGCCCTACAGTTCGACGCCGGCGCCGAACGAGAGGCCACAACGCTCGACGAGCTCGTCCAGCTGAGTCTCGTGGAGCGGCTCGTCGAGCGTGAGCGCCATCACGGCCTCGCGCTCGCTGGTGCCGCGGCCGACCGACATATGGCCGATGTTCACGCCCCACTCCCCGAGCATGGTCCCCACGGCGCCGCCGACGCCGGGAGCGTCGACGTAGCGCAGGAACAGCATGTGCGGCGCGGGATCGATGTCGATGTCCTCGCCGAACACGTGCACGAGCCGCGACTTGTGCTCGGGGCCCAGCGACGTCCCGGAGACGGTCACGGGCCCGCGCGAGCCGGTGGCCGAGACCGTGATGAGGCGCGGGAAGTCCGGCAGGACGGACTGCGTCGTTTCCGTGGCCGTCAGGCCGCGCGCCTCGGCGAGCGAGGCGGCGTTGACGTAGTTGACCGGGCCTTCGCCCTGGCCGGCGAGCACGCCCTCGAGGACGCCGAGCGTGAGGATGCGGGTGTCGAAGTAGGCGAAGCTGCCGCCGTAGGTGATCTCGAGCTCCTTGACGGCGGCCCCGCCGAGGCCCACCGCGAGCCGGCCGAGCTGGGCGCACAGGCCGAGGTACGGCATGAGCTCCGCGGCGTCGTCGACCAGCGTCAGCGGGACGTTGACGGCGTTGCTCGCGAACTCACCGCGGAGCACCGCCGCGACCTGCCCGGCGACCATCAGCGCGGCGCGCGAGCGCGCGTCCACGGTGGACTCTTCGAGGCAGGGCACAAGCAGCACGTCCTCGCGCGCGACCAGAGGGCATCCGTCGATCAGGTCGCTTTGGCGCACGGCCAGTGCCGAAGCCGCCACCTTGCCGCTCTCGATGGCGCGCACCCACGCCGCCGGGTCGACGACGCCCGCCGGCGCCAGGCTGACGACGCGCACACCGTCCTTCATCTGCGCGAACTCGCGCTCGCCGACAAGCCCTTGAGTCGCCTCGGCGCCGGCCTCGGGCAGGTCCACCACGATGAAGTCGGCCTCGGCGTAGATGCGGCCGGGGTCGTCAGGAACGTTCATGCCCATGGCCAGTGCGCCTTCCGTGAGCAACTCTACGACCTGGCCGTGCCCGACGATGCCGAGCATCCGGCCGCGCACCTCGACACTCGACTGCGCCCACTTACCCGGCGCCCAGGTGCCGGCGCGCAGATCGGCGTGCGCGACGGCCATGTCGCGGGCGCACGCCAGCACCAGCGCGAGCGCCTGCTCGGCGGCGGAGATCGCGTTGCTCTGCGGGGTGTCGACGACGATGACGCCGCGCCTGGTCGCCTCCGCGACGTCGACGCCGACGACGCTCGACCCCGTGCGCCCCACGACCTGCAGGTCACCGGCGGCGCGCAGGAGTTCCGCGCTCACGGCATGCGCCGGGCCGACGATGAGTCCGTGGCACCCGGACATCCTGCGCAGCAGCTCGCCGGCGTCCCAGGCGGAGCCGTCCTCGACCTCGAGACCCTCGCTTCGGAGGTGCTCGATGCCCTCGGGGGCAAGCTCCTCGAGCACGATCACTCTCTTCTTCTCGCTCATCTCACGGCCCCTCGCGGAGGAGTGCCGGCCCCACGGGACCGGGCGAACATGCAGCGTCCTGCAAGGCTAGACCACAGCGCCCGCCGGAGTCCACTCAGCGGCCGCTCGCGTACCAGCGGTGGCCGCGCATGGCCGGCTCGTGAGACGGAATCATCTCCCAGCCGGCGGCCCTCGCGCGCTCGAGGAAGGCGCCGGTCGCCGCCGCATCCGGCGTCATGGGGCCGATCGCCTCGGCGTTCGCGGCCAAGGACACGACGTCGCCGGCGATGCAGACGAGGCCTTCGGCCGTCTCCACAAGCACGCTCTGATGACCGGCGGTGTGGCCGCCGCTCGGCGTGACGGTGATGCCCGGCAGTATCTCGGCCTCGCCGTCGACAGTGCGCAGCCGCGCGCCGAGCCGCGCCGCGAGGGCGGCGGTGCCGACGTACCACAGGCCGGCGTCCTGCGACGCGGCGTAGGGCCCGGCCGCCAGGGCCGCCCGCTCGGCGGCCGGGAGGCGGCGACAGCGGGCCTCCCCGTCCAGTGCCGCCTCCAGCTCACGCCTCTGCACGACGACTTCCGCGTTCGCGAACAGTGCGTCGTTCTGCACGTGGTCCTGGTGCAGGTGCGTGTGCACGATCGTCGCGATGTCGCCCGGCGTCACGCCCACCGCCCGTAACCCCCGCAGCAGCGCCGCCCGCGTGTCTCCCGCGACGTCGTACCCGACGTCCTCCTCCGGCTTGGCGTCGGGCCCGGTATCGACGAGCACCGCCGCGCCGGCGTCGCGCAGGAGCCAGCAGTAGCAGGGCAGGTCGAGCGTCACGTCTGCCGGCGCATCGGGGACGTAGGCCGCCAGCTGACAGTCCGGCAGCACCCCCACCTCGACGATCGCGACCTTCCAGGTCACGGTGGCCCGCTATCCCGGCCGCCGCTCAACGTCCAGGCTCGCCCGCGGCCCCGGGTCCGTTGATCGAGAAGTCCGAGATCTCCTCCCAGTTCCCCGGATAGATCGCCCAGAACAGCCGGCACCCTTCAGGGCTCACGTACCGGCCCTTGGAGCCCTTGGGGATGGTCATGATCTGGCCCGGCCCCACGGTGTGCTCGCCGTCCTCGTCGATCACGGTCAGCGAGCCGGAGATCATGTAGTACACGGCCTCGTAGTGCAGGTCCCATTCGAAGACGCCCTGATACTCGCAGACGCCGGCGCCCAGCGACGCGGGGTCGGTCGCACCCAGCGGCTGCCAGGACTTGACCGTCCCCGTCGCCCCGAACGGATAGTCCGCGAGGTCGGCGTCGCCGGGGTCGTAGGTCTCGATCGGGCACATGACGTGTCCCTTTCAGGCGATGGAGGCGGCCGAGGGACCGGCCGGAGGCTCAGCACCCGGCGACGCGAGATCGATGCGCCGCCAATGGTGGCAGGCCACCAGCTCGCCGTCGCCGAGGTCCTCGAGCGGCGGGGCCTCGTCGGTGCAGCGCTGGTCGGCGTAGGCGCAGCGCGGGTGGAAGCGGCAGCCGGACGGCGGGTCGTGCGGGCTCGGGATCTCCCCGCCGAGGACGTTCTCGAGGTGCCCCTCGTTGAGGTGCGGGTCTGGCACGGGTGCGCACGAGAGCAGCGCGTGCGTGTACGGATGCCTCGGGTGCGCCAGGATCCTGTCGCCGAGGCCGATCTCGACCAGCTGGCCGACGTACATCACGGCGATGCGATCGGCGAAGTACCCGACCACATTGAGGTCGTGCGTGATGAGCACGTAGGTGAGGCCGAGACGGTCGCGGAGGTCGCGCATGAGATTGAGGATGCTGGCCGCCGCCGAGACGTCGAGGCCGGCGGTGGGCTCGTCGGCGAACAGCACCTCGGGGTGCAGGGCGAGGGCCCTGGCGATGGAGACGCGGCGCGCCTGGCCACCCGAGAGCTCGTGCGGGTACTTGTCGGCCTGTTCGGAGGAGAGGCCGACCATCGTCAGCAGCTCGTCCACGCTCGACTGCTTCTCCGCCGGCACCTTGTTGATGACGTAGGGCTCCTTGAGCAGGAAGGAGACGCGGAAGCGCGGCGACAGGCTGGAGACGGGGTCCTGGAAGATCATCTGCATGCGCCGGCGCAGCGGCCGCCACTCCCGGGGACGCAGGCCGATGAGCTCGCGCCCGTCCAGCAGCGCGCTGCCGCCGGTGGCCGGCACCAGCCCCATCACCGTCCGCGCCAGGGTGGACTTTCCGGAGCCGGACTCGCCGACCAGGCCCAGCGTCTCGCCGCGCACCACATCGAAGCTCACGCCGTCCACGGCGCGGACCTCGCCGGTCTTGCGGCGCCTGAGCCGCGCGATCACGCCCTGCCGGTCGCTGAAGTACGTCTGCAGGTCGCGCACGCGCAGAAGCTGGGCGTCGTCCGCGGCCGTGCCGGCGCCGCCCGCGGCCGTGCCGGCTTCGTCGACCGCGGTGCGGGTATCGTCGGCCGCGGTGCTCACGCCGGCATCAGCTCGGGCGCCCAGTCGGCGCGCGGCCGGTCCGCTACGGGCACGCCGTCGTCGTAGAGGAAGCAGCGCACGCGCGACCCGGCGACCTCGAGACTGGCAGGCTCGCGTTCCACGCACACGGGCGCGGCGTGGTCGCAGCGGTCGGCGTACTTGCAACCGGGCGGCAGGGCCAGCAGGCTGGGCACGCGGCCGGGAATCGCCGCCAGGTCCTTGCCGCGGTGCTGCGGCGACGGGACGGCCGCGAGCAGGGCGCGCGTGTAGGGATGCAGCGGCCGGTCGAAGATCGCGAACACGTCACCCTCCTCGACGGCGCGCCCGGCGTACATCACGACCACGCGCTCGCAGACTTCGGCGATCACGCCGAGGTTGTGCGAGATCAGCAGGATCGCCGTGCCGTGAGTGGCGTTGATCTCCTTGAGCAGCTTGAGGATCTGCGCCTCCAGCGTCACGTCGAGCGCCGACGTCGCTTCGTCGGCGATCAGGAGCTGGGGCTCGTGCAGGAGCGCGATGGCGATCATGATGCGCTGGCGCATCCCGCCCGAGAACTCGTGCGGATGATTGTCGATGCGCCGGGCGGCGTCGGGGATGCCGACGCGGGTGAGCGCGTCGATCGCCTGGCCGCGCAGGACCTGCTTGCTCGCGCGGCCCTCCTGATGCGCCCGCTGGGCGTCGATCATCTGCTGGCCCACGGTGAACGTCGGGTTGAGGCTCGTGAGCGGGTCCTGGAACACCGTGGCGATGCCACTTCCGCGCACCTCGCGCAGCTCGCCCGCGGACAGGCCGGCGAGGTCCCGGCCCTCGAACATCACGCGCCCGCCCACGATCTCGCCGTTCGGCGGCAGCAGCCGCAGCAGGGCGGCGCCGAGGGTCGACTTGCCGCAGCCGGACTCCCCCACCACGCCGACGATCTGGCTCTCGCGCACCTCGAAGCGCACGTCCGACAGGGCCGGCAGCGTGCCGGCGTCGGTGTGGTAGACGACCTCGAGGCCCTCGACGGACATGAGCGCCGCCGTCACTTCTTCCTCCAGCGGCGCGTGCCCGACAGCTTCGGGTCGAGCACGTCGCGCAGCGTCTCGCCGAGCATGGCGAAGCCGAGCGTCGTGAGCATCAGGGCGGCGCTCGCCCCGATGATCGCCCACGGCGAGATCAGCACGTAGTTGAAGCCGTCGGCCAGGAGCGCCCCCCACGACGGGCTGGGCGGCGGCACCCCGAGGCCCAGGAACGCGAGCCCGGCCTCGATGGCGATGGCGCTCGGGATGTCCATGGCGATGAGGATGAACAGCGGCGCGGCGATGTTGGGCAGCAGATGGTGCACGGCGATGCGCGTCGTGCTCGCGCCGAGCGAGAGCTCCGCCTCGACGTACTGGTTCTGCTTGGCGGCGCGCGTCATGGCGCGCACGACGCGCGCATAGCCCGGCGCCAAGGCCACCCCGATGACGATCACGACGTTGCGCAGCGATGGGCCGAGCACCGCCAGCAGCGCGAGCGCGAGGATCACCGCGGGGAACGCCTGGAACGCGTCCATGCCCACGATCGCGACCTGGTCGGTGGCCCCGCCCACGTAGCCGGAGATGAGGCCGGTGAGCATGCCCACGAACATCGCGATCAGCACCGCGGGGATGGCCACGCCGAGGGCGATGCGCGCCCCGAAGATGACCCTCGAGAGCAGGTCGCGGCCGAGCTCGTCGGTCCCGAGGAGGTGGTGCGCCGAGGGACCCTCGAGCCGGTGGACGATGTCCTGCGAGTACGGGCTGTACGGGGCGACCAGCGGCGCCGCCACGACGACCACGAGCAGCACGCAGATGACGATGAGGCCGAAGAGCCCCGCGGGCCGCCGCGCCACCTCGCGCATGACTCCGCCGAACCGCCTGAGGGCGCCCCCCGACCTCGGCGCCCTGACGACCGCCGCCCCTGCGTCGGGCGCTACCGTGGCCACCGCTACGACACCACCCTGATGCGCGGGTCCACCAGGCGGTAGACGAAGTCGGTCAGCAGGTTGACGGCCACGAAGAGGAGGGCGACCACGAGCACGCCGCCCCTGACGATCGGGTAGTTGCGCGTCTGGATCGAGTTGTAGATGAGCATGCCGAGGCCGGCGCGCGCGAAGATGACCTCGACGAAGATCGCGCCGCCGAGCAGCGTCCCCAGCCCGACGCCGACGACCGCGATCGTCGGGATCACGGCGTTGCGCAGCGCGTACTTGTAGATGACGAGCCGGTCGCGGATGCCCTGCGAGCGCGCCGCGAGGATGTAGCGCTCGTTGAGGACCTCGAGCATGCTCGTGCGCACCAGGCGAGCCAGATAGCCGATCCAGGTCACGGCCAGCGCGAGCGCCGGCAACGCGAGATGCCTCGCGTAGTCGGCCGGGTTCGAGAGACTCCCAGTCCCGGTCGCCGGCATGATCTGCCAGTGCACCGAGAACACGAGCAGGAGCAGCAGGCCGGCCACGTAGGCGGGCATGGTGATGAGCGAGATCGTCGCCACCGCCGTCACGCGGTCCAGCCAGCCGCCGGGGTGCGTCGCGGCATACACCCCGAGCGGCACCCCGAGCAGCCCGGCCAGAAGCAGGCTCGCAAACGCGAGGATGACGGTATGCGGCAGGGCGATCCAGATCAGCGAGGTGACCGGGCGCTGGCTCTGGAAGTCCACGCCGAGGTTGCCCTGCGCGGCGTCCTTGAAGAAGTAGTACACCTGCGCCG
>Ga0316226_1003406_pt1 | contig 13670 bp, 12 predicted proteins | sample TBH18017metaG_FD_206009 | JGI IMG/M metagenome (GOLD analysis project Ga0316226, IMG submission 206009) | Freshwater microbial communities from Trout Bog Lake, Wisconsin, USA - TBH18017 | ecosystem: Environmental > Aquatic > Freshwater > Lake > Hypolimnion/Profundal zone | place: USA: Wisconsin... | reverse complement strand
TCCACTGGCCCGCTTGCTGCGCTTGACAAGCGCACGCCCCCGCCAGCAGCGGCGGGATCAATTTAAGGAGCCAAGTTTGTCTCATCAAAGGCATTCAGTTAGCCAGAAGTTTCAGTCTTCTTTCATTTCAGAAACGCCAAGTCCCTGCACAAAATTCTCAAATGAAACTTTGGTAAGTTTGTTTTTTAAAAGTGCAGGCAAATCTGCTTCTGAACAACTCAACAGATCCGATTTGTGGCCGAACTTATCGAAAAGCCACTGGGCCAACACCACCGGCCAATAGTGCATGCTCAATTGAATCACTTTTACGCCCGCGCGCTTGGCTTGGTCTTCCAATGCAGAACTTTCACCGACCCGACCTACGATAATGCAAGTGGCGGAATAAAATTGCTTTTCTTTAACTTCTAAATTGCGCTCAAAACGTGAGACCTTATCTTTGGTAATTTCGGGATTACCTCGACCGATAAATTCCAGATCGAAACGGACGGCTTGGCCCGGAGCAACCAAGAGGGTTGCGTCGGCTTCGCGCTCGCCTATTTTGCTGGAAAGCCAAAACACTTTTGATGTTCTCAAGATCACAGGCTAACAGACATCAATCCAGATATCGTGTTTGATCTTTCAACCGGGTTACATTCCACACCAAATTGAAAACTGTCATCGTAAAACTCATCCACTTTCCATAACCATTCTTCACGACCGTTAATAACGTGTTTGAAGGGACTTACGAACGCACCGTTGGTGTAGATTTGTCCGCATTCCAACAAACACAAGCGCGGAGATTTCATCAGGCCCGGCTTTCCCGGTCGGATACCGCGAAGCTCGCTTCGTTCTGGTTGCTCATGCGTCAATGCTCCGGAGCTTGCTCCGGGGTTGTTTACTGTTGGCTTATTCATTTGCTTTGCTCTGTTTTTGTTTAGGCAACTGTTGTTCAATAAGGAATGAATCTTTAAGCAAGGTAAATCGCTTAACCGAATCAAAAAAATCTTCGAGTTCCCCGTATGTCTTGAAGATGTATTCCTCTTTGACCTGATAAAACGGGTCTTTCTTGAGTTCCGCCTCGAATTTGTTTTTTGCCTTATTCTCGGCGACGATAAACATCTTGATTCGCAGTTTTCGGATTTGGTAGAGCCGCAACAGGCCTTTGGTGACGTCAGTCGAGTGCTCGACTTCAAAGCAGTGTGTCGGCAAAGCGTCTTGGTCGAACCAGATGACATCAATGTTTTTTACTGTCGCAATTTGCCGGGCCGGAACATAATCGCTCGGAATGTCTTTCTCCGAACACAAGTCACCCAGCTTGCCATAACGACTAATTTTGGATTTATCGGGCGTAAAAGTCCGGTAACCAAGATACGATCCTATCAAAAGCAATTTGGCTTGAATGTCACTATGCGTTGCCTCCTCGTCGTCTTCGATTTTCGGCATTTTTGCTGAAGGCAACATGTCAATGTTAATGATTTTGGAAATATCCGACCCAAACGCTGCAACCTGTCCCTGAAGCGGCAAAACAATCTCGCTGATTTTTTTCAACTCAACTTCTGGAATTTGGAAAAGACGAACGCCATCCTCTTCGACGACTGTGTGAAACTGATAACCACCAACGCTGGTACGGGGAAGTTTTTTCTTGTTTGCAACAAATTCTTCTGCAGACGCGACGCAGATGTTAATGCGCGTCGTGTATTTTTTGGCTATGACGAGGAGTGTCTTTGAAGCGTGCCGTTCAATTTGAACCATGAGAGGCGCCGGAACTCCGTGCCAATCTCCAGTTCCACCGAAAATGCAGTAGAACTTTCCATTTTTGTCCACGAAGAGTTTTTGCGAAACAGGGAAGCGTTCGAGCGAAACTTTTTGAATCCTTTCAAGCTCTTTGATTACGAGCCGCCGGTCTTGCTTTGTGAATTTTTTGACCATAAGGATTTGATTTGCCCTGATTTTAATTCAACGCGGGACGAATCCGCCACAGATTTGTCGTTTCAAATTCGTCAGCAATTTTGGAATCCGTAGCCGCGCGTTGCTTACGCGGGGCATCCACGATGTAAGAGGTTGTATCCTCCCGCAGTTCTTCGGCGGGAGGTTTTCGTGTAATTGCGTACGAGACACGATGCTCTTGCCTTGGCTTCTTTGTTCCCTGTTTTCGTGTCGTCATGTTGAATTGTTTACCAGCTTGCCGGGACAATGCAAATTTGTTTTTGATTTCAAGTGCGAGAATAATCCGTGACGAACGAGGTTTTTTTCGAGACGCATTAAGCCAGTGGCTCGGCGGCTATTTCGAGCGCAAATGGATTTCCGTGAAGCCGAGTTGGTAAAGCAGGATCGTCAGTTGCGACCGGCCCCGTTCGGCGGCGTCGTTCAAAATGCCGTTTTGCGAGGCGGCCAGCCGCAGTTCGTCCACCGCCCGCTGGCGGGCGTTTTGTTCCAAGTCCTTGTCAAACAACCGCAGGATGCCGGTGGAATGGTCCACGATCTGGGTCTGGTGATCGTCCAGGTAGGCATCAGTGATGCGCGGGCGCGGCAGGGCGAGGGTGATTTTTTTCCCGGAAATCTCAATGTCGCCCGGGGCGATCTGGCTCAAATCCATGCCCGCCTTGACGACTCCGTGCGCCACGAGCAGCACACGGCTGTCGCCGTACCATTTGACGTCGTCGAATTCCACCACTTTTTCCAGGGAATATTTGACGGTGACAAACTGGGAGAGGGATTGGACCTTTTGGAGCAATGCCGGCCCGTTGAAACCAGCGGCGGCTCGCGCGGCGCACCAGCGATAGGCGAGCAGACCAAGGAAGAGGCCGAGGGCGAAAATCACCAGCCCGGCAGCCATCGCGCCTGCCATTTTTCTGAACATGCAAAGATTCTACGCTCCCGTTCGTTCAAAGTTCAAGGTTCGGAAGGTGAATTATTCCCCTGAAAAAACTTGAAAAAACCTTGTGAAAAAGGCCGCGATGAGGCAGGTTCCTGCTCACTTTGGCCGGGTTGCCGGGTTGCGGCAGCCGGCGCAAGCGGTGTCATGACATATTTGTCTTAACCAAGTGCGACTGATTAAAATCATCATTTTAACGGTGGTTCTGGCGGGTTGGCCGGCAGGCCGGTTGCTGGCCCAAAGCGGCGCGGAATCGGCCGATGAGGGCCTGCCGGCGCGCGCGCCGGATGTTTTCAGCGTGGGCGGCTTTCATGTCTCCAACTCGATGCTGGTGACGTGGATCGTGGCCGCCGCCATCATTGTCTTTGCCCGATATGCGACCCGGAAGATGAAGGACGTGCCGGATGGCGCGCAGAATTTCTGGGAGTTTCTGGTGGAGGGGTTGCATGATTTTCTGGAGGAAATCCTGGGGGCGGGCCTGGTGAAGAAATCGTTTTGGTTTTTTGCGACCATCTTTATTTTTATCTGCTTCACGAATTGGTTTGGGCTTGTTCCAGGGGTGGGCACCATGGGCTGGGGACATGAAACGCCGGAGGGTTTCAAACTCACGACACCCTGGTTCCGGGGGGGCAACGCGGACCTGAACATGACCTTCGCGATGGCCATGATCTTCATGCTGATGTGGCTGATCTGGGCGCTGCAATCCAACGGCGTTGTTGGATTCTTCCTGGAAATCTTCGGACCCAAGGGCGAAAGCCGGGGAGTGATGAAGTACGCCATGATCCTGGTTTTTTTCGCCGTGGGGCTGATCGAATTGGTGTCCATCGCGTTTCGCCCCATATCGCTGAGTTTTCGTCTTTTCGGAAACATCTTCGCGGGGGAGAACCTGCTGGACGCGATGTCGCAGGTCATCCAGCACCCGGCGTGGGCCAAGACGTTATTCAGCGCGGTGCTGCCGGTGCCGTTTTATTTCATGGAATTGCTGGTGGGTTTTGTGCAGGCCATCGTGTTCATGCTGCTGACGGCCGGATTCACGGCCGTGATCTGCGCGCATGACGAGGAGGCGCATCACTGAGAATTTAAAATTTCGGCGGCTTGACCGTGTTCAATCGCGGGAGCCGCCGGAGAAGAAAGCAACAAGCAAAGAAAGGTTATTATGGTTACGCCTATGTTGGCAGAAATGGGAGGCAGTATTCACGTCGGGCTGGCCGGCTTGGGGTCGGCCGTTGGCGTGGGATTGGTCGGCATGAAAGCTTCCGAAGCGGTGGGACGCAATCCCGGCGCGTTCGGCAAGATTATCACGATCGCGTTGATCGGCATGGCTTTTTCCGAGGCCATTGTCTTTTACGCGCTCTTCCTGGTGAAGCAATAACTTGCCTGGCGCGGGGCCGCGGCTCCGCGCCAGCCCTTTGAAAAACGATTTATGACGCATTTGATCTTTTTCGGCAGCATCGGCAGCGATCTGGTTAAAACGGGCGCCGACACGGCTCAAAAATTCGGCGTGGACTGGCCGCATTTTATCGCCCAGTGCATCAGCTTTCTCATCGTGGCCGGCCTTCTGCGGACGTTTGCCTACAAACCGATCCTCACCGCCCTGGCGGACCGCCGCCAGCGCATTGCCGACAGCCTGGCCGACGCGGACAAGATCAAGGCGGAACTGGCCCGCACGGAAGCGATGAAACAGGAGGTTCTGGACAAGGCCAATGTCCAGGCCAACAAGCTTATTGAGGAAGCCCGCGCCGCCGCCGCCCGCGTGCAGGAACAGGAAACGCAAAAGGCCATCGCCCAGGCCGAACAAATCATGGCCAAAGCCCGCGAGGCCGCCACGTTGGAACACCAGCGGATGTTGACGGATTTGCGGCGCGAAGTCATCACGCTGGTGGTGCATACCACGGGGATGGTCGCGGGCAAAGTGCTGACGGCGGAAGACCAGCAACGGCTGGCCGATGAAGCCCGGCGCCAACTGGCCGCCTGAGAAACAAGCCTGAATCCCTGGGATGAAAATCTCCAAACAAGCCCGCCGCGACGCCCGCCAGTTGTTCCGCGCCTGCATGGCGGGAGGCGCGCTGGATGAGGGCCGCGCGCGCCAGGCCGTTGCGACCGTGATCCAGAACAAGCCGCGCGGTTACATCGCCATTCTTTCCCATTTCCAACGCCTCCTCCGGCTGGAGACCGCCCGCCGGACGGCGACGATTGAGAGCGCGACCGTTTTGCCGCCCAAGACGCAGGCGGAAATCCAAGGCGGCCTCACCCGGCAATACGGAGCGGGGCTGGAATTTCATTTCACGCAAAAACCGGCCTTGATTGGCGGCGTGCGCATCCAGGTGGGCGGGGACGTTTACAACGGCAGCGTGCAGTGGCGCCTGGCGGCGTTGCAGCAAGGCGCGTAAGGAAACAACGACACATTTATGAGTACATTGTTGCAGGAAATTGAAGCCCAGATTTCGGGCTTGAAAACCGGCGTCACCCGCCAAAACGTCGGCACCGTCCGCGAAATTGGCGACGGCGTGGCCAAGATCGAGGGTCTGTCCGATGCCATGCTCAACGAAATGCTGGATTTCGGCAACGGCGTCGTGGGACTGGCGCTGAACCTGGAGGAAACGGAGGTTGGCGCGATCATCCTGGGCGAATACACCGGGATCAAGGAAGGCCAGGAAGTTCGCACCACCGGCAAACTGCTCCAGGTGCCCGTCGGCAAGTCCCTCCTGGGCCGCGTGGTCAACGCCCTGGGCCAGCCGCTCGACGGCAAAGGCCCGATTGACACGCAGACGTTTTATCCCGTCGAAAAAATTGCGCCGGGCATCATCAAACGCGAGCCCGTCAGCCAGCCCGTGCAGACGGGGATCATGGCCGTGGACGCGATGATACCCATTGGCCGCGGGCAGCGCGAATTAATCATCGGCGACCGCTCCACCGGCAAGACGACCATCGGCATTGACACGATCATCAGCCAGGCGCGGCTCAACCGCGCGGCGGAAGCGGCGAAGGATGCCAGTTACCGTCCGCTCTATTGCATTTACGTGGCCATCGGCCAGAAGCAATCCAACGTGGCGCGGGTCATGGTGGTGCTGGAGGAAGCCGGGGCGATGCCTTACACGATCATCGTGGACGCGAGCGCGTCGGACTCGGCGACCAACCAGTATCTGGCGCCGTTCGCCGGGTGCGCGATGGGGGAATGGTTCATGGACAACGGGAAGGACGCGCTGATCATCTACGACGATCTTTCCAAGCACGCGGTGGCTTACCGGCAGGTGTCGCTGGTGCTCAAGCGCCCGTCGGGCCGCGAGGCGTATCCGGGCGACGTGTTCTATTTGCACAGCCGGTTGCTGGAACGGTCGGCGCGCGTGAGCAAGAAATACGGCAACGGTTCGCTCACCGGGCTGCCGATCATCGAAACGCAGGCGGGCGACGTTTCGGCCTACATCCCCACCAACGTCATTTCCATCACCGACGGCCAGATTTACCTGGAGACCGATTTGTTCTACCAGGGCATCCGGCCCGCCATTTCCGTCGGCCTGTCGGTATCGCGCGTCGGTTCCGCCGCGCAGATTAAGGCGATCAAACAGGTGGCTGGACGGGTGAAACTGGAGCTGGCGCAATTCCGCGAACTGGCCGCCTTCGCGCAATTCGGATCGGACCTCGACGCGAAAACCCAGGCGCAACTGGAGCGGGGCAAGCGCATTGTCGAGGTTTTCAAACAGCCGCAATACAATCCGATGCCCGTGGAAGTCCAGGCCGCCGTGCTTTGGACGGTGCAGAACAGCATGATGGACGACGTGCCGGTGGAAAAGATCAAGGATTTCCAGGCGAAGCTGACGGATTATTTGACAAGCCGCAAGGCGGATCTGATGGGGAAAATCCGGGCGGAGAAGGCGTTCAGCGACGCGCTCAGCGCGGAGTTGAAGGCGGCCGTGGCGGAGTTCAAACAAACCTACCGATAAGCGGCCATGCCCAGCACACGCGACATCCGCCGGCGCATCAAGTCGGTCAAGAACACGGCCCAGATCACCAAGGCGATGCAGATGGTGGCCGCCTCCAAGATGCGGAAGGCGCAGCAAGCCGCGCTGGCCGGACGGCCCTACGCGAGCTTGATGAACAAGGTGCTCGGCGCGCTCGTGTCCGAATCAAGGGATTATCCCCACCCCTTTCTCGAAATCCGCGAGAACCCGGTCCGCTGCGTCATCCTCATCAGCACCGACAAGGGCCTGTGCGGGAGCCTCAACGGCAATTTGACGCGGGAAGCGGCCAAGTTCGGCCCCGACACCGTGTTCATCGCGGCGGGACGCAAGGCGTCGCAGTATCTGGCGCGGACCCGGCGGAAGCTGGCGGCCGAATTCGCCTTCAAGGACACGCCGGAATTTTCCGAGGCGCGCGCGATTTCAAAATTCGCGCAGGACCTTTTTCTCAAGGGGGAGGTTGGCCGGGTGGATGTACTTTACACGCAATTCATATCCACCTTGAACCAAAAGCCGGACACGCTGCAACTGCTTCCCATCGCCGAGATCAAGCATGTGACCGCCGGCGCCGGAAGCAGGCTCGGAATCCCCATCCCCCCCTCTTCCGGCGGCGAATTCCTTTTCGAGCCGGGCCGGGAGCAGGTCCTGGGCGCCTTGCTGCCGCACGCCGCGAATTTCCTGATTTATCAGATTCTCCTCGAAGCCAAGGCCAGCGAGCACAGTTCCCGCATGGTGGCGATGAAGAACGCGACGGACAACGCGACCCAATTCATCAAGGACTTGACGCTGGAGTACAACAAACTGCGGCAGGCCAACATCACCAAGGAATTGCTGGAAATCAGCAGCGCCGCGATGGCCCTGGCCTGATCACTGCAGTTTGAAGGGCAGTTCGGAGACGACGGTGTAAAGCGCCGAAAGGGTCTTGGCGGTATTCTGGTTGCGGCCGTCCGGGCCGAAACGGAACGTCGCCGCCGGGTCGAAGCGGCGGATGATCGCGCAATAATTATTGTTGGCCATCACCCCCAGCAAATCGCCCGTCTTGCTCAAAACAAGGTCGCCGCTGGAGGGGTTGAATTTCCCGAACAATCCCTTGAGCGAATTGTGGTCCATCTTCAAATACATCGGCGCCGTCACGTCCATCTGGAATTTGCATTCCCCGTAATAATCCCCGCGCGTGCCGACCACGACCGCGTCTTGGAACACGTAGGGGTCCCCGGAAAAGTGGTAGACCTTGCAGCCCAGGGCGCGCGCCTGGGCCGCAGGCACGGGAATCAGCACCACGCGCGGGTCCGACATGCAAAAGGAAATGGACTCGATGGTATAAACCGCGGAGCCGCGCGCCAGCGTCCCCTGCAACTCCTCCCATTGCGTGCCGGGACTCCACAGCGTCAGGGGGGTGTCCTGGACGTGGCAGAGCGCGAACACGTTGGTTTCGTCGGTCGCAAGGATGATCCGCGTCTGTTTGTCCCTGGAGGAATCCATGCCGAACAAGCCCGGCTTGACGCCGGTGAAGCTGGCCAGCACGCGGTTGGTGGACATTTCCTGGAAGATCATGTTGGGGGTCAGCGGGCGGCTGTCGCGGATTTCCCGCGCCAGTTCGGACGACTTGGAGGCCAGGGTCTTGACGCCCTCGGCCAGGCGGATGTTCTCCCGGCGCTGGGCATCCACTTCCTCCTGCAAGCGGGACATCTGCTCGAAGGCGGAACGGTTGGAGGCTTCGCTCATCTGCAATTGGTTTTGCAGGGCCGCCCTGTCGTTTTGAATCGCCTGATGGCTCTTCTGCAATTGGGCCAGTTGCAGTTCCAGCGCGGCGGCCCTTTCCGATTGCTTGCGCGCCTCGGCTTCCATGGCGGCGCGTTGTTCCCGGGTGATGACCGTCTCGACGGTCGTGGCGCGGAGTTGCTCGTTTAAACTGGCCGCGTTGGATTGCGCGGCGGCGAACTGCTTCCGCAGGTTCCCCTGCTCCTCCGCCAGGCGCGCCGCCAGTTGCTCCTTGGTTTGCAATTCGCTCCGGGCCAGCTCGATTTGCTGGTTCTGCTGATGGATGAGCGCGCGCGCGCCCGTCAACTCGCCCAGCAACTGGTCGCGGTTCTTGCGCTCCTCATCCAGGGCAAGCCGCATGACGTCCCCCAAGTCCTGGCGTCCGGCCGCCTGCCTGGCTGCCGGGGCGGATGTCGCCAGTTGCGGCACGCCGGGCTGGGCCACCTTGTTGATGTCCACGGTGGAGAAGGCCAGGAGGCTGACCAGGAGGAAATCGCATATAACGATGAGAATGCTGCGGTTCATGGGGCGGGAGACAGTGAGCGCGCGGCGGGTTCAGGCGCCAGGCTTTGCGCCTCCGCTTCCATGAGCAACAGGCGGCGGACCGGGCGGAGATTGAAGACTTTAAAGACGAAAACGAAAATGACACCGAAAGAGGTGGACGAATAAGCGGCCATCAGGCTTTGCTGGATGATCCCCAGGGAAACCAGGATCAAACACACAATGGTGCCGGCAAAACCGAGGTAAAGGCCGCCGTCAAAGAGATGCTCCTCGTTTTCGAGCAGTTTGAGTTGCATGCGCGCGGGCACTTTTTGCCGCCGGATTTCGGCCAGCTTCACCAGGCAGGCGCAATAAAGCAGCCCCTGCAGGACAAAGAACAGGAACATCGTGATCAAGCTTCGTGGATTCATAAGTTTTTGTTTGACGAGGGGCATGGCGCCCGCGGCAGGCGCGCCGGCCAGGGGCAGGCGCAGCCGGAAGGCAAACTCCGCCTTCTGGCTTTCCCGGGCGAGAAACGGCTCGCTCAGAAGCAGGACCACAAGCAAAAACCCCAGCGCAAATAACAATTCGCGGGCCAGATGAAATCCCGGCGCCCGCAACGGCTCCTCAATTTTCGGCGCCGCCGGCCGCGCGCAATGACCCGCCACGGCCAGGAGAAATCCCCCCGAAATGTAAAAGAACCACTTCACCATCAGCGCAAACCACGTCGCGCGCAAGGCATAATCCGTCCCGGCCCGGAAAAACGGCGCCAACGGCCCTGATGCCGTCCAATGCCGCCGCAAGGCCGAACTGAAAAGACGCTGATGCCGCCGCAACAGCTCGTTCACCCCGCCTTCGCCATAACGGAGGCTGGCGCCCAGATCGCCCAGGCCGGTCTGGCTGAAATCGTCCAGGTAAGCGGCGACATCGCCCGGTTTTTGGGAAAGAGCCACCGCCGCGAAAAAAACCGGCAGCGACGCGCCGGCATTGCGCGCCTGGCCGGCCAGCAGAGCCAGGGTCTCCGGATCTTGGATGCCGCCGACAAAGACCGCCAGTTGTCCCCAACTCAGCCGCTGCCCCAGCGACATGAGGTCCATGAGGATTTCCTCCAGCGGTTGGGCGTTGGCGAGAACCCTGGCCGACGCGGCCCGTTCCACCAGCGCATTCCGCAGGCCGGGCGCCAGGCAATTTTCCGCCAGCAACAGTCCGCAAACCGACACCGCCGCGTCAAACGCCTGGCCCGAAGCGGACGACGACGGGGGAAAAAGGATCGTGTTGGTCAAATCCCGGGCGCGAAGGAGTTCCAGCACGGCAGGCGAGCCGGTGCCTTCCAAATAGGCCAGCGCGCGGTTGCGATTTTCCAGCCGGATGACCTGTGTCGTCACAGGCGTCGAAGCCGTCACCACCGGCCCGTCCGGGAAAAGGCGCTCCACTTCGGAATGAGCGGCCAGACTTGAGGCCAGTTCCCCGGTCCACGGTATTTTTTCATCTTGCGCGGCTTGGAGGAGCAGCCGGGCCGCGTCGGTTTTATTCGCGCGTTCAAGGGCGGCGCCGCGATCCACGAGGGAAGGGCGGCCTTCGCCGGCCCGTTGCAAGACGGAGGCATCCACCGCGCGCAAGTGCATGGGCACAAGCCAGCCGCACAAGAGCATCACGCCCGCGAAGGCGGCGCACAAGGCGACCCACAGCCAACGGCACCTGTCCGTATTCATCGCGGCAGTTTAGGTTATATTGAGCGAAACACCACCCTGATTTCGACGGCAAGCCGTCCCGGATTGTTCAATCCGGCGCTCAAGAGCGGCGAAAGACAGCAATGTTGCCGTTGGAACGGGGAATGGGGCCGCCGGTTTGACCGGAGCCACGTTGTTTTTCTACCGTGTTGGGTAAAGGGCGATGACTTTCTTGAGTTTCATCGAATCCACCTGCCCCATCTGGCGTTGGAGAATCTTGCCGCCGGGCGCCACCAAAATGGTGTACGGAAACCCGCCGGCCCACTCCGCGTCCAGCGCGTTGGCCAGGTCGTCCAGGTCCTTGCCGTCAAAAATATAATTTCGCGCGGCGACGCGCCTTTCCTGCAAGTCGGCCAGAACGAGGGCCTTCCGATCGGGCGTGTCCGCGCTGATAGTGACCAGCTCGAAGTTCCCGTTGCGATACATTCTGTTCATGGTCACGAGTTCCGGCAGTTCGATCAGGCAGGGGCCGCACCGGGTGCTCCAGACATTGATCAAAAGCATCTTGGGAGTGTCGTTGGCAACCAGCGCCTTGATCGTTTGCGCGCCGGCCGATTGCAACGTCACGGGTTCTTTCTCCATGGCTTCCAGTTCCCGCGCCGCCGCCGCTCTTTTCTCGGACCATTTGATGGAACAGCCAAAGGTCCTGGTCTTTTCCACCGGAACGGGTTTCCCCGCCAGCAGGGCGTCCAGGGCGTTTCGGGCGTCCTGCCTGGTGACCGCGCTGATGCTTTCCGAATCGTCAATGCGGCCCGTGTACCGGAGTTTGCGGGCTTGATCGAAGATAAACACGTGCGGAGTGGAAACCGGCCCGTAAGCGCGGCTGGCTTTCTGGCTGTCCCCGTCGTAGAGATAGGGAAAATTGAACCCTCTCTCCCGCGCGCGGATTTTCAATTCATCAAAAGAATCTCCGAGATCGGAGTAAACCAGCTCGCTCAGGCTCACGGCCTGGGGGTCATTGGCGGCAATGCCCGCCACCGCCACTCCTTTGTCTTTGTAATCGTTGACCAGTTGGATGATCCGGCCTTCGTAGGCTTGCGCCGTTTTGCAATGGTTGGCCGTGAAAATAATCACCAGAATTCTGGCGTCGGCGTAATCGCGAAGCGAGTGGCTCCGACCGTCAATCCCGGGAAGAGTGAAGTCCGGCGCGCCGGCCCCTATGGGCAGCGTATGGGGCGGGCCGTCGTCGCATCGGGCCGCGCCGGCGGCAAACATCAGCGTCATGGCGGCCAAAGCGATAAAAAGACCCCTGGCGCCCGTTTCCATGTTCTTATTCATGCTGTTTTCGCGGAGTCATTTGCGAAGATTGTTCCTTGACCACTCATGGTGTTCAAGCCTTACTTTTCAAAGCCAGCGTGGTGTTTGTATATGCATCGAAAATCAGCCATTGGTTTCATGGGTCTCGCGTGGATCGCGCATGTTTTTTTTGGATTGGGTTGCCTGGCTCCGGCGCAAAGCCTCCCTCCGGGTGTAAGGGATTCTCGAATCGCGCCGGAAGACGTTGTCATTCACGCGAACCAGGTGGCGTACGATCAAACCGCCCCAAAGTTTGCCGTGCTGGAAACCGGCAAACGGCTTCCAGAATCAAGCCGGTTTCAAGTCAAGGCCGCGCAAACTTTGAAAACCGTGTTTGAGGGAACGCTGGCGGACGGCCAGGAGTGCGATGCATGGTTTCCAGGAAAATATTTTTACCGGGCTGACTTCTCATCCTTCCAGCAGCCGGGTCATTTCATGCTCGCGGTTGACCGGAATGGAAAGGAATGCCGCTCCTCGGACTTCGAAATCGGGAAGAACGCGCTGGCCGCGCAAACCGTGCCGGCCATCATCCAATACTACCGGCATCAGCGGGCAAATTCACCTGAAGAATTAAGGGCGGACCGGCATTTGCTGCTTTATGGCAGCACCAACAGAGTGGATTTGCGGGGGGGATGGTGCGACGCTTCGGGGGATGTCAGCAAATACTTCTCCCATCTGGCCTACGCCAATTTCATGTCTCCCCAGCAAACCCCGCTGGTGGTCTGGTCCATGGTCAACGCGGCGGACTCCGCCCCTTCGCTGCTGGACAGTTTGAAGGCAAAAAAACCGTTGATGGATGAAGCCGTCTACGGCGCCGACTACTTGATGCGTTCGCTCTCGCCCGATGGTTACTTTTACATGACGGTGTTCAGCTTCTTCAATAAAGACCCGGAGGCGCGCCGCGTGGTTGGGCTGCTGGCGGACAGCAAAACAACTTCGGATTACCAATGCGCGTTTCGGGAAGGCGGGGGAATGGCCATCGCCGCCCTGGCCCGCGTTTCCCGATGGAACAAGGACGGGGATTTTTCATCGCGCCAGTATCTGGAAGGCGCGGAGCGCGCGTTCGCGCATTTGCAAGTCAATAATATTAAATACGATGACGACGGCAAGGAGAACATCCTGGACGACTACTGCGCGCTCATGGCCGCCTCCGAATTGTGGATGGCGACGGGCCGCGGGGTCTATCGTGATGAAGCGCGAAAACGGGCTAAAAATCTGGCCGGACGCATGACGCCCGAGGGATATTTTATCGCCAACGATTCCCGCCGCCCCTTCTGGCACGCGTCGGACGCCGGGCTGCCGGTCATCGCCCTGGCGCGTTACCTGGAAAGGGAGGATGACCCGCCTTCCCGCCGGGCGGCGCTCGCCACCATCAAGAAAGCCCTCGATTACCATTTGCGCGTCACAAAAAACGCCGCCAATCCTTTCGGGTATGCCCGGCAGACCTTCCTGTTTCGAGGGGAGGTCAGGGACGGTTTTTTCATTCCGCATGAAAATGAAAGCGGCTGGTGGTGGCAGGGGGAAAACGCGCGTCTGGCGTCCCTCGCGGCGGCCGCCATCGTGGGCGGACGGCTGGTTTATCCCGGCCCGGGC
>Ga0316226_1003405_pt1 | contig 13672 bp, 15 predicted proteins | sample TBH18017metaG_FD_206009 | JGI IMG/M metagenome (GOLD analysis project Ga0316226, IMG submission 206009) | Freshwater microbial communities from Trout Bog Lake, Wisconsin, USA - TBH18017 | ecosystem: Environmental > Aquatic > Freshwater > Lake > Hypolimnion/Profundal zone | place: USA: Wisconsin... | reverse complement strand
GACCCTCAATCGCCAGGCTTACGGGTACCGCGATGAGGAGTTCTTCATTCTCAAGCTCCTAGGTTTGCATGAATCCAGGTACAAACTTTGCGGATGAACCGGGAAACGGAGGCTCTGTCACTACAATGGGGGGACATCAATTTCGAGCTCCGCCAGATCCACTTCCACCGAAACACGAAGCGGGGCAAGGATCGATATTTCGACTTTAACCCCAAGCTGGAGGCCCTGCTCAAAGCCATGCAGGCACGGAGGGAAGCACGAACCGAATGGCTCTTCCCGTCGCCTCGACCAAACGCACAGGGAGGACGAATTACCAACTTCCGCAGGACGCTGGAGAAAGTTCGGAAGGAGGTAGGCGTGTATTTGAGCGACCACTACCTCCGGCACTATTTTGCAAGCCAAGCGGTCATGGCGGGCGTCGACCGCTTCACATTAGTAAAGTGGTTAGGTCATTCGGACGGGGGGAAACTCATCGCCGAGACGTATGGCCATTTGGACAACTCATTTCAGCAGAAACAGGCAGAGAAGCTCGCCCGATTGGGGGAACCCAAAGCACAAAGCAGTTGAGTAATTCGGCAACACCCCGGCCCGCCTCCCCACCCCGTTTTACTGCCGGAGCGGATCGCCGAGAAAGTAAGGCGTCGTATTCCCGTATCCACGCATCCGGCTTGGCGCTTTCCTGGCGGGGCATCCGGTCTGACTTGATAGATTCTATAAATCCGGTATAATACGAACATGACAACTTCAACCAGGAGACGATTCCAGAAATTGAACTTTGCTTGTGCCCTTCCCGTCCAGGGTTCAAGGATAAGGATAGACACGCTCTTTCCACACGGCCTCTTGTCGGTCCATCAGGAAACTGCGAGCACACAAGAACAAGACAACGCCGCTCGGGAAGAGGAGCAACCCACCCCTCCTCAAAACGATTCCTCCACAAGCGACATCTACTACGGAAATTACGACAGCAAAGATGAGGGCTACGTGGATGGCGATGAATGCGACCGAAGCCGGTGGTACGATCTCCTTCCACACGGCTTCCCGCCGGTCCACCGGGAAACTGCGAGCACACAAGAACAAGACAACGCCGCTCGGGAAGAGGAGCAACCCACCCCTCCTCAAAACGATTCCTCCACAAGCGACATCTACTACGGAAATTACGACAGCAAAGATGAGGGCTACGTGGATGGCGATGAATACGACCGAAGCCGGTGGTACAATCGGCGTTGACCAACCCCGCCTCCCCCCATACCCCAGGGGCCGTGGTTCTGCATGTGGCAAAGGCTATGCCCTCCCCCCTGGCCTCTCCGTCGTTCAACAATCGGGCCTCGCAAATCGGCACTAAAATCTTCGCCGCCGATTCGCCCCTACCGCCCCCTGGAACCCGAGAGGCTGGCCTCCAGGCGGTCAAAAAATCCAGCGAACGGAATTTTGTCCCCTTTTTCCGCCGCCCGACTCGTCTCCGCCTTCGCAAATCGGCGCTGGACAACGGCGGGGCTGGCGGCGCAGCGGCGGCAGATTGAGTTGGCGAGCGTGGCACGCTCGTACCCAGCGAGGTTGGCGTACGCCAACTCGGCTCCGCATTCGGGGCATGGGCGATTCAGGGGCATTCCAGGGAATAAATAGCCCCACCGAAATTGGAAACGCATTCGTTGCGTAGGCCGGGCCTCCGTTCGCCTCCGCCCGGTCATGAGGAACCCTTCCGCTCCGGCCCCGTCCAGTATTCTATGACATCCCGATACCGGCTCAGGAGATTGGCCAGCTTTTCTTCAAGCTCCCAATAGACCCGCCCCGCTTCCAGGTCCTTCCCCGATGCGAAGTACCTCTTCTGGGCTTGATCCACCAGGGGCCTCAGCTTGCCGCATTCCCTCAGCAGTTGCTCCTTCTTGTGCGCCATTTCCGAGAGGGTGTCGGCGCTTGACCAATCGAAGACGTGTTTGGTTTTCAGCACGATGGGAACCCCAAACCAATGAACCGACAATGACCGGAGGTAGGCGCTCAGCGAATCCGCCTTGGCGTCCAGTTCTGGCCCCTCACAGTCGGCGAATATTCCGAATCCATCGTGCTCCGGCATCACCTTCAAGCCGAGCGCCTCGGCCCGCTCGTAAAGCTCCCGGTGCAAAATGAGCGGATGCTCAAAATGCTTGGCGATGCCGGTGCCCGTATGCTTGACATCGGTCTTCTGCCAAACGTCGAACAAGGTGGGGAATTCCCCTCTCAGCCAATCGAGGTAGCGGGGGAACCGCTTGGAACCGTTCAATGTTTGGTTCATCGCCGCCTTGGCGGTTTCGGCGTCCGGGAAACCACAAGCCAGCCGGACTTTTTCCTTTGGGTCTTCTTCGCCGCAGAACACCGCAAGCCACTTCTGGTGCTCTCCGGCCAGGGCGGCATTTGCGTTGTCCCCTTTATCGGGTACAGAATGGGGAGAATAAGGGAGAAGGGAGGGAGAAGAAGGAGAAGAAGAAGAAGCAGTAGGCGTGGGGTGGTTGACGCACATAATGAACGCCGAAAAGAAAGTGGGGTGGCAGCAGCGAATGTCAACGCAAGCCCGGTAAGGCATCCCGTTGTACCTCAGAAGAAACCTCGCATCGGCTTTCATGCGTACAACCTCATGATGTACCCTGCCGTCCGCCTCATTGTACTCAAGCTCATTGAAGGTCTTGGTTTTGATGGCTCTCAGGACGGCGCTGACAGTACGCTTTTGAACGTCAGACCATGCCGACTTTTCGATGGCTCTTTCGGCCTGCTGCTCGTCATAAGAAAGGTGCTTCAATCCGTCGTACACGGCGTCAAGGACGTGATCAGCATAGGTTTTTGCCATGACCTTGCGCCTCGAAATGCTCCTGCTGTTTTGACGCCTCAGCCCGAGGTTGCTGCTGAGAGCCTTGAGGTATTCCATGTTTGAGGAGTGGATTAGACGATGCCCGTAATCAGTCACCTTGTATTGCTTGCACCGCCCCTTCTCGCCCGGTTTGACCTTCCCGCCCGGTTTCCCGGCGTAATCAAAGTCATGGTCAACCCACAAAATCCCGAGCGCTTCCATGTCGTTCAGCATCGGGGCGTAAGCGCCCCCGGTGTATGGTTTGAAAATGTCGCTTATGGTGTCCGAGACGCACCCAACCGCTTTGCCTCCCCGCCTGTCGCTCAACGCAGCGACCCGGTTCAAAAAGTAGAAGGCGGGAGAGACGGCTTTCCAGTTTTGACGGAAGCTCGGTTTCGACATGAGGGCGTGAAACAACTCGGTTCCCACCTTCAACTTGAGGAATTTCTTGCCCATAACCCTCATTCAGACAATCCGGCGTAGCCCCCCCCCTTATGCGTTGGCGGCTTTCAGAAGAGGCAACCGGCTTTCAGGGCCGCCCGCCGGAGCGGCCTGCTCTTCCCCCTGCTGCTCCTCAAAGGTCTTGGCCCACTGCAAGAGCGGCTGCAACGCCTCGTAAGCCTGTTTCTTATCGGGCGTTGATTCGAGTAGGCGATGGATCCTTGTGACCAATCCCTCGATTTGGCAGCGCACTGCCGGGATTTGCTTTTCCGCCCCGGCTTCCGGCTGCGATTCTCTGCGGGTGGCAGTTTTCTGTGCCTCGCTCAGGGTCAGTTCTCCGGCCCCGACTTTGCCGTAGAGTTCGGGGGACTTTTCCTTGAGAGCCTTCGCTTTTGAGATATACCCTTCGCTGACTTTCAGGACTCGGGCCAGGTGAGAGCGTACCCGCCCCTGCCTATCGCCAGTTTGGGCGAGCGGGGGAAGCTCCTGTCCGCCGTGCGCCGGAAGCAACGTGACAATGTTGTCCCCGGCGTCCGGTTTTGCCGCCGCAACCCCCTGCGCCTCCGGTTCTCTCAGCATGGCGGCGGTCATTTCGTTCGCCAGCACCGCCAACTGCCCTTTTTCGAGATGGCGGCGGGCAATGTTCAAGGAGACGCACCCGAGGATCGGGTGTTCGCCGGAAAAGTGCTCGAACAGGGGTTCGATTCCCAAGTCCCGGCAAATCTGGTAGCGGTGCCATCCGTCCAGTATTTTCCCGCCGCAGAGCACGATGGGCACTTGGAGGCCGTTCTCCCGAATGTCCGCTTTCAGCGCCTCGAACTGTTTCGAGGTCATGGCGGGCAGGAGTGCGTTGCACTCATGACGCCCGAGCGGGGTTTCCTCGGAAGCATTCAACGTGATGACCGCCTCCTTGAGGTCAGAATTGACCCGCCGAGGGCCGTGCTCGGGTTGGTTGGCCTCGGCGACTAGGGTGACCGGCGAAGGAGCCATATCGGCACTGGCCAGGGCATTGTCTTGTGTTTGCATTGTCTAAGCGTGTACGCAGTACACCCGCAAGGGACTTGGAGACGCTTCCGGCGGGAACGTCGGAAAACCGAAAACCTTACGGCGGCAGGGGCAGGTTTCTAGGCTACCCGTTCATTTCTGCCGGGCCATTGATGGCCTTGAACTTCGTTCACTTTCATGGTGAGCATTCTATCAATTCGCCGGAAAAAGTCAAATCTAACACATTGTCTGACAATGAGTTATAAATCTAAGATTAGATTTATTCCCCCGAATCGAATCCAATCCATTGAATCGCAACCGGTTTGGGGCCGCCGCCGCTATTTATGATTGGCGTGTCAACTACGCCGGAGCTAAGCCTGCTCCCCGTGCCAACCCCGCCTTCTTGGAGCGAGTTTCATCAACACGGGGGGCGGCTTTCCTGCCGTGAAATCAGGATCCACCTATGCACAACACCATCCAGCCCGCAGACCGGTTAAAGCGGATTCAAGCTGACCGCAAGCAATTGTCCCGGCGGTTGCTTGCAAATGACCGAATTCCAGCAGAGCTAACGGGATGGCTGTATTCGGATTTGTTGGCCCTTGAGGTCGAAATCGCCTTCCTGGACGGCAGCCCCAGTCGGGAAGACCTCGAAATGTGGGAGGCCACTATCGCCGGGATCACATGGTTGCTCGCCGATGAAAAGCAACTGGCGGCGAATTTCCACGGCGTGTACTTGCGCCTGTTCTACCCTGAAACCGCCGATGACCAGATCCGGCGGTTCCGGCGGCTGGCAGGCTACTGAGATCCCCCCCCGGCGGTGACATGCTCACGCTCCCTGCCGGTGGCAAGTAGCGGCGATTCGACCATACCGAACGCATGACCCTTGGCCCCTGTTGGCCGGGGGGCTTGTCGTCTCCGGCGCACGGGGGCTCACGGCTTTTTGGAAGTGTACCCTTCCCGTGCCCCGCCACAAAATGGTGCGAGAATTGCTTTTTTGACGCCCTGATCCCGCTCCGCACGCCCGATTCCACATATACAATGACGCCCGCCCGCTCGCCTTTCACCGGTTGACAGGATCGAGGCCCCCGCTTTCCCTTCGTTTCTGGCGGTGACAAAAATGTCACGCCGCCTCCCCACGGCTTTTTGCCCGTGCCAGCCCGCTGCGTGGTCTTTTCTTCGCCGGTTCGCCGCTTTTATTTATCGTACGCACAGAATTGCGTTGACTTTTTCCGTCTTTTGTAATAATGTACGCACAGATATTCAATAAACAACCAACGCACAAACACATGATTACACTTGAAGGCAATTACTCGAAAAAGCTCGGATTGCCCGGCTTTTCCTCGCACCAGTTCAGCATCACGCTTCGCACGGAGATCGCCGACTTGTCGCAAGTCCAAGCTGAGAGCGCCCGGCTTTACAGGCTGCTCCAAGAGGGCGTGGACGCCAGCATCAAGGAGACGGGCTATTTGCCCACGGCCAACGGCAACGGACACGTGAACGGCAACGGACACGTGAACGGAAACGGAAACGGAAACGGAAACGGCAATGGGAACGGCAGTAACCGGATCAACACCCCGGCCCCGGCTGCCAGCCGGATGGCCGATGACGGTGCCTGGCGGTGTTCCGAAAAGCAGCGGGATCTGATCCAGAAAATCGTCACGGAAAACAAGCTGGACAAGCACGAGATCGAGGCCCTGGCCCAGGAGCGTTTCGGCAAGGGCGTCAAGGCCCTGAACAAGCTGGAAGCGTCTGGCCTAATCGAGGAACTCCTCGAAAAGACCGGCCAGAACAAGGGATCCCGGCGCAATCGGTTCCAGGGCAACTACCAGCAAAAGGCAGGGGGTGCCCGGTGATCGCCACCCTGAACCCCGTGGCGGTGCAAGCGCCGGAGGCCAAGCCCGATCCGCTTGCGAGCCTCAAGCAGACCGTCAGCGCCTCCCGGTTGAATTGCTGGTTGGCGTGCCGCCTCAAGTTCTTCTTCCGGTACGTGGAAAAAGTCCGCAAGCCGCCGACACCGGCCTTGCATGTCGGCACGGTGGTTCACGCCGTCTTGCAGGCGTGGAACATGGCCCGCTGGCGGAAACAGGCTTTCGAGCTTCCCCGGTTCAAGCAGGTGTTCGATGCCGGTTGGGCGGAGCAACCGGACCCGGTGGACTGGGAAAACGAGGAAGCGGCGGAGAAATCCGGTGCCTGGTCCCTGCTCGAAACCTACTTCAAGGAAACACCCATCCCGGCCAACGAGATGCCGGAGGCCGTTGAAGTGCCGATGGAGACTGACCTCTCGAAACACGGGCTGCCCACCTTAATCGGGGTGGTGGATCTGGTTCGGGCCGGGGGAAGAATCTTGGACTACAAAACGTCGGGCAAAACGCCCAATGCGGATGATGCCTGCCGCCAACACGAAACCCAAATGTCCGCCTACTCGATTCTCTACCGGGAAGCCACCGGCAGGCGGGAAGGCGGCAGGGAACTGCATCACCTGGTCAAGACCAAGACCCCAAAGCTGGTCGTCACGCAACTGGAACCGATGAACGAGATCCAGCAAGTGCGCCTGTTCCGCATGATGGACTCGTACCAAGAGGGCTTGGCCCGAGAAGATTTTATTCCTTCGCCGGGTTTCCAATGCGGCAGTTGCGAGTTCGCCCAGGAATGCCGCCGCTGGTGCTGAGATTCGACGGCGCTCCGCTCCGGCGGCTGCGCCGTCAGCCCGCCGCTCGCTGAGAGCGGACCTTGGTTCGGGGGGAGTGTTTGTGGGTATTCAGCGCTTCAATCGAATTCTCAACCCTCCATGTGGACGGTTTTCTATGGTAACGTCGTCATATTGCACGATGACATCCCTCAACCATGATGGTAGTACCGGCACTTTCGCCGGGCCGGTTTGCTTCCCTATGTAGCGGTTGAGGATGTTGCAACAATGAGTCACCAACTCGCTGGCGCCAGGATGCGCTGTGAGACTCATAATCGCCAAGAACGGGACCAAATCGAATACGATTTCAAGACTCCCCGAAGGGTCGATTCGTTCGAGCGGCAGGTATCGGCGACCAAAATACTCGCCACTCCATTCCACTAAGTCCAACAGATCAACATCGGTGCCTGAACCATCGAGCAGCGGCAATGCCCTGGTGCGGATGAAACCGTCTATCATGCTACGCACATCGTGCCCCTCCCTCGATGCACCTTTCTCGACACGATCAGCGGCCAGGGCGACTGAGGACGCCCCGTACAGAATTGGGAGTTCGTACTTTCTTTGGAGAAACCCCCTATATGAATGCATGAGTTCGATGGACAAGGGTACGGGTTCGTCACCCCTGTAACTATGTCGATGAGGTATTTTCATGAGCGCCGACCAACAGATGACGCCCTGGAACAGGGTGAGGAGTCCTGTCAGTTCGCTTGCGCTCGGTATCGGGTCGGGTATGTAGAACGCTAGGGGCGCATGGTGAGCCTCACGGTTCCTAGCCTGGTCTTCTTGTGGTGCTGGCATATGGTGTTTCTGGTTCTCTCCGGCGAGGGTGAGTCCGTAGGGCCGCCCGGTCAAGGGCAAAAACGGCTTCGAGGTTCAGTTCGGTGGGCTTGTTTCGCCTTCCTTGGCCGCTCCCAGGAGAACGCCTCGTACCCACTCAGATTGGGTTGTCCCGGCCCTCTTGGCGGCGGCTTCGATTTCCCTGAGTTCCGACTTGAGCAGGCGGCAAAATAGTCGCCCCTCCCGAGCGGTTCCCTTGGCCTTCGGGGGCCTTCCCGGTTTTCTCTTCTTTGGCATTTGGTTTGCAAATTAGTTCCCGTACGCACGGAAACGGATTGACTTTCTCCCCGAGTTTATGTTATCGTACGCACAGAAACAAGAGAAAACCATGAGCGCCCGCCCCCAAACTGCCCCTTGTCGCCCCGAGAGCCGGGAAACCCCGATTCCCGAAAATGCCCCTTCTCGGGAAAGTTCCGGTTCCGAGGGAACGGAATCAAGGCGGATCGTGGAACTTCCCGTTGCCCCCCCCGCTACTCGTTTTCGGGAATGTTCAAATAATCCGCCCCGGCGGGTGCCCAATGCCGAGCGCCGGAGCAGGGAGTACCTGACCCCGGCGGAAGTCGAGAGCCTCCTGGCGGCGGCGGAGAACGAAGGGCGGCACGGCCACCGGGATGCCACGGTCATCCTGATTGCCTACCGGCACGGCCTGCGGGTGAGCGAGCTTGTCTCCCTGCGGTGGGATCAGGTTGACCTGGCCCAGGGCCTCCTCTACGTCCGCCGGGTGAAGAACGGCAACGCCAGCACCCACCCCCTTCACGGGCCGGAACTGCGGGCGCTGCGGCGGATCCAGAGGGACTACCCCAGTTCGCCATACATTTTCTGCACGGAGCGGAAAGGCCCCATGACGGATTCGACCGTGCGGAAGATGGTTGCTCGGGCGGGCGTGGCGGCGGGGATACCGTTCCCGGTTCATCCGCACATGCTCCGGCACGCCGCCGGGTTCAAGCTGGCCAACGACGGGCAGGACACCAGGGCGATCCAGCATTACCTCGGCCACCGGAATATTACCCATACCGTCCGGTACACCGAGTTGTCGCCGGAGCGGTTCAAGGACTTCTGGCAGGATTGAGTCGCCAAATTCTTGACGCCATGAAAGCTTGCATCCTCAGAAAGGTCGTTTACAAGCCCGCCGATAGCGACCGGCTGACGTGGGGCATCGTTATCTGTCAAAACGAAGGGGTGACGTTGCTCTTTGTGCCCCGGCGCACTGAGGAGGAATCGAACTCGCTGGCGATTTGTATCGAAAATCTTGAGGAAAGGGTTTTCGAGGATCTCCAGACCAGCCACTTTCGGGTAGAGGAGGAGGACTTAGCGGTCATCGGCCACAGGCTGGCGGCGCTCGGGGAGGCGGTTTGCGAGCCTCCCGAGATCAAGCCCAGTGACCTCCTGGATTGATTCATGAGACCAATCATCGGCCCCGGCGGGAAGGTCCTCGGGTACGAGCAGGACAACGGCTCGGAAATCGTGCTCCTGGCCCCCGGCGGAATTGTTTTGGGGAAGTACGTCAAGGCGGCGGACATGACCGTCACGGCTGGGGGGCGGCTGGTGGGGTACGGGAACCTCCTGATGACGCTCCTGGAGGACCCACCCTGAGCCGAGCTTGCTCAGTTTCATGTTGCCGCCGTACTGCCCGCACTCCCAGCGAAAAACCGTTTCTGCTCTTCCAAGGTAGCGGGTCTCAGAAAACCATCTGGGGCTTCTGTAATGTTTATCGAATGCGCCTCTAGGCACGCAATGTGAACGACACACAACGAATTAAAAACATCATCATCCGTTCTAAGGCCAATAGCCTCGACCAATTCAAGCAACCTGCTGATACCGCTCATCTTATAACTGAGGGTCTTAAAGTCGTTAAATGCCTTTCCATCCTGTTTGGCAAACGAAAATGCCTCTAATCGGTGGGCGCAGCGGTTTCGGATGCCTCGCAGAATGTCATAACAGTCTGCGGCGTCCTTGGAAATCAAGCCGACTCTGTAGGCAAGCTCAATACGAGCAGCAAAAGAACCTAGCGGCCCCATGCCGCTAAAAAGCCAATCCTGGTCCTTCCGTGGGACCTTAGCAAAACGTCTCAACATCTCCCCTAAGACTTCATCAACGTGGGCAGCCAGAATGAGTATTTTGCCCCGCTGTGATTCTGTTTTCAGAGCATCAAAGAACTCCCGAACCCGTTGTGCTTTCTTCCGCTCCTCCTCGTTTTGTTTCGATTTCATTGTAGCAATCGGTTCACGCCGAGCATGGTATCATATCCGAGCAGACGTCGATCAGTTCTGATTAGCGCCGTAGCCTTGGCGGACCGGGGATCCGACATGCCACAAAACGCCGTTGCTCTCCGTTCTCGGACCCCCTTAGTTATTCGCCACCGCATACACCCCTTCGCCACTCTGCGGGTATGTCTCGTAAACATGCTCGAACACCGTGGCACATTTCTGCTCGTAAAGCTCAGGCGTGTAGGCTCGTGGCAAGCCAAGGTCGAGCACGTCCTTAATGGCGTCCCGCACCTTGGCCTGACTGCTCTGGCGTTTTCGCCAATCCAGGACCAGCAACCCCTTTATCCTGGCCAGGAGGTGCCTGGCAACCTTTTTGATTTCGTTTCGCTCCTCGGGTGTCAACTGGGGTGCGGGCCGGGTCAAAATGTCCAGGATCACGAGTTCCTCCTCACTCATGTTTTCCAGCACATGCCGATGCTCCTCGTGGCTCAGCTCACGCAGGAAAGCCAGCAGGTCGTCAATGCTCTTGCCGCCCGTGTTGTATTCCTCCAGCAGTTCTTCGAACTTCTTGCCGAGGTCGGTGCGGGTGCGGTTCAGGCTAATCAGTTTTTCCAACTGTGCCCGAATTGCCGCCTTCAGGACTTCGAGGTCTGTATTCTGGTGCTTGGCCATTTTTAATCGCTTGGCCAACGCCTCGAAGTCGATCTGGGACAAATCAATCTTCCCCGTGGGCTTGTCACGGATGGCGACGCCTTCAACCGCATCATCCAGCACCTTGGCGATGCTCCCCATGACCGCTGAGATGTCCACGGGATCGGGGTGAATCTTGGTGCGGATGGCATCACCGAGGGCACCCAAGCAAGCCACCACCCCGTAAAACTCCAAGGCGGCGGGGTCCGGTTTGACGGCACCATGCAGGGTGTTCACCAACCGCTCGTGGCCAAAGAAATCACGTCGCACCTGGTCGGGGGCGATCAGTGCGTCCACGGCATCCCCCATCAACTGCAATCGCTTCATGCTGCCCAAGGGGGCTTTTCTAATATCCGAAAGGACCACCCCACGACTGGCACAGAATGCCACGGCACCCTTCACGGCCTTCCGCAAATCGGCCACCAACTTTTCCTTGTCTTTGACCGGGTTACCGCCGTCTCCACCCTTGCCATAGATGGCGAGTGCCTTTTCCAGCGATGCGAACACGTTGGCGTAATCCACGATCATGCCGCTGTGCTTCCCTGGGTAAACACGGTTGGCACGGGCGATGGTCTGCATCAGCGTGTGGTTTCGCATCGGCTTGTCTAAGTACACCGTGCTGCAACTTGGGGCATCAAATCCCGTCAGCCACATGGCACACAGGAACACCAACCGCAGATTGTCCTCGGGGTCTTTGAACTTCTCGTCCAAGGGCGGTTGCGACTCATTGATCCGCTTCCGGTGGGGTTGAATGTCCAGCCCGAGCTTCTTCATCTGGTCGGTCTCGTTCTGGCTCGGGGACACAATTAACGCCATGTCTGTCGTGTCGAGCACCGTCAATCGGTCAAGCAATTCGTCCTTCTGGTCGGCTGGTAAGCCGGATTTGCCAAGTTCCTTCCGCACCCGTTGCTTCTCTGCCTCCCAATACTTCCGCACCTTGTCATGCATCCGCAACGCCGTGGCCTTATCAATGCTTACCACCATTGCCTTGCCTTGAAATCCACGGCCAAGGAAATGACGCACAATGTCCTTGGCCACGGTTTCCAAGCGGTCATCACGAGTCAGGATGTGGTACTGTCGCCCGAGTTCCCGTTCCAGCTTGGTTTCCTGCTCTTCATCCAACCCCGCCGCATCAATCACGTCGTAGATGGCGTCATTGAGGTCTGGATTGACCAACTGCAATTCAGGGGTGCGGTTTTCGTAGAACAGCGGCACCGTGGCACCGTCCTCAACCGACTGCTGAAAATCGTAGATGCTGACGTAATCGCCAAACACTTCCTTCGTCCGTTCCTCACCAGCAATCAATGGTGTCCCCGTGAACGCCAAGAACATCGCTTTGGGCAGCGCCGCCCTCATGTTCACGGCCAATGTGTCGTATTGGCTGCGATGGGCTTCATCGGTCAGCACGATCACGTCACTGCGGTCGCACAGCATCTCGGGTGACTGGAACTTGTGAATGAGCGTGAAGACGTAGCGGTGGTTGCCCCGCAGCAGTTCACGGAGATGGGCACCGCTCCCGGCATGGCAATCCTGCGCATCCGTGACGGCACCACAAGCGGCAAAGGTCTTGGCAATCTGGTCATCCAGTTCCACTCGGTCGGTCACGACCACGAAAGTCCAGTTGCCCGTGATTGTTCGCAGGACCTTCTGGGCGAAGAACACCATTGAGAAGCTCTTGCCGCTGCCTTGTGTCTGCCAGAACACGCCCCCACGGCCATGCTTCATCTGCCGTGCCTTGAGCATGGACGCAATGGCGTTGTTGACGCCAAGGTATTGATGATTCTGCCCGATGATTTTGACCAGCCCGGCCTTGTGCTCGGAAAACAGGGTGAAGTTCTCCACCAAATCCATCAGGCGGTTTTTCTCGCAGGTGCCACGGAGCATGACTTCCAACGACACCCGCCGGGGTTCGTTCTCGTGTTCAATGCGTTTCCATTCGAAAAACCGTTCCCAATCGGCTGTGAGCGATCCGACCCGGCTATCGGTGCCATTGCTGGCGATGAGCAGGGCGTTATAAACAAACAACTGCGGGATGTCGCTCTTGTAGCACGTCAGGTTGTCATCAAAGGCACTGCGAGCAGGCACACCCGGCTTCTTGAGTTCGATCACTACCAAAGGCAACCCGTTGACAAACCCCACAAGGTCGGGTCGGCGGGTGTAGAGTGCCCCCGTGACGCTGAATTGGCTGATGAGCAAGAAATCATTGCCATCGGGATTCGCCCAATCCATCACCCGCAACCGTTCTGTCTTCTGTCCACCATGACCATCGGGCACGGAGACCTTGATGCCTTCCTTGAGAAGGAGGTAAACCTCCCGATTGGCGGATGCCAGCCCCATCGCTCCACGGTCACGGGTCAATTCATCTATGGCCGTTTCAATGGCCTCGCAGGGTAGCGTTGGATTTAACCGCTTTAATGCCGTCCGCAATCGTGGCACGAGCACCGCTTCGCCGCTGGACTCACGGCCCAACGAACCCGATGCACCAAATACCTCTTCCGACGCCAACACCGTCTGCCAGCCAAGTTCAGCAAACAGCTTGGTGGCTGGCTGCTCAACTAGTTGGTCTTCGGTGTAGGGGTGAGGCATGGTCAGTTCACGTGGATTTGACCCGACATCAACCGTGGCAACAGCAAGTCACGGGTCTTGCGGAGATTTTGGACCTTGCGTTTGAATGTGATGATTTCTTCTGACATCGGCTCAAGTGCGACTTTTGCCTTGTTCAAAAGTTCTTGAGGAGGCAGAGCAAGTTGAATGCTCTTGATGTGCGAATCACCAAGATGGGCAACTGTTGTACCGACAATGGAATTATTCCAATTGTGAATCGGCAGCTCCAAAGCCAAAAAGAGATGGTAGTTGCCAAGCTCGCCACGAGACTCAAATTTCGGGTTCATCCGCAAAGTTTGTACCTAACATCGTGGAAATTGGACTGGCGAAGATATGAGGTTAGCGTTGGGGCGTGAATCAAAGTCTGCTGCGGAGAGCTTTTGGCGTGAGTGGCCACTACCGGTG
>Ga0316226_1003404_pt1 | contig 13679 bp, 11 predicted proteins | sample TBH18017metaG_FD_206009 | JGI IMG/M metagenome (GOLD analysis project Ga0316226, IMG submission 206009) | Freshwater microbial communities from Trout Bog Lake, Wisconsin, USA - TBH18017 | ecosystem: Environmental > Aquatic > Freshwater > Lake > Hypolimnion/Profundal zone | place: USA: Wisconsin... | reverse complement strand
AGCGCCGCGCTTTCCACTCCCTCGAGTTTCGTCTGAATGGGCGGATCGCCGCCGTGACACTGACCCGCGAGGACTTCGCCGCCACGGGGTGCACCAAGAGCGACGCCGAGGACGTCATCGAGATTCCCCGTTCACTGCGCGGCAATGTCGTGGCGCTTTTCTTCTATGAAACCGGCGAGGAGCCGGTCACTCGCCTGAGCATTCGCACGCGCGAACCGCTCGATGCCACGCAGCTCGCCTTGCAGTTTGCCGGCGGCGGCCACGCCCGCGCGGCGGGCTGCACGATTCAAGCCCCGCTCGCCAAAGCCAAAGCCCAGGTCCTGGCGCTGGTGGCAAAGTGGATCAAGACCGCACCCTGAAACCTACTTGGCGCTGCTCAGCGTCTTGACGTAATGGGCGCGCTCGAAGCCGGTCTTGCCGCCGAAGTCGGTGGTGCGCATCTGACCGCGGAAGGCATCGAGGTCGGTGTAGCCCTTGCGCGCCAGCCAGTGCTTGAGGCCATCCAGGATCTCGCCGACCGGGTTGGCGTCGTGACGTTGATAGAGCACCGAACAGACGCAGACTGCATTGGCGCCGACCAGGATGGCCTGGAGCGCGTCGTCCGCCTCATGCACGCCGCCGTTCAGGGCGATGTCGGTCTTGAGCGCGTCGCGCAGGATGGCGGTCCAGCGCAGCGGCAGGCGCAGGTCCTCGCGGCGCGAGAAGTTGACGTTGAAGCGCAGGTGCCCGGTCTCCATGTTGATGTCCGGCTGCATGAAGCGGTTGAAGAGTACCAGGCCTTGCGCGCCCGCGGCCTGCAACCCATGGCAGAAGGGGATGAGCGCGGTGTAATAGGGGCTGATTTTGACAGTGACCGGCAGGCGCGTGGCGGCAGTCACGGCCCGCACAAGATCGATCTGGCGGGCCTCGATGCTGGCCGAAGTCTCCGTCGGATCCTCGGGAATATCGTAGAGATTCAGCTCCAGGGCCGCCACGCCGGCGGCTTCGATCTCGCGGGCAAACGCACTCCAGCTGCCGTGGGCGCGGCAGTTGAAGCTGGCGATGACCGGGATGGAAACCGCCTGCCGGATGGCGCGCAGGTTGTCCAGGTGCGCGCGGATGGCGGTTGGGTCGGCTCCGGCGGCGCCGGGCAGCTGCTCTTCGAAGATGGAGCGGACCACCAGCGCGGCGCAGCCGGCCGCCTCGATCTTGCGGGCCCCTTCCGGCGAGCCGGTCAGGCTGCAGGCACTTGCCACCAGCGGGTTCTTGAGGGTCAGTCCGAGATAGCGGGTGGTCAGGTCCATGGTGCGGTCCTCGCTTGGCGGTTGCCCGTCGTCTAGCGCACGCGGGTTGCAGAATCACACTGTATGTGACATCTTTTGGGGTGTCAAACCTGTGTCCTTCGGGAGATCCCCTATGTCTACGATCACACCTCGCTGCCGGCCGGTGCGTCTGACGCGCGGCTTCACCAAGTTCGCTGAAGGTTCCGTGCTGATTGTGCAGGGTGACACGCGCGTGCTGTGTACCGCCAGCGTGGAGGAGAAGGTGCCGCCCTTCCTGCGCAACAGCGGCAAGGGCTGGGTGACCGCCGAGTACGCGATGCTGCCGCGCAGCACGCACACGCGCTCGGAGCGCGAAGGCCGCCGGGGAAGACCCGATGCGCGCGCTTCGGAGATCAGCCGCCTGGTCGGACGGGCCCTGCGCGCCGCCGTGAACCTGGAGGCACTGGGTGAGCGCACCATCACCGTGGATTGCGACGTGCTGCAGGCGGATGGCGGCACGCGCTGTGCCTCGATCACTGGCGGCATGGTGGCGCTGGTGGATGCGCTCGATTGGATCGTCGGCAAGCAGCTGCTGGCCGCGCGCCCGCTGCGCCAACTCGTGGCGGCGGTCAGCGTCGGCATGTGCGAGGGACGGCCGGTGCTGGACCTGGACTACGCGCACGACTCCACGGCCGAGGTGGATCTCAACGTGATCATGACCAACGATGGACGCTTCGTTGAAATCCAGGGCACGGCCGAGCGCGAGCCCTTCACCGATCGCCAGCTGAACGCGCTGAAGAAGCTGGCAGCCACCGGCATCACCCAGCTGATCGCCGTCCAGAAGCACGCGCTTGGCTGGAAATAGGGGATTCCGCCATGCAGGACGTGATCAGGAAGCGATTTGATCTGATTGTGGTCGGCGGCGGCGTGGGCGGCGTGATCGCCGCCGTGAGCGCGGCGCGCCACGGCTTGCATGTGGGGCTGGTCAACGACCGGCCCGGATTGGGCGGCAACGCATCCTCCGACATTGGCGTCTCGATCGACGGAGCCATCTGCTTCAACCACTTTCCGAACATGCGCGAAGGCGGTCCGCTGGAGGAACTCAAAGAGCAGATCGCCGCCCTTGATCCCTTTCAGGACTGCCAGCAGAACAGCACGGCCATGTTCTTCTTCTGCGAACGCGAGAAGAACCTGGAGGTGTTCAACGAACTGCACATCGTCACGGCGCAGCATGCCAGCGGTCGCGTCCAGAGCATTGCCGGCCACCAGGCTTCCACCGAGCTCGCGTTTGAGCTGAGCGCCGACCAGTTCGTCGATGCCACCGGTGATGGCTGCCTGGCGGCGTGGTGCGCCTGTACGTACCGCATGGGACGCGAATCCCGCGCCGAATATGACGAGAGCCTCGCGCCGGAGCAGGCGGACAACGCCATCATGGGCTCGTCGCTGCTCTTTCGCGCCAGCGACCGCGGCCAGCCCGTCGATTTCGTCAAGCCCGCCTGGGCCTACACCTACACGCGCGACGAAGATCTGCCGTACCGCCTGCAGATGCAGCGCGGGCCCATCCGCTGCGGCTTCTGGTGGCTGGAGTACGCCGGTGACGGCAACAACCCGATTGCTGAGCACGAGGCCATCCGCAGGGAACTACTCAAGGTGCTCTACGGCGTCTGGGCCTATCTTAAGAACGACCCGTCACGCAACATGCGCACCTGGGCTCTGGACAGCGTCACGATCCTGCCGGCCAAGCGCGAGAGCCGGCGCATCCTGGGCGACTATGTCCTGACGCAGGACGACATCGTGACCAGCCGCCCGTTTGACGATGCGGTGGCCTATGGCGGCTGGAACATCGATGTGCATGTCCCCGGCGGGTTCAAGGCCAAGGGGCCACCCAACGTCCACGCGCACTTCCCCTGGGTCTTCACCATCCCCCTGCGTTGCCTGTATGCCCGCGACCTGGAGAACCTGTGGCTCGTGGGGCGTGACACGAGCGTCAGCCACGTTGCACTTGGCGCCACGCGGCTGCAGGGCACGATCGGTGCGACGGGTCACGCCGTCGGCGTCGCGGCCGCCTGGGCGCAATGGGCCAAGCTGAGCACGCGCGAGACCGCCCGGCAGTGCATTCGCGGCATCCAGCAGGACGTGCTGAAGGACGGCTCCTTCATCCCGGGCATTCGCAACGAGGACCCGGGCGACCACGCCCGCTGCGCTACGGTTACGGCGACGAGCGAGAAGACCCTGACGCTTGAACCGGGCGGTGAGTATGAACCGATCGGTCGCGGACGGGCGATCTCCTTCCCGCTGCCCGGCGGTCGCCTCGACCGTTTGGTGATCCCGCTGCGCAACAACGAGGCCAAGCCCGTCGCTGTGCGCTTGCAGGTGGCGCGCGCGGCGCACCCGAATGACTTCGATCCGTCCAGCCCGGTGGCGACGCTGGAGTGCAGCGTGGCGCCGGGATGCCAGAGCATCGCGTGGCCGTGCGGCATCAAGCAACTGGACAGTCCCCTATGCGCGCTCTTCGTCACGACAGCGGCAACGGTTGACTGGATGGAGGCGCGCGACACCCCGTCCGGCGTCTTTGCGGGCGAGTTTGCACCGGAGCACTTTGCCAACCCTGACTGGCCGCATGTCTTCATGCTGACCGCCGACGGCCGGCCTCGTCCCTGGGTGCGCAAGCCCCATCATCGCACGGCCAGCCCGGCCAATCCCCATGGACGCGAGCGCAAGCGCTGCCCGATGGTGATGATCGAGCCCTCACCGCGACCCTACCAGGCGGCCAATGTGATCAGCGGCTGCTCGCATGCCAACGTGTTGCCCGACCTGTGGATCTCCGACCCCTCGCAGCCCCTGCCGCAGGCCATTACCCTGTCGTGGGACAAGCCGCAGACGCTCACGTCTGTGCAGTTGGTCTTCGACAACGACTCCGACATGAACCACCCGGCCAGTGCGCCGGTCGAGACACTGGTCAAGGCTTATCAGGTCCAGGCCGCCACGGCCGATGGCATGCGGACGGTGGTGCAGGTCGATGACAACCGCGAACGCTTCCGGGTTCACACCTTCGAGGCGGTGACCACGCGGGCCATCACGATCTGCGTCGAGCAGGTGCATGCGAACGGGCGCGAAGCCCGGCTCTTCGAGGTGCGCTGCTACTGAAGGGCGGGTTCAGGACAATCTGCGAAAGTGGAAGACCGGCGGATTTCGCAGACCTTCATCCGAGACGCCATTTGGCGATGTTATCGCTTCTGCGCCCACGCGAAAATCGGAGCGCGATCTCGCACCGCATCCGAGCCTGAAGCCGCAAGCATTCCTGCGGCAGGTCGTGCGTGCTGCTTTGCCACTGGGCGAGGGGACCGTTTGTGACCCATTCGCGGGAGCCGGATCGACGTTGGCCGCAGCCGAGGCTGTCGGGTATGCCAGCATCGGCGTCGAAAAGGATGTTCGGTACTTCGACTTGGCCTGCAAGTCCATCGCTAGACTCGCAGCCCTCAAGGTCAATGTGTAGACTGCTGCCATGTTGATCGCCATTGCACCCGACTCCTTCAAAGGCACGCTCTCGGCCGATGCGGCCGCCAAAGCGATCGCGGCTGGGTTGCGCCGCGCGCTGCCGCAGGCGCGCTTGCGCCTGATTCCCATGGCCGACGGGGGCGAGGGCACAATGGATGCCGTGGTGGCCGCGGCGCATGGCTCATGGCGCCGTTGCCGCGTACGCGATCCGCTGGGGCGGACCATCACGGCGCGCTACGGCGCTCTTGCCGGCGGGCGGCGGGTGATCATGGAGATGGCGGCGGCGGCCGGCTTGCCGTTGTTGAAGCCACCGGAGCGAAATCCGCTGACGACTTCGACCTGTGGCGTCGGCGAGTTGCTGCGCCACGCGCTGGACCACGGCGCGCGGCAGGTGGCACTGGGTATTGGCGGCAGCGCCACCAATGATGGCGGCACCGGACTGGCCCGGGCGCTGGGCGCCCGTTTTCTGGACCGGCATAGCGCCGAACTGCCGCCCGGCGGTGGTCGGCTGACGACGCTGGCGCACATCGACATGAGCGGCTTCGACCCGCGCGTACGGCGCGTGGCGCTGGAGGTGGCCTGCGACGTGACCAATCCCCTGTGCGGCCCACGCGGCGCATCGGCGGTCTATGGTCCGCAGAAGGGCGCCACGCTAGCCATGGTGCGCCGGCTGGACGCCGGCTTGCGCCGGCTGGCGGAAGTGGTGCGGCGCGATCTGGGCGTGGATGTGGCAGAGACGCCTGGCGCCGGCGCGGCGGGCGGACTCGGGTTCGGTCTGCTGGCATTCTGTGGCGCACGACTGCGACGCGGCGTCGAGATGGTGGCGGAAGCAGTGCGGCTGGAACAGCAACTGGACGGCTGCGATCTGGTGATCACGGGCGAGGGGCGCATGGATGGACAGACCGTCAACGGTAAGACCCCCATGGGTGTCGCGGCCGTCGCGCAGCGCGCCGGTGTGCCAGTGATTGCGATCTGCGGCTGCACGGGCGAGGGCTGGCAGGCCGCGCACCGGATCGGGATCACCGCGGTCTTCTCCTCCACCACCTGCCGCCTGACAGAGGCGGAAGTGACATCCGGCGCGGCTGGGCGGCTGCAACGATGCGCCGAGGAGGTCGGCCGGCTGCTGGCTGTGTGGCGGGGAAGGGGATCAGTGATCGGTGACCAGTGATCAGTCTTCAATGTGTGATCACTGCTTACTGATGACTGTTCACTGATGACCGATGACTGATCACTGATCGCCCGCGGGAGCAACGGAGCAGGAAAAATGACATCGAAAGTGACACAGGGCAAGCCCATCGAACTGGCTGCCGGCGTGACGTATGCCGACGATGCGATCGTCAGCAAGACCCTGATGGACAAGCCGACGGGCACGCTGACGCTCTTCGCCTTTGATGCCGGGCAGGGGCTGAGTGAGCACACTTCGCCCTATGATGCCACCGTGCTGGTGGTCGAGGGCGAGGGCGTGTTGACGATTGCCGGCAAGCGCGTGGTGGCGCGCACCGGCGAACTGGTGATCATGCCGGCCGGCGTGCCGCATGATGTGCGCGCCGAACAGCGTTTCAAGATGCTGCTGATCATGATCCGTTGATTAGAGGCGAGCCCCGATCACATCAGCGGCTGCACGCCGGCATGTCATTCTCCGCAGATGAGAACGCGTCGGAAGAACGAGGGAAGCAGCGAACAGACTTTATAAAGTGTGTTCGCTGGACCTTGCGCCAAACGGACACGTGTACGCTGCCTGCTGGGTGCTGGCGGTTGTGAACGACGCGGTTCCGCGTCCTGCAGGCCCCGTGGAACGGCGATCCGAGCAGCCGTGCTGGCATCGCGATTTTGGCGACTATTCTTAGGCTAGACGGCATCTCTTGCCGTATTGGAGCTGGCGCGTAGCGCAGCCCGGCGGGAGGCCACCCCGGGACATGCAGTGGAGGCGAATCGGTCGCGCGCGTGACAGAGCGTTCGTGGTTTGTGGCCTGCTGTTTTGGTGGACGTCGTCGAACAGACTTTATAAAGTGTGTTCATGAACACGGACTTGCGCCCAAGCCTATGGCGGACGTTGCGTGTGCTGGCGAACCCGACGCGGTTGCGGGTCTTGCGCACCCTGCAACGCTGCACCCCGTTGACCGTTTCGCAGATCGCCAAGCACCACCGCCTGTCCATGTCCCATGCCACACAGGTTCTCCGCGCCCTGCAAGCGCGCGGATTACTGCGCGCCAATCGCCAAGGGACGTGGGTCTTCTATGCCGCCGAAGCCAACGCATCTATTGGGTATGCGCCGCAACTTGCCCGAGCCCTGGAAGACGCATTGCAGGCAGGCGAGAATGAGATCGATGGCGCGATCGCAGCCCTGACCGCCTATACGCACGAGAGGCGGATCCGGATCGTGCGGGCACTCGTGGCTGGTCATGCCACGCGCGAGGCTTTGCGTGCAACCTGTCACATCAGTTCCCAGGCGCTCGGGCGCCATCTTGACAAACTGGCGCGGCGCGGCGTGATCGAGGAGCGCGACAGCCGGTTACACTTCTGCCAGCGCCAGTCGCCTTTGCAAGCGACGCTGATGGGATTGGCATGCGGCCAACCCTGATCATCGGCGTGAACACACTTTATAAAGTCTGTTCGTGAATATCGCGACAGCGCACGTCCATGCGGGTGTCAACGCCCGATACGTCAAGCGGGATGATGATGTCGAGGGGGCAGAAGTAACGCGACACGGAATCGTGCGTTCCCCTTCTTCTGTCTCGGTCACGGGCATGCTATAATCGTGGGTATGTCGAGCATTCTTGAACGTCTGGACGATCCGGCGGCAGTCAAGGCGCTGGCAGTTGCGGATCTGGCGCCGCTGGCGCAGGAACTCCGCGACCGCATCATCGCCACCGTCAGCCGCAATGGCGGGCATCTGGCCGCCAACCTGGGTGCGGTTGAGCTGACCATCGCCCTGCTGCGCGTCTTCGATCCGCCGCGCGACAAGGTCGTCTGGGACGTCGGCCACCAGACCTATACCTGGAAGTTGCTCACCGGCCGTCGGGACCGCTTTGACACGTTACGCCTGCCCGGCGGCATCTCCGGCTTCCAACGACGCGACGAGAGCCCCTGCGATGCCTTTGGCGCCGGCCATGCCGGTACGGCGCTCTCCGCCGCCCTGGGCATGGCCGTGGCGCGCGACCGCCGCGGCGGTCGCGAGGCCATCGTGGCGGTGATCGGCGACGCCGCCATGGGCAACGGCATTTCACTCGAAGCGCTGAACAACATCGACAGCGTCACCAACCGCCTGATCGTGGTCCTGAACGACAACGAGATGTCGATTGCCGGTCCGGTCGGTTCGCTTTCGCGCCATCTCGGCCGACTGCTCTCCAATCCGAAGTACAACCGCTGGAAGGCGGCGGCGGAGCGTCTGGGACAGCGGCTGCGCATGTCGCCCTTGCGCGGCGCCTACCACCGCACCGAACAGGCAATCAAGAGTCTCTTCCTGCACAATGCGCTATTCGAGGAGTTCGGGCTGCGTTACGTCGGGCCGATCGACGGGCACGACACGCGTGCCCTGGTCGACGCGCTGGAAATCGCCCAATCCTGCGACCGGCCGATCCTGCTGCACGTGGCCACGCAGAAGGGCCGTGGTTACAAGGCGGCCGAGGAGGCGCCCGAACGGTGGCACGGCGTGGGCAAGTTCAATGTGGCCCGGGCCGAATTGGTCGAAAGCACGCCTGGCTACTCCCAGAGTTTCGGCGAGATCCTGACGCGGCTGGCTGACCGCGACCCGCGCGTGGTGGCCATTACGGCCGCCATGTGCGCGGGCACCGGTCTGGACCCATTTGAGGCGCGCCACCCCACGCGCTTCTTCGACGTCGGCATCTGCGAGGCGCATGCGGTGGTTTCAGCGGCCGGACTCGCCGCCGAAGGGTTGCGTCCGGTGGTGGCGATCTACTCCACCTTCATGCAACGCGCCGTGGATTGCATCATGCACGACGTCTGTCTGCAAAAACTGCCGGTCATCTTCTGCCTGGACCGCGCCGGCATCGTGGGCGCTGACGGACCCACCCATCACGGCGTCTTTGACATCCCGATGCTTCGCTGTCTCCCGGAACTGGTCTTCATGCAGCCGAAGGACAAGGCTGAACTGGCGCGCATGCTGGCCACCGCACTGACGCACGACGGTCCGTCCGCCATCCGCTATCCGCGCGATCCAGGCCCGGAGGCGGTTGTGCCGGAGATTCCCGAACCGCTGGTCATCGGCGAAGCCGAGGTGGTGGAGTCGGTTGCTGCACAGGCGTCTGACCGGCCGACCGTCTGGTTCTGGGCGCTGGGCGACATGTTGCCCCTGGCCGTTGCGGCCGCGCAGCGCGTGCGCGCCGCCGGCATGCTGGCGGGCGTGGTCAACGCGCGCTTCATCAAGCCGCTGGACGTCAACCTGCTGACTGCGCAAGCCCGCTCGGGGCGCACGGTCTTTGCGACGTTGGAGAACGGCGTGGTGGCGGGCGGTTTCGGGTCAGCCGTGCAGGAGACCCTGGCTGGGCAGGGTCTGCGCAACACCGTCCTGCGCTTCGGCTGGCCGGATCGCTTCATCGAGCAAGGCACCACCGCCACACTGATGGCTGCGCATGGTCTTACCGCTGAGACGGTCGCCGAGAAGGTGATGGCTTCAGTGACCAGTAATCAGTGATCGGTGACCGGTAATCAGTTGGGAGCAAGACTGGATACTGATCACTGGTCACTGATGACTGATCACGCCTCACTCATCACGCCGGAGCGTTGACCGCCGCGTCGATGGCAGCCAGTTCATCGGCCGCAAAGGCACGGCACTCCAGGGCGGCGACATTCTCGCAGATCTGATCGGGCCGGCTGGCGCCGATCAGCGCCGAGGTGACGCGGCTGTCGCGCAGCACCCAGGACAGGGCGAGTTGCGCCAGCGACTGACCGCGCGCCCGGGCGATCGGCTCCAGGCGCGCCGCGCGGGCAATGGCGTCGGCGGAGAGACGTTCGGGCGAAAGAAAGGGACTGCCCCGGCCTGCGCGCGAATCGGAAGGAATGCCGCTGGTGTACTTGCCGCTCAGCAGACCTTGCGCCAGCGGCGAGAAGGCGATCAGACCGAAGCCCTCGTCGGCTGCGGTTTCGAGCAGACCGTTTTCGACCCAGCGGTCAAAGATGTTATAGCGCGGCTGGTGGATCAGGCAGGGCGTGCCCATCTCGCGCAGGATCCGCGCCGCTTGGCGTGCGCGGTCGGCGGGATAGTTAGAAAGACCGGCGTAGAGCGCCTTGCCCTGGTGCACGGCGGTTGCCAGCGCGCCCATGGTCTCCTCCAGCGGCGTTTCGGGGTCGGGCCGGTGGTGGTAGAAGATATCGACGTAATCCAGCCCCATGCGCTGCAGGCTCTGGTCGAGGCTGGCCAGCAGGTACTTGCGCGAACCAAAGTCGCCATACGGCCCGGACCACATGCTGTAGCCGGCCTTGGTGGAGATGATCATCTCGTCGCGCCACACCTTGAACTCGTCCGCCAGAAGGACGCCGAACATGCGCTCAGCCGAACCGGGAGGCGGGCCGTAGTTGTTCGCCAGGTCGAAATGGGTGATGCCCAGATCGAACGCGGTCGCCACGAGATTGCGGCATGCCTGCCGGTTGCTGGCGTCGCCGAAGTTGTGCCACAAGCCCAGCGCAATCGCCGGCAGCTTCACACCGCTGCGGCCGCTGCGATTGTAGACCATCTTGGCATATCGGTTTGCGGCGGGTTCGTGCTGCATGGGTTGGCCGACCAGGATTTTGGGGTTCAGGCGCCGTTGGCGGGGTGCGCATGCGGATCGCGGACAAACAGCCAACCGGCACCGCCAGGGAGAGAACCGGACGGATTGCCGACACACGACGGCCTAGCACGGAAAACTGGAGCCAACGATCCGAATTGAACGGACGACCTGCTCATTACGAGTGAGCTGCTCTACCGACTGAGCTACGTTGGCCTGAAGCGGACAAAACAATAGCTTTTTGAGCGGCCGGACGTCAAGCATGCTGCATGGGTTTCAGCGCTTAGCGGGGCAGGCACAACTCGCCCAGGAATTCGACCAGCCCGGGAATGGCGGCGGCGATCACGTCGCGGCAGCGGCGGTAGACCGCCAGCGAGCCGCCGATGGGGTCGGTGACGTCCTTGCTGGCGTCCGCCAGAGGGTCGAATGTGCGCAGCAGAAAGGCGTGCTGGTTGGCGGCCGGAAAGAGAGCGAGGATGTCGTCGCGGTGGTTGCGCGTCAGGGCGACAATCACCTGAGCGTCTGCGACCAGCCCCGCCGTGAGCGGGCGGCTGCGATGGGCTCTGAGATCGATGCCCAGTTCGGCCATGGCGGTGATGGCTTCGTGGGTGGCGCTCTCGCCGAATGGGGCGCACAACCCGGCCGACATCACGCGCCAGCGGCTGTCGGCGGGCAGGTGGTGGCGCAACAGCCCCTCCGCCATGGGACTGCGGCAGACGTTGCCTGTGCAGACGAAAAGCACCAGCGGGCTCTTCCCTTGGTTGGTCAGTTGTGCCGGGGCATCAGGCATGGGCGCCTCCCGCTGCTGCGCCAAGTTCCGCTGCGCTGATCGCTCCCGGTCGGAGGATCGACCAGCCCTCGGCTGTTGCGCGCACGACAGTGCTGGCGGCGCCGCCGGGCGAGGGGCCGTCGTCGATCACCAAGTCGGCCGCCAATCCCACATCGCGCAACGCCTGGGCGGCGCTAAGCGCCGGCATGGTGCCGCTCAAGTTGGCGCTGGTCACTCGCAGCAGGCCGCCGCAGGCCGACAGCAGGCCGCGGGTCCAGGCGTGCGCGGGCACGCGAAAGCCTTCGTCGGCTGCGCCGCAAGGCAGCACGAGGGTCAAGGCGCCCGGCCAGAAAGCAGCGGCCAGTTGCTCGGCTGCGGGGGGCAGCACGGCGCCGAAGCGGCGCACGGTGGCGGCCTCGCTGGCCAGCAGGGCGATCGGTTTGGCCTCGGGGCGGCCTTTGATCACGCGCAGGCGCGCCACGGCCGCCGGGTGGTCCGGGTGCGCGGCCAGGCCGTAGACGGTGTCGGTGGGGATGATCACCACGCCGCCCGCAAGCAACAGACGCGCCGCGGTGGCTGTCGCGGCGCGCGCGTCTTCAGGCGTGAGGCGCAGGGTGTTCATGCCATGCCAGCGAGTTCCGCCTGGATCTTGGCGTCGCCGTCCGCGACCTTCTGCCGCAGGGTATCCTTCTCGGCGTGCAGGCGGTGGCGCAAGTCCGCGTCGTTCAGCGCCAAGATCTGCAGGGCAAAGAGGGCCGCGTTCTGCGGACCGGCGCTGCCGAGGGTCACCGTGGCCACCGGAATGCCTGCAGGCATCTGGACCGTGGCCAGCAGGGCATCGATGCCGTTCAGCGCGCCGCCGGCCACGGGCAGCCCGATGACGGGCAGGGTGGTATGCGCCGCCAGGACGCCGGCCAGGTGTGCGGCGCCGCCGGCGGCCGCGATGAGCACGCGCAGCCCGCGCGACTCGGCATCGGCGGCGTAGCGACTCGCCTCAGCTGGCGTACGGTGGGCGGAGAGGACGCGCACCTCGAAGGTGACGCCGAAGCGCTTCAGCGTGGCCGCGGCCTTCTGCACGAGCGGCCAGTCTGAATCGCTGCCCATGATGACGCCGACAAGCGGCACCGGCTTGGAGGAGGCGGTGGATGCGGACATGGGATGGTCTCCTTGTATCTGCGTGTTCAGTGTTCAGTGTTCAGGCTGGTTGTCGATCGCTAACGAGAAATCAAGAACGCAGAACGAGCTCCTGAACACTGAAACCTGAACACTGAAACCTGAACACTGGAAAAACGCCGGTCACTGTCTTCTGGCCTGCCGGCTACCATCGGCGTCTCACCTGGTCACTGCGGCCCCAGCGCCCGGTGCGCGATATCCTTGCGGTAGTGCATGCCTTCAAAGCGGATGGCGGACACGGCGGTGTAGGCGCGGTCAACGGCCTCGCGCAAGCTGGCGCCGCGCGCGGTGACGTTCAGGACGCGCCCGCCTGCCGTGACGACGGCGCCCTGATTGACGGTCGTGCCGGCATGGAAGACCACGGCAGCCGGTTCGCGGCGCACGGCCTCTTCCAGCCCCAGAATCGGCAGCCCCTTGGCGTAGTGACCGGGATAGCCGCCGGAGGCCAGCACCACGGTGGCACAGGCGCCGGGGAGCAGCTTGACCTGCGCGGGATCGAGCGTGCCGTCGATGCAGGCTTCCAGCAATGGAATCAGGTCGCCATCCAGGCGGGGCAGCACGACCTGGGTTTCAGGATCGCCAAAGCGGCAGTTGAACTCAAGCACCTGCGGGCCGTTGCGGCCGATCATCAGGCCGGCATAGAGCACGCCGCGGTAGATGATGCCGCGGCGACGGAGTTCAGCGACAACCGGCTCCAGCACGCGCGTGCGGATCACCGGCAGCAACTCAGGCGTCACCACCGGTGCCGGGGAGTACGCGCCCATGCCGCCCGTGTTCGGGCCCTGGTCGCCGTCGTTGACCCGCTTGTGGTCCTGGGAGGATGGCAGCATGGCGATGTGCGTGCCATCGACCAGCGCCAGGATCGAAGCCTCCTCGCCTTCCAGAAACTCCTCGATCAGCACCTCGGCGCCGGCGGCGCCGAAGACGTTCTCCACCAGCATGGAGCGGATGGCGGCCTCGGCCTCGGCCCGCGTCTGCGCGATGACAACGCCCTTGCCGGCGGCCAGGCCGTCGGCCTTGATCACCAGCGGCAGGTGGAAGCGGGCCAGTGCGCGCAGGGCGGCGTCGGCGTCGGTGAAGGTCTCGGAGCGTGCGGTGGGCACGCCGGCGGCGTTCATGATCTCCTTGGCGAAGCGCTTGCTGCCTTCGAGGCGCGCCGCGGCGCGGCAGGGGCCGAAGGCGCGCAGGCCGGCCTCGGAAAAGGCATCCACGATGCCGGCGCAGAGCGGAACTTCGGGGCCCACGACGGTCAGGTTGGGACGGTGCGTGCGG
>Ga0316226_1003402_pt1 | contig 13683 bp, 3 predicted proteins | sample TBH18017metaG_FD_206009 | JGI IMG/M metagenome (GOLD analysis project Ga0316226, IMG submission 206009) | Freshwater microbial communities from Trout Bog Lake, Wisconsin, USA - TBH18017 | ecosystem: Environmental > Aquatic > Freshwater > Lake > Hypolimnion/Profundal zone | place: USA: Wisconsin... | reverse complement strand
CGTCTCGCCTACCAGTTCAACGGCGTCTATTACCAGCCAGTGTTTGTCGACGGGGTGACGCAGTACATGACCGTTGCATCCTGATCGCGCGCGTCCCGCGCGGGCAAGGCAGGCTGACGGCGCGAGCGCGGCGACCATCTGGCGCGCTGCACGGTAGGGTTTCACCCCATAGGCGCAGGCATGCTCAATCGGGTACCGTTACCGTGTGAGCGCGAGGATTGCGACAGATATTCGCCCATGCGGAGAGGCGGATGCAGGGTATGCGCCAGCGACGCCGCCTTCCCGAAGGACCTTTGCCGTCTTCAGCGTGACGCCCTGGGAGAGCGCGGCGTCGCGCGGCGTGATTGAATCGTTGTGCGCCGGCATCCCGGGCGTCCGGGCGCTGCGGGTTGATGCTGACCACGGTCGCATCCATGTTCTCTACGATGGCACGGACGCGGCCATCGCACGCGTCGAAAAGGCCGTCCAGATGTCCGGCCGCCGCGTTCAGTTGATCGGATGCATCGCCCCCCTCGCGTCCGCGCCGGTGGCGCGGCAGGCCGGAACCGGAAAATGCCAGCGCGTCGAGCGCCACCGTTCCTGAGATCAGGCCGCACCCTCCGCGCCCAGCCCGTGGTCAGCGATCCGGACCGCTGTCACCCGTCGTGCCGTTCTGCCATCCGGATGTCTGGCCCTAAGAAGAGCAGTTGAACCGCAGATGAACGCTGATTGGCGCGGTGTTGCGACAGCAACGGCTTTCATCTATCCGGCGAATATTGTTTTGCGCTTTAACGTGTTGATTGCGATGCGCCTATCGGCGTTCATCTGCGGTTTCAAGGTTGACGGCGGAGATGTGGGGCGTTGGGTTGGCGGCGTGATGTGGTATGCTTGCTACCAGCGCGGGCAAGGTCGCCCGCAGGGGGCCGACCATGGGCAAGTTTCTGGAATCTGAAAAGACAAGTCAGTCACAGTTCAAGCGGGACTCGCCGTCCTTCTCCTCAGGCGGCCGCCAGAAGGGCGAGTGGGACGGTGCGCCGCAACTCTTCTGCCTGCCGGCCAGGCGCGCCGACGAGAACCTCTTCCCGGGATTCCGCACGGAAGCCGTCGAATGGTTCCGCGCGCATCAGATCATCTGGCACGACAACGAAAACGGCCGCCCGAGCACCCATCTGTGCGACGGGCAGGTCTGCTGCGTGAACTTCCTCTTCGCCTTTGCCGACAAGCCCGAACCCCTGGCTGCGCTCTTGCGCCCCGTGTTCCCGGCGCTCAAGCGCATGCTGCCTGTCGAGGATGGCAAGTTCGTGACCTTTGAGTGGATCGGCGCGAAGAACTACATGAACGAGCGCATGCGCCCTGGCAGCCCACGCACCCGGGGGGCGACCTTCACACGCACAGCCGCCGTGGTGGCCTTCGAGCAGGCCGACGGCCGCAATCAGATTGTCCTGATCGAATGGAACTACACGGAATCCTACCACAGCATCCGCATCAAGCCCTCGTCGCGGGGCACGGATCGCACCGCCATCTACCAGGAGTTGTTCGACCAGCCCGAGTGCCCGCTGGACAGGGAGCAGATCCCCGCGTTCGATGCGCTGCTCTTCGAGCCGTTCTACCAGCTGATGCGCCAGCAGTTCCTCGCCCAGAAGATGGAGCGGGGCCGGGAGCTCAACGCCGAGGTCGTCAGTCTGCTGCACATCGCCCCCGCCCACAACACGGACTTCCGCAAGGTGACCTCCCCCAGCCTGAAGGCTCTCGGCAACACGGCAATGAGCGTCTGGGACCGGCTGGTGCGTGTCCAGGAACCCCGCCGGTTCAGAAGCATCAGCACGGAGTCGCTTTTCGCCCCCTTGCTGAAGACGCCGCCGACAGGTCTGGATGCCTGGGCCGGCTACATCAACCGGCGCTACCCCTGGTCCATCGATACGACGTCCGTCTAGCCTGCCGCCGCGCGCGTTCATTCCCCGCACATTCCTGCCCGCCGCACTGACGGCAGGCAGGACCGCGGTTCAGGGCAGACTGACCCGCAGGCGGTGGAACCGTGGGCTTGCGCCGGACGTGTTGTCCTCAAGCGTTTGGACACCACCGGTGCCCGGAATGTTGGTCTGCCCGTCCACGCCAAGCCACGCGCCTATAGCCAGGTTGGTGCATGCTTCCAGCGCGTAGACGCGGTTGGCTGAGGAGAGGAACCCGACGACGACGCGGTCCGCCAGGTTGGACGTTGCCGCAATGCGGAAGCAGGATGCCGCATTGGTCGGATCCGTATCGGCGATGTACTCCGCCCAGTTGGACGCTCCGTCGCCATCCGCGTCCGCCAGCGCGGCGGCATTGAAGTCCACCGTGCCGGGCAGATACTTGTTCAACCACCATTCGGGCGTGCCGGTGTTGGTCGTCAGGTTTTCCGCGAAGCTCGCCGCCACATCCTTCGGCGCATCAACTGGGACGGACAACGAACTCGACAGAGGGTTGCCTGCGCCCACGTCGCCGGTCCAGCAGGTGAAGTGGTAGAACGGGTCCGGCAGCGCGGTGACGGTCGGCGTGCTCCCAGCAGCCTGCCATCCGCTCGCCGGCGTCACTGACCCATGCGACCCGGCCGCCGTGGCCAGCCAGTAATTCGTGGACCAGAGCCACGTCAGCACGGCGTCGTTGGTCAGGGTCATCACCACGGTGGCATCGCTGCCGCTGGCAGGCTCGTTCCCGGACAGGACCCAGCCCGTGCAGACGTACTGCGTCAGACCCTGCGTGTCGGGCGTGGCGACGCCGTTCGTCAACACCGTCCCGAACGGCACATCGGTGTAGAGGCCCGGCGCCGGCGCCGCGGTGCCATAGGCGCTCACGATCTCCAGCGTGAAGGTGCGCGAAGAGCCGGCCACGGCGACGGGCTGTAACAGCACGAAATCGCTGCCGTAGGTCATGCTCCAGCCGAGGCCTGCGCCCAGCGACGGCAGGTTGGTGACGGCGAACACGCCGCTGATCCCCTCTCCCGCCTGCAGTACGACGAACTGGTCGTTCGTGGTGGGCATGTAGCCGTTGACCAGCGTGACGGTCAGCGTGCCGTCCAGCGTGGCGTCGCCGCCCACGCTGAGGTGATCGTAATCCGCACCGGGTGCCTGCGCGCCTGCGAGCCGGATGTTCAGCGTCGCACCGCCATGCTGCACGTAACGAGCCAGGCCGAGCGCGCCGATGGCGCCGTCGTCGCCGGGCGCCACGGCGCCGTCGGAAACCACGGCCCCGCCGGCCGTTCCTCTGCCCGCCAGCGCGGCACCGCTGCCGACCGTCACGCCGCCCGCACCGATGGACCCGTTGACCACCAACGCACCCTGGTTGATGACCGAGGCACCTTCATAGGTGTTGGCACCCGTCAGCGTCAGCGTGCCAGCGCCGCCCTTGATCAGGGCAGCGGAACCGGAGAGGACGCCGTCGAAGGTCGTGCTCGTGGCATCGCCGACCGTCAGGTTCGCCGCGTGCAGCCGGATCTGGCTGCCCGAGCCATCTGTGGCCGCAATCGATGCGACCGTCTGTGCCACCAGATTGCTCAGGTCCAGCACGCCGCCGCCAGAGAGCGTGACGGCGGTGGTCGCCGGCAACGGCGAAACGAGCGCCGGCAGCGGCTCCACCGGCAGCGCGTCGGGCCCCAGCAGCGCGTTGGCCGCAAGTTGCGACTCCGTCAGCGCCACATCCCAGATACGCACTTCGTCGTAGCTGGCGTTGGCGTTCTGGTCGCCATACCACGGGGCGAATTCGGATGTGCCCAACCACATATTGTTCTGGACCAACTGGGACAGATCCCAACTCACGCTCATGGAGCCTGTTCCAAGGGTGGATCCACTGGCATCCATCTTGTACCATTGAACCAGCGTTTGTCCGCCGTCGCCGGCGCCGGGTGTGATGACCATGGCGATATGGTATTCCACGCCCAACGCGTAGGGCGTCATCGTGTTGCCCGCGGAATAACCTTCGACTTGCACATTGTCCGAGTTCAAATCGGTGCCCTGTGTCCAGGACATATACATGAAATCAGCCATGCTGGCCCCAAAGTCGAACATGCGGCTCCAGTTTTGGACCGACTGTTGCGTGGCCCACAACTCGATCGTGACCGATGCATCCGCCGTGTTGGGCAAGATGTTCGCGCCTAATGAAATGTAGTCGGACGTATCCCACCCGCCACCTGGCATCGTCACCTGATTGGAATCCCACGTGACGTGGGCGTTCGATCCGGCGACGATCGAGGCAGTCTGCCCGCCAGCCGAATCACGGAGGTCGCCGTTGAAACTCCAGCGGTGAGTCAGATGCGAGGCCGGCACGGGGGCAAGTTGCAGCACACCCCCCGCGATTCGCGTTGCACCGCCATAGGTGTTCAGACCGGCGAGCGTCAGCGTGCCGTCGCCTTGTTTCGCGAGCGACCCCGATCCCGAGATGGCATTGGTCCATGTCTGCGCGTCGCGGCGGTCGTAGATGAGCGTGCCGTCGTCGATGACATCGCCGAGGCCGAGTGCGCCCGAGGCTCCGCCGGTCCCGATCTGCAGCGTACCGGTGTCGATCCACGTGCCGCCGGCAAAGGTGTTCGATCCGTTCAGGATGACCGTGCCGCCGCCGTGCATGGCCAGCGAGGCGCTACCGGTGCCGCTCTGGGTGAGCGCGCCGCTTACGGTCAACGTGTTGGCGCCGTTGACCTGCAGCGTCATGCCGTTCTGGATGTCGACGTTACTGACCGCGATGCCACCGCTGCCGAGAGGATTGATCGCCAGGTCGCTGTCCGGCCCCGTGCGGTTGGCAAGATCCGCCAGCGACACGAGCGGGTTGGCATCGCTGTTGTTCTCGAAGCTCAGCAGCCAGGTCTTGTTGCCGCACCAAGTGATCCCGCCGGCACCATCGTAGCTGATGAGATTGCCGAAGTAGGAAGCCGCGCCGTAGTTCGACCTCGGACTATGCCGGCTGCCGGTCGTGTTGCTGAAACTCAAGTTGTCGCCTGGACTTGGCGGCGACCAGCTGGACCAGTTGTCGCCCTGGTCGATCGTGTCCGCGGTCGAACCTGCGCCGGTCCAGTCCTGGACCGTGTCGTTCCAGTAGTTCGTGGCCCAGAGCCAGGTGAGCACGCAATCGCTCGCCACCGACATCACCATGCTCGTGCCGCTGCCGCTGGCCGGGATGGTGCCCGACAGCGTCCAGCCCGTGCAAACATAGTGGGTGTTGCCGTCGACTTCAATCGGCGTCACCTGGTTCGTCAGCACCGTTTCCGAGGATACCCCGTAATAGTCCCCGGGCAGCGGCGTGGCCGCGCCGTGATCGCTGGCGATGGTCAGCGTGAAGTTTCCATAGGCATGGAACGTGTTGGTCACGGGCGACGCCGGCCAGTAGTCGATATTCCCGGGTTGGGTCGCCACGATGGTGACCGGTCCCGCCGCCGTGAAGGTCACGTTGCTGCCATCGGCGATGGTCGCCGGCCCGGAGAGCACCGTGAATGAGACCGGCAGGCCCGAACTTGCAGTCGCCTGCAGCGTGAGCGGGGTGGTCCATTCCAAGTCTGCAATGGGATCGAAGGCGATGCTCTGGTCGTTGCGGTGGACGGCATGCAGCGTGGCCGTGGTGCTCTCATAGGTCACATACCACGAGAGGCCGCCGTCGAGCGACGGCCCCTCGATGGCGGTGAAGCCGCCGCTGAAGCCGCCTGCCGCCTGCATGATGACGACCTGATCGCCAAGCGTAGGCGTGTACCCGTTAACCAGCGAGACGTGCAGCGTGCCGCCGATGGTAGCGGCGCCGGACACGCTGATCTGGTCGTAATCCGCGCCGGGTGACGTGGTCCCGCCGACCTTGATGTTCAACGTGGCGCCGGCGTGCTGCTCGTAACTGGGCAGCGACAGCACCCAAATGGTGGCGTCGTCGCCGATCGCGACGGCGCCGTCGGAGACCACCGCACCACTGATCACGCCCGTGCCGCCGAGCGTGCCGCCGCTGGCGACCGCCACCGCGCCGGGGCCGATCGCGCCGCTGACGTACAGCAGACCGTTGCTGACAATCGTGGCGCCGCACGTGTTGGCACCCGAGAGGGTGAGCGTGCCGGCGCCCTGCTTGACCAAAGTGCCGGGACCGGAGATGCCGCCGTCGAACGTCGTGCTGGCGGCATCGCCGACTGCCAGGGAGGAGGACCCGAGGATGACCTGACTGCCCAAGCCATCGGTCGAAGCGAGCGCCGCGATGGTCTGATCGCACGCGCCGCTCAGATCCAGCGCGCTGCCATTCGCGATCGTGAGGGCCGTCGCGGCGGGAAGTGTCGGGCTGGCGGGAAGCATGTCCGGCCCCAGAACGGCGTTGGCCGCGAGTTGCGCCTCGGACAGCGCGGTGTCCCAGATGCGCACTTCGTCATAGCTGGCGTTGGCGCATGTTGAACCCCATTTGTCAACACCCAGCCACATGTTCTCCTGCACCAGGTCGGCCAGGGTCCAGTTCAGGCTCATGGACCCGGTGCGGAGTGTCATTCCAGCTGCGTCCATCTTGTACCACTGGAGCAGGGTCTGTCCGCTGTCGCCGGCGCCGGGGGTGATCACCATGGCGATGTGATATTCGGTTCCCAGATTGTAGGGGGCCATGGTGTTCCAAACACCGCCGTAGTTAGTCACTTCCACGAAATCTGAGTTGATGTCATCGCCCGCGCTCCACGCCATCTCCAGGTAGTTGTTCGAGTCGATGCCGAAGTCGAAAATGCGGCTCCAGAATTGCACGGACTCCTGCGTCGCCCACACCTCGATGGTCGCCGGCGCATCTGCCCCGTTCGGCAGAATATTCGAGCCCAGGGAGATGTAATCCGCCGTTTCCCACCCGCCGCCCGGCAGTGTCACCTGCGTGGCGCCCAGCGTGGCGTGAACGTCCGTCCCCTGAACGATCGTCGCGGCCTGGCCACCCACCGCATCGCCGAGATCGCCGTTGTTGAAACTCCAGCGATGCAGCAGGTGCGACGACACGCCGGCGGGCAGGCGAACCGTGCCACCCTCGATGCGCGTCTCGCCGCTGTAGGTGTTCGAGCCGCCGAGCGAAAGCGTGCCTGCGCCTCGCTTGACCAGGCTGCCCGTGCCCGCGAGCGTTCCGCCAAAGGTCGTGTCACCAGCCGCATCCACGGTCAACGCCGTACTGCTGTTCGTGATGACGCCGCCCGTGCCGGCCAGCGACGAGACCGTCAGCGCCTGCCCGTTCAGGTCCAAGGCACCGCCCGTCAGCGTCAATGCCGTCTGGTCCGGAATCGCACCGGCGCCGCCCAACAGCAGCAGCCCGGCGTCGATCCGCACGCCGCCCGCGAAGGTGTTCAGCCCCGACAGGGTCAGGGTGCCCGTTCCCTGCTTCACCATTCCGCCTGCGCCTGAGATGTCGTTGGCCCAATTTCGCGAAAGGCTGCCGCCGCAAACGAGCGTGCCATTGCCAAGCGCGATGGCGCCGGTCAGCTGGAGCGGCCCGTTGAGAACAACGGTTGCGCTGTCGTAGATCGCCAGCGTCGCGTCGCCACTGCCGTTCTGGGTGAGGGCGCCATTCACGGTCAGTTTGTTGCCGCCATAGACCTGCAGCTGCATGCCGTCCTGAATGTCCACGTTGCTGACGATGATTCCGCCGCCCCACGGGTTGATCTGCAGATCGCTGGCCGGCCAGAGGCGGTTGGCCAGGTCAGCCTCGGACGTCAGCGTATTCCCATACCACCCGTTGCCGTTACCGAACAACAGCAGCCGAGTCTTGTCGCCGCACCAGGTCATGCCGTTGCCGTTCCAGAATCCCAGCGTGATCTCGCCGAAGTAGGTATCCGCCCCGCGTGCGGCGAGCGGGTACTGGCGCGCGCAGGTATTGTCCAGGCGCACGTTGTCCCCCGGATTCGGGACCCCGTTGGCCCAGTTGTCCGGGTCGTCGATGGAGTCCGAACTCGCGCTGGCGCCAGTCCAGGTGTGTTCATCGCCATTCCAGTAGTTCGTGGCCCAGAGCCACGTGAGCACCGCGTCGTTTGTCACGGTCATCACGACGCAGGTGCCGGTCCCGCTGACCGGCTCATTGCCCGTCATGGTCCAGCCTATGCAGGCATAGTGGATGTCACCCTGAACGTCGAAGATCAGCGCCGTGTTCGTGAGCACCGTGCCGGCGAAGTTCGTATAGGCGCCCGGAGGCGGGGTGCACCCTCCCGCCGACGGCGCAATGACCAGCGTGTAGGGAATGGCGCCCGCGCCGGTCACGGTGTTCGTGACGTCACCGCCCGTGCTGGAAATGACGACATCGGCGCTGAAGTCGCCGGCTGTCTGCGGCGTGAACGAAATGACCACGTTCGTTGTCGCCCAGCCGTCGAGCGTGAAGGCGCTTTCCGACGCGATGGCAAACGGCGCGTCCGGCGGCGCCACATTCACGCTGACCGGCACATCGCCGTAATTGATCAGCGTGAACGTGGCCTGTGCTGTCGTTCCCGTGGCGATCACGCCCAGATCGACGCTTGGCGCGCTCCAGGCCCGCAGCCATCCCGGCCAGATCGCCGTAGCCTCGACCTGGTTGACCACGGTGCCGCCATTGCTGTCGAATTGAATGTTGCCCGAGAAGGACGACGCCCAGGGCGCGGTGCAGGTGGCCCAGACCGTGCCGGTCTGACCGGCAGACAGACTGTAGGAACTGGACCCGGAGTCCACATCGAACCCGCCACCATAAGACCATGCCGATCCGGTCAGCGTCTGGCCACCGGTGTTGACGACATAAAACGGCTGCCAACTGGTCTGCCCAACCACGACCGTGCCGAAGTCCAGGGTGGCGGGAGTGACGGACAGTTTCGGCGGCGGATTGGTGATCCAGAGCCAGGTCAGCACGGCGTTGTTGGTCTGCGTCATCACCAGGCGATTGGTCGTCCCTGTCGCCGGTTCATTGCCGGCCAGCGACCAGCCTACGCAGACATACTGGGTTCCATTCTGCATCACGGGCGAGGTCACACTGTTTGTCAGGACGGTGCCGGCGAAGTTCGTGCGCACACCGGTCGCCGGCGTGGCCGTGCCATGGGCGCTGACGATCGTCAGCGCGCAGGGCGGATTGGTCGTCCACAGCCAAGTCAGCGCGGCGTTGTTGGTCAGCGTCATCACCAGGCTGTTGCTCTGTCCACGCGTTGGGTCGTTGCCGCTCATGGTCCAGCCCGCGCAGACATACTGCGTCCCGCCTTGAACCACAGGCGTGGTCACGCTGTTCGTCAGGACAGTGCCGTAGAAATTCGTATGGGCACCTGCCCACGGCGTACCTGTGCCGAGGTCGCTGAAAACCGTCAGTGCGAATTGCGCGCGGACCGCAAACGTGTTGGTCACATCCGGCGCGGGATTGAACTTTGCGTTGCCGGCCTGCGAGGCCACGATCGCGACGACGCCCGTGCCCGAGAAGCTCAGGTTGGTGCCGTTGCTGATGGTGGCCGGACCCGACGCCACGGCGAAGGTGACCGGCAGGCCGGAACTGGCCGTGGCCTGCAGGCCGAGAATCGCGGTGCTGACCTGATCCGCGATAGGCCTGAAGGTGATGACCTGCCAGCCTTGCGTGATGGTCACGTCACAGGTGTTCGTGCTGGCGTTGAACGTGCCGTTGCCGGCGTACCCGGCGGTGATGGTGTGCAGGCCCAGGGCGAGGTTGGTGGGGCTGAAGACGGCCGTGGCCCGAGCGCCGCTGCCATACAGCACATTGGTGCTCAAAGGCGTGCCGGATTCCAGGAAGACCACGTTCCCGAAGGGCGTCGACGTGCCGGCGAGATTGGTCACCGCGGCGATCAGGTTGACGGGTTGCGCATAGGGCGCGGGATTCGGAGTGGCGCTGAGCGCCAGGGACGTGTCGACGGCCGGCGACGCGGTCGCCATCAGGCAAGCGGCGCAGCCCGCCACCTTGCCACCCGCGGAGAGAAATCCGCCGCCAACATAGACGTTGTTCGCGCCATCCACGGCCAGCGCGTTGACCGAGCCACCGACACCGGGGCCGAGCGGTGACCACGCGCTGCCATCCCATTGGGCCACGTAGTTGGCCGGACTGCCGCCCGCCATGGTGAACGTGCCGCCCGCGTAGAGCATGCCGCCGCTGACGGTCATCACGCTGACCGCATTGTTCACGCCGCCGCCCAGGGCCGACCACGTACTGCCATTCCACCGGGCGATGTTGGTGGCGGCCACGCCACTTAGTGAGGAGAACATCCCGGCCGCGTAGACATAGGTTCCGTCAACGGCCAACGCCGAAATGGATGTGTTGATGCCTGGTCCCAGTGATGACCAGGCGCTGCCATTCCACTTAGCGATATTCGTGGCGTTGACGCCGCCGGCTTGCCAGAAATTGCCGCCGACGTAAACATTGGCTCCGCTGACAGCCAGCGCGTTGCCGGAGCTGCCATAGCCCGGCTTGTAGTACAGGCCCGAGCCCAGGCTCGACCAGGCCGTGCCGTTCCATTTGGCCACGTTGGTGTAGCCGCCGCTGCCTGCGCGCGCGAACCCGCCGACCGCATAGAGCGTGCTGTACGTTCCGTCCCACGCCAGTTTGGATACCGATCCGTACTGGCCCAGGGAGCCCAAACCCGTCCCCAGATTCGACCAGGTGCTGCCGTTCCATTTGGCCACGTTGGTGATCGCGAGACTGCCCGCGTTGGTGAAGGAGCCGCCGGCATAGAGGTTGCCCGATCCGTCCATGGCCAGCGTGGTCACGGCTTCGTACGTCGTCTGGTCATACCCCAGCCCGGGCCGCGAGCCCAGCCCGGAACCGACAGGCAACCACGCGCTGCCGTTCCAGCGCGCCACGTGATTCACGGTGTTGCCACCCGCGCTGGTGAAACTGCCGCCCGCATAGACGTTGCCCGATCCGTCCACCACCATCGCCAAAACGCCGGCATTCATGTCAGCCGTTGGGGTCGACCATGCCGTACCGTTCCAGGTGGCCAGTCCGCCGGTCGGTTTCCCGCCCATGGCGGTGAATCCGCCCGCCGCAATCAGATTGGTGCCGCTGACCGCCAGCGCCAGGACGTAGCTGTCGGCGCCATTGGAGGAGCCGGCGCCCAGCGATGACCATTTGCTGCCGTCCCACTTGGCAATGTAGTTGGCATTCGTGCCTGCAAACTCGCCCAGAAACATGCCGCCGGCGTAGACATTGCCCGATCCATCGGCCGCCAGTGACTTGACGGGATAGTTCAGACCATAGGCGCCCATTCTCGACCACGCGCTGCCGTTCCACTTGGCGATATATTCGGCATTGCCGACCGAGCCCGCGCTTGTGAAATTGCCGCCGGCATAGAGATTGGTTCCGCTGATGGCCAGCGCATAGACGGCGGCGTTGACGCCCTGCCCCAACGGCGACCAGGCACTGCCATCCCACTTGGCGATGGAATGCGCAATGAAGCTGCCCGCGCCAAAGAAACCTCCGCCCGCGTAGATGTTGCCCGCGCCATCGGCAACCAGCGCGTAGACCGAACTGTCAAAGCCCGCACCCGCGGACGACCAAGTGGTACCGTTCCATTTGGCCATGTACGAGACCGTGTTGCCGCCGGCCATGGTGAAATCGCCGCCGGCATAGAGGTTCGTGCCGCTCACGAGGAGCGCCCGCACCATCCCGTTCACGCCCGCCCCCACGCTCCACCAGTTCGTGCCATCCCACCGGGCTAGATAGGGGGAGAACACGCCGCCGGCCATCGCGAAATTTCCGCCTGCATAGAGATTGCCGACGCCGTCCAGCGCCAAGGCGTAGACCGCATTGTTCACGCCCGGACCCAGCGGCGACCAACTGCTGCCGTCCCACTTGGCGACGTTATTGGCGGCCACGGTTCCGGCTACCGTGAAGGTGCCTCCGGCGTAGATGCTCCCCGTGCCATCGACCACGACGGCACTGATGCCGCCGTTGACGCCGTTGTAGCCTCCCAGACTCGTCCAGTTTGCATCGCTGTAGGTCGGATCGATACGCACCGGATACACGGCTTGGCTGTCGTCCACCACAACCGCCAGGCGGTTGGCGGACTGCACCACGAAGTGGGCGGCAAGCACGCGGTTGCTGGCATCCACGGCCTGCAGACGGCTGTAAACCAGTTTGCGACCTGAACCGTCAAACACAAGGTGCACGCCGCCGCCAGCGCCGGCTGCCCGGACTCCGGACAAAGCGAGTTCCAGACGCAAGGCGCCATCGCCCGCGGGACGATCCTGCACGATGAAATCCTGGCGCACGCCATCCACGCTGACCGTGTACTCTTCAGTCAGACTGGGACGTACCCAGCGGGCCAGATGCTCCTCGGTCCGGACGTCGCCCTTGGCCGCCAGCTCAGCGGATGCGCCGCCTTCACGTCCCACGGCAGCTGCCCGCAGGCAGAAGCGGGCCGGCGCCTGATTCGAAACCGTCGATGTCAGCCAGAGACCTTCAGGCGTGGCCTGGCCTTCCAAATTCTGGAAGCGGCAGCGCAGATGCGTGCCGTCGGCCGTGGCCTGCACGGCAAGCCCGTCGCCGTGGTACTGTTTTTCGGCTGCAACCCCGAGTTGATCCGGCGTCAGCGCGTGCGCGACTCCCGGCCTCCCGTCCGGCGCAGCCCGGCCGACCTCTGCCCGCGCACAGACGGCGAGAAACATCCATGCCGTGATGACAGTCTGGACGAGTGCGCGATTCAATGCGGGCATACTACTCACGATGTGTTCTCCCAGATCGTCCATCCGAACCGAAACGACAAACCAATGTGACAAAGAAGGTACCAATGCCACCATGCTAACGCAATATGCCTTATAGCCTGATTGGCAATTTCAATAACGACGGATCGGACTTCGCACCCACACCCGCCTGCAAGCAATCGCATGCCTGCTCGGGGAGATGCGCGCGGCTCCGAAAAACAAGAGAGGCCGCCGCTCTTGTAGCGACGGCCTCTCCTCATGATGAGCTTGCGCTGCTTAGCCCAGAATGGCGTCCTTGCAGGCCTTGGCCACGCGGAACTTCACGACGCGCTTGGCCTTGATCTTGATCGCTTCGCCCGTCGCCGGGTTGCGACCCATGCGGGCCTTGCGGTTGACCAGCACCAGCTTGCCGAGACCGGGAACGGTGAACCCGTTCTTGGCGCCTTTGTACGCCATATCCACCAGCGCCGCCACCGCGATCGCAGCCTGTTTCTTGCTGATTTCAGCAGCTTCAGCCACGCCCGCAACAATCTGACTCTTCGTGATCGTCTTAGCCATCATCGACTCCTTGACTTGGTTGTGATGCCCGAATCACCCCGATCCGGCTTCGCCCAACATGAACATAGGCCTGTTTCGCCATGACTGCAACAGCCATATTCAAAAAAAGTGCGATTGGCGCGGGGTTGGGAAGGGTTGACAAGAGGGCGCCATCGGTTGCCATGGAGCCTCCGCTGCATGACTGATCGGTGTTGCCGGACCGGCGGTCGGCCCTGGCGGACCGTGTAGCTCGCGGGACGACGCCCGACCGACCCGCACCGAATGGCTGAAGGCGGTGCGGATTCGCCGGATCCGCCGGCGCTCCATCGAACAGCGTCTACCTGCAAGCCGTGGAATCCGCCTTCGGTGGCGACATCAACTATGCCATGCTGGTGAAGGTCTACGGCGCTTCGCCAGACCGTCACGCAGAGGCCCGCTACAGCCCGGCCGTGTGCATGGGTGCCCGTCTGTCGCCCCTGATAGGCGAACCCGATCCTGAGCACATTTCAACCAGCTACTGCGAACGCGCCAACCTGACCATGCGGATGAACATGCGCCGGTTTACCCG
>Ga0316226_1003398_pt1 | contig 13696 bp, 10 predicted proteins | sample TBH18017metaG_FD_206009 | JGI IMG/M metagenome (GOLD analysis project Ga0316226, IMG submission 206009) | Freshwater microbial communities from Trout Bog Lake, Wisconsin, USA - TBH18017 | ecosystem: Environmental > Aquatic > Freshwater > Lake > Hypolimnion/Profundal zone | place: USA: Wisconsin... | reverse complement strand
TGTTTTTCAGATGATACAACACCTCCTCCGCGCCGCGCTCATAAAGCGCGTAGGCCGGCGCGCCGTCAAACTCCTCGCCGCGCTTCTTGATGTCCAGCGGGTCGCGCGTGCTGGCGTAGGCGGCCATGAATTTTTTCGTCGCCCCGCGCGCGATGGTCAGCTGCCGGAACTTGGTGATGATGACCGTCCAGCTGAACAGCGAGAGCAGCAGCAGGACGATGACGGTTATCTTGCCCTCGGTCGTCGCGTTCTCGATGGCATACACGGCCGCGTTGGCCAGGATGGGTTGGATCATAGGTTTTTAATTTTTAGTTTTCAGTTTTTAATTTCACAGCGGGTTGTTGCCCGTGGCGTTTTCGGAAAGTTTCTTCGGCGGCAAAATCACCGTCACCCGGCCCACCTTCTGCGCCAGTGAAATGCCTTTTTTCTTTTTGTTCAGTTCATCGTCGTCGGAACCCGATGAGCTTTGCGTGGCGGCATTGGCGTCGGTGGTTTCGGCAACATCCTTGGAAGTGTTTGCCTGCGGCACGCCGAGGCTCGCGCCGGCGGTGTCGCCGCTGGTGGAAACGGAGCCGCCCATCACCGCCGCGGTGATGGAGTCGCCGCTGACGCTCACGTCGCCGCCGCCGACGATGGTGCCGGCCACGGTGCCGGAGGCGTTGATGTCCACGTTGCCGCCGCTGACGGCGGTGACATTGACGTTCTGCCCGGCGTTGATGTTGATGCCCTGGCTGCCGATGATGACGCCGTTGATGCTGCCGCCGGCCTGCAATTTTATGTTGCTGCCGATGATGCCGGAACCGGTGGCGTTGATGTCCTTGCCGGCATTGATGTCAATGACGGCCGTCTTGCCGCCCACGCCGTTGAAGGCGATTTGCAGCACGCCGCCGAGGCTGGCGTTCACGCTGCCTTGCGGGGCGTTGATGGTGATGTTGCCGAGCGAGGCGTCAGAACCAGGCAGCGTCGTCGCCAAAATGCCGCTGCCGGGAATGCTTTCGAGCGGAAGGTTGACAAGCTGGCCGGTGGACGGATCCAGTTGCACGGCCGCCACGCTGACGAAGCCGGCCCCGCCCGTGCCGGCATTGACATCGCCGGTCTGCGAAAGCACGCTGACATTCCCGCCGTTGTAGGCGGCGATGCGCGAGCTGTCCACGTTCACGTCGCCATTGACGGCGACCGAGATGTTGCCGCCGCTGGTGGTGAAAATTCCCTTGGCCGAGCTCGGGTCGCCCAGCACGGTCAGCTCGCCGCCGACGTCGAGTGTGCCACCGACATTCAGGTTGATGCCGCCGAGCCAGCCTTCGTTCGCAATCTTGGTGGAAGTCATTTCCAGGTCACCGGCGGTGGTAATGTTGATGGTCGCGCCGAGAACATCATTTTTATTGTCGGCATAAAGCTGGTTGATGACGGCCACCTGCGCCGCATCCAAGGTCAATGATTGAGTGACAGGCTTTCCGTTCGAGCCGGTCACAATTTCCGTTGGCTTCAGCAGAAAGGCATATTCCGCCGGGCTCATCACACCGTCGAAAATGAGCCGGCCGGTCGCGGAATCATAATGCAGCTTGCCCGCCAGTTCGGGATCTCCGCTCTGCGCCGGGTCAAGCAAGGCCGCCGGCAGCGGATCGGCGAGCGGTTCGCTGGTGGCAACATTGATCGGCGGGCCGGCGACAATGCCGCCGGAAATGCCGAGGTCAATTGTCCGGGCGTTGAAGTTGAACTGTCCCGGCCCGGAAAGCACGAGGCCGTTGCCGTTGAGCGTCGCGCTCGCGCTATCGGCAAACAATTTTCCCACGGCCGCCTGCCACGCGGCCAGTTGATAGGCGTCGAAGGCGACGGGCTTGCCATTCGCATCAACGGGATTGAGAAGCGCGGTGTCGTCCGACAGCACGCCGATGTAAGTCAGGACGCCCGTGGTGGCGTCGTAAAAAAGTTTTCCCGCCAGCGCCGGGTCGCCGGCGAGGACCGAGGCAAACAGGCTGGCCGAAATCGGGTCGGGATTGCCGCCGGCATCGGCCACGGCCAGGGACTCGGTGGTCTGATTGCCGCGAAAAGTGATGGCCCCGCCCACGCGCAGGCCTGAATCCGTGGCCGGATTCAGCAGCCCGCTGTTTTCCATGTTGACCTTGGCGGCCTGGCCGACATCAATGCTGGTCACATCGCCGGCGCGGAGGTTTTGTCCGAGGAAGCAGAAATTATAGGTGTCGCCCACCACATTGATTTCGGCGAACGTCGGCACTGTGAGGCTGAAGCTGTCAATGTTTCCCGAAATATCCAGCGTCACCGGGTTCGGGTCGGCCAAATGCAGCGGCGTGGCGGCGTGGCCGGAGGCGAAGGTTCTGTAGTCGGTCGAGCCGCTGTCCGACATCGTGATGCCCGCCAGCGCCGAGGCCGGCGAACCGGTCAGGTTGCCGCCGTTGCGCGTGATGATTTGGAGCGAGCCCTCGCTCGACGGGGCCAGGATGATGGAATTGTCAATCTGGATGCCGCCCGCGCCGGCATTGAGGCTCAAGTCGGGCGCATAAATGATGTTTTGGTTTCCGCTCGGCACCCGCGCCAGCGATCCGCCGACCGTCCCGCCCGCCAGCTCGATGCCGTTGCCCGCCCAAAAATTTGCCGCCGCATCCGGCGCATAATTATACAAATAACCGAGGGATGAACTGAACGTGCCATTGGGGTTGTTGACCTCCTTGAGCAAAATGTTGTTGGCCGCCCAGGCGTTCCACGAACCATTGATCAGGCTCAACGTCACCGCCAGGTTTTTGCCGCCCGCATATTCCGTGCCGCCGATGTTGCCGTTGGGATTCTGGGTCTGCGTCACCGCCGTCTCCAGGGCGTTCAGCGTGGCGGCGTAGGCGGCCGGATTGGCGCCGGGATTCTGCAGCGCGCCCGCCTGCGCGCCGGACACCTGCACGCCCGCCAGCAGGATGCCCGTGCCGTTGGCCACCAGATAATTTCCGTTGATCTGGTTGCCCGCAATGACGGTCACGTCGCCCGAACCGTAGGCGCCGGACGCGCCGGGCCACAGCCCTTTCGGCACGATGGGCGTGCTGTCAATGTTGTTGCCGGCGATCAACGTGACATTGCCGCCCGCCCCGGTGGAAATGCCGCCGAGCACCGTGTTGGGATGCGCGCCGGTGCTGTTGAAATAATAATCGCTCGTCTGGCTGGTGCCGCTGGGGCCGCCGTTCGACGTGCCCGCATCAATGTTGCCGGCCAGCGCATCCGCGAAAATGCTGCCGCCGCCCGTCGTGTAGACCGAGCCGGAAACAATGTTCAGGGCGTGGTTGTTTTGCGAGGCGAGCAAAATGCTCTCGCCCGCAATCAGGCTGATCGAGCCGGCGGAAAGTTGGATGGAGCCGGCGGTGGTCAGGCCGCTGCCGCCGTCCAGATAAATGTTGCCCGTGCCGGACTGGACCGCGCCGCCGCTGTATCCGGCCTCCAGGGTCACCGACCAGTTGTTGGCGTCCACAATCGAAGATTTGCCGCCGAAGACAATGTCGCCGCCGGCCTCCAGGGTCAGCTGCCCCGTCGTCTGGCCGGTGCTCGTGCTCAAGTTCCAAGTCGTGCTGGCGTTGATGGTGATGTTGCCGGTGGCCTGCAAAAGGATGGCCGAGAAACCGGCGAACGCCGTCTGCACATTGATCGCGCCGCCCGCCGTGGACGTGCCTAAAATAATGTTCACCGGGTCGAGCAAAAATTCGCCGCCAGCAAATCCATTTTGCGCGGTCGCGTTCATCGCGGAATCCAGCGACTGTATGGTCGGCGCGCTAATCTCCACATTGCCGCCGTGGCCGCCGTTCGCGCCGCCGGCGGTGACAATCGAACTGCCGGCGGTGTCGTTGAAAGTGTTTGCCGCCTTGATTGTGACACTGCCGCCCGCGCTGCCGCCGGCGGAATTGTCGCCTTGCGCGAGAATCTGCGAGTTCGCGCCGAGGTTGACGGAATCAGACGCAATGAGTTCGATAACGCCGTTCTGGTTTTGCACCGAGTTCGCCTGCAAAATTCCGTCCTGGTTCACGACCTGGGCTTCGAGCGCGATCGTCCCGGCATCGGCGGTGACGCGGCCAAAATTATCCACGGAACCTTGCGGCAGGGTGACGGCGGCGCTCAGGCCGCGGCCGTCGGGGCTTTCGCTGACCAAGACACTTTGGCCGGCGGCCAGATCAATGTTGCCGGCGGGCGCGGTGAGGCTGCCGTGGTTCTCGATATTTTCCGCGATGAGAAACAGCGACCGTCCCTGGCCGACCTCAATTTTTCCGTAATTTACGATGCTCGCCAGCGGCGGCATGCCCGTGAACTGCCACGATGCGCCCGAACCAAAATCCGGCGAGAGCGGCGCGGTGGTGGCGATGAAACTGCCGCCAACCTTGATCATCGAGTTTGGCCCGAAATAAAACCCGTTGGCGTTCGCCAGGATCACCGTGCCGTTCGCGTTGAGGTTGCCGAAAATCTGCGACGGGCTGGCCGTGCCGTTGCCGATGATATTGAAGACGATGGAGCCGGCCGACGGCTGCAAAAATGTGGTCGTTTCGCCGGCGGCGATGTTGAAGGTCTGCCAGTTCAAGATCGCCAACTGGCTGACGGTGACATTGAGCTGGGCACCGAGCTGCTGCGCGGCGGCCTGGCCCGAACGGACGGTGAGGCCGGCCGGGTTGGCGAAAACCTGGGCGGCGCGCCCGGTGAGAAACACCAGCACGGCGAACCATACGGATTGGCGGAATTTAGTGAATGGTTTCATGGTTTTTTAGAATTGGTAGCCGACGGAGAAATAGGCCTGGCAACTGTCCGCCGGGGTTTTCACGGCGACATAGGTGGTCGCCGTGCTGGCCACCGGCGCCGCGCCGATCAGCGCCCACGCAATGGTGAGCCGCGCGTCGAAATGTTCGCCCGCCGTCAGGAAAAATCCGAGGCCGGTGCCCCACTCGCTGACGGCGGTCTGGCCGGGGCGGTCAATGAAATAGACCTGCCCGTAATCCATGAAGCAGGAGCAACGGAGCATGGCCGACACCTCGCCGGTGGCGGTCGGAAAATAGCCGACGTTCACGGGCGGCGCGCGCAGGTCGAGCAATCCGCGCCACCCGGTGTCGCCATAAACTTCGCCCTCCTGGTAGCCGCGCACGCCGGCGGTGCCGCCGAGGCCGAACTGCTCGTTGCTGATGAGCGGCTGGCTGGCCCACTGGCCGTTGGCGTTGGCGACGATGGACCAGTTGCCGGGCAGGTTCTGCTGGCGGATGAGGCCGGAGTTGATGGTGCTAAAATTCCCGCCGGAATGCTGGTTGCCGGCGACCTGCTGGAAATTCGTCCGGTCAGACTCGAACGCCGAAAGGAACACGGCCTGGCTGAAGGTGAACTGGAAAGTGCCGGTCTTGTCCGGGCGCAGGGCGGCCCAGCCGTAGGACAGCGGAAAATAATTCAGCGTGTGGCCGCTGTTGGCGGCGAGCGGGACGGTCTCGTTGGTCACCAGCACGCGGTTGCCGTAGTTGTCCAGCGCGTAAAGCTTGAAATAGGTCAGGTTGGTGTAATAGGTGTTCGCGCTGTAGTGCTTCCAGTCCACGCCGAGGCTCAACGCCGAGGTGATGCCACCAAACTGCGGCAGCGGGATGGTGAGCTTGGTGCCGATGTTGTCGTTGACGGTCGGCGAATGCGTGACGTCCTGCTGGCTGATGTCGGCGATCGGCGTGTTGGTGATGGTTTTCACCGGGCCATATTGCAGGCTCGTGTCCGAGGAGGAATGCGAGCCGTAAATCGTCAGGTCCGGATGGCCGGACGGCGGCGGCAGGTTGAACTTGTGGCTGATTTCGTCGTAGCCAAACGTGGCCGGCTTCTGGTCGTAATCCTCGCGCAGCCCGCTGACGGCGCCAAACGGAATCCGGTAGAACCCGCTGAGGCTGGCCACCTGCGGCAGGTCTGGCGGAAACCCGTTCGCCTCGGCGGAGGACTTGTATTCCTGCGGCGAAAAATTGTAGTCGAAGCCGATCTGGTGTTCGAGCTGCCAGAGATTGCCGTATTGGACGGCGGTGTCGGAACGGAGCAACGGCGTGCCCGGCGCGGACTTGTCGTTGATCTCAAACCGGCCGTGCAGCGGGAACCGATCCTTGACCTTGAGCGTGAGGTCGCTGGTGCCGGGCTCCAGTCCCGGCTCGATGACAGGATAAATCTGGCGGTCGCGGTTTTGGTTGGCCTGGTCGAGCTCCGGCTGAAACCATTTGGTGTTGAGCAAAATGTTGGTCGTCAGGCTCGGCAGCGCGCGCCGGACATTGTTCGAGCTGAAATACTCGTTGCCGGCCACGCGGATCTGGCCCAGCCGGCCCTCGGCGATTTTCACGTGGATGAGGCCGTTGGTGATGCGCTGCGGCGGCAGCGTGACGCTGATGGTGGGAAAGCCCAGCTCGCGGTAGCGCAACTGCACCTTGCCCAGGCCTTCGCGCAGGCGCGGGAACGTGATGTTGGTTCCCGTGTAGTTGGACAGCACGCCAAAATCCTGCGGCGGCAAAACGGTGTTGCCCTCGATGCGGTATTTTTCAATCACCAGCGTCGGCGGCGGTTTGGCAACCGTGTTGGTGGCGGCGGCCGTCGTGCTGGCGGGCGCATGGGAAATAATTTTTACCAACACCACGCCGTCGGAAAATTTCTGATGCGGGATCGTGACGCTGACGTTGGTGTAGCCGGACTGCCAATAAACTTGTTGCAGTTTTACCAGCCCCGCGCGGACGCGCGCGAGGTCAACCGTGCCGGTATAATCGGCCAGCGCGCCGGACAATTTTTCCGGCGGCAGAAAAGTCTCGCCCCCGAAACGATAGGCCTTCACTTCAAAAGTTGGCAGCGCCTGGGCCGGCGCGGTTGCGGCCACGGCGGCAATGGGCGCATTGGCCTGCGCCGGCAGCGCGCCGGGCAAAATTGCCAGCGCGGCCAGGATAAATATGTGCCGCCCGAATCTCATTCGCTGTGGTTGTCCTCTCGACGAATTTATTTTTAACGGCCGGCCCGGTTTTTTTCCGGGCCGGCCGCAGTCATGCCTTGCCAACGTGGCCGGGTTTTATTGTGTCTGGATGCGATAGAACTCGGCGGCTCCGCCGGCATTGGTATGGGTGATGGTGTCGGTATAGCCATTGCCCACCACGGTGGTGTTGGTGTCCACGGCCCAGGTGGCGGCCGCACCGCCGAGCTGGTTGGTATAGACGACGGAATACTTGTTGCCCACCACCGAGGCAAAGCCGAGCGTGCTGACGCTGCCCGCCCGGCTGACGCTGTTGATGGTGGTGGCGCGCGGCCCGGCCACAAAGGTCAGGTTCCCGCCGGCATCAATGGTGAAGGTGCCAATCAGCTTGTCCGCCGGCGGATTGTTGGTCGGGCTGGTGGTGGCCTGAACCTGCCAAAAGTCCAGCTGGCCGGGAACGGCCTGTTCGACGGTGAACGGAGCATTGCCGCCCAGGTTGGGCAGGATGTTGCCGAGGCTGACGCCGCCGGGTGTCTGGCCGCTGGCCCCGAGAGCAGCATAGGCAATGTAGTCATAGGATGAGAATTGATACTTGCCGATGATGGGATCAGTGCCGGTGGGATCAATCGCGTAGGCGTTGGCATTGGCCACGCGGATTTTGCTGGGATACAGCGGCCGGTTGCCAATGGCGTTGATGATGGAATACAGCCGGGTGAACCAGCCCGACCTGCTTTCATTGTAGGCGGTCGTGTTGGGTTCCGTGCCGCTGAGCCAGGCGGTCGGGGTGGCGTTGGTCCGGCTGGTCACGGCCAGCAGGAGGACGTCGGCGCCACTAAAGGACGGGTATCCGTTGGTGGTGACGACAAGGGGATCCCAGCCACCGACGACGGCGGTGTAGCCAGTGGCCTTGCCGAGGTAATTGGAGACGCTGCCCAAGTCATACTCGATGTCGTTCCCGCCGCCGTTCGCGGCGCGAAAAATCAGCAGCAAATCACCGTCATTGTAGGTCCAGGCCCGCGCCACCGGCGCGGCCTGCAACGCCAGCAGGGCGAGTGTCAGGAGAATTATTTTTTTCATGGGATGATAATAATTTCAGTTGGGTCGGCGGGTTATTTCGGCGTGATCTGGCCGCCGTCAGCGCTGAGCGAACGGGTGACTTGCAGCGCCGCGGTCGGGACGAAGTTGTTGCCGAAAACCGGATAGCTCGAGGTCTGGAACGTCGCGTTGGTGACCAACTGGTAAAACGCGTTGATGACGGCCAGTTGGGGGCCTGTGGGCGAACCGTTGGCGTTGCTGACCTTGGTGGGATCAAGGTAGTAATAATTCTCGTAGCCCCAGATCGGGTAGCTGCCATTGATCACATTTGACACGGAGTAAGGCACGCCTTCGTAGGCCAGCGGCGTCAGCCCCGTCTTGATGTTCTGCACCGCGACCGTGCCGATGGAGTTGGTGATGGCCAGCGTGGTGTTCGCCACCAGGCCGCCCGAGCTCAGGCCGGGGTCGGCGCTGCCGTCCAACTGGGGCAAATTCGACGACCCGTTGGTGTAGTAACTCTGGATGGATCCGACATTGTAGATGCTGAAGTCAATGACCGTGCGGACGGCGGCCTGGCTGTTGCGCCCGACAAAATAGACCGGGTTGGTGCTGGTGCCGCCATAGTAGGTTGCCGGCAAAGGCGTGGAAGTTTCCAATGACACCGCCTGCCGCTGGGTCAGGTTGGTGATCCCAGAATCGGGGTAGCCGGCTTTCGTGTTCTTGACGAAGACCAGAGGAACGACATAGGTCTGCAAGGCGACCAGTTGCGAACCATCTTTGCCGATTGATTTGGGCAGGGTGGCCGAGTCCACCAAGACGGGCACCTTGGAACCTGAAAGGTTGGTGTCGCCCGCCTGCGCCGTCTGGGTGAGCAACGCGTCCAGGCCGGCGACGGCGCCGTTCGCGATGTTGATGTCAATCGTAATGGGGTTTAACGACAACAACGCCGCGTTCGTGGCGTTGCCGACAAATTGCGCCACCGTGGAACCGGAGTTGTAGGTCGCGCTGGTCAATGTCCCGCCGTTGTAAAAGTTGGTCGCGCGGTCGAACAGCACGCTGGAACTGGCGCTGCCACCTTCAATAAAAATCTCGGTGGGCGTGTTCGCGTGCAGGCTGGGGGTGAAGGCCGCGCCGGCCAGGGCCAGGCCGAGGGCGATGTATTTTTTGATGCTGGATGTTTTCATGTTTATTATTTTTTCGTTTTGGTTTCGGTTGAAGCGCCTCCGGTCAGCCGGTCAGCCCTCATAAATTTCGTCTTCAGGTTGTCCTCGCATGATTGCGTCGGGAAATTATTGGTTCGCGGCCAGCAACTGGCCGATGTCGTCCGAATCCGTGTTCACGTCCGCGAACAGCCACGTCGAGAGATAGCGCTCGCTGGACGACGGCACGACGGCGACAATCGTTTTGCCCTTGTTTTCCGGGCGTTTGGCGACTTGCAATGCCGCCCAGACAATCGCGCCGCTCGAAATGCCGATGGGAATTCCCTCCTGCGCGTTGACCTGTTTCGAGATGGGCGCAGAATCGTCCTCGTTCACCTGGATCACCTCGTCCACAATCTTCGTGTTCAAGTTCACCGGGATGAAGCCCGCGCCGATGCCCTGCAACTTGTGCGGCCCGGGCGCGCCGCCGGAGATCACCGGCGACTTGGTCGGTTCGACGGCGATGGCCTTGAAACTCGGCTTCAATTTTTTGATCACTTCCGCGACGCCGGTGATCGTGCCGCCCGTGCCCACGCCCGCGACGACAAAATCCACCTTGCCATCGGTGTCGCGCCAGATTTCTTCCGCCGTGGTTTTGCGATGAATCGCGGGATTCGACGGGTTGGAAAATTGTTGCAGCACCACGCTGTTCGGAATCTGCTTGTGCAATTCCTCCGCCTTGGCGATGGCGCCCTTCATGCCTTTCGCGCCCTCGGTCAAAACCAGTTTCGCGCCGAGAATTTTTAGCAGCTTCCGCCGCTCGATGCTCATCGTCTCGGGCATCGTCAAAATCAGCTTCAAGCCTTTCGCCGCCGCGACGAACGCCAGCGCGATGCCGGTGTTGCCGCTCGTCGGCTCGATGAGAATCGTGTCCTGGCCAATCGCGCCGGATTTCAACGCATCCTCAATCATCGCCACGCCGATGCGGTCCTTCACGCTGGAAAGCGGGTTGAAAAATTCCAGCTTGAGCAGCACGTCGGCGACCGCGCCGTGTTCTTTCGCCGTGCGGTTCAGCCGCACGAGCGGGGTGTTGCCGATGGTTTCCGTGATGTCATTGAATATGCGTGCCATAACTTTATTTATTAGGTTGATAGATTTGGTCGAAAATTCCGCCGTCCGCGAAATGCTTCTGCTGCGCCTGCTGCCAGCTACCGGCGACTTCATTCACCGTGAATAATTCCAGCGGCTTGAAGCGGTCGGGAAATTTGTCCAGCGCCGCCTGGCTCTTCGGGCGGAAATAATATTTTGCCGCCAATTCCTGCCCGGCGTCGCTGTAAAGAAATTCCAGATACGCGCGGGACACCGCCTCCGTGTGGTGGCGCTGAACATTGTGATCCACCCACGCGACGGGATTTTCGGCAAGGATGCTCCCCGGCGGAACCACCACCTCCAAGGCGTCGTCCGCAAAATTCTGCCGCACCTGCGCCGCTTCATTTTCAAACGTCAGCAACACGTCGCCGATGCCGCTGCCGGCAAACGTGATCGTCGCGCCGCGCCCGCCCGTGTCCAGCACCGGCACGTTCGCAAACAGTTTTCCGACAAATTCGCGCGCCGCCTTTTCGTCGCCGCCAGATTTTTTCAGCGCGTAGCCCCACGCCGCCAGATAGCTGTAACGTCCGTTGCCGGAAGTTTTCGGATTCGGGATGACGACCGAAACGCCGGGCTGGATTAAATCATCCCAATTACTGATGCGCTTTGGGTTGCCCTTGCGGACGACGAAGACAATCGTCGAGGTGTAAGGCACGCTGTGGTTCGGCAGCCGCGCCGCCCAGTTCTGCGGAATCAGCCGCGCGCTGGAAAAAAGCAGGTCCACATCCGTCGGCTGGTTCATCGTCACCACATCCGCTTCCAGGCCGTTGACGACCGCCTGCGCCTGCTTGCTGGAACCGCCGTGCGACTGGTTGATGGTCACCGTGTTGCTGGTCGTGTCCTTCCAGTAGGCCGCGAACGCGGCGTTGAAGTCCTTGTAAAATTCCCGCGTGACGTCGTATGAGACGTTCAGGATGGTCTCATCCGCCGCCACCACGACCGTGCCCGACAGCCAGACGGCTGCGAGCGACAAGGCCACCAGTTTTTGAATCCAGTTCCGCATGGATGAATTTATATTTTGTTTTCATGGGAACTTCCGGTGGACCGGTCAGCCGCCTGTAAAATTGTTGACTGTTTGTCTTTGGTTTAATCCGGACGCTTTTCGCCCGGATTTTTTTCCAGCCGCAGCCGCTCGGTTTTCTCGATTTGAATCACCCGCGAATCGTGGACGATGATCTCCACCACGCCATAGCGCAGCGAGCGAACCTGCTGGGCAACCAGCTCAATCCACTTTGCCTCATCGCCACCCGGCACTTTTTGTCGAACATCGCTCATTTTTAATATGACGATTTATTAAGTCGTCATTGTTTTCAAAAAAAATTTAGTTTCCGATTTGAAACAGCCTAAAGTTGCCTAAATCGAAACAACCCAAGCTAACCAAATGCAAATCATATACGATATGATGAGTCGTATATTCGTCTGCAATCAGATTTTGTCAACAGTTTTTTGAAATCTTTTTTTGCGGATTGAAAAGGGTTGTAAATCAACTGGCAAGCGCGGGCTCCCTTGCATCGAGTTGCTGGACAGTGAAGTTCGCGGCGGGTGGTTAATGTCAAACGCCGCATTACTGACAGTTTCACGACACCTGCCCGGCGCAACCTAGGAGACTGCTGTAAATCTGCCACTTGAAAGTGGAGCCAGTTGTCGGGCTTGAACCGACGACCTGCTCATTACGAATGAGCTGCTCTACCACTGAGCTAAACTGGCCTGCGCGGAAGCCACTTTGCCAGCGGCGCGGAAACCCGTCAAGGCGGAACGCGGGCGGCGGCCTAATTTGAAACGCGGTTGGTATCCGACAAGATGGGCGAGCTGGACAGGCCGGACACGGGCGCGACCAGGTTGGTCAGGCCGTAACTTTCAGCGTTCAAGACTCCGGGATCCAGCCGGGTTCCTTCATTCAACGAGGCCGGGGCGGCAAGCGAATCCGACCGCTGGGCTTTATCCTGGATCTCGATAAAAAACAAAAGCCCGACCGTGGCAATGACCAGGATCATTATGGTCATGGCCACGTTGGCGGCAAACTGGTCTTTTGCCGTTGAGGGCGGGGACGGTTCGTCTTTCATAGATTTTCTTGCCGGTTGAAATCCGGCTCAGGGCGCTGGTTTCAAATTAAAATTCCGCCCGCCGGCGCGGACGTCCGCGTGACGGGCGGACAATTTGTTTTGGCCGTTCATGCGGCGCCATTCTCGGCCGGCAGAGGTGATTGACAACGACCAAATGACCATGCCGCCGCCGGGTTGTCAACCGGCTTCACACAACCGGCACCATTTCTTCACGCGAACGTCGCTGGCCAGCCGGGGCGGCGGTGGGGTGGCGGTCGGAGCAGTTCGCGGCCGCCTACGCGGATTTTTGCGCGTGCGTGCAAAACCTCGTCCAGCTCCAGCCGGCGGCGGACATCTTCAAGTCCGTGGCCATGGGCGTCGCGGTGGAATCGGCGGTGGCCGACACGATTCTCACGACGGAGATGGACGAGCTGATCGAACAGTTCGAGACGGTGGACGTGGCGTTTGTGGACGACTACACCGCGGCCCGTTCCCGCGAAACCGGCGGCGGGCATTTGACGATGGCGCAGCCGGCGGCGATGTTATAGCATCCGAGCTGTCATTTGAGAAAAATTGGGGGGACAGCGTGACTGGCCGGAGGGCTCGGATGACACGACCGCCCGATGAAATTTCTGATGCAACTGATTTACCGAGTGCTGGGCCGGATGTTTTTTTCACGGTATCAACCGTGGGAGCAGGAGCGGAACATCAAGACGATGCTGATCGCCATCGGCTTTGCGCTGGCCTTGGGACTGGTCGTCGCGAAGGCGATGCAGATGCTCTACAACCGCCAGCATTGACCGGCGGATTATCTCACCTTGAAGTGGATTGCCAGCACGCCGGCGGCGGCGGCGAGGCAGTAGCAGCCGAAAAATTTCCAGCGCCCGCCTTCGAGCCAGCGCGACAGCCATTTCAGCGCCAGCAGGCCGGCGGCGAAGCTCAAGACCATCCCGACCAGCCCCGGCACGAACAGGTGCAGCACGGAATTTTGCCCGCCCAGCGCGTGCGCCTTGACGAGCCGGTGCGCCTCCTGCCCGATGACCAGCGGCGTCAAGACGACGGCGAGCGCGAAGCTGAACTCCTCCAGCTTCTGTTTCGGCAGGCCGAGAATCAGGCCGGTGGAAATGGTCGCGCCAGAACGCGAGAAACCCCGGAACGGCAGGCAAATCCCCTGCACCAGGCCGATCCAAAATGAATGCTGCGGCTGGATTTCCGCGTGGCGCGGCGATTTATTTTCGCGCAGCCCGGCGTAAATAATCAGCAGGCCGACCGCCGCCAGCGCGCCGGCGATGAGCGGCAGGTTGGAAAACAGGTTTTCAATTTCCGCGTGCGGCGTGCCGCGCATGAAAACTTTCTCGATGAGGACTTTCAACCCGAGGCCGACGATGCCGGTG
>Ga0316226_1003396_pt1 | contig 13704 bp, 12 predicted proteins | sample TBH18017metaG_FD_206009 | JGI IMG/M metagenome (GOLD analysis project Ga0316226, IMG submission 206009) | Freshwater microbial communities from Trout Bog Lake, Wisconsin, USA - TBH18017 | ecosystem: Environmental > Aquatic > Freshwater > Lake > Hypolimnion/Profundal zone | place: USA: Wisconsin... | reverse complement strand
TGGGCAGCGGCACGCCCATGGGAGTGATCGCTGAGATGCTGGCGGCGGCCACTGACTCGGTGAGCGGCATCTACTCCTTCGTCAGCAACAACTACGTCGAGCTCCAGGTGCTGGACTGGTGCAAGGAGATGCTCGGCTATCCGCCGAGCGCCGGTGGTCTGCTGACGAGCGGCTGCTCGGCCTCCAATCTGATCGCGCTCGCCGTGGCGCGCAACGCCAAGGCTGGGTGGGACGTGCGCGCGGAAGGGCTCGCGGGCGCGCCCGCGCACACAGGGGGCGCGCCGGCGGGCACCGGCAGCGCGCCGCAGCGCCTCACCATCTACTGCTCGGCCGAGGCGCACTCGTCGCTCACGAAGGCCGTCGAGCTGCTGGGCATGGGCACGCGCTCGCTGCGCCGCGTGCCCACTGACGAACTCATGCGCATCGACCTCGGCGCGCTTGCGGACCTGGTCGCGCACGACCGCGCCGCCGGGCTGCGCCCCGTCTGCGTCGTCGGCGTGGCCGGCACCACGAACACGGGGTCGATCGACGACCTGCCGGCCCTCGCCGACTTCTGCGAGCGCGAGGGCCTCTGGTTCCATGTGGATGGCGCCTTCGGCGCCTGGGCCGCCATCGCTCCCGCGTCGCGGCACCTCGTCGCCGGGATGGAGCGCGCCGACTCGCTCGCCTTCGACCTGCACAAGTGGATGAACCTCACGTACCCGGTCGGCTGCGTGCTGGTCCGGGACGCTGAGGCCCAGCTGCGGACCTTCTCGCTGACCCCGTCGTATCTCGCCCACGGCGAGGGCGAGCGCGGGCTCACCGGGGTGGACGTGCCTTGGCTCTCGGACTACGGGTTCGAGCTCTCGCGCGGCTTCCACGCGCTCAAGGCTTGGATGGCGCTCAAGGAGCACGGCACCGACAAGTTCGGGCGCGTGATCCAGCAGAACATCGACCAGGCGAGGTACCTCGCCGGCCTGGTCGCGGCCACCCCCGAGCTCGAGCTGGCGCTGCCCGTCGCGCTCAACATCGTCTGCTTCCGCTACGTGCCGCAGGCCGCCCCGGCCGCCGCCCCGGCCGCCGCCGCGCAAGCCGCCGCCGCTGCGCCGGCCGCCGCGCCGACCGACGCCGCGCTCGACCGGCTCAACAAGAGCATCGAGCTCGAGCTGCAGGAGCGCGGCATCGCCGTGCCGTCAGTCTCCACGATCGGCGGGCGCACGTACCTGCACGTAGCGGTGGCCAACCACCGTAGCCGCTACGAGGACTTCGACCTCCTCGTGCGCGAGGTCGTGCGCCTGGGCGGCGAGCTGGCGGGCGCCTGACGCGGGACTTGGCGGCGGAGGCGGCGGAGGAGGTCCTTCTCCGCCGGCGCCGGAGTTTGACCGCAGGCTGAGGGCGGAGATGATGGCGTGATGGAAACCGTGACGGAACTTCAAGCAGCCGCGCGCCTGCTCGCCGCAGGCGACGCAAGCGCGGCCGCCGAACGCCTGCGCGCCGTGCTGTCCGCGGGCGGTCTCGCGCCCGGGCTCGAGGCCGACGCGCGCTACCTGCTCGGCCGGGCGCTCCGCGACTGCGGAGACCGTGACGGCATGGCGGTCGAATGGAGCCGCGTGCCGGCGCTGGACGCGGCTGCCGAGCGGCCGCGGCCGCTCCTCTCGGCGGAAGAGTTCGAGTCGGTCGCGGCGGCCGCTCTCGACGAGCTTCCTCAGGATCTGCTCGACGAGCTGGGAGGCGTCGCCATCATGATCGACGACCGCCCGACGCCGCAGATGGTGGCCGACGGCATCGACCCGCGCATCCTCGGTCTGTACCACGGCGTGCCCATGAACAGGCGCTCCGCCAGCTTCGGCGCCCCCTACGCGGACACGATCCATCTGTTTCGCGCCAACCTGGAGCGGGTCTTCGCGACGCGCGACGCGCTGGTCGAGCACATCCGCATCACGGTGCTGCACGAGACGGCGCACTTCTTCGGCTACTCCGAGGGCCAGCTCCGGAGCATGGGGCTGGCCTGAGGCCTCTCAGCACGCGTGCGTCACGGTGACGTTGCGCCCAGCACCTCCAGCGCCTTCGCAGTCACCCATCGGCTGGGCTCGCCTTTGGTCTCGATGTCGACGACGAAGCGTCCGTTGAAGGTGTTCTGGAGCTTCCAGCGGCCTTGGGCGTCGGCCTTGCTCGCGACCAGCGCCAGGGCCTCGTCCATGCGCGGGTCGCCGAGGATGGGCGCGCCGCCTGTGCCGTCCGCGGCTGCGCCGGCCACCGCGCCCTCGCGCCCGAGCCGCGTCAGGATCCCCAGCAGCTCGAGCACGTCGGTCTGGTACATGAGCGGGAAGCCGAACCGCCGCCAGCCGGCTTTGGAGTCGCGCGCGAGGTCGTGGCTGCGGCGGTGGACGTGGTGCCGCAGGAAGTACTCGGCGCCGGCGGCGAGCGTGTGCCGGACCGCCGGCGTGCGGCGCTCGGGCGGGATCTCCGCGAGCGCCTTGAGTGCCTTGGCCGCCCCCATGTGGCAGGTGTGGCGGCCCCAGCACATCTCCACGTGGTAGGGCCAGCCGGCGGGAGGCGCGGCGTCGCCGGCGGGAGGCGCGTCGTTGCCGTCGAGACGCTCGTCGCCGTCGTCAAAGCGCTGGTAGGTGGTGATCCAGTCGATGGCGCGCTGCACGCGCGGGTCGCCCAGCATGCCGAGGCGGATGAGGCTGTAGACCATGTTGCCGGTGAGGCAGGGGATGACGGTGGCGTGCGTGCAGCCGCCGTGGGCGGCGTGCTTGTGGCCGAAGCCGCCGGAGGCGGCGTCCTGCCCGTCGCGGAGGACGGCCTCGCAGCCGCGGCGCCCGCGCTCGTCCGCGCCGTCCGCGCCGAGCTCCGCAAGGATGAGGAGCTGCCAAACCGTGCCGGTGTACTTGGCGGAGTAGAAGCGCTCCGGCTCGGACCAGCCGCCGTCGTCACGCTGGGCCGCGAGGATGGCCGGCACGGCGCCCTCGGTCATGATGCGGCGCCGAGCCTCCGCGGCCGCGGCGCTGCCCGCGCTGCGGCCCCTGCCCGCGCTGCCGCCGCCGTCCGCGCTGCCGTCCGCAGTCGCGCCGCCGGCGCCGCCCGCCGGCTCACCCAGCAGGCGAGTCAGGGTGAAGTAGCGCACGGCCGGCTCGCCCTCGAGCAGCCAGGCGATAGTGCGGTCGTCGGCGCCCGGCGCCACCTGACTACCTCGTGTACCTCGCGCCGAGGACGTCCATGGAGCCGGCCTTCGTGCTCGTCACGCCGCCGGCGAACAGCGACTCCTTGCCCCAGAGGGCGACCACGTTGAACCAGTCGTCGCTGTGGTCGCTGCCGTCGAAGGTCCGCGTCCAGGCGATGGTGCCGGAACTGCTGTAGCGGACCAGCAGCGCGTCCTGTGTGGACCCGGACGTGCCGATGGAGCCTGCGGCCCAGATGCGGCCGCTGCCGTCGACGGCGATCGCGTTGAAGTCCGCGTTCTCGGCGGTCGCCGTCTTCCAGTACGTCTTCGCCCAGCGCTGGTGGCCGCTGGGGGTCCAGCTCACCAGGAAGGCCTTGGAGAACGGTGTCGCCTTGAGCGAGGCGCCGGCCACGATCGGGTCCCCTTGGCCGTCCACTTTGAGCGCGCGGATCTCCGAGATGGTGATGCCCGGCGCGTCCTGCCAGGTACACGTCCAGGTGCGATGCCCGGCCGTGCTGTACTTCAGCAGCATCACGGCCGTGCTGTTGGCGACCGGGCTCGACTCGGCCGCTACGTACACGCTGCGTCCGCGCAGCGCGATCTTCTCGGCGTAGTCCGCGAGATGCGCGGGTCCGTCTACGCGGCGCATCCAGGCCACCTTGCCTTGGGGGCTGAGCTTCATCACCAGGATGTCCGGCATCCCCGCGGAGTCGTCGCTCTGGCCGGCGATGTACGCGTTTCCGGACGCGTCGACGGCGATCGCATGGGCCCAGTTCCTGCCCTGCGGCGTCCAGGGCCCGGCGTAGACGTACTGCCAGAGCCGCTTGCCGTCGGAGGCGCGGAACTTGACGACGACGGCGTCGTACTGGCTCGTCCCGACGACGCTGATGCCGCAAGCGAAGACGTTACCGGCGCCGTCGCAGGCAGCGCCGATGAGATCGTCGTCCTGATGGGCGGGGCCGTCCCAGGTCGCGAGCCACTTCTGTGCGCCGCTGGGCGCGCGCTTGATGACGAGCCAGTCCCGCTTGGTGGCCGTCGTCGTGGTCTGCCCGGCGACGATGGCGTTGCCGGAGGGGTCGGTCACCAGGGCGGTCGGGAAGTCCGCCTGGTGGGACGGACCGGCGTACTTCTTCTCCCACATCAGCGGGCCATCCTTGCCGAACGCCGGCCGGAAGCGGTACGTGGCCAGGTCGGCTCCGTCGGCCCAGTCGTCGCCGAGGCCCGCGGCGGCGTACATCGAGCCATCGGGCCCCAGCGCGACGGCGGTGATGGCGTCCAGCGCGTGGGTGGGGGAGTCTTCGGTGTACCACCAGGAAAGGTGGCCGGAGGCGGTGGCGGCGGACTCTGCGGTGGCGGCGGACCCGGAGGTCGCGGCGGCGGCCGCGCCCGCCGGAGCCCCCAGACCCAGCAGCGCAGCGAGTCCGACGGTCAGCAGCAGGAGCAGGATGAGAGGGACACGCGGAGCGGTGTGACGGTGACCGAGCATGACGACCCCCAGTGTCGACAGGCCAGACGGTGACTGCTCTTCAGCGTACTAGCATGGGAGTCGGGAGGCCAGAGGCCGGCCGCGCCTTGGCGTAGCCAGCGCTGTCCTACTCGCCCTTCCGCCCGTACACCTTCGCGCTCCACACCTGGCCCTCGAGGTCGCGGGCGTACCCGGCCACCTTGGCCACGAACTTCGCGCCGAACTCCTCGCTCAGCTGGTCGCCGCAGCCGCAGCTGCACACGCCCTCGGTCTCGGAGGTGACGAAGCTCGCGAGCTGCCCGGCGTCGTAGACCAGCCGGTCGCGGACCACCACATCGGTGAGGCCGGCAGCGCGCAGGCCGGCGAGGTAGTCGGTCTCGCTGATGGCGCCGGCGATGCAGCTCGAGTAGGCGGCCGGCAGCGAGCGGATCTCCTCCGGCAGGCTCTCGGCGACGATGTCGCTGACCAGCATCTGGCCGCCGGGGCGCAGGACGCGGGCGATCTCGGCGAACACACGGTCCTTCTCGGGCGAGAGGTTGATGACGCAGTTGGAGATGACCCAGTCCACCGAGGAGTCCTCCACCGGCAGCTCCTCGATGATGCCCTGGCGCACGTCGATGTTGGTGAAGCCCGCGGCGGCCACGTTGGCGCGCGCTCGGGCGACCATCTCGTCGGTCATGTCCACGCCTATGACGCGGCCCTCCGGGCCGACGAGGCGCGCCGCCAGCAGCAGGTCGATGCCGGCGCCGGAGCCAAGGTCCAGCACGACTTGGCCGGGGCGCAGGCCGGCGAGCGCCAGCGGGTTGCCGCAGCCAAAGGAGTTGACGACGGCGTCGTCGGGGAGGGCGGCCAGCTCGTCGGCGGTGTAGCCGGCGAACTCCACGACGGCGCCCTTGCGGGTGTCCACGGCGGAGCTGTTGAGCCCGCTTCCGCCGCCGCAGCAGCCTCCGGACGCCGGTGCGGGCGTAGCCGCGACGCGCTCGCCGTACGCCTTGGCGACTTCGTCGCGCAGTTCTTCGGGGGTGGTCTTCATGGGGTGGGCCTTTCTTCGGTGGGGCGGGCCGGGCAGCAGGCGTCGAGCGCGTCGGCGAGGTCCCGCAGGATCCCTGCGACCTCGCCGCTCTGCACCGTGCACCACACTTCCTTGCCCCGTTTCTCACAGCTGATGACGCCGGCGTCGCGCAGCACGGCGAGGTGGCGGGAGACGACCGAGAGATCGACGCCGCTGCCGTCCGCGAGCTGGCCCACGGTGCAGGCGCAGCCTTCGCCCGCCAGGCGCACGAACAGCTGCAGCCTCCGCGGGTCCGAGAGCGCCTTGAAGAGCCGCGGCGAGAGGAGGTCCTCCAGGCCCGCGCAGCAGGCAGACTCAGTCTCGGCTTGAGCAGTCGCGGCCGGAGAAGTCGCGGCCGGAGAGGTCGCAGCCCCAGCGGTCGCGCCCGGACTCTTGCTTACTTGCACCATTATGCAATTATACGCCGAAGAGGGGGCCGGTCAAGCAGGGCAGAGGTACTTCGCGGCTCCTGCTGCCGAGCGGGCGTCAAGCCCCGCCTCGAAGCGCCGTCATACGCCTAGCGTCTTGCGGATGTCCTTCATCAGGAGGAGCAGGTGCAGCGGATGAGTCGGTGACGGCTCGAATCCGTACCGTTCGTAGAACCCTCTCGCCGCCGCGTCGGTCGCGTGCACCAGCACGGCGCGGACGCCGATGAGCGAGGCCGCTTCCGCGGAGCGTGCGAGCGCCTGCAGCAGCATCTGCTCTCCCAGCCCGCGGCCCTGCTCGCTCGAGTCGACGGCGAGCCTGGCGAGCACGATGACCGGGGTCGGCTGACGGCCCTGCCCCGTCGCGGCCCGCCCAGTCGCCGCGCCCGGCTCGACGCTGCCGGCCGCCAGGGAGTAGTACGCGACGACCGAGTCGCCGCGGCAAGCCACTTGGGTCTGCGACTTAACTGCCCGGGCATCAGCGAGGGCGCGGTCGATCAAGTAGTCGTCGAGCGCTGGCACGCCGCAGCCGAACGAGGAGTCGTCGTGCCGCGGCTCCAGCGGCTCGGGGCCGAAGAGCGCCTCAGCGCTCACTGAACGGCGATGGCTTCGAAGCCGCCCGCTCGAGAGCGCCGATCTCGTGCGCCGGCCGGTTCAGCGCGGCCGTGAACGCAGACCACTGGTCTGGGGCGAGGACGAATCTGGTCTGGTCGGCAAGGACGTCCTGCGCCGAGCGCAGCGCTGCCTGCAGGACGAACGCACTCGCGGTCATGTGCGTGGCTTGCGCGGCCTCTTCGACGAGGCGCTTGACCTCTGCGCTCGCGCGGATGTTGAGGCGCTGGTCCTTCATCACGGGCAGGCTCTCGGCGGCTGGTTTCACGGCTGCTCCCTCCACGGGAGAAAGACGAGCATACGCGCCGCCCTGCTCCGTGTCTACCCATTGTACGTACATCCGAACTGGCGTCGGAACAGGTCGGCGCGCATAATGGATTCACTGACCCCGCGCATGACGCGGGGCGCGAAGCCGCCCTCGGGCGGCTTCTGCTTTTCTGGGGCTCGGTCGGCGCCCGTGCGGCGCTGAGTCTCGCACCCGGCGTTGACATTGCCCCCCAGAAAGAAGAAACCCCCGGGATCGTGACCCCGGGGGACCAGGAAGCCGAAGCCCCACTGGCGATGACCATGTCCCCGGGATCGTGACCCCGGGGGGACCAGAGAGCCGGAGCCCGCTGGCGATGACACCATCATGGTGCCACCGCGCCCGGCGGGCGTCAATGCATCCGAAGGCGCCGCTGGTGGACGTTTCGGCTACGCTCGCCTTGGTCGGGTACTGCGTAGCGGGTCCCGGCCTTCTGCTGCGGCCGCCCGACTCGTCGAGGAAGAGATGGTGCATGGCGCCATCGCAGGCGCGCACAAAGTGCCTGCACAGAGTGACAATGGTGCCGCCGGCGGATCGCAGCCCTCAACCGGTGGCACGTGGCTACGAGCCTCGCCATCATCGTGGGCGAGCGCGCCGACTCCGCCGAGATCGCGCGCAGCGCGCAGGCGATCGCCCACCTGGCCTTCGCCGCCGTGGACGGCATCGAGCTGCACTACGACATGGATCTCGCCGGCTGCCCGCTCGACGGGGTGATCGAGCTGCTCCTGGGCTTCGTGCCGGGCGAGACCCGGCGGCTGACAGAAGGCTGAATTTCGGCCGGTCGCGAACCTTCGCGCCAGTCCGCACCGCGCGCTCGCAGCCCTTGCGGGTCCGAAAGCGCCTTGAGGCGCCGCGGCTAGAGAAGATCTTCTAGGCCCGCGTCGCACGGAGATTCACTTGCGCCCGGAGCCGTCGCTTCCGGGCTCTCGCCTACCTGCTCCATGATTCAAGCGCAGGCATCTGATTGGGCTATCGAATCTCGTTCGCTGCGGGCGACAGCCCACCGTCAGTGACGCCTGCCGTCGATGTGCCACGTGCCGTCTTGGCCCCGTGACATAATCGTCGTGTGGACCACTTCCGCTTCATAGATCTTTTCGCCGGCATCGGCGGCTTGCGCCTAGGCTTTGAGCCCGTGGGCGGCGAGTGCGTCTTCACCAGCGAGTGGAATGAGAAGTCCCAGGTCACCTACCGAGCCAACTTCGGCGATGAGGACATTGCAGGGGATATCACTGCCATCGCAGCAGGCGACATCCCCGAGCACGATGTCCTTCTCGCAGGCTTTCCCTGCCAGCCGTTCTCCATAGCAGGCGTGTCCAAGAAGAACGCCCTCGGCCGGCCACACGGCTTCCTGTGCGAGGCTCAGGGAACGCTCTTCTTCGACGTTGCGCGGATCATCGCGCGTCACCACCCCAAAGCGTTCCTACTCGAGAACGTCAAGAACCTCACGTCTCACGATCGCGGCAAGACCTTCCAGGTGATCACACGCACACTCGAAAGTGAGTTGGGCTACTCGATCAAGTGCCGCGTTGTCGATGCCAAGGCGTTCGTCCCTCAACATCGCGAGCGGATTCTCATAGCTGGATTCCGGGAGCCTACGGAGTTCGACTTCGACCTTGTCCGTATTCCAGACGAGAAGGATTGGCCGAGGCTGCGGACTATTCTTCACCCGCAAGACGGCACGGAAGTCGCAGAGCCGCCCTACACCGAGGGAAACCTTGCATCGGTGGCGGACAAGTACACTCTCAGTCCGCGTCTCTGGGCCTATCTCTTGGCATATGCAGCGAAGCACAAGGCCAAGGGCAACGGCTTCGGGTTCGGACTCGTCGGGCCGGATGATGTCGCCCGAACCCTGTCTGCCCGGTACTACAAGGATGGCTCGGAGATCCTTGTCCGACAAGGCGCCGGTTCGCCTCGACGTCTGACACCACGCGAGTGCTCGCGCCTTATGGGCTTCGACCGATCCGGTCGCGACCCGTTCGTCATCCCCGTGTCGGACACCCAAGCCTACCGGCAGTTCGGCAACGCGGTCGCCGTGCCGGTGATCGAGGAAGTCGCGCGCGCCATGGCGCCGTTCATTACCGGTGCCGACACCAGCGAACTGCTCTCCCGGCGAGCGGAAGCGGCCGGGAAGCTTCTCGTCTGACCGGCACACGGCGATCGCCGTCACCGATATCACCAGTCCAGAGGTCCGAAGTCGCATGATGTCGCGCATCCGCGGCAAGAACACGCGTCCGGAAATGCAGGTGCGTAGGGCCTTGTTCGAGCGCGGCTTTCGCTATCGACTCCACGACCGACGGCTGCCGGGCACTCCCGATCTTGTCCTGTCCAAGCATCATGCGGTCGTGTTTGTGCACGGTTGCTTCTGGCATGGGCACGACTGTCGCTTCTTCCGCTGGCCTGCAACTCGTTCTGAGTTCTGGAGAGCCAAGATCACTCGCAACAAAGAGCTGGACGGCATCGCAAAGGCTTCGTTGCACGAGACGGGCTGGCGAGTGCTCAGCGTGTGGGAGTGTGCACTACGAGGCCGAACGGACGAAGAGCGCCAGAACGTCTACGATGCGGCGGCTGATTGGCTGCGCGGCTCAACCGAGGAGCTGGACCTTGACGGCGATCTTTGCAGAGCGGGCGACGATGACCGCTGAGCTTGGCCTGCACGCGGTCCTGACCATGCTTCGCGATAGGGGGTGTAGGCGGGTCTTCGCAAAATGCCTGGCCCCAAATGACAATTCCAAGAACCAGGTGTATTTCGGGGGCGGCTTCCAAGCCCTGAACGTGATGCCGTACGATACCCCCGTTGCTGACCAGGAGACGACCCGAGTCCGTTTCAAGGCCCACGTTGACTTCTGGTGGTTGATGCCTGACGGCAATGTGTCACCGGCGCCGGGCGCCCAGCTGATCCTCTACCCGCAGTATCCGGAAGTGCGCTTCTCCGGATTCCTACGGGGAAGCTCGGGTGCGCCGGGGGATGTCATGAGCTCACGCGAAACCGGGCGCGTCCTAGTATTTGGCATCAGGGAGGATGGACGCGTCTTTGCTTGGGCGGCCGCGGAGCAGTCCGCCGTAGCCGCGGACTTGGCTGAACAACGCCGACTGGGGTCTTTGAGGCCGTCTGGTGTCTTTGACGAGGTGCCGGCTGAGCCCGCCCATGGCGGAAGGCAGCTCGAGGTGCAACTGCTCGTCGACCTAGGCCGAATCCACAGGCTAGGGTGGATTGACGCAAAGCGCCTCAGACAAGACGGCTCGGTGGTGGAATGTCGCGGCCCCAACTGTGGTGGAAGCACGCTGGAGGCGGAGTTGGGTGTCGCTGCGAATAGCAGAGCAGCGCCTGACTATCTCGGCTACGAGGTCAAACAGCACAAGGTGAGCGACTTCGGAAGACCGGCGAGCGGAGGTGCGATCACCTTGATGACGCCGGAGCCCACTGGCGGGCTGTACCGCGACGAAGGCGTCGAAGCGTTCATTCGCACCTACGGCTACAGCGACAAGCTGGGCAGACCTGGCCGCATGAACGTTGGGGGCATCTATCGAGTGGGGGCTCGAGTCGAATCCACAGGGCTACGGCTCACCCTTCTGGGATGGGACGCGGAGGCTCGTCGCATAGTTGACGGCAATGGTGGGGTCGCCTTGCTTGACGATTCCGGAAGGGTCGCCGCCATTTGGCCGTACACCGGCCTGATCGGCCATTGGAGACGGAAGCACAATCGTGCCGTGTACGTCCCCTCGATGCTCGCTGACAACGCTCCGCAGCGCTACTGCTATGGCGATCTCGTTCGCCTAGGGGAAGGCGCGGACTTCTTGCGTGTGCTTGATGCTCTGCATTCCGGAGTCGTCTACTACGATCCAGGTATCAAGCTGGAGTGGTCAACCGGCAGGACCAAGATCAAGCGGCGGAGTCAGTTCCGCGTCAGATCATCCGACCTAGACAGTCTGTACAACTCCGTGCGGACGGTCGGTGTGCTCTGAGTGTTCGCGGCACGCTTTCGAAGAGGCGAGGATGAAGTTGTGGACGCTGACTCATCCGAGACTCAGTCCTCGGCGATCTCATCGACGATTTGCAGTATCGTCGACAAGGCTTTGTCCAGTGCTCGGGCCTGTTGCTGCCCCGCCACCATGCTTCGATACACCGAGTCACCGTCTCCGCTCAATTCGCAGGACCTCAGCGCCATCAGCGCGGCGCGAGCTTCCTTCATTGCTGCGCTTGCGGCTGTCCTAGCATCCTCTCTGGACAGCTTTCCAAGCTGCTCTTCTGCACCGCTGTCCGGGGTGGGGCCGGGGATCGAAAGCTCAGCGGGGCCCATGTCATCCTCATCCGAGCGCGGCCTCTCGTCATCAGACGGCTGAGGCCTCGAGCTGCCCGACGCTTCGGGTACCCGCGCGACCAGGCGGCCGTTGCTCGACACGAGCCCACCATGCTCAACGAGAGAATCAACGCAATGCTTCACTATCTTGTCTATGTGTCGTCCTGCCCGCTTGAGCCCCAGAAGACGGCTTGTCGGAATGACGAAGTCCTGTGGATTGCCCGCGTGACACTGCGCTGCGACCATCAATACTGCAGCCCCGATCTCCTCCGGGGCGATGTGGTCAATGGCCTTGAGTTGGCCATCGAGCCTGCTTCTGTCTCTGACCTTGGGCTCCGACATGGCTGTCGACCAAAGGTAGTCGCCACGCCGCGAGATCTGCTGCCTGCTGACGCACTGCGCTGCCGCCTGATTGATGGCCTCCAGAATCCGGTGGCCGACTCGATGCACGTCAACTGCCCTAGCAATGCGGCGTGATACTTCCTCAACGTGGATTGGGCTCTCTACGTCGACAACCTGCAAGACAGCCGAGGATAGGGTCCAGGGTGGGACGAGGTGGAGCTCCATGCCGAGCAGGTCGACATTCGGGGCGCACAGCTCGTAGGGAATCGCCCCAGTGACTGCGCGAATGGAAGTTGCACCAGTTGGCCCACGGCGACGGTGGCCGCTGGGTTGGGCAGTCGCACTCCATGCTCTCAGCTTGATATGGGGGCTAGTCTCGCCCACTCACTACTCCCGAGGTGCTCTACGTTCTGTCCTGCGCAGCAATACAATACATGCGGCAGTCGTCAACCGGTCGCCGAAGGCGCTTGGCTGTCGTCTCTCAGAGAACCGACGCGGGGAACGTCGGCCCCGATACGCTCGTGTGTGAAGCCGGAGGAGGGCCAGCTGGAAGCACACTGGAGACTCATCGCTGATGGGCTTGTCGTTGCCCGGGATGACGACCGCGCCACCGTGCCAACCGCTGACGATGTCTTCGCCGCGGAGTTCCGCACGCCAGCGACCTCCGGCGATGGGCCGCACTACCCGCCTCCTTCAGGCGAACTGACAGAGGTCACGTTCAGCCGGATTCCGTTGGATATCTCCGCCATTCTGGTCCCTCCTGGCCGTGAGCCATTCCTGACGGTGCGGCTCAGTGCATCTCGCAGGGGGCGCGAATGGGATGTCACCCAAGCCGTCCTCCTCGGGGCCGATCACGCCGTGTGCGATGGAGTCTGGTATCCGTTTCGTCCCGGAGTGCTCGGGGAGATCCTCGCTCTTCTGGACGGCACCGATGTCGTACTCGGCGAGTCGCTCTCGCTAGGTCAGTACCTCGACCTCGCGCGGGAAGCTAGGGATAGCGGTATTCTCGAGGACCGTGTCGGAAACGGGGCGGAGTTCTGGTCGCAGTACGAGGTCGGGGAACTGCGCGTCCCGCCCCTCTTCGAAGGCATCATGTATCCCTATCAGCTGGCGGGTTACCGGTGGCTGAGCTTCGTCGGAGACGAGAGCTTGGGTGGGATCCTCGCCGACGAGATGGGGCTCGGGAAGACTGTCCAAGTGATTGCTCTGATGCTGCGCGTCTCCGACTCTCCGGGCGGGGCTTGCCTTGTGGTGTGTCCCGCCACGCTCTTGGAGAACTGGCGCCGCGAGATTGAGCGTTTCGCGCCATCGCTCGCCGTTTGTGTTCATCGAGGCGCGAGTCGAACGGGCCGGCCGTCGACGCTAATGGAGGCCGACGTGGTGATTACGTCCTATGAGACCGCGTGCCACGACGTCGAGCTCTTCCGCATGATCGACTGGTGCGTGCTCGTGGCCGATGAAGCTCAGGCGATCAAGAATCCGAAAGCGCGACGCACGAAGGCACTCAAGGCGCTCCCGAGGCGATGCTCCATCGCAGTCACCGGGACTCCGTTGGAGAACCGGCTGACGGACGTCTGGTCTCTGTGCGATTTCGTGATGTCGGGCTACCTAGGAACGCAGCGGGAATTTGAGAATCGCTTCGACGACAGCGTCGGCTCGGCAGGACAGTTGGAACCGATGATCTCTCCCTTGCTGCTGCGTCGCCGGGTCCGGGACGTGGCCAAGGACCTGCCAGAGCTCATCGACACTCCTGAGGCCATCGAGCTTGATGAGACGGCGAGTGCGCGCTACCAGGAGCTGCTCAGTGAGGCGCGCGGCCGGTTCAGTGGCGCATTTGACCTCGGAGTCTTGGCGACGCTTCGAATGTACTGTGCTCACCCTTTCCTGATCGACAGTTCAGATGGGGATCTAGCGGAAGCCAGCACTAAGTATCGGCGCATGCTGGAACTACTGCAGGAGATGGCAGATTCTGGTGAGAAGGCACTCGTCTTCTGCGCGTTTCGGAAGATGCTTGACCTCATCGTAGCCGACCTCAATCGGCGTGGTCTCCCCACCAGCTGGA
>Ga0316226_1003392_pt1 | contig 13721 bp, 12 predicted proteins | sample TBH18017metaG_FD_206009 | JGI IMG/M metagenome (GOLD analysis project Ga0316226, IMG submission 206009) | Freshwater microbial communities from Trout Bog Lake, Wisconsin, USA - TBH18017 | ecosystem: Environmental > Aquatic > Freshwater > Lake > Hypolimnion/Profundal zone | place: USA: Wisconsin... | reverse complement strand
CGAAGGGCCGTTTCGGTTGAGAAAATGAAGATGACGCAATACCGCCGGAATAGTCAGCCAGACGACCAGGCATCCCCCGCAAGCAAACATAACCATTGTCCAAGCCATTTTCACCCTTCCCTATTCCGCGATTGGCGCGACGGCCAATTTCGGAAAAATATTTTGCTTTCCCAAAACCGGGGGAATCATTGCCATGTCCGGCCCCAGCCAGGCAAGCAATTAGATTAAAATTATTTACTGTCTCGCGACGGATTTGGCATGGGAAAAGCTGGGCTTGTTTTTTTTCGCGGTTTTCAATCGAAATATTTTTTTGGAAAAAACTTGACATCTTTCCGTCTTCCCCTAAATTGGCCTCGCATGCAGGGGCGCGGGCTAGGGAATCCTTCTCCGGGCCGGGTAAAAAATGGATAACAAAAGGGATACTTATATGAGTAAACGGGACATGCCTTTCTTCTTTCGGACACTGGCCGCCGTCGCGGCCGCGTTGCTGGCTCAAAACGCTCAAAGCCAATCCGTCATTTATAACAACACCTCCGGCTACAATGGGAATCTGAATTTTGACAACGCCGAGGCCGGGAATGAAGTGGTCCTGGCCGGGAGCGCATCTTCAGATTACATCACGCAGTTCCAGGTGCAGTTTGACCTTATCAACAGCGGGGCCTCGCCCCTGGCCGGCGCTCCCACCGGGAACGAAGAGGTGGAGGTGAATTTTTACAAGAACAACGGCGCGCAAGTGTCGGGTTATGATTCGCCCGGAACGCTGCTTTGGAGCAGCGGTTTTTCCAGCATGAGCACGATCGGGCTTTCGACTTTTTCGGAAGGGCAGACATTGACTTACAATCCCGATGTTGTCGTGCCGGATGATTTCACCTGGACGCTGGTATTTGAAAATGTGCCGGACGGGGAATCCGCGGGCATGGGTCTTTTTTCCGAGCCGGCCGGGCCGTCGGTTGGCGGGAATTACAGTGACGCATGGGTCTACACCGCCGCGTCAGGCTGGCAGTTGTACGTGGCCTCTCCGGGGAATCCGTCCCTGCAATTCGGGGCCGTTCTGGAGGGTGTTCCCGAGCTGGGCACAGTGGCGCTTGGCGTGCTGGGCGCTGGCGCGTTCCTGGCCTGGCGCCGCCGGACTGATTTTTTGGGAAAAAATTGCATAAGATAGGGTGAATCATGAGAACGATGAAAAACAAGATAGTCAGACTGGTTGGCGGCGCGGCGTTGATCGCCGGGCTTGTGTCTTCTCCCGCGGCTATCGCTTCCAGCCCCGCCGACGCGGCCAAAGCCCTGGCCGGCTGCACCGCCCTGGAGCTTCCCGCCAGGGCGGCATCCTTTGTGGCCAAAGCCTCCGTTGCGGACAAGCAGGATGCCACCGTTGCCGTTGTTCACGCGGCCGTGGGGCTGAATCCCGCCGCGGCCGTCGCTATTGTATCCGCCGTGGCGCGGGAAAATCCCGCCGCCGCGCCAGCCATCGCCGTCACCGCTTCGACCCTTCAACACAAGCGGATGGATCAGATAACCAAGGCCGCCTCCGCCGCCGCTCCGGCCGAGGCGGCCAGGATTTGCGGCGCCATGATCAAGGAATTTCCACAGGACTATGGTGTCATCGCCATAGCCGCGGCGGAAGGGGCGCCCCGGGCCGGACGGGAAATCCTGGGCGTCGTGGGCGACTACGTTCCCGCCTTGCAAGCCTCCATCAGGGGAGCCGCCACGAACTTCGCCGCGGGCGATGGCAATGTTCCCGTGCAAGCGATTCTGAGCCAAAGCTACAATCAAGCGCTGGCCTCCGGGGCCGCAGCCCGCACCCAGGTTCCCACTGTGCTGGCAAGCTCCAGCGCCCCCGCGGCGGGGAAGGCATCGGCGGCGGTCGTTCAGACTTCGACGGGAGCCGTTCCCAACGCGCCGGTGACGGCCGCGACGCCCTCAAGCGCATCGCCGAAACCCATGCAGTCGCCGTTCCTTGGCCCTCCATTTATACCGATTCTCGGTCCTCCTTTTGGCGGGGGAACCCCGGTGACGATCGGCTTTGGCGGGCTGACGCCGGAACCACCCGGCGGACGCAACTACTCGAATCCGAATTAACGGGGGGACGGCGGCATTTGCGGCGGTGATGGGGGAACCATCGGGAAATCATCGCCGGTTGGGACAGCGGAATGGAATGGCGTTCCACCGCAATCATAAAAGCAGCGAAGAAGGTTTTGCGCGTTTCAGCGCGCCAAAGCCAGTGGCGGCAGCTTTGCCATTGATCCCGGTCTTCCAAGCAACCGCCTCGTCCTATTTTTGACTGTGAAACTTCATCCGCAAGGACTGGTTGATCCCGGGGCTATCGTGGGCGCGCGCACGCGGGTTTGGGCGTTCGCGCATGTTTGCGGCGGCGCGGTCGTCGGGGAAGATTGCAACCTTTGCGACCACACATTTATTGAGCAAGGCGCGCGGGTTGGCAACCGCGTGACAATCAAATGCGGCGTCCACCTGTGGAGCGGCGTTGAATTGGAGGACGACGTGTTCGTCGGGCCATGCGCGGCCTTCACCAACGACCTGCGTCCGCGCAGCCGGAAGCATCCGGCCCAATATCTGAAAACCCATTTGCAACAGGGCTGCGCCGTTGGGGCCAACGCCACTATTTTGCCCGTCACCATCGGATGCTGGGCGATGGTCGCCGCCGGCGCGGTGGTCACGCGGGACGTGCCCGCGCACGCGCTCGTCCGGGGCAACCCGGCGCGGATGTCGGGGTGGGTTTGCAGGTGCGGTGAAAAATTGAATTTTTTTGACTCCGCCGGTGCTGAGTGCGCATGCGGGCGGCATTTTCAAAAGACATGCGGGGACTCCATCCGGGAAATTTTTTTATGAGCCTGAACGATTGCAAACTCATTGACCTGCCGAAAATCGCCGATCCGCGCGGCAATCTCACTTTTGTGGAGGGGGGACGGCATGTGCCGTTTGAGATCAAACGGGTGTTCTATCTTTACGATGTGCCCGGCGGCGCGGATCGCGGAGGCCACGCGCTCAGGAATTGCCATCAATTTCTCATCGCCATGTCGGGAAGTTTTGACGTGATTCTCTACGATGGCAAAGAGAAGCAGCGCATCCATCTGAACCGCTCCTACAATGGCTTGCACATACCGCCCATGATCTGGCGGGAAATGGACAACTTCTCATCCGGCTCGGTCTGTCTGGCTTTGGCCTCGGGCGCGTACGATCCCGAAGACTATTACCGCGATTACAACCAGTATTTAAGGGACTTGGCGGGCGTGGATTGATTCAGGTGAGAATTCCCTTCAACGATTTTGGCCCGCCGTATCAGGAATTAAAGGCGGAGCTGGACGAGGCTTGCGCCCGCTTCATGCGGTCCGGGTGGTATATACTTGGCAGGGAAGTCGAGGCGTTCGAGCGCGAATACGCCGCTTATTGCGGGGCGAAGTTTTGCGTGGGCACGGGCAATTGCCTCGATGCCATGCATCTTGTTTTGCGGGCGTGGAACATCGGTTTCGGCGATGAAGTCATCGTGCCCTCCAACACCTACATTGCGACCTGGCTGGCGATTTCCCACGCGGGAGCGACCCCGGCGCCGGTGGAGCCGGATCCGAAAACCTATAATCTGGACCCGAATCGGATCGAGGCGGCGATTACAGCGCGGACCAAGGCGATCATGCCGGTGCATCTCTACGGCCAGACCGCGGACATGGACCCCATCATGGCCATCGCGAAAAAACACGGATTGAAAGTGCTGGAAGACGCGGCGCAGGCGCAAGGGGCGCGTTACAAAGGCCGCCGGGCCGGCGCTCTGGGCCATGCCGCCGGACACAGCTTTTACCCCACCAAGAATCTTGGGGCGTTTGGCGACGCGGGGGCCGTGACCACCGACGACGAGGAACTGGCGGGCCGGGTAAGAACATTGCGCAACTACGGCTCAAAAAAACGGTATGACAACGAAATCATCGGCTACAACTCCCGGTTGGACGAACTGCAGGCCGCCTTTCTCCGCGTCAAACTCCGCCATCTCGACGCATGGAACGGGCGCCGATCCAAAATCGCCGAAATGTACCTTCATCAACTTTCCAAACACGATTCCCTGCTTTTGCCGGAGGCGCCCTCCTGGGCAAGCCCCGTCTGGCACCTGTTCGTCATCCGCCATCCGCAACGCGACGCCTTGCAACAGAAACTGGCCCAAGCCGGCATCGGCACGTTGATTCATTATCCCGTCCCCCCGCACCGGTCCGGGGCTTATGCGAATTTGCGCCTGGCGCCTGGCGCGCTGCCCGTGGCGGAGGCGTCCGCCTCCGCCGTTTTGAGCCTGCCCATCGGGCCGCATATCACTGGGGAACAGGCCGGGGAGGTCGTTGCCGGGCTAAACAAAGCATTGACCCAACTTTGACACGGCGAATGTCCTCCCACCGGCAAATTTTCAAGAGCACGGCGCTGATCGGCGGCACGCAGGTCATCAACATGGGCATGAGCATCTTCCGCACGAAGGCGCTCGCCATGCTGCTGGGGCCGTCCGGCATGGGACTGGCCGGGCTATACATGACAGCTACAAGCTTGATTGGTTCCGCGGCCGGGCTGGGCATCAATTCCAGCGGAGTGCGGCAGATAGCCGAGGCCGCCGGCACGCATGATGAAACGCGGATAGCGCGCACCATCGTCACCCTGCGCCGGGCCGCGCTGATATCGGGTCTGCTGGGCATGGGGCTGGCGCTGGCGCTGGCGCCAATGTTGAGCCGCGCCACGTTTGGAGACAACCGGCACATTGCCGGCATCGCCCTGATGTCCCTGACTTTGCTGTTCGGGGGCATATCGGCGGGGCAAAGCGCGTTGTTGCAGGGGCTGCGCCGTTTGCGCGAACTGGCGGCGTCGCAAATCGTTGGAACCTTGTTTGGGGCGGTGGTCAGCGTGGGGCTGGTGTGGCGGTTTCGCGAACAAGGCATCGTTCCATTTCTTGTCGCCATTTCCGGTTTTGGCATTTTGCTGTCGTGGTGGTACGCGCGAAGAGTGCCCGTGCGGCGCGTCACGGTGACATGGAAAGAGACCCTGGCGGAATCGCGGAGTCTGTTGGGCATGGGGCTTGCATTTACCGTGTCCGCCTTGATAACGAGCGGCACGGCCTATCTGACCCGTGTTCTCGTGCAGCATCAACTGGGCATGGCTGCCGTTGGCATCTATACCGCCACATGGACGCTGTCCACTTACTACGTCGGTTTCGTATTGACTGCGATGGGGGCGGATTTCATGCCGCGCCTGACGGCCGCCGCGAATGACCACGCGGCCATGAACCGGCTGGTGAACGAGCAAACCGAGATGGGCGCGCTGATTGCGGCGCCGGGCGTGCTGGCCACGCTGGCGCTGGCCGCGTGGGTGATGAAGATTTTTTACTCCGGCGCCTTTGTGCAGGGGGCGGACGTGGCGCGGTGGCAGATTCTGGGAGTGTTTTTGCGCGTCGTGAGCTGGCCTCTGGGCTACGTGGTGATCGCCAAGGGAAGGAGCCTTGCATTCATGCTGATCGAGCTGGCGTTTGGAGCGGTTAATGTCGGATTGATCCTGCTGTGCATGAAACTGTGGAAACTGGAAGGCGTGGGGGTGTCATTTGCCCTGTCCTATTTATTCTACACCGTTATGCTCGCGTTTGTCGCATGGCGGTTGACGGGCTTTCGCTGGTCTGCCACGGCCGTCAAAATTCTTGCTCCGACGGCATTGATTCTGGGGGGTGTTTTTGGCTGCGCCCGGTTTCTGCCGGAATGGTGGGGCGTTGGGATTGGTCTGGCCGCGACGGTCGCGGCGGGGGCGGCTTCGGCGCTGGCCCTGGAAAGATTGATGGGCGTGAAACTTCTGGCCGGAATCCAATCCAAACTGGCTTGGGGGCAAAAACAATCAAGGGCCTGGTTCCATGCATTCTAACAATGGAGAACGCCCGCTGACAACCTTCCTGGTTCTGGGTTACAACCAGGAGCGTTTCATCCGCGAGGCGGTCGAAGGCGCGTTCGCCCAAACATATTCGCCCATGGAGATCATTCTATCAGACGACTGCTCCACCGACCGGACGTTTGAGATCATGTGCGACATGGCCGACTCCTATCGCGGCAGGCATTGGGTGAAATTGAACCGGACTCCTTGCAACAAGGGAATTGCCGCCAATATCAACTCCGCGATGGCCCTGGCTGTTGGGGAATTGGTTGTTTTCGCGGCCGGGGATGACCGGTCCCTTTCCCACCGCGCCGAGACGCTGACATTGGAATGGGTCCGGTCGGGAAAACCGTCAGGCATTGGGTCGGGGATGAAAAACATGGACGAGCAAGGCAACCCGCTGGGGCCTTCGGAGTGGGGGGCGGGATTAAGCGTGATTCTGGAAAAAACCCCCAGGGAACAGATGTTGCGCCACTTCGCGCCGGAGAGGAAATTTGCCCTGCCCGGATGCTCCGCGGCTTGGTCCATGGAAACTTGGAACACTTTTGGCGATCTCATGGAAACGGTGGTTCTTGAGGATGATGCCTTGTCCTTTCGGTCCCTGCTGCACCGGGGACTTCGTTTCATCGAGGAACCGTTGGTGCTCTACCGCCGCCACACTCAAAATTTATGGAGCACGATCACTCCGAAGACCACCACCACGCCAGCCTATTACAAGTCGTCGGAAGAAAAGACCGCCCGGCGCGCGGCTTTGATTTGGAAGATGTATCTCAACGCGCTTGCGGATCTTAAATTCGCGGTCTCGAAGAATTTAATTGACTCGTCAGCCGTCCCGGCAATCGAAGCGGACATCAAAAAAGAGATGAGCCGGCTGGAAAATCAGGCCAAGTGGTGGGACCTGCCATTTTTCAGGCGGCTTGGCGCGATTGCGGATTCACCGCACCGGAGGTTTCCGTTGAATGTCATGTCATTGCTGCCGCTGGACCGGCATTCGGCGCTGCGGTGTGCGCTGTCGCGAATAAAAAGGAAATGGTCCAGGGCTTGATGAAAACCCATGATGTCTGACATCTCATCCCAAGTCCTCCGAATCCGCGCCGTGGCTTCGCCGCGCATTACCGTCATTGTTCCAACATACAATCGGGCAGCGTTGTTCGGCGCGACGCTGGATTCCATAGATAGTCAGACCATGGCGGGCCGCGTCGAAACGATTGTGGTGGATGATGGTTCCAGCGACTCAACGGTTGAGGCGGTAAGTTCGCGGAAAATGGGACCGGGCGGCTTGACGCTGATTGCGACTCCAAACCGGGGGCCGTCGGCGGCCAGGAATGCCGGCCTTGCCCTGGCGCGGTCTCCCTATGTCACATTTCTGGATTCGGACGATCTAATCGCGCCCGACAAGCTGTCGAAGCAGGTGTCTCTTTTCCCGGAATCCGGCCAGATTGACTATGTCACCTGCGATTGGGCGGTTTTCGAGGGCCATAGGGACCATGTGTTGCGCGCGCATCGCAACGGCGGCAGGGCGGCGTGGCCGGTTTTGCCGGATTTTCTGGACGGACATTTTTTTCCAAACGGCAATGCCGTTTATCGGCGGGAAATATGCGCAAGAACAGGACCCTGGCCGGAGAAGTTAAGAACATACGAGGACTGGGCGTGGCACATCGCCATGGGCGTCGCGGGCGCGGCGGGGCGGCATTGCCCTGAGACGCTTCTCTTCGTCCGCCAACACGGGGGTTCGCGCCTTTCCAAAGACGCCTCGCGCGCAAAAGTGGTTTCTGATTACGGGCTTTACATCCAGCATGTCATCCGGTGTCTGCGGGGCGACGCTGAAGCGTGGCCGAGATTCGGTTCGCGGGCATGCAACCTTTTGCATCGCGCGGGTGTATGGCATCTCAGAACCGGGGCAAATAAACGGGGCATGACATTGATGTGGCGCGCTTGCCGGATGCACCCGCGTTTGCAAGGCAAGGTAACGTCCGCCCTCCTTAACCGCGTCGTTGAGTTGATGGGAGCGTCCCACAGCATCCAAGTATTTGACGCCGCAAAAAGGCGGGCAACCTTCATGGCGCGGATGGTTCGTTGCGGCAAGAGCGCAAGTTTCCAATGAGTTTTCATCAGCCATGCGCGCGCGCTGGAAGAGAGCCGCGACAGAGTTGTCTCCCGGACCGGCGGCGCCGCTTTGCACTGCTTGGGGAATTGGGATGGCTGGTTGCGGCCATGACGGTGCAGTTCAGCGGCGTATTTCCGCAAAAGGATTGGGTCTCAACGGCCATGTTTGCCGTCTATATCGCCGCAAAATGGAGCCGCGCGCCGCGCGTTCCCGGCGTTGTGTTCTGGATTGCGACCGCGATGGCGCTCGGGATACCAGGAGGCTGGGGCAGCGTTTACGCGAGCGATGTATGGACGCCGATTTCACTGTCCCTGGCCGCTGTCTCCGTCATGGGACTATTCGTGGCGGAGTACCACCGCGAAGAAGATTTGCGATTGATTTCCACCGTGGCGATTTTGGCCCTGCCCATTGCCTGTTATTGTTCCATTCGTCGCAACGGCCTGGGGGACCAATGGAGCGCCGGATCCAGAACCGGAATCAATCTTATCGGGTATTTTCTGGCCACCGCGTGCGTCTACGCCATGACGTTGCGCTCGCCGTACGTCTTTCTCTCCCTGCTTCCCATGCTTCTGCTGGCCGGGTCAAGGACAAGCATCACGATGGTGGCGATACTCCTGCTATTATACCCTCGTTTTTTAAGATTATTGTCCAGAAAGTCGTTTCAAATCGTCCTTGTCATCGGCGTCCTGCTTTTGATTGGACGATTTGCGTTCGCCGAACGTTTCGACAGGAAGATTCACGATTTGACAGCCACCTACGAAGACAGCTTTTCCCACGCTGAACGGTTTAAGTTCGATGACGTGCGGGATTCCTTCATGACGCGTTTTAACATCACGGACGGCTGGTTTGAAAACGTCATCAAACGTCCGAGTTTGTTCGGACATGGGAGCGCGACCTACGGCTGGCAGGATGAGAATATCTATTTTCCGCACAACGGGATTTTGCATGTCTTCAACGGCATGGGAATTCCGGCCGGCGTCATTTACACCCTGTCACTGGCCTGGCTTGTAAAACTCTATTTTGAAAAAAGAAGGGCGCTCCCCGATGTGTTCTCCTGGGCCGGGGCATTTTTGATCGCCGTCTGCTTTCGCATGTTCACGGAGGCGCAGTTGATTGTTGAAGTCAATCATGTCTCCGGGTTTCTGTTATGCTACGGATGCGGCCTGGCCATGCTTGGAATAACAAGCGCCGCGCCCAAACCGCCCGCGCGCGCGGGCCGGCGCAATCCAAAGCGTCCGACATCTCGAATCGTGGGGGAAATGGAACCATCATGACGCTTAGGGTGCTGCATGTTCTTTCCTCTCTCGGCGTTGGCGGCATTGAGAAGTGGCTGGTCAATCTGACGTCCGAATGCCGGCGATTGCATGGAGGGGAGGTGCAATTCGAGTTTTTAACCCTGCTCAAACCGGACGGTTGCTATCAACGGCGTTTGGAAGAACTCGGATGCCCGGTTCAACATTGCCAACTGTCATGGAAGGCGCTTCCCGTTTTTTTATGGAATCTCCGCCGGACGCTGGAGCGCGGGCGATATGACGCGGTTCACTGCCACGCCAATTATTTGAGCGGCCTCGTTTTGCCCGTCGCCCGATCCGCGGGGATCAAGCGCGGGATTTGCCATGTTCACAGCACGCAATTCCGGTTCGCCGAACCCAAACCGCCGTTGCGTCATTGGGCGGGCCGCGTCCTTCGCAGGATGAGCCTTCAGAAAGGCAGCCTTTGCGTCGGGTGTTCCGCCGCCGCGCTGGATGCCTACCTGGCCGGGGTCAAACGACCGGAAAAAACCGCGGTCATGTTTTGCGGGGTGAGGACCCTGGACTATCAGGCGGCCCTGGCGGAATCGAAGGCGGCGGCCCGCGCGGCATTGGGGTTGCCATTAACGTCCAAAGTGATTCTGCACGTCGGAAGCCATGTCCCATCGAAGAACCTGCATTTTCTGCTGGAAATCTGCCGCCCGATTCTCGTCAAGGAACCCGGCGCGGCCATCGTTCTTGCGGGGAGCGGGCCGCTTACCGGGGCGCTCAAGGACAGGGCGCGCGAACTTGGCATTGCCAGCCAGACTGTGTTTTTGGGAATCCGCGACGACATCCCCAGGATCATGCGCGCCGCCGATCTGTTGCTGTTTCCATCGCTGTTTGAGGGACTGCCGGTGACCGTGGTTGAGGCGCAGGCGATGGGGTTGAGATCGTTGATCGCGGACCATGTCGCCGCCGAAGTGGAGCTTGTCAAAGAGCTTGTCCACCGTTTTCCCCTGGCCGAACCGCCCGAAAAATGGTCCAGGCGCGCGTTGCAACTCATGGAAATGCCCCCGGCGGACGCGCAGGCTTCGTTCAGACTTGTCGAGGCCAGCCCCTTCAATATCACCCACTCGGCCCGGGCGCTGATGGCGCTTTACGCAAAACAATCATCACTCCCATGAATCTGCCCATTCTTGACTTCAAAACACAGTGCTGGCCGGTGCATTCAATCTCCAACCCGGAATATCGCGTGCTGGCGTGCCAACTGGGCGCAAGACGGCATTACCTGGATGCCCGCTGCCTGGCGAAGCGCGGGCTTCTATCCTGTCTGGCCACGGATTTCTGGAGTCCGGCAAAGCAATCGAAAAGCCGGTTGCTGCGCCGGATGCCCAAGGCCGTCTTGAGCGCCCTGGCGCGTTATCATCCGGAACTTGAAGGCCAGCGCGTCGTGAGTTTCCCTTTGCTCGCGATGGCCCGGTACGCGCTCGCATTGCTTGACAAAACAGGCAAACACGAAAAGACAATGGCGGGGCGATTCGCCCGGGCCGTTGTAAGCCTGAACATCCGGCACAACGTGTTCTTCGGCTATTCCTACGAATCGCTGGAGATATTGCGCGAAGAGCGCAGAAGGGGCGGTTTTGCCATGCTCGACCAGACCGATCCCGGTCCGGCGCACTTCCAAATGATCCGTGAGGAAGAGGAGCGCTGGCCTGAATACGTGGCGTCCAGGAGCCGTTGCTGGACGCAGGAAGAAACGGAGCGGTTGCGCGAGGAATGGGAGTTGGCGGACGTCATCATTGCCAAGTCCGCCTGGACGCGGGATTCCATCATTCCAGCGGGCGCGCCGGCATCAAAAATCGAGATTCTTCCCCTGGCCTATGTTCCCGAGGACGGGAACGCGCCGCGGCGGGAGCGAGCGGGGAAAGGGCGTTTGAAAGTTTTGTGGCTTGGGAACGTCGCGCTTGGGAAGGGGATTCAATACATGGTTGAAGCGGCGCGCCTGCTGGTTCGCGAACCGGTCGAATTTTTGGTGGGCGGCAACAGTTTCATCGCCTCCGCCATCATGAAAAACAGCCCGAAGAACATCCGCTGGCTTGGCCGGATTCCCCGCAGCGCCACATCCGAATTGTACAAGGATTGCGATGTCTTTGTTTTTCCGACGCTATCCGACGGATTTGGGATCACGCAGTTGGAAGCCCTGGCGCATGGACTGCCCGTGATAGCCACGCCGAATTGCGGGCGGGCGGTGGATGAGGGCAAAACGGGTTTCATCATTCCGCCCCGGGATTCGCGGGCGCTGGCGGACGGGATTCTCCGTTTCGTGGATCATCCCGGACTGGCGCTCGAAATGGCTCCGGCCTGCCGCCAGAGCATGAAAGTGTTTTCCACGGAGGCATACGGAAAAAGGCTCGTGGAAATCATGGAAAAACATTTCAAGCGCCCTGCGCGGTGACGGCTCCGAACTCCGATTTGATATGACCTGCGTTTTGCATGTGGCCCTCAACCCCGTTACCGGGCCGTGGAGCGTGATGCGGGACCTGGCCGCGGCCCAGGCGAAGACGGGCATGTATGGCGCGGTGGGGCTGGGTGTGATTCATTCCCGCAAGTGGCCGGCCATCTACGACGCGGAATTGCGCGATTCGGGATTGGTCTTTTTCAAAGCCGGCACCCTGGAGACATTTGGCACCGCGCAGTTCGTCTGGCAACGCATTCAGAAACCGCCCGTTGGAAACTGGGCGCGGGAACTGGCCAGGCAAAGCGGTTGCGGTCGGGTGATCGTTCACTTCCACAACGCCTGGAGGTCCGGTGTTTTTCTCCCCCTGCATCCGGCGCCGGCTTGTCCCGCTTGTTGCGTGGCCACTTTTCACGGCGTCAACACACAATTAAACAGCCGGCCGCTGCGCCGCTGGTTGCATCGCGGGATGGCTGCGCGGCTGACGCGTCATGGGGCGCGGCTGACATCGGTGGATCGAAGCAATCTGCCATTGGCTGAAAAGATTTTCGGGTTGAATCCGGCTCTGTTCACAACCATTCCCAACGGCGTGGCGGACGATCCCGAATCCAAAGGCGCGGTCTGGAGCGGGGAGGGGGAATTCACCGTTGGCCATATCGGCAGCATCATGGGACACAAAGGCTGGCGATTGGCGGCGGATGCCGTTTTGCGGCTTCGAGCGGAGGGGCTGAAAATTCGCCTCGTCATTGCCGGCGCCGGGCCGCAGGAAGAGCAAGCCAGGCAGTTGGCGAAGGATAGCCGCGGTGCCGTTGAATTTCCCGGACATGTTCATCAGCCGAGAAGGAATCTTCTTCCCCGGCTCCACGCGTTGTCGGTCATGTCAACGGTTGAAGGGCTGCCCATGACGATTATTGAAGCCATGGCCGCCGGGGTGCCGGTCGTGGCGACCGCGGTGGGCGGCATCCCCGAAGCCGTGGTTGACGGGGAGACGGGATTTCTCATTCCCCGCGACGTGGAAGAGTTGGCAATGAAATTGCGCCGATTTTACGCGTCGCCGGAATTGTGGCGGGCCATGAGTTGCCGCGCCCGGGATCGGTTTGAACGGCAGTTTGAAATCAGCCGCATCGTCAAGCAATACGATGCCGTTTACGGCCGGGATAAGAACGAATGTCCGTCATTTTCCAGGTGACATCATGGCTTTCCAGCGCCGCCGGCGGCGTCCCGGCTGTCATTCGCGCGCTGGTCGCGGAATATCGGCGGCGCCAAATGGATTGCGTGGTCGCGGGCCTCGCCGGGCCGGACGGCGCGCCGCCGGCGTTCCCGGAGGATTGGCCCGTGCTGTCAGGCCGCATCGCGGGTCCGGCGGGTTTTGGCTATTCGCCGGAGCTTGCCCGCCAGCTTCGCGGGCGCGCGCAAAAGGATTCGGTGATTCATGCGCATGGTTTGTGGATGTATCCGGGCTGGCTGGCGCGCCAGTTGTCCGGGGCGGCCGGGGCCGCGCGCATCGTTTCGCCTCATGGGATGCTGGAACCCTGGGCGCTGCGAAACTCGCGCTGGAAAAAACAGTTCGCCGCCTGGGCGTTTGAAAATGAGAACCTCGGCAGCGCTTCATGCCTCCATGCCCTCTGCGCAACCGAGGTGGAAGACTTTCGGCGCCGCGGATTAAAAAATCCCATCGCCCTCATTCCCAACGGCATTGATCCCGCTGAATATGCCATGCTGCCGGACCGGAGCCTGTTGGAGGCGCGTTTTCCCGCGCTGCGCGGGCGGCAATGGGCGCTTTTTCTCTCCCGCATTCATCCCAAAAAAGGACTGCCGAACCTGTTGAAAGCCTGGGCCAAAACGCGGAAATCGGATGATTGGACTTTGATCGTCGCCGGGCCGGATGAACTGGGGCACGAGGCTGAGATGAAACGTCTGGCGGCGGAATTGGAATTGGGCCGCGACATCTGTTTCACCGGAGCATTGCGCGGCCGGGAAAAATTGGCCGCCCTTGGGGGAGCCAGACTGTTCGTGCTGCCGTCTTTGAGCG
>Ga0316226_1003377_pt1 | contig 13748 bp, 8 predicted proteins | sample TBH18017metaG_FD_206009 | JGI IMG/M metagenome (GOLD analysis project Ga0316226, IMG submission 206009) | Freshwater microbial communities from Trout Bog Lake, Wisconsin, USA - TBH18017 | ecosystem: Environmental > Aquatic > Freshwater > Lake > Hypolimnion/Profundal zone | place: USA: Wisconsin... | reverse complement strand
TTGATCTAAAAGTTTTCAAATCACTCTCAAAAAAAATACTGGCAGTTGAAGTATGGGACTTCAACTGCCAGCTAATTTTTAGTGGATTACTTTAATAAGGGATACTTTTTCAGTGCCCTCGCAAATGTCTGGGATTTTTTTGTGATTTGTTGTATGAAATCAGATGATCAATTTATATCCTTTGCCATGGACATTGATAATCTCGATCCCTTCTTCAGATTTCAATAGTTTCCGGAGCTTGGTAATATAAACATCCATACTCCTGGCGTTAAAATAATTATCGTCTACCCATATTGTTTTAAGTGCAAAGTTTCTTTCCAGAATCTTATTGGCATTCACGCAAAGTAACTTTAGCAGATCGGCCTCCTTGGTGGTCAATTTGGTATTATCGTTCGCATCCGAAAGGGTCTGCTTACGGGCATCAAAGATGAATCGACCCAGTTTAAATACGGTCTGAGAGTTATCCCCTTCACCGCTGGTCCGCCGCAAAATAGCCTCAATCCGGAATAAAAGTTCCTCCATGCTGAATGGTTTGGTCATGTAATCGTCAGCCCCAATTTTGAAGCCTTCAATTACATCGTCCTTCATGCTTTTGGCAGTCAGAAAGATAATCGGGATTTCGGCATTCAACATTCTGATCTCCTTGGCCAGGGTGAATCCATCTTTTTTGGGCATCATAACATCGAAGATACACAGATCATATTGGTTTTTCTGAAATCCTTTATACGCGACTTCTCCATCCGGATATAAGTCAGTATCGTAACCTTTTGCAATAAGGTATTCTCTAAGCAGCAACCCTAGATTTTCATCATCTTCTGCAAGAATCACTTTAGTTCTCTTTTCCATAATTCTGAGTATGTGTTAATGGGAAATACAATCTGAAACGAGTACCTTTCCCTAAGGTACTATCTACTTTTATTTTACCGTTATGAACATCAATAATCCGCTTTACATACGATAGACCGAGTCCAAATCCTTTTACGTTGTGAATATTGCCTGTCGGAACCCTGTAAAAACGTTCGAAAATTTGGGACTGATGCTCCTTGGGGATTCCAATCCCATTATCTTTTATCTGGACAATGGCCCAGCCATTCCTGTTTTCGGTCGAAAGTTCAATCAAAGGATTTGTTTTACTGTATTTTACCGCATTATCGAGTAAATTGAAAATGACATTGGTGATATGCACTTCATCTCCCCTGATGAACGGATTTTCAGCGAGTAAATCGGTCTTCAGTTCTCCATTTTCATTGGTTACCCTGATCTCAAAGTTTGAGGCAACTGTTTCTGCCAATTTATTCAGATCAATCTGTGAGAACTTCATTTTCAAACGCCCTTCATTGAATACGGCCATTTGCAACACTTTCTCAACCTGATTACTTAACCGTTTACTCTCATCAAAAATCACGCCGGAAATGTGATCGACCGTTGAATGGGATAACGAAACGGATGAATCCCTGAGCATTTGTGACGCGAGCGAAATCGTTGAAATAGGTGTTTTCAGCTCATGCGTCATATTGTTGATGAAATCATTTTTGATTTGCGATATTTTCTTTTGACGCAGGATGATCTGAAGCGTCACAATAAAAATACCGATAATCATCAACGTGAGAATCAAAGATGGAAAGACAAGAAACGATGTAGACTTAAAGAAGTTGTTATTCTGATCGGGGAAGTAGACACAAAGGTAATCGGGTTTGATAGGCTCATCATCAGCTAAAAGTAGTCTTTTGTACTGATGGGTCCTTTTCAATGGTTTGTAATCCTTACTCCCCATGATATAGGCATTTTTGCCGTCGATCTGAGTTAATATGGTATATTTATATTCAAGGAGAATATCATTACGCTTAAGCGCAGTGTCCAATGCCTGGGCCAGAATATCAGGAGGAAAGCGTAACGAAAGGGGCAATTCAGACCGCTCCTTCATAAATATCTGATACCTAAGCTTTTGTGCGTCCTGGGCGCTTTTTCGGTTATACCCGTGCTGAAAACTTTGAACCTGAATTTGTGAAAAGAAGTTCGATTGTTCGGTGATACCCCCTTTCCCATTGTTCCCTGAAAACTTTCGGTAGACCGATATTTCACCACTTTTTTCAAGGGTACTTAAAGGTAAAACCGGGTCTGAGTTGGGGAAGATCCCGGAAGAATTCGATGGCCATTCATTTTGCTCGGCATCGAGTGAGTAAAACTGATTGATCTCAAGAATATCAATATATTCAGTCACATCCTGAAGCGCCTTATAAGCCTGTGTGCTGAAATTTTTCTCCTGAAGTTCTGCAGTATGCTTAATGGTCATCATCTGCACAATAATCAGAAATGCAGCGGCGATTGCCATTGCCACACTTAACGTATATATCATTCGTTTGCTCATCGAAACAAAGATAAACCTATTAATGGATCAGGGGAGTTCTCCTTAACATTATTTAACTTAGGAACTTAAAAGGTTAAATAATATCAGAATATTTTGTTTTTTTATGAAAAATAATCATTCGACATTCCATTTAATGGTTAACCTTGCTACCTTAGCATATGTTAGCGAAAATAATTAAACAGATCAGATCGTTTAACCTTCTGTTTAAAGCAGCAAGGGAGACAGGCTTTAAAAAATATTTTGTCATGCGGAAAAACAAAATTCTAACTCTGAAATGGCTACTTCCATCTCTTGCCATACTATTTATTTATTCAGATTTATATTCCCAAAACTCCCGTCCAACCGGTCAGCCCGACCGTAGCCCTTCAATGGATGTTCTGCCCGGGTTTATTAATCCGCCCAAAGGATACGGCGACGTTCCCTTTTTTTGGTGGATTGGGGATACCCTGACCCGGGAGCACCTGACCTGGGAACTCGACCGGCTGAAAGATAAAGGGATTTCCAGTCTGCAGATCAATTACTGCCACACTGATAATGGTGGAATCTCCTACGGTCTTTCGATGCCAAGTAAGCCTCCCCTGTTTTCCGGGGCCTGGTGGAAATTACTGAAATGGTTTATCCCCGAAGCAAAAAAACGAGGGATGTCAGTAAGTCTGAGCGACTACACCCTTGGGTTAGGACAGGGATTCAGCTTCGATGAGGCTTTAAAGGAGAACCCCGACCTGAACGGTTCATTGATTAAATGCACCTTTCTGGTACTTAATAAGGCAGGATCTATAAAAGTGCCGGGGAATCTGTTAAATATAACTGCCTTTAAGATTGACGGAAATAAAGAAAAGACCTCTTCCCGCAAGGATCTGATGAAACAGGTTAAAAACGGGACTTTAATCTATGACTTTGGAAATGAATCGTGGCGGATATTTTGTGTTTATCCCGAAAAACAAGTACCATCGTTTGATCCGATGAATCCGGCAAGCGGAAAAGCGTATAACTGTCATTTTTTCGGGAAATTCGAGCAGGCCTTTCCGGGTGAAGGGGGCCAAGGGCTGAACTTCTTCTTTTCGGATGAACTTGACTTTCACCTGAGCGGAAACCTCTGGAATAAAAATTTTGCCGGAGAATTCAAAAAGCGAAAAGGGTACGATGTTGTCCCCTTTCTTGATGCCCTGTTCACAGACATTGGCAACAAAACAGCTAAAATAAGAATGGATTATAACGATGTTTTGGTAAGTCTGAGCGAAGAGAATTTTTTTAAACCTGTTTACCAGTGGCACGAGGAGCGTGGAATGATCTTCGGCTGCGATCATTCAGGGCGGGGCAGGAATGTGACTGAATTTGGTGATTATTTCCGCACGCACCGCTGGAACCAGGGGCCGGGGTCCGATCAGCCAAAACTTGCAAAAGATATCATTAAAGCTAAGGTAGCCTCCTCAATAGCCCACCTATACCTGCGGCCCCGTGTCTGGCTCGAAGGTTTTTACGGCAGCGGATGGGGAACCACAACATCAGATGTTGCAGATGCTATATTCGGCAATTTTGTAGCCGGCTATAACCTGCTGTCATTCCATGGATTATATTATACAACATACGGCGGTTGGTGGGAATGGGCTCCTCCATGCAATCATTACCACATGCCATATTGGAATCACATTGATCCGCTCATGGAGTGCGTTCAGCGCCTCTCCTATACCCTATCACAGGGACACCATTGCTGCGATGTGGCAGTGCTATACCCGGTTGAGGCAGTGATTGCCGACCAGGGTGACGATACCTCAGTGAAAGCTGCATTTCAGGCCGGCGAAGCTCTCTACGCCAAAAATATTGACTTCGATTTTATGGACTTCGAATCACTGGCCCGGTGTGCCGTTAAAAATGGGGAACTGGCCGTCTCCGGCGAGACCTATAAGGTGCTGGTTGTGCCTTCGATGAAAGCAATCCGGTTTGCCTCATTAATGAAACTGGCAGAATTTAAAAAGGCCGGGGGAATCATCGTGAACCTTGGTGATTTGCCTGAAGCCACTGAGAAAAGTGGAACCAATGACAAAGAGGTGAATGATTTAGTCTCCCAAATATTCTCTTCCGGGAAAAATATTGCAAAATGCAACATAGGCGCAGAGGTTCCTGGCGCGATACAAGATCTGTATCATCCTCATTTTAAAGTATTAACTCCGGTTTCGAAGCCTTCATATAATATGCATCGCCGGATTGGGAAGAGGGATATCTTTGCCCTTTATAACTTCCCCCGCGGAACCAAATGCTTTTTTAAGGCCAAAGGTTCCGTTGAGCTTTGGAACCCCTGGAACGGGAAAGTGACCTCACTCGACGCCTTTGCAAAACCTGCAGCCGATGGAACAGAACTGGAACTACCCCTCACCGAAAAGGAGATTCAACTGATTGTTTTTAACCCGGATGAAAATTCACCGAAGAAAATTCCGGTCCAGCCCGACTTTAAAACAGAACCTTCAATAAAATTGATCCTTGCAGGAAATTGGGAATCGGAACTTAAACCTGCACTCAGCAACAAGTGGGCTGATTATGAATTCCCGGCATTTGACGGATTCATTGGTGCTCAGATACGTCAGCCTTATTTTAGTGAAAATGTGGCGTTTAAAGGTGAAAAGCTGACTTTCGATGAAAACTGGAAAAATATTACCTGCGGATTCGGCCCACAATTTTTAAAACTTGGGGCTTTACCCATATTACCTACTGTAGCTCAACTGGCCAAACTGGAACCTCATAAACCCGGAGACGAAACTTCAATAAATGGAATCAAATACCAATGGGAAGAATACTGTTTTTCATGGCAGCATGGGGTTGAGAATGATCCCGGACATCAGGGTTATCACGGGCTTAAAGGGCAGATGTACGACGACTTTATCCGCCTTGGCGCACCGGCAGAAGAGAAGATGTCCAAAATTCACATCCCTGAAGAAACAGGCAATTACTATATCCTAAGTACATCGGTAATTGCAAATGATAAAGGCAATTATGATATTCTGACAGGGAAAGAAAAGCCAACAAAATTATTCGTTAATCATTCGGCGGTCGACCTGAAATCGAAAGCAATCCGGTTAAATAAGGGAGCCAATGCGGTTTTGGCCGTTTATTCCAAATCGTGCGAAACTTTTCTCACATTCAGAAAGCCGGGAGTTCCCAAACCCCGGAAACAGCCAATTTCAATGCGTTGGTACAACGATACAGGATTACTTCCTTTCGATTATTCCTTCCCAAGCGGAGCTAAATCTGCCCTGTTCGCCTTTGAATCGGCACCCGGATTAATCTCATTTACGTTTGAGGCCTACGGAAAGGTGACGATTTGGGTGGATGGCCTGGAAGTCAAACCTATCCCAGGATCTAAGCAAACTGATGGGTTGACCTCCTACGAGGTTGAACTCAGCCAAATCAAAATCAAGGGGGCACAGGTGGTTTTAAAAATTGAGTATCTACCGGGTTACAAAGGCGGCGCAGCACTACCACAATTCATTCGTCAAAACTGCGGGAAAGGGAGCATTGTTGCCGGAGACTGGTCAAAGATACAGGGTTTAAAAGCTTATTCTGGGGGTATATGGTACAGGAAAAAGCTTTTCATTGATCCCGCTGATTCCGGGAAACGATTGGAACTCGATTTGGGAAATGTAGTCTCAACTGCCGAGGTTTTAATCAATGGTAAAAGCGCGGGGATTAAGCTCACGTCCCCCTGGAGGTTCGATATATCAGGATTAACAATTGCCGGCGAAAACCGGATCGAAATCCTGGTATATAACACCCTGGCCAACCATTATACAACCATTCCTACGCGATACCCCGGCTCCCTGGTTTCCGGTTTACTCGGGCCGGTAACCCTTAATATTTTCAATCCGTAAAAAATTGCCTGCATTTAAGAGAATCACCTAAAAATCCTGCTTATTAAAAAAAAATCTTATTACAAATTCGTTATTTAACAAAAAAAATAATAAAATAATATTCAAATAATTACGAGTGTTAACATTTATTTCAGATGCAAAAGAAGTAGCTTTGTAGACCCATTATCCTGCCGATTTCGATATGTTTATAACAAGTATATGCAAAAATGAAACGAGCATGTTCGATAACTATAAAAACGGATGAATATCTCACATGCGAGTTCCATCCGGCAATTAAAAAAACAAATTAAAAACGGATGAAAAAACTAAGTTTATTGATCTTATTGGCATTGATTACATTAAGCGTATCTGCCCAGAAATTTGACCAGTTAGCAAAAACCCCTCCCATGGGATGGAACAGCTGGAACAAGTTTGCCTGTAATGTGAGTGAAAAACTCATTAAGCAAATGGCTGATGAGATGGTCGCAAGTGGCATGCAGAAAGCAGGGTATGAATATGTGGTTATTGACGACTGCTGGCAGGTTTCAAGGGATGAAAACGGGGAGATTGTGGTTGACAAAGACCGGTTTCCAAACGGGATGAAAAGTCTGGCCGATTATATCCATTCGAAAGGATTGAAATTCGGAATTTATTCATGTGCCGGAACAAAAACCTGTCAGGAACGTCCGGGGGGATTTGGACATGAATACCAGGATGCCCGCACCTATGCCCGATGGGGTGTTGACTATCTGAAATATGATTGGTGCTTCGCAACAACGCAGGATGCCCGCTCATCCTACGCCAATATGCGCGATGCACTTCATGCCGCGGGCCGGCCTATCGTTTTCAGCTTATGTGAATGGGGTACGGCGAAACCTTGGGAATGGGCAAAGGAAGTTGGGCACTTGTGGCGATCAACCGAGGATATTGTTGACCGATGGGATGCTATGATTGCCATTCTGGATAAGGAAAAAGAGTTGGCAAAATATGCAGGTCCGGGACACTGGAACGATCCGGATATGCTTGAGGTAGGCAACGGCGGAATGACCACCGAGGAATATAAAACCCATTTTTCATTGTGGTGTATGCTCGCAGCACCTTTAATTGCGGGGAATGATTTAGGAAATATGTCAACTGATACTAAAGAGATACTTACCAACAGCGAAATCATTGCCCTGGATCAGGATACCCTCGGCAAACAGTGCTTTTGCTTCCGGGATAACGGGAATTACCAGATTTGGATAAAAAAGCTGGCAAATAATGAAAAGGCAGCATGTTTATTAAACCGGAGTGATGAAGAGAAAACAGTACAGGTTGATTTTAATGTTCTTTTGAAAGCCAGTGGAGATTACTGGTCCTCTGATCCTTATAAACTCGAAGCTTACAAAGTTCGTGATCTGTGGGAACATAAGGAATTGAAACCGGATAAAAACCCATTATATCTAAAGCTTCCGCCTCATTCGGTAAAAGTGTTCAGATTCATAAAGAATTAATTGCCTCAACAAAAAATCTACCCTTCCTTGCAAACAGTGCAAGCGAAGGGTAGAATATTAGAGAACAAATAGTTCGACTGATTTAATACCCGCCATCCACAATCCAGGTTTGATTGGGGTTATCGTTTCGGACAGCCAGGTTATGCTTCACAAGTTCGCCGGTTTTCAGCCTGATCTCGTAGGGGACAAATTCACCGGGATATAGTCCTGATTTAAACGGCTCACCAATTTTAATCACTTTTAATCCGCTAAATTGATTCTTTACACTTCTGGCCTTTTCTGATGTACTACTGAAGAAATCACAAGCCTCCCCAACCAGTTTCCAGTCATCCCGGGCCATACCTCCGAAAAACAACGCTGCAACCCGCTGGCTGGTAATGTTCCTGAATGTTTCACTGGTAAAGTTTTGGTTATACTCCTTCCATTCCACTCCCACGGGTAAATTGATAACAAAACGTGAAGGGTCCAGTTTAAGGTCATATTCGATAGACGTAATTTCCACAATTAAAGTCTCCTTTTTCCCGTCAAGAATATAGATTTTCAACCCTTTTAATAGTTTGGTGACATTATCAAAAGTGTACTCACGACGGTTGTCTGATTCTTCAATTGACTTGTTTTTGCAGTAATCATTGATGAAATTACCTCTTGCTTTTGAAGTGATGGTCAGATTTAACAGGCCATTCTTCTCATTCATGGTCAGTTTTGACCCCCTTTCTTTTGTCAATTTTTGTTCTTGAGAAAGAATGTTTGCCGGATTGAGCAATATTTGAAGCCACTCGGTAAAGTTGATTTCAGGTCCTGCTTTTATCCCTTCTTCAGTTTTAGGTAACCAGAGATATTGGGAATTGCCATCAAATGCTGCAACCCGATCTCCCTTGTCTACCCTCCATTTTACAGGATTTTCAAATGATTTCCAGATCGTATGATCCACCATCGGATATTCCGTACCAACAAGTGCAAAACTGTCATCAGAAATAGTTCTTACCTTTAGTTTGATAATCATGCTTTTGATCAGATGGGTCGCTTCAATGGAACTTGTTATAAAAATATCCGCTGCTTTGGCGGTACCATTCATAAAGGCATCGTTTTTAACTACAAACGGCGTAATAATCAACACGACAGCCAATAATGCCGCAATACTTAGGATTTTCCTGACTTTTGAACTAATCCCGAAAGTTCGTGATGTGCTATTTTTCATCTCTTCCATTTTACTTAATTGAATAATAATGTTCTGCTTAAGCAAAATTGGGGCATTGAGCTGAGTTTTGGGTTTAAGGCCTGACAAGATTTTTTCCATTTCACGGTATTCATTGGTACAATCGGGACAATGCTGAATATGTTCCAGTAAGCCAGTCAGTGATTTATGATCGATATCCTTATCGAACAGATTAACCATTTCCAATTTACATTCATTACAGTCCATAACTTACCTCCTTTGAATTAACGATTTTTGTTTTCAACTTGTCAATGCCATATTTAAACCGCGATTTAACCGTGGTAACAGGGACATCCAGGATTGCGGCAATTTCAGCAAAACTGAGATTGTCCAGGACTCTTAAGCTGATTGCTTCTGACTGTTCGTTGGGTAATTCGTTTAAAAGTTCTTCAATCCGGTTATATTCCTCTCTGTGGATTAAATTTTGCAGGGCATCTGCCTCCTGCAAATCAGAAGTTTGAATGAGTTTGTCAAGAACCTCGAACTTTAGTTTCCTGGTTTTCCGGTGATAATCGACACACGCATTCGAAATACTCTTGAACAAATAGAACTTAATGTTTTTAACGGAGCTTAAATGACTATTCTCCTGATAAAATTTGATAAATACCTCCTGAACAATATCCTGTGAATCAGCAAAACTCCCTGTCCGAAAAAATGCGAACCTGAACAGTTGATCCTGAAATTCGGTTATTACCTCCCCGAGCTCTTTCAATGTGCTATGGCCATTAGCTTTCCCCATTTCTGCGTTTTAAAGCATTTATCATCAAGACGTAATTGATGACTATAAAGACGTAATTAATTGGAATTTATTGATAAAATATTCTAAATGGTGGCGGGTTGTACCCTTACCCGTGGTTATTAATATTTAGTCCCCTTCAGGGCAATGACTACGAAAAGATTGAAATCGTCAACTTAATTCATGCCAGGACAGTCAGCCTATTTTTGTAAAGAAGACTATTTTGAATTCAAATACTTCGGTGCCTTTCGATATTTCGTTCCATTTTCGTAAGCATAAGCCATTTCAATAAGGATAGGTTCGCTCCACGCCCTGCCAAAAAAGGAGATCCCGACAGGCAACTCTTCAACAAAACCCATTGGGACCGTGATACTCGGATATCCCGCCTGGGCTGCTGCCGAAGAGGTCCCTATCTGAAAAGAATCCCCATTGATCAGGTCTGTTTTCCAGGCAGGCCCCCCGGTGGGAGCAATGATCGCATCGAGATCGCTGGCATTCATTACGCGATCGATCCCCTCTTCACGGCTTCCCCGCAACATTTTAGCCAGTAACTCCTTATATTTTGGAGAGGATAACCCCTCTTTGAGTTGCGCCAGCTCCAGGAACTTCTGATTGAAATATCTTAATTCTACGGAGTCAGATTTATTAAAGGCAATAAGTTCTTCCACGTTTTTAACCGGCGCATTAGGGCCCAACGAACGGAAATACTTATTCAACCCGTCTTTATACTCATAAAACATAATCTCCATGGAATATCCCTCAACTTTCTTGTCATCAATCGGACCGATAGGAACAATAGTCGCACCCTGAGCTTTCAAAAAAGCAACAGCACTGCTAAACAGTGTATCTACCTTATAATTAATACCCAATGCAGATTTGTCTAAACCGATTCGCTTCCCTTTTAATCCATCCTTATGTAAAAATTGGGTATAGTCGGTGTAAAACTGTCCCTTGCTGGCCTGTGTTTTTTCGTCTGCTGAATCGACTCCGACAATCGCTCCAAGACAGATGGCTGCATCCCGAACGGTCCTCCCCATCGGTCCCGGAGTATCCTGAGTAAATGAAATGGGAATCACTCCTGATCTGCTTACGAGGCCGACAGTTGGTTTAATTCCAACAATACCATTGGTTTGGGAAGGACAAACAATCGATCCGTTTGTCTCTGTACCAATAGCGACCATGGTCAGGTTTGCAGCAACTGCCACTGCGGAGCCTGAACTCGAACCGCAGGGATTACGGCTTAAATCATATGGGTTTTTGGTTTGTCCCCCCACCCCGCTCCAGCCACTTGTCGAAAGCTGCCCCCGGAAATTGGCCCATTCGCTTAAATTTGCCTTACCAAGGATTACTGCCCCCTCATCCCTGAGCCGCCTGGCAATGAAACTGTCCTTCAAAGGATGCGAATTCTTTAATGCCCTCGAACCTGCCGTGGTAGGCATTTTATCGTGAGTATCAATGTTATCTTTCAGTATCACCGGAATTCCAAACATCGGACCGTGATTTTTACCCGCAGCCAACTCCTTGTCCAGCTCCTCTGCAATCCGGATCGCATCAGGGTTTATGCAAATAATTGAGTTAAGTCCGGGACCATGTTTATCGATCGCCTCAATCCTGTCCAGATAGGCCTGGACCAGCTCTTGAATCGTAAATTTTCGATCTTTATATCCCTGTTGAATTGGCAGGATATCCTGCTCATCAAACCTAAAATCGGAGACTGATGGGCCAGATGCCTTCTTGTTATGACTCTGGCAGGTAATTGCCAGGACTGAAAAAATGATCAGAATTACCCGTTTAATCATCGGAACTAACTTACTCTTTGATTGCATAACTTTTAAGGTTATTTTGAATTGAAAATATTGCTCAATAACGAATCCTGAGGGTAAGAAAGCGTTCCTTCCTGCAGGTAGATTAATGATATGCAGCTTGCTCTTAGCTACTGGCGGCTAGCTTGAATGACAATAAATATTTAACTTTTATCCTTCGACTTGTTCTGAGAAGTACAACCTTCTACTGGCGAAAGTCTGCCAGCAGCCAGTTGCCAATTGCCAGATGCATTGAGAGCAAAATTTACATCACCCATACTAAACGGCTTAGAACAAAAAATATCAATCCGGCTGAAGGAAATTTGTAACAGGATTCAAATATTACCCTTAAAACTACAAAATTCAAAGAAGCTTTCCAATTGCCCCGGATCCTGTGTTTAATTTTGCTAAATTTGGTTTTTAAAACCAGACAGAAGATTTGTATGTTTCAGAAAGACTATATTTTAAGGATGATCGAGATGATCGGTGATTTGATTGCCGCCTTGTTGGGACTCATCAAAAAGGGGGATCTCGAGCAGGCAGAAAAGATGCTCGAAAGGGGTTATATGGAACTGCTCAGGCGCGATGCGGCTTTTTTCCAATTCATTCCCAAAGAAAAGCTGACTGATACCTTGATCAGGGAGCATCATTATGAGCACGGTCACCTCACTGTTCTGGCTGAATTATTCTTTGCAGAAGCCACCCTTACCGAGGCCCAGGGCAAGAGGCAATACAGTCTGATTTGTTATGAAAAGTCATTGACCCTGCTTGAATTCCTCGAGAAGGAGGATAGAACCTGGTCCGAAAAACGGGAAGAGCGGATTAAACTTTTAAAAACCAGGATTCTTGAGCTTTCAATGTGACCTGTCAGCACTAAATTTCAATCTTAAAATTCTGAATATATTTGTCCCACATCTCTTTCAGAAGTACTAATCTGCAAAAAAAGACCCGAAAAACTATTTCTTTCAAACGAACCTTGCCTTATGAATAATTATAGCCTCCTTAAAATTTTAATCCTGTTGCTTCCTGTTCTAAGTTTAGGGATTGCCACTGCCCGGTCAGATAATCGAGATACCCAACTTGAGCAGATGAAGGTGGATTACCGGAAGTGGATCGCCAACCAGGAAAACCATGATTTTCTCGTGGAATTCGATCCCGCTGCCAATGCGATCGGTATAAAAGATCCGCGCTTTTCGTGGGTGGTCAGGCTCGGCGGACTAGGAAGGATGCAAACTGCCTACCAGATCCAGGTCGCCTCTTCACCTGAATTATTGAACTCCGGTCAGCCCGACCTATGGGACTCCGGCATTGTCTCCTCTGAAGAATCCACACAGATTACCTACAATGGTCATCCGCTGCAGTCCAATTCGGATTATTTCTGGCGGGTCAGGGTGCGGGATGAGACAGGTAAACTGCATCCTTATAATAAAGGTGAGAAATTTAGTACCGCCTTTCTGGATAGCTCTGACTGGAAGGCAAAATGGATCGGGCGGGGAAGTTCTGACGAGATCACCCCAAAGGTGGATTTGAGAATTCCACCAAATACCAAACAAACCGAAGCCGATCTCAGGTCGCCCCTTTTCCGGAAAGAATTTACAATAGACCGGCCTGTGCGCCGTGCCAGGCTTTTTGTGGCAGGATTGGGCCTCTATGAAGCCCATTTGAATGGAGGACGGATTGGCAACCGGGTACTCTCCCCTGCAAAAACTGACTATCAAAAACGGATATTCTACGATACCTATGATGTGAGCCAAGAGCTTCATAATGGTCAGAATGCCATTGGGGTGATGCTTGGAAACGGTTGGTTCAATACTCCTGAAAAGTGGTGGGGCTGGCGCATGCAGTGGTATGGCCTGCCACGCCTGATCCTTCAGCTGGAGATTACCTATTCGGATGGCTCCTCCGCGAGGATTATCTCCGACGAAAGCTGGCGTTCGTCTCTTGGGCCAGTCACATTCAGCTGTATTTATGACGGTGAGGATTATGATGCCCGACTTGAACAGGCTGGCTGGGATATGCAGGGATTCAATGACAGCCACTGGGACCCGGCCAACCTGGTCCCATCTCCGGGAGGGACACTGATTTCCAATTCATTGCAGCCTGAAGTCTCCAATGAAACCATCCATCCGGTCGCCGTTGCAGAGCCGAAACCCGGAGTCTATGTTTTTGATATGGGTCGTAACTTTTCAGGATGGGTCCGTATCCGCGCCAGGGGACCCGAAGGAACAACGATTAAATTAAGGTTTGCAGAAACGGTGATGCCCGATGGTACCCTCAACCGTAACTCCCTG
>Ga0316226_1003375_pt1 | contig 13750 bp, 10 predicted proteins | sample TBH18017metaG_FD_206009 | JGI IMG/M metagenome (GOLD analysis project Ga0316226, IMG submission 206009) | Freshwater microbial communities from Trout Bog Lake, Wisconsin, USA - TBH18017 | ecosystem: Environmental > Aquatic > Freshwater > Lake > Hypolimnion/Profundal zone | place: USA: Wisconsin... | reverse complement strand
GGCTTTCTGGCCGTGCAGAGAATTCGCGATTGGGTACACGTCAAGGATGCTCCCGAAGAACACATAGCGACCGGATTCACGCTCAGTGACCTGCGTCAAATGCATCGCGATGGCAAGATCAGCGACGAGGAGTTCAGCAGGGCCAGAGATCGGATCATCGCCGCCGCTAAGAAAGCCCATGCTATAGGCGAAAAACGAGATACGAGGGGCGCAGGGAGAAAAGAAGAAGGCCCAAGTCGGGACGAAAAGCCCGGAATCTGACCAATAGGGCCGAATGAACATCCTGCGGCTAAGGCGCAAGCATTCATTGTTTACCGTTCAGCTTGCCCCTTTTTCCACATTATTGGCTTTCGCTCAATACATCCGCAGCATACAATTTTACTTTGAGTGAAGGATTTGATGTTCCATATATCAAGTCCGCCCCGGTATTTATTCGATATTGTAGGGAAGCGGGAGTTGGTTGGACCGGACTTGTGGCGCCGACGCTTACCGCCTCCGAGATAAGGTTTTTTCAGAAAGAGTAAGGCCAGCCGATGCCCAATGGGAATCGCACCGGCAGTGGTAGCGGCGGGAGTGGCAACCCGCCGCCCAGCGGAAACAATTCGAGTTTCACCAATCCGCCCGGCGGATTTCGAGGACGACGCGTGACCACCTGTAGCTTTTGCGGAAAATCTTCGCGTGACGTTGGTCCCATGGTTGAAGGGCCTTCCGACGTCTACATATGCGCCAACTGCGTCGACCTGGCCCACAACATCATCCGTCAGGAAAAACGCAAGTCCACCACCACCCAGCCCCTGTTCACCTCCATCCCCAGCCCCCGCCAGGTCAAAGAATTTCTCGACCAGTATGTTATCGGACAGGACTACGCCAAAAAAAGCCTGGCGGTCGCGGTCCACAATCATTACAAACGCCTGACTATTGCCGAGCCCGGCAGCACCTCCGGCGGCAACAACCCAACCTCCGCCTCCGCCGCGACCGAAACCAAGAATCCTGATGACGTGGAGATCGATAAAACCAACGTCCTGCTTATCGGACCCACCGGCAGCGGCAAGACTCTTCTGGCCAAGACCCTGGCCAGGGTTCTCAACGTCCCCTTCGCCATCGGCGACGCCACCACTCTGACCGAGGCCGGCTATGTGGGCGAGGACGTGGAGAACATACTCCTCAAGCTCCTCCAGAACGCCGATTACGACCTCGACGCCGCCCAGCGCGGCATCATATACATTGACGAAATCGACAAGATCGGCAAGACCTCGGGCAACGTCTCGATCACCCGCGATGTTTCCGGCGAAGGCGTGCAGCAGGCGCTCTTGAAGATGCTGGAAGGCACCGTCGCCAATATTCCCCCCCAGGGCGGCCGCAAACATCCCGAGCAACAGTACATTCAGATGGATACCACCCAGATACTCTTCATCTGCGGCGGAACCTTCGTCGGACTGGAAGACATCATCCGCAAACGCCTGGGCAAGCGCCAGATCGGATTCAATTCCGAAAATTCACCGGCCCAGACCATCCACGACCGCGCCGGCATCCTCTGCCAGGTGCAGCCGGAGGATCTCATCGAATTCGGCATGATTCCCGAGTTCGTTGGCCGCATGCCCCTGGCGGCGACCCTCGATCCCCTGGATATCCGCACTCTGATCTCAATCCTCACCCAGCCCCGCAACGCCCTGATCAAGCAATATCAAAAGTTTTTCCGCATGGAAGGCAGCGATGTCGAGTTCACCCCCGGCGCCCTGGACATGATCGCCCGCCGGGCCCTGAAACGCGACACCGGCGCCCGGGCTCTGCGGGCGGTATGCGAAGAGATCATGCTCGATCTGATGTACAAACTGCCCGATGCCCCCCAGGGCCGGAAATACGTCATCAACGAGGATATCGTCGAAGGCCGCCAGCACCTTTTCGAGCTAAAGCCTGAACGCCGCAAAGAATCGGCGTGATCGGTTTATAGCTATCTCAAAGACTCCGCACCATCAGCCCCCTTCATCTCCCAGTATCGGAAGCTGTACGCCTACGCTCCTATCCCTCCCATCATCCAGCCCCGGCGCTGACCCGATATATTCATCATCGATCCGCCGTACGTTGCGCCGCGGCGGATTCGCGTTGGCCACCATATCCGGCGAATCACCGCCATCGTGACGACGAAGCACATGGTAATACTGGTCCCGCTGCGCCGGCACGAATCCGCTTTCCCGTATCAGTCGGCAGATTTGCCGTTCATTGAGCTTGTAGGTCGTCCCGGCGGCGCTGACCACGTTCTCCTCCATCATCACACTCCCCATGTCATTGGCTCCAAAGAACAGGGCAAGTTGTCCAATCTTCGGTCCCATGGTCACCCAACTGCTCTGCAACGACGGGATGTTATCCAGAAAAATCCTGGCGATGGCCAGCGTGCGCAAGTATTCATCGGCCCCCGCCATCCGTACCACCCGCCCATGCAGTATGTCCGCATTGGTCGAATCATCAAACGGCCCATAGGTCGCTTCATCCCACTCCCTCGCCCTGCCCAACGGCGTGTTCTCTCTCTGGAATGGCCAGTGAATGAACGCGGTGTACGAACCTGGCCGGGGCCGCTGCCCGTCATCTTTGCCCAGCATCGACTTGGCAAACGCACCTGGCCATCGCCGCCGTATCTTTTCCAAAACCGCCGCATACCCCCTTTGCCCCTCCCCCGCTACGCCGGGGCAGGGTAGGAGTACGGACCGGGAACCTCCGGTTATCGGCGCACGCAATCCGATGGCGTAATCCTGCATATCCCGCAGCGCCGACATGTGCTCGATGCGTTCCCGAACAAACTCGATGTGTCCAATGAGCATGGTGCAGCTTGTGCTCATACCTTCCTCGTGGGCCACGCGCATCACCCGCAGCCAGTCTTCCCCGCCGCACTTGCCCAGGCCAATGCGCTGCCGCACCCGTGGCGCGAAGATTTCCCCCCCGCCGCCGGGAATCGTATCCAGACCCGCCGCTCGGAACCGCCGGATGATCTGCCGCACGTCCATGGCGAAAAAACGCTCGAATTCCACGAACTCCGGCGGTGAAAACGCGTGAATATGCACTCCGGGAAACTTCCCCTTGATGTACCGCAACAGGTCCTCGTAGTACTCGATGGGCAGCGCATCGTTCATACCCCCCTGCATCAGCACCTGTGTCCCATTGATGGCCACCAACTCGGCGATCTTCTGGCCGATTTGCTCATGGCCCAAGGTATAGCTGTCGGCATCCTTGTGGTCCCGCCGAAACGCGCAAAACGTGCATTTGGCCGTGCAGATGTTGGTGTAATTTATATTGCGGTCAATGACATAAGTGCGGTAATCCTCCGGATGCAACCGCCCGGCAACCTGCATCGCCCACTGCCCCAGGTCATGCAGCGACGCCGAGTGGTGTAGTTCCAGCGCCTGCTCATCACTAAGCCGCGCCTTGCCGGCGACAACCGCGTCAATATCGAACGAAAGCCTGCTGCCTCGATCCATAATGCACAGAGTTTAGGCCCCAAGCCGGGTTATGGAAAGCGTTTCCTGCTGCCTCTATCTTCTCGTCCTCTTCACTCTAAAGCTCATATATCCCACCTCATTCCCTGTATTCTCCGTAAACCACAAATGTCCATCCGCTCCCGTCGCCACCCCCAGCGGCCCGGAATTCGCTGTAGACAGGCTCCATTCCTGTATAGTTCCATCGCTGTTGAGCCGTCCGATTTTCCCGCCCGTGCCGTTGGTGAACTCGCTGAACCAGATATTCCCATCTGGTCCGGTGGTTACCACCTCCGGCTGCGCCAACGGCGTCGGCACTGGCGTCTCCCGGAATGTCCCGGCGTTTGGGCCCGACAGATAATATTCTCCGATCTTGTCCGCCGTCTGTTCCGCAAAGTACAGGTTGCCATCCGGGCCAGTGGTGATGAGCATCGGCCAACTGTACGCCGTGGGGATTGTGTAGGTGGTGAGTTGTCCAGTGGTTGACAGTCGCCCGATCACATTACCCGAAGACTCGGTAAACCACAGGAATCCATCGGCGCTGGTGATGCCCAAGACAGCGCTGGTGGCCGGGGCCACGTCGTATTCCGTAATCACCCCCAGCGGCGTAATGCAACCGATCTTGTCGGCAGTGCGTTCCGTGAACCACATATTGCCGTCCGGTCCCGCCACGATTGTCACCGGAGCCGCCATGGCGGTGGGAATCTCGTATTCCCTGAACTTACCGTGATAGAAACGTCCCACCCTGTTACCCGTGTGCTCCACAAACCAGATGGCGCCATGGAGGCCGACCGTCAAGCCCGCAGGGTGGCTGTTGGGCGTGGGGATCTGATATTGTGTTATTTGTCCACTGGGCGTGACCTCGCCCAGTTTCCCCGATCCATTTTCACAGAACCACATATTCCCATCCGGACCGGCAACCAAATCCCCCGGTCCGCTGCCAGGGGGCAACGAAAACTCCACGATACTCACCCGCGAGAAAAGCACCCGCCCCTCCAGTTCTTCAGCGATGGCATGCTGCGCATCCTCCGTCCGCCATTGCAAATTATTCCGGGCAAACCAACCCCAGCCGCTAAACATAACGTCTCCGGAGCCAAGGTATTGCATCGCCTGATGCCCTTACCAGGGCATCAGGCGATGCAATACAAGCTAAAAACGTATTCGCAGATACAAGATGCCCTAAGTCTATGTCGAACGGCGTCGGGCGACTACGGTGTTTTTGATAGCGTCGTAAGTCGTTCCGGAAACAATACTTGCTGCAATGTGTTTTCTAGATAACGAAGACTTTAATCACGGGCTACACGGATAATTCAGCCTCGTTTCTTATCCTTGCCATCAGTGAAATCCGTAGACCATTTTTCTCGTCGCTCCAGTTCTATTCCTCCGCATACTCCCCCGAAAATACCTCCGTGGCCGGCCCGGTCATGTAGACGCAGTCATCGGCTTGGCGCCATTCCAGCAACAGATCCCCGCCCGGCAGGTGGGCGGTTATGGTCCGGCCTCCGCGCCCGGTTAGCACCCCGGCGACGCACACGGCACAGGCCCCCGTTCCACAGGCCAGCGTGATGCCGCTGCCGCGTTCCCAGGTGCGCATCCTCACTTCCTGGGCCGACAACACGTTCACCACATGGACATTGATTCTCTGCGGGAAAGCGCGGTGCCGCTCCAGGATGGGGCCGTATTTCTCCAAGGGCACGGCGTCGGCATCGCAGTAGATAACCAAGTGCGGATTGCCCATGGAAACGCACGTCATCTGCCTCATGCCCAATTCCGATCGCATGTGCTCCAACTCCTCGCCCATGCTTTCAGCCAGGGCTTTTTCCACGGAGTAATCCACCACGCGCGCACCATCTCCCAACCCCGCGATGCGCACCGGAATGGCCGCCGCCTCGAGAATCGGCCGCCCCATATTGACGCGAACCGCAGCGACTTTTCCGGCCTGAAGATACAACTCCAGCGTCAGCACCCCCCGCCCCGTCTGAACCTTCATGGGGTTGCTGGCCGTCAATCCATGATCGAACGCGTACTTGGCGACGCAACGCACCCCGTTGCCGCACATCTGCGCCTCGCTGCCATCGGCGTTGAACATGCGCATCCGCACATCGGCCTCGTCCGATCGTTCGATAAGGATCAGTCCGTCTCCGCCGATCCCGAAATGCCGGTCGGAAACCCGCCGGGCCAGCACAGCAGGATCCTTCACGGTTTCCTCGAAACCATTCACATAGACATAGTCATTACCGATACCGTGCATCTTGGTGAAGCGCATGCCTTAATAATATGGCCAAATCCTGGAAACGGAAGTGGAATATCGCCATTGGAGGATACGCCCATGGTTGCCGCGTTGGCGTTAAAACCGCCAGCGTAACCGCCCCAGAGCCTGGGAATCTGAGCGTATACCCTGCGAATTCCTTGGTGAATATCCAAAAATACCGGGTTGCCGTGCCTGAATTAACGGTAAGTACCTATTGGTGAAGGCGGGTCATGGTCGGTAGTCTCGGCGGCGTAAATTTGGGGCTATCTCCGAAGCTGCCAACCATGTAAGCATGGAGACTTGGACCGGGATCGGGAGCGCCGGAAGCAGTGTGCGCAAGTGGATGATCGCCATAAAATGTGATGGCGAGGTCATAATAGATGAAAAATTCCACTGGCGAGCATTGCTTTCGACGTCATCCTGAACTGGCCAACCGTTTGACAAATCCCTACGGCGATGTGATTCCCTGACGAACGGCGTATTTTGTCAGTTCGGCAATGTTATGCAGGTTTAGTTTCTGCATGATGTTCCGGCGGTGGACTTCGACGGTATTCTCGGCAATGTGCAGGCGCGTGGCGATCTGTTTAGAGGTCCGGCCTTCGGCAAGCAGTTGCAAGATTTCCCGTTCCCTGCAACTCAGGACGCCACAAACTCCTTCGCTATCCCCTGGCATCTGGCGCATGCAAGTATCAACCACTGCCCCAGCCACCGCGGAACTGAGATATCTGTGGCCCGAGTTGACGGCGTGGATGGCGCGCACCAACTCATCGCCGGCCTCGGCCTTCACCATGTAACCGGCGGCGCCGGCCTGGAGCATGGCCAGGACGAACTGTTTTTCTCCGTATGCGGACAGGGCAATGACTCTGATTTTGGGGTCAGCGCTGACGATCTGGCGGGTGGCCTCGACACCGTTCAGGTCGGGCATCCCCACATCCATGACGATCACATCGGGAGAGAGTTTCCCGACCAGTTCCAACGCCTGACGCCCGGAGGCGGCCTCGCCGATGACTTCTATGTCCGGTTCGTTCTGGAGAATGGCGCGAAGTCCATCGCGCAGAATGGCGTGATCGTCGACCAGAAGAATAGTAATGCTCATGGGGCCTCTAAGTGGATGCGGCATCGCCGCCAAGCGTGAAGTAGAAGGTGGCCCCGGCACCGGGCGAGGATTCGGCCCAGATGCGGCCGCCATGGCGTTGGATGATGCGCTGGGCGATGGCCAGGCCTATGCCCGGTCCCTCGTATTGGTCGGCGCGGTGCAGACGTTGGAAGACGCCGAACAGTTTTCCCGCATAGCGCATGTCAAACCCGACGCCATTGTCCTTGACAAACAAAACGTCCTGGGAATCCTTGTGCAGACTGCCCACTTCGATGACCGCCGCCTGGCAAGCGCGGGTGAACTTCAGGGCATTGGCCAGCAGGTTGGCGAATACCAGTTTCAGCATGGCGGGATCGGCCATGCATTCAGGCAGGATGCCTATGCGCACCTGGACATCGCGCCCCTGAAGTTCGGAGGAAAAGCTTTCCATGACCTCGGCGACAAGGGTCGTGGGCGTCACAACCCGGCGAACTATCTGCTGGCGGCCGAGGTGCGACATGCTCAACAAGCCATCCACCATAATGGACATGTGGTGAACCTGGTCGCGCACGCGTTTGAGATGTCCCTGGGCCTCCTGGGGCAGGGCCGCCTTGTGCTCCTCGACGAGTATTCGCGAAAATCCGTCGATGGCCCGCAAGGGGGCGCGAAGGTCGTGGGCGACGCTGTAACTGAAGCTTTCCAATTCCTTGTCGGCGAACTCGTACTGGGCGGTGCGCTGGACCACCTGGCGTTCCAATTCGGCGTTGAGCTGGCGAATTTCCTCATCGGCGCGCTGGTGTTCGATAACGCGCCCGGCTTCATTCATCAATAAGCGGAGCAATACTTCGTCCTGGTCGTCGTAGGGTTCTTCCTTATTGGCCACCCCGATCACCGCCATGAGGTGTTTGTCCTCGAAGATGGGCACGTTCATGTGCCGCTTGATTTCCACATGTCCGTGCGGAGTACCCTTCTTGAGCGGATTAGCCGCCGCGTAATCGTTGGTTATGACTGCCTTGCGCTGCCGCACGGCCTCGCCCCATAGTCCGGTAGTAGCCACCGGATAGACCAGAGGCTTATTCTCCATCCGGCAGCGTTCCATGGCCGTTTTGGACCAGGAGTGCATGGTGAGGATGGTTTCATCATCGTTCAAAAAGGCGAGATATCCGATCTGGCTCTTAGTAAACTCAACAGCGGATTCCAGGGCCAGATCAGTGATGTCCTGCAAGGGAGAATCGGTCATTTCCGTCAGGCGCAAGAGGGTGTTGGCCCGTTTCTGGCCCAGAGCCAGTTCCTCCTCGCGCTGTTGCCGGACCGCGATCTGCCGCTGCAGAGAAGCATTGGCCTCGGTGAGTTCGGCGGTCCGTTCCTCGACGCGCCGACTCAGATCGTCGCGGGTCTTGATAATCGCCGTCTGAATCTGACGGCGGCGAATATCCAGCCCGTGCAACAGCCCGGCATTCCACCACACCACAATTAACAGGATAATGATCGTGGATAGCGTGGACAAGGTGATGCCAACTTCCGTTCCATACAATCCCATGCGTTGGCCCAACAACCTCAGCCCACCGAGGACGATGGGTATTCCAATACTGGCCGGCAGCAGGGTCCGCAGCATGACGCCCCCGATGGATACGCTGGTTAGCCTGGCGATTATTTCGTTCTCGGGCCGGGCGCACAATGTGCCAAGGAAGAGCATCGCCAAGGCTACATCGCTAATCAAAGCCGTGGGATAGTCGCCGATCTTGTAGAGGTTGCCGGCATCAAAGACATAACCGACCAGAGCGGCGGCAGCTATGGCGATACCGCCCAACGCCAGCCCGTTGGCGAACCGGCGCCTCCTGAGACCCGAGGTGTCAAGCATGGCCAGGGCCAAACCGGCCAGAAGAAAACAGGCTGCCGCATTGGGCGACATGTGATTGCCCGCCAACACGCCGCGGAACATGACTTGCTCGAGATGCGGGTTCCAGCCGAAACAGTCGCTGATTCGCAGAAGGCCGATGAAGGCGACCGCCAAGGCCGCCGCCTGGGGTAGCCTTCGCCAGGTTCCGGTGCGGCGCGGCGTCTGGAAGAACAAGGCGGCGCCCGCCAGAATGAAGGCCAGAACTGCCGGCAGATTCATCGGTGCAACCCCGTGAGCAATGACTTTAGGAGTTTGATTGCCGACCTGCCAACTCGCCAGAACCAGAGCGCCCAAGGCCATGACGCACAACCCACAGACGCGGGCAATTGCCTGCAGTCGGGAAACTGTGATGACCGGCCGTTGCTCGCCAAGCCCGGGTTCCGCTTCCCGTCGAAGCAGTGTCTGGGCCTCGCGGCGGTGGTGTATGACCAAGGCTACCAGAAACAGCCCGAACGTTCCGGTGGCGACCAGCCAGACCCAGCACTGCCCGACCGCCGCGGTCGCGATGAGGCGTCCTAAAGCAACCATAGGTAAGCGATAGGTCATGATGGTCCGCTCCAGGGCTCAGCCATGGCAAGCCTCTTTACCTAGGGTGAAATAGAACGTCGCCCCATCATCGAGCTGGGATTCGCCCCAGACCCGTCCATCGTGGCGATGGATTATCCTCTGCACCGTCGCCAGGCCAATGCCAGTTCCTTCGTATTCATTGTCTCCATGCAGACGCTGGAACACGCCGAATAATTTATTAACATAACGCATGTCAAACCCGACGCCATTGTCCTTTACAAAAAACACATCGCCGCCATCCCGCTCATCATTGCGGCAACCCACCTCGATAATCGCCGGATCGCGTTTGCGAGTGAACTTGAGGGCATTGGACAGCAGATTCATCAGGACGATCTTGAGCAATCCTGGATCGGCCCAACAATTGGGCAACGATCCGATACGAAACAGGACGCTGCGCCCCTGACGCTGGGTGGCGAGGGTTTGCAGGACTTGTTCGATCAGTGGGGCCGGCGCCACCGTCTGGCGCGTCAACTGTCGTCGGCTGATGTAGGCAAGACTCAGCAGGTCATCCACCAGGTCGGACATCTGCCGGGCCTGCTCGCACACCAGCTTCAGATAGCGCTGGGCCTCGGGAGCCAGGCCAGCGTGATGTTCCTCCATGAGAATGCCGGTGAAGCCGTCGATGGCCCGCAGGGGGGCGCGGAGGTCATGGGCAACGCTGTAGCTGAAGGCCTCCAACTCCTTGTTGGCGGCTTCGTATTGGGCCGTGCGCAGAGCGACACGCACCTCCAATTCAGCGTTGAGGCGACGAATGGCTTCCTCGGCCTGCTTGCGCGGCGTAATGTCGCGGACGATAGTTTCGACGATGGGCTGGTCGGTTTCGCGATCGGCAATTATCAGCGCGTCATGGAGCACCCACTTGTCCTTGCCGCTGAGCGTGCGGAAATGGTACTCGTAAGCGCGAAGTTCACCGTGTTCCCCAAGCCGTTGGCGGATAGTGCCTTCGGGTTCGGTGTAAATCAGGAGATCGTGGAGCCTGCGCCCCACGATCTCCTTGGGGTCATCACCCAGATCTAGAATCCCCGCCAACCCCTTGTTGGCCATGAGAACAACACCGTCCGTGAGCGTGTAGCGATAAACGCCGTCACCGGTGAAATCGAGGAGTCGTTGATAAAGGTCATGCATGATGCAACCGTATCAGGTAACTCGTTCCGCAAGGCGCAGGGAAGCATAGCGTCCAAAATCGCGATAGACGCGGTCATAGGCGGCAGCGCACTTGTTGGATGTCCGGTAGCGTCTGGCGATACCGGCCATGGCCTCCGCGGCGGCAGGAATCGTCGCAAAAGCCCCGGCCCCAGCCGCGGCCAGGATGGCGGCGCCGGCCAGCGAGGCGTGGGGGCAGGACGCCGTGTACGTGGGCAGGCCCAACACGCCGGCCATGATGTCGTTCCATCCTGTATAAGTCGCTCCGCCGCCGGCCAGGCGCACCTGGCGGACGGCCAGGCCCATGGCCTGGAAAACATCGAGAATCTGACGGCTGCGCATGGCGACACCCTCCATGACGGCGCGGACGAGATGGGCGCGGCCGTGGGCCAGGGTCAGACCCAGGAAGCGGGCGGTGGCTTGCGGGTTCCACAGCGGGGCCGCGGCCCCGTCGAGGTAGGGATAGAAGAGCACGCCATCGGCGCCGGGAGGGACGGCCTCCGCCTCCCGCAACACCTGCGGAGAAAGCTTTTCGCCGCCGTTGATGATGCCGCTCAGCCATCGCAGGCTGGCCCCGGCGGTATTCTGAAGGCCCTCGATATTCCAGCGGCCAGGCAGGACATGGGCACAACAGGTAACGCGCATGCGCCGGTCAAAACAAGGGGTTCTGGTGCAGCACATCGGGGCGGCGGCAGTGCCCAGGGAAATAGTGGCCACGCCCTCTTCGATACCGCCGGCCCCCAGAGCCGCGCATTGCTGATCTCCGCCGCCAAGAACCAGGGGCGTGCCCGACAAGAGACCCGTGCTTGCCCCGGCGGCAGCGCTCATGGTCCCGACGATGGTCCCGGATGCGGCAATCCGGGGCAGTTTGCCATGATCGATGCCGCAGACATCGAGAACCAAGGCGCTCCAACCAAGCCTGGCTACGTCAAAAAGCCCGGTAAGGGAAGCACTGGAGAAATCGGTAATGTTATCCACGCCACCCCAGGCCCGCAGCAACAGATCGGGCAAGAGGAGAAAACAGGAGGTTTTTTTATAGAGTGCGGGAAGGCGGCTGCGCATCCAGAGTATCTTGGCAAGACTGAAGACCGGGTGGGGCTGCAGACCGGTTATGCGGTAGTAGTGGCTCGGCGACATTCCGCCCAGGGCATGGCGAATCTGGCGCGAACCGCGCATGTCCTGCCAGGAAATGGCGTTCATGAGGGCGGCGCCTTGGGCATCGACCGGAACGATAGTGGCACGCTGGCTGGAAATGGCCACGGCGGCCACCTGGCAGGGCCTGATCTGCGACCGGGCCACGGCCTGACGCAAACATCGGGACACGGCCCGCACCAGTTTGAGGGCGTCAAACTCAAATTGTTGTTCGCCGCCGGGAGCCGGCGAACAAAGGACTGACCACAGTCCGTGCATCCCTCCCTGACAATCGACCAAGGCGGCCTTGATGGCGGTGGTGCCGCAATCCACGGCGGCGACGTAAGTACGACAGGAATTCATGGCTGTTGCCTGGGTCTGAAACCATTCCCTGCACGCGGCACAGTCGCGGTGCGTGTTGGTGGAAACTGCCCAAGTTCCAATTATCCCATCGCTGCCTTAGCGAAAGGCAAGAGGTTCCGGATGACTCGAGATTGATTTAACAACCCGCGCAAACCCGCGATCACCATCGATCACGAGCATTTTTGACGTAGGTTGCGTCCGACAAGTCATCATATCTTGTGGCCCATTGCTGGTAAGACTTGACTAAGGAAATATACACTCGACACGGGGGACCGTCAACAATAAAGCTTAATTTTTTGGCTCTTCGGCAGAATTCGTGGGTGAATTCTTTCGTAAACCTGCCTGATTCTATCGCATTGTGGGATGAAGAGAAGGAAGGCAGAAGATAAGTGATAGGTGGGGGAGCGGGGACAACCCCATCAGGCCCCAAGCGGTTTCCCCCGCTCCCCCACGTCCCCCTCACCTCGTTCCGGCTTCCCCTCCTCCCCGGCTGGGGGCAAAAGAACATCGCTGGCTCCGGGTCTATCCTACTGGTTAGTCAAACGCGGAAGGAGACCAAGAAGGCCAGCGATGCTGCTAAAGACTTTGCTCAATCGGGTCCATCCGGTCAAGGGGTTTATTTACGGGAAGATCAAGTTGGTGGAGGACGTTTTGGTGCCCAATGGGATGCGACTGGAGGTGCAACTACGGTCGCGTGCGGGGTCCCGGGGCATTTGCTCGGGCTGCGGCAAAGCGGGCGGGACCTACGATCATCTGCCTTCCCGCGGCTTCGACTTCGTGCCGCTGTGGGGCATCGCGGTCATGCTGGTGTACGCCTTGTGGCGCATCGACTGCCGGGCCTGTGGGGTGAAGGTCGAACGCGTGCCCTGGTGCGACCCGGGCAGCAAGAGCCCGATGACCACGGCGTTGATGGTGTTCCTGGCACGTTGGGCGCGGCTGCTGTCGTGGTGGCAGGTGGCGACGATGTTCGCCGTGAGCTGGGAGAGCGTCTACCGGGCAGTGGAGCACGTGGTCGCTTACGGGCTGAAACACCGAGATTTGTCGGGGATCGGGGCGATCGGGGTGGATGAAGTAGCCCATGCCAAGGGGCACAAGTACCTGACGCTGGTATACCAGTTGGACGGGCCGTGCCGGCGTCTGCTGCACATCAGCCGGGGGCGCAGCGTCAAGGGTCTGCTGGGGTTCTTCTGCATGCTCAAGAGGGCGGGGATCGACTACGCCAAGACGATCCAGTTCGTCTGTTCAGACATGTGGAAGGCGTACTTGAAGGTGATCGCCAAGAAACTCCCCGAGGCGTTGCACATCCTGGACCGGTTTCACATCGTGGCCAACCTGAGCAAGGCGTTGGACCAGGTGCGGGCGGAAGAGGCCAGGAAACTGAGCCGTCAAGGATGGGACGTCCTCAAGCGTTCGCGTTGGCTGCTGCTGCGTCGGCGCAAGCGGCTCAACGGCCGGCAGCGGTTCAAGCTGAGGCAGATTCTACAGTGGGACCTGCGGACGGTGCGGGCGTACATCCTGGTGGAGAGTTTGCAGGCGCTGTGGGAGTACCGCTCGCCGAAGCATGCCGGCCAGTTCCTGGATGCCTGGTGCCGTCAGGTGATGCGCAGCCGCCTGGAGCCGCTCAAGAAGGTGGCCAAGAGCCTGCGTAAGCATCGCGAGCTGATCTTGAACTGGTATCGGGCCAAGAAGCTGTACAATTGTGGGATCGTGGAAGGATTGAACCTGCAGGTGAAACTGAGGTTCAGAAAAGCCTTCGGCTTCCGAACGTTTCCGGCCCTGGAAGTGGCCTTATATCACCAGCTTGGTCACCTGCCCGAGCCGGAATTGGCCCACAAATTCTGCTGAGGAGGCAA